>Ga0126370_10000395_pt1 | contig 17769 bp, 17 predicted proteins | sample PanSoiMetaPlot_3_FD_92586 | JGI IMG/M metagenome (GOLD analysis project Ga0126370, IMG submission 92586) | Tropical forest soil microbial communities from Panama - MetaG Plot_3 | ecosystem: Environmental > Terrestrial > Soil > Tropical forest > Bulk soil | place: Panama | collected 2016-02-17 | reverse complement strand
GTGTTCTTCCTCACCGGCACCGATGAGCATGGCATTAAGATGCTGCAAACGGCAAAAGCCCAAGGCATCACGCCGGTCGAGCTCGCCGACCGCAACACGCCGAAGTTTCGGGAGATGGTGCACGTGCTCAACTGCTCGAATGACGATTTCATTCGCACGCGCGAGGAGCGCCACGCCCGCGCTTGCCAGGAGCTGTGGCGGCGCATGCAAGCGGCAGGCGACATCTATCTCGACAAATATGCCGGCTGGTACTCAGTGCGCGACGAAGCCTATTACGATGAGAGTGAGCTCAAGGAGGGGGCCGAGGGCCGCAAGCTGTCGCCGCAAGGCACGCCGGTCGATTGGGTCGAAGAGGAGAGCTATTTCTTCAGGCTGTCGGCCTATCAAGACAAGCTGCTCGCCTATTACGATGCGCATCCCGAGTTCATCGGGCCCGAGACGCGTGCCAACGAAGTGAAAAGTTTCGTGCGTGGAGGCCTTCAGGATCTCTCGATCTCGCGCACAACCTTCGACTGGGGCATCCCGGTGCCGGGCGACCCGAAACACATCATGTATGTGTGGGTCGACGCGCTCACCAATTATCTGACCGGCGTCGGCTTCCCCAACGAGAAGTCGGAGAGCTTCAGGAAATATTGGCCCGCAGACGTCCACATCATCGGCAAGGACATTATCCGCTTCCATGCGGTTTACTGGCCTGCCTTCCTGATGTCGGCTGGCATCGCTCCGCCGAAGCGGGTATTTGGGCATGGCTTCCTCTATAACCGCGGGGAGAAGATGTCGAAGTCGGTCGGCAACGTGGTCGATCCCTTCGTGCTGGTAAAGGATTACGGCGTCGATCGGCTCCGCTATTTCCTGTTGCGCGAGGTGCCGTTCGGCCAGGACGGCAATTACAGCCGCGACGGCATCGTGCAGCGCATTAACTCAGACCTCGCCAACGATCTCGGCAATTTGGCCCAACGCTCTCTGTCGATGATTGCCAAGAACTGCGAGGGCAAGGTGCCCAGGCCCGGTCAGCTCACTTCCGCCGATCAGACGATCCTTGCTGCGGCAGACGGCCTCCTTCCGCGCGTCGAGGAGGCGATTGACGACTTCGGCATTCACCGTGCGCTGGAAATCGTGTGGTCAGTGGTCGCTGACGCCAACCGTTATTTCGCGGCAGAGGAGCCCTGGGCGCACAAGAAGACCAACCCTGAGCGTATGGCAACGATTCTGTACGTCACGGCGGAGGTTACGCGCCAGATCGCCATTCTGGTGCAGCCGGCCATGCCTGAAAGCGCGGGCAGCCTGCTCGACCAGCTTGGCGCGCCGAAGGATGCGCGTAATTTCGCGGCGCTTGGCCCGAAGGGCAGACTCGAGCCGGGCACGAAGTTGCCGCCCCCGCAGCCTGTCTTCCCGCGCCACGTTGAGGCCGAAGCGCCCGCCCTGCAATGATCATCGACAGCCATTGCCATCTTGATTTTCCCGAGCTCAAAGGGGAGCTTGATGCGGTGCTCGCGCGCGCCCGTGCGGCGGGCGTCGGACTTATGGTCACGATCTCGACGCGGATCCATCGCTTCGATGAAGTCCTTGCCATCGCCGAAGCTCATGACGATGTGTTCTGCTCGGTCGGAACCCATCCACACAATGCTTCCGAGGAACCGGACGTAACGGTCACGGACCTCGTGAAGTTCACGCGCCACCCCAAAGTCGTGGCCATCGGCGAGGCAGGCCTCGACTATCACTACGACAACAGCCCTAGGATCGATCAGGAGAAGAGCTTTCGTGTCCATATCGCGGCTGCGCGCGAGACCGGGCTCCCCCTCGTGATCCATGCCCGGGAGGCCGACGCCGACATTGCGCGTATCCTTGAAGAAGAATCCGCCAAGGGCGCGTTCCCCTTCGTGCTGCATTGCTTCACCAGCGGTTCCGAGCTTGCCCGGCGTGGGCTGGCCCTTGGCGGCTACGTCTCTTTTTCGGGCATCATCACCTTCAAGAAGTCGTATGAATTACGCGACATTGCTCGCGACGTGCCGCTCGATCGGATTCTGGTCGAGACCGACGCGCCTTACCTTGCGCCAGAGCCCATACGCGGCAAGACCAACGAACCGGCTTTCGTAATCCACACGGCCTCGCGGCTCGCTGCCGTGAAGGACATGAGCGACGCCGGGCTTGCGCGCGCGACCAACGACAATTTCCTCCGCCTGTTCAACAAAGTGCCGCGCGCGAGCCTGAAGGCGCCAAAAAACGCGGCATGACGCTGAAAGTCACCATTCTTGGCTGCGGCACATCCGGCGGCGTGCCGCGGATCGGCAATATCTGGGGCGCGTGCGATCCCAACAATCCGAAGAACCGGCGAAGACGCTGCTCGCTTCTCGTGCAGCGCAACGACGCCCACGGTGCCACGACCGTGCTCGTGGACAGCTCGCCGGACATTCGCGAGCAACTACTCGATGCGGGCGCGCGCTGGCTCGACGGCGTGCTCTACACCCACGATCATGCCGATCATGTGCACGGCATCGATGATCTCCGCATGGTCGCCTATAACGGCCATCGCCGCGTCGAGGCATTCTACGATGCGACCACTGGGCGGATCCTCCGTCAGCGCTTCGAATATTGCTTCGAGCCGCCGTCCGGCAGCGAATATCCGGCGATCCTCAACGGGCATGAGATCAAGGCCGGGGAGGTGGTGCACATCGAAGGGGCAGGGGGCGTGATCGATGCGCTGCCCTTTCGTCAACGCCATGGCCAAGTCGAGACGCTCGGCTTTCGCTTCGGCAACATCGCCTATTCGCCGGATGTGAGCGACTTCCCCGAGGAGACACTTGAGCATCTTAAAAGCCTCGACGTGTGGATCATCGATGCGCTGCGTTATTCGCCGCATCCGAGCCATTTCTCGGTCGAGGAGGCGCTATCATGGATTGCGCAGGTCAAGCCCAAGCGCGCCGTGCTGACCCACATGCATGTCGATCTCGATTATGCGCGGCTCGCGAGCGAGCTCCCTAACGGCGTCGAGCCAGCCTATGACGGCCTGGTGCTGACTACGGACGGCTGATCGCCTTCCAAGCGTCGACGATTTCCCCGGTTTCCAGCCAATCGGGCATGGCGAGAGGCACGAAGGCCTCAGCCACTGCCTCAGGCGTCCGTAAAGTGCTCTGGTCTTCGCCGGGGTAGGCCTCAGCACGCATGCGGGTGGCAGTCGCGCCAGGGTCGATGATGTTCACCTTAATCGGGCTGTCGGCGGTCTCGTCGGCGTAGGTCTTGGCCAGCATCTCGAGCGCAGCCTTGGTGACAGAGTAGGGGGCCCAATAGGCGCGGGCCGAGCGCGCCACGCCAGATGTAACGAAGATCACGCGGCCCGCGTCTGACCGGCGGAGAAGAGGATCTAGCGTGCGGATTAGCCGCCAGTTGGCGGTGAGATTGATGGCAAGAGCGCGCTCCCAATGCTCGGAGGGTATATGGGTCAGTGGCGTCAGGCGGCCGAGAATGGCGGCGTTACCGACCAGCACGTCGAGCCTGCCGAAGCGCTCGTAGAGCGTGGGTCCGAGCGCATCGATGGCTTTGCCGTCAGCGAGGTCGAGCGGAACGAGCGAGCCCTTGCCGCCGTCCGCCCTGACCTGATCGTCGACCTCTTCCAGCGCCTTGCGCGAGCGCGCGAGCAGCAAAACATGAGCGCCCTCGCGGGCGAAGGCAAGCGCCACGGCGCGGCCGATGCCGCGCGAAGCGCCGGTGATGAGCGCGACACGATCCTTAAGACGCGCTGAGGTCAACCTACCTCGGCGAGGAAGGAGAGCTGCTTCTGCGCGGGCGGACCTTCGCGGTCTCTAAGCCGCGTCGGATATTCGCCAGTGAAGCAATGGTCGGTGAACTGGGGATGGGCGTTGTCGCGCCAGTCATAGCCCATCGCCTTGTAGATGCCGTCGACGGACAGGAAGGCGAGAGAGTCCGCGCCCATGAAGGCGCGCATCTCCTCAAGGCTACGATGGGCGGCGAGCAGCTTGTCCTGGTCAGGCGTGTCGATGCCATAGAAATCGGGGTGCGTGATAGGCGGGCTCGCGATCCCCATATGCACCTCGCGCGCACCTGCCTCGCGCATCATCTGCACGATCTTCACCGAAGTCGTGCCGCGCACTACGCTGTCGTCGATGAGCACGATGCGCTTGCCCTTTACCTGACCTTCGTTGGCGCTGTGCTTCAGCTTCACGCCGAGCTGCCTGATACGCTGCTCTGGCTCGATGAAGGTGCGGCCGACATAGTGATTCCGGATGATGCCATATTCGAAGGGCAGGCCGGAGACCTGCGAATAACCGATGGCTGCTGGCACGCCGGAGTCTGGAATGGGGATGACCACGTCGGCGTCGGCGGGTGCCTCGCGCGCCAATTGCCGGCCCATCTCCTTGCGTACCTCGTAGACGGAGCGGCCGCCGACGATCGAGTCGGGCCGGGCAAAGTAGATATATTCGAAGATGCAGAGCCGCGCCGGGTATTTGGGGACGAATCTGTGGCTCTCGATGCCTTCGCGCGAGATCACCACCACTTCGCCGTTCTCGACCTCGCGCACGAACTCGGCGCCGATGATGTCGAGAGCGCAGGTCTCGGAGGCGAGCACCCAAGCCTCGCCGAGCCTGCCAAGCACGAGCGGCCTGATGCCGTAAGGATCGCGCGCGCCGACAAGCTTCTTGTTGGTGAGGCCGACCAGAGCATAGGCGCCTTCGACCTGGAGCAGTGCCTCGATGAATTTCTCGACGAACCGCTTCTTCTCGCTGCGGGCGACGAGGTGGAGGATCACCTCGGTGTCGGTGGTGGATTGGCAGATGGCGCCCTTCTTGATCAGCCAATCGCGCAGCGTGAGTGCGTTGGTGAGATTGCCGTTATGGCCAAGGGCAAAGCCGCCGGAATCAAGATCGACGAATAGCGGCTGCACGTTGCGCAAGACCGGATCGCCGCACGTCGAGTAGCGGACATGGCCTATGGCGACATTGCCTTTGAGGCGCTCAATCACCGGCCGCGAGGTGAAATGGTCGCCGACCAGGCCTACGCGCCGCTCGGTATGAAAATGGTGGCCGTCGAAACTGACGATGCCGGCCGCCTCCTGGCCGCGATGCTGGAGCGCATGCAATCCGAGCGCGGTCAGGGCCGCAGCGTCAGGATGGTTGTAGATACCGAAGACGCCGCACTCCTCGTGCAGCCGGTCCTCCTCGAGCCAGGTCAATGCCGGTTCCTTGGCTTCAACGGGTTCTGTCACGGGCCTCGCCTCCCTCCAATTAAATAAGCGACTTGCAAAGCGCTTCAATGGCACGCGACGCCACGCTTACTCTGAACCTTAACTTCACGACCGCTGGCCTGGCTGCGCCGGAGCACCCTCGGCGGGCGCCTCAGGTTGGCCATCGGGTTGTCCCTCGGGCCGGGTGCCCTGCTGCTGCTCAGGTTTCGGTCCGGGTAGGTACTGTTCCGGGTTCATCGGCAGCAGCGATTCGATGGCGACCTGGGTCTGCTGAAGAATGGGATAGGACCTTGCATTGCGCACCCAGTCTGGCTGGTCGCGGGCAAGCGCGGTGAAGAGGATAAAGACGATGGCGACGAGCAGGAAGCCGCGCGCCAAGCCGAAAATGAACCCCAATGTGCGGTCGAGCGCGCCGACCCGGCTGTCGAGCACGCGGTCGGAAATGCGGAAGGTGATCAGGCTCACCACGATTAGAGTGACGATGAAGACGCCGGCGGCAAAAGCGATCTGGGCGACGCTCGGATTGTTGATGTAGGGCGCGAGCATGCCCGAATATTTCGGCGTCAGATAAAGGGCGGCGACGGCGGCGACAGCCCACGAGAATATCGACAAAACCTCGCGGGTGAATCCGCGCACCATGGCGAGAAAGCCGGAGATGAGCATGATGACGATGAGAATGACATCGAGCCAGGAGATGGGCATGGCGCGAGGCTCCTCCAGCGGCGCGGCGCGAGACTATCACGATTCCCGGCGATCAAGCACAAATGGCCCGGAGGGGCAATGGCAGAGCCTCGGGCCGGCGCATTGTCGCAGGGCGACTCGCATTCTACTCGACGGGCAGGGTGCTGAATAAGGCAACCAGATCGTCCAATTGGGAAATGGGCGAGAGCCTTATGTCCTTGGCCTCCCAGTTGTCGCTGGCAACGGCCGGAACCACGGCGCGCGCGAAGCCAAGCTTGGCAGCCTCCTTAAGCCGCTGATCCATATGACCCACGGCCCTGACTGCCCCGGTCAGGCTTACCTCGCCGAAATAGACCGTATCTTCGGGCGCAGGCTTGCCTGTCAACGAGGAGATAAGGGCAGCAGCAGCGGCAAGATCAGCCGCGGGTTCTTGCAGCCGCAGGCCGCCGGCGACGTTGAGATACACATCGTGGCCTCCAAGCCTCACGCCACAGCGGGCCTCTAGCACGGCAAGGAGCATGGCTAGGCGGTTGGGATCCCATCCCACCACGGCGCGTCGCGGCGTGCCGAGCAGAGAGGGCGCGACCAGCGCCTGGATCTCCACGAGGATGGGGCGCGTGCCTTCCATGCCGGCGAACACCGCGGTGCCCGGCGCGTCACGGTCACGGTCGCTCAAGAACAGCGCGGAAGGGTTATCCACCTCCTTCAGGCCATCGGAGCGCATCTCGAACACGCCGATCTCGTCGGTCGGGCCGAAGCGGTTTTTGACCGAGCGCAGTACGCGGAACTGGTGGCCGCTTAAGCCTTCGAAATAGAGCACGGTATCGACCATATGCTCGATGACCTTAGGCCCCGCGATCTGACCGTCCTTGGTCACATGTCCCACCAGCACAAGCGTCGAGCCGCTCCCCTTGGCATGGCTGATCAGCGCTGAGGCACAGCCGCGGAGCTGGGTGATAGTGCCGGGTGCGGCCTCCACGCTCTCCGACCAGAGCGTCTGCACCGAATCAATGATGACGAGAACCGGGGGCACCGTGCTCCCAAGCGTGGCAACGATATTGGCGAGGTTTGTCTCGGTGCCGAGCGCAACCGGCGCATGCGCAAGCCCAAGACGCGCCGCGCGCATGCGCACTTGCGCGGGCGCCTCCTCGCCTGAGAGATAGACGACCCGGGCTCCGGTTTGTGCAAGCTTGGCAGCGGCTTGGAGCAGAAGCGTCGATTTGCCGATGCCCGGATCGCCACCGACCAGCACGGCAGAGCCGGGCACAAGCCCTCCACCTAAGACGCGGTCGAGCTCGGCCATGCCGGTTGGCAGGCGAGGGGCGTCGATGGGTGCGGCGGCAAGCGTTTCGAAACTCGTAAGCCTTCCCTTGCCGCCCCTGATGGCGACAAGGGCCGGGGAGCCTGACGGCGTCTGCTCCTCGATGATCGAGTTCCACTCGCCGCACGAGGCGCATTTGCCCGACCAGCGCGCAGTCACCGCGCCGCAAGCCTGGCAGACATAGGCTTTTGAGATCTTAGCCATAAAATGTGCTAACCGCCGATATAGCGCCTAAACGCACGAGGTCCGAGATTGGTCAGCACCTCATAGTCGATGGTGCCGGCGTGATGAGCGAATTCCTGCGCCGAGACATTAGGTCCGATCAGCTCGACCCATTCGCCGCGCCGCGCAAGCTGTTCGGGCACGTCAGTAACGTCGACGGTGATCAGGTCCATGGAGACTCGTCCGAGAATCGGTGCAGCATGGGCGCCGATATAGACCACGAGGCCTTCCCTGCCGTCCTCGATCGACAGGGAGCGGAAGAACCCATCGGCATAGCCGACTGAGACGATCGCGATCCGCGAAGCGCGCTTCAACGTGCGCGTGGCTCCATAGCCGATCGTCTCTCCGGCTCCCGCCTTCCGCACTTGCAGGATGCGGCCTTTGAGATGCACCACGGGCTTGAACGGATTCTCGCCTTCGCGGCGCGGCTTGCCGCCGTAGAGCGCGATCCCTGGCCGCACGAGATCGTAGGTATAGGCGCGGCCGAGCAAGATGCCCGCCGAGTTGGCAAGACTCGCAAGCGCCTTAGGTAGGCGGGCGCGGAGCCTGTCGAAGGTCTTGCGCTGCGCCTCGCTCTTTGGATGGTTCGGCTCGTCAGCGCAGGCGAGGTGGCTCATCACGAGCGATAGCGTGAAGGCAGACCAAAGGTCGCCCGCCGCCGCGACTTGATCCACTTCCTCAGCGGAAAGGCCCAGGCGGTTCATGCCGCTGTCGATGTGAACGGCGCAGGGAAGCTTTACCCCCTCGCTTGCCGACAACGCTGCCCACCCTCTGATCTCCTCGGAGCTGTTCAGCACGGGACGAAGATCATATTTGCGGTAATGCCCGGCCGTGGCTGGCATCAGCCCGGCAAAGACGTAGATCGTGGCGTCCGGCAGGAGCTTACGCAGCGTCTTGCCCTCGCCGAGCGTCGCCACGAAGAAAGTCTTGCAGCCGGAACGAGCGAGGACAGGCGCTACTTGCGCCATGCCGAGACCATAAGCGTCGGCCTTGACGACTGCGGTGCACTCCGCAGGAGAGGCGAGCTCGCGTAAGCGCCGGTAATTCGCGACAAGCGCGTCAAGGTCGATGGTAAGGACCGCAGTCTCGCTCGGATCAGCCTCGGAGTTCAGTCCCGCCGCTCCGGCAGGTGCTCCTCGCTTGCGAGATTGCTGAACCTCGTGAACTCCCTGGTGAACTGGAGCCTCACTGTGCCGGTCGGCCCGTGCCGCTGCTTGCCGATGATAACCTCGGCTTTGCCGTGGGCGTTTTCGATGTTGGTTCGCCACTTGACGTGTTCGTCTGTGTTCGGAGCCGGTTCCCTGTTCTCCAGATAATATTCCTCGCGGTACACGAACAACACCACATCGGCGTCCTGCTCGATTGAGCCAGACTCCCGCAAATCGGCGAGTTGCGGGCGCTTATCTTCGCGTTGCTCGACTTGGCGGGAGAGCTGTGAGAGCGCAAGAATGGGCACATGGAGCTCTTTGGCGAGGGCTTTGAGGCCCGTCGTAATCTCAGTGACTTCCTGCACCCGGCCCTCAGCGGCGCGCCTGGAGGAGCCGGACAAGAGCTGGAGATAGTCGACGACGATGAAGCCGAGCCCTCTCTGACGCTTGAGACGGCGTGCGCGGGCGGCAAGCTGAGCCACGGTGATGCCGCCGGTCTGGTCAATATAAAGAGGAAGATTTTGCAGCTCCTGCGAGACCTCGACGATGCGGTCGAAATCATCAGAATTGATGCGGCCGCGGCGTATCTGCTCTGATGGAATTTCGGCCTGTTCGGAAATAATGCGGGTGGCAAGTTGCTCGGCCGACATTTCCAGCGAGAAGAAACCAACCACCGCGCCATCGAGAGCCTTATCCGAGTCCGGATCGGCCACGTAGGTCTTGGCTACATGGTAGGCGATGTTGGTGGCAAGCGCGGTCTTTCCCATGGCCGGTCGGCCAGCAAGAATAACGAGGTCTGATGGCTGCAATCCGCCCATCTTTAAGTCTAGATCAACAAATCCAGTCGCGAGTCCTGAAAGCCCACCGTCGCGCCGATAGGCATTCGCGGCCATGTCGATGGCAACCGTGAGCGCGGAGGTGAACGGCTCAAAGCCCGATCCGTATTTTCCCGTTTCAGCAAGCTCAAAGAGTCGTTGTTCCGCTTCTTCAATCTGCGAGTTGGGTGGGGCATCGATAGGGGAATCGTACGCGGTGTTCACCATCACCTCGCCAATTTCGATGAGCTGGCGCCGGATGGCTAGGTCGTAGATAGTGCGGCCGTAGTCCTCGGCATTGATGATGGTGGTCGCATTGACTGCTAGGCGGCCAAGATACTGAGGGATGGTCAAGTCCCCTACCGGCAGCTCATTCTCAAAATAGGTCTTTAGAGTGATGGGAGTTGCGCGCTTACCACCACGGATTAATTGCGAGGTGCTCTCGTAAATCCTGCCGTGCAGTGGATTGATAAAATGCCTCGACTGCAAAAAGCTGGAGACGCGGTCGAGGGCTTCATTATTTACCAGAATCGCACCGAGCAGTGCCTGTTCCGCCTCTTGATTGTGTGGCGGAGTTCGAAAAACCGGAGTTTCGGGAACGGGACGTGGCAGAACCAGGGCAGTGCTCATTAGCAAATACTAAAAAGTGATTCGCGGTCATCGATAGCAAAACAGGCATATGGCGGAGTCGCTCGTCAACACTCTGCACAGGCCGCACCGTGGACTAGCTCGCACTGCGCCCTCTTTGCTGCGGTGCAGGATGAGAGTCGCGCAGGCGAAGCTCACGCTCCGCCTCGTGCATGTAGTCGCGCGTGAACGGCAGCACCTTCTGGTCTTTGGTCAGCTGCAGCTGGAAGACCATCAGGTTTTGGTAGCGGAAGCCCGTCTCGGCGGCCGCGAGGTACATCTCCCACATACGGCAGAAGCGCTCGCCGAACTTGTCCGCTGCGACATGCCACGACGCGCGGAAGCGCTGACGCCAGTGGCGAAGCGTCGAGGCGTAATGTAGCCGCAATATCTCGAGATCGGTGACAACCAGGCGCTCGCGCTCGATCGGCGGGAAGACCTCGCTTAGGGCAGGGATATAGCCACCGGGAAAAATATACTTTGCAATGAATGGGTTAGTCGAAGCAGGCCCACCGAAGCGGCCGATTGAGTGAAGTACGGCAACGCCGTCGTCACCAAGCAGCTTGCCGATCTTTTCGAAGAAGCTTCGGTAGTGCGTTGTCCCGACATGCTCGAACATGCCGACTGAAACTATGCGGTCGAACTTGCCTTCGAGGTTCCGATAATCGCAAAGCTCGAACTTGACGGCGAGCGAAAGCCCCATTGCGCGCGCCCGCTCCCGTGAGATCTTGAGCTGCTCGTCGCTTAAGGTGATGCCGGTCACTTCGACATGAGCAGTCTGGGCGAGATAGAGCGCGAGCCCGCCCCATCCTGAGCCGATATCGAGGATCTTGAGGCCATCGCGAAGATTGAGCTTGGCGGCGAGGTGGCGTTTCTTTGCAGCCTGCGCCTCGTCGAGCGGCGTCCTGTCAGTCTCGAAATAGGCGCACGAATATTGCCGGTCAGCGTCAAGGAAGAGGTCGTAAAGGCTGCCGTCGAGGTCGTAATGATGGGCGACGTTGCGTTTCGCGCGGCGGACCGGATTATAGTTCTGGAGCGGCCTTGTGAGAGAACGCGCGTCGTCGATCAGCTTTAGCCAGCGCGGCCAGCGTATCGATGCAAGATTTTTCAGGATGATTTCGAGAAGATCGTAGATGGTGCCCTGCTCGATGATCAGGCGGCCGTCCATATAGGCCTCCCCGATGGCGAGCATGGGGTTGAGCGCGAGCCTAATCTCCGTCCATTTGTCGGCGATACGCGCCACAACCGGAGGACCGCTATGGTCTCCGAAGCCATAGTTGCGATCGTCGGCGTCGATCAGGTTGAGATCGCCTGTCGTGATAAGCCGGTCGAGGATATAGCGGAGCGGGCGGAACATCGCAGTACTAACTCTGAACCAGGGCCTCCAACCCGTGGGCTCAGGAAGACTAGGAACTCACCGCATCTTAGAAAGTTGCGTCGCGCAACACAATCGTCAGCCAGCAGAGTTCCTTGAGACTCTGGATTAGGCCTCCGTCCCAACGTAAAGCCTATTCTGATGCTTCTTCTTCGGCCTCCGCCTCGCCAGTGAGCTCGGCGGGCGCCCCTTCCTCAAAGAGCGCCGCAGCGGCAATCCTCACCGCCTCTGCATCCTCCTCGGCCTCAGTGAGCGCGCGGCTCACGTCCTCGCCGCGGGCTTGGCGCGCCGCTTCGTCGGCAGAACGAGCCACATTGACCATGATATGAGGCACGACCTCGGGGTGCAGCGTGACCCGGATCTCATGCAGGCCGAGCGACTTGATCGGCTTGTCGAGCATCACTTGGCGCCGTTCGACGGAGAAGCCACCTTCAGTCACGGCGGCAGCGACGTCGCGGGTCGAGACGGAGCCGTAAAGCTGGCCGGTTTCACCTGCCTGGCGGATGATGATGAAGTTCTGTCCATCAAGCTTGGCGGAGACGGTTTGCGCCTCTGATTTTAGCTCGAGGTCGCGCGCCTCAAGCTGCGCGCGCTCGCACTCGAAGCGCTTGCGATTGGCCTCCGTGGCGCGGAGCGCCTTGCCTTGAGGGAGAAGATAGTTGCGGGCGAAGCCGTCCTTGACGTTGACGACGTCGCCCATTTGTCCGAGGCGCCCGATGCGCTCAAGCAGGATGACTTGCATGTTAGAGGCTCCTTTTATCAGCTTGTTCCACCGCTGGTGGGTGGCTGCCCGCGCTGGCGCAAGCCGAGCAAAGGCTCGGCAAGGCCCAGGATAGCGACAACGAGGGCGACCCAGCCCAACAGCAAAATTCCGAGATAGATGGCCGTGAGCAAAACGGCGCGGAACGGGAGCCCTCGGCTATAGAGGTGGATCACTGCGAGCCCTTGCAACACGTAGGCGAATAGCAGGGCGCCGGCGAGTCCGGTGGCGAGCAAACCAGGCAGCCCGGGCAAGAAGGAGGCTGCGAGCGCACCCGCGAAGATTGGCACAAGCGCATTCGGCAGCTCGAAGCCGCGAAGGTCCGGCCAGGGCCGCAGCGCGCGTCCCGAGGCGTCAACAATGAGTGCCGCAATCCACAGATTAAACAAGGTGATGGTGAGCCAGATGACGGCAAAGGCAGCGGGCAGGGCTCTCGCCAGCACGCTGGAAAGGCTCGCGATCGCCTCCTCGGTGAAGACCGTGCCGTTGCGGTCGAGTTCCTTCAGTGTGCTGTGCTCGAGGATCTGACGAATCGTGTCGCGATAGGCTTCCTGGTCGTAGCCGATGGTGAGCACGAGGATGCCGGCGAGGAGCCCGGCGATCAGCGCTGCCCAGCCGATGATGCGACCCGGCGGATACCATTCGAGCGCCCCAACCACCTGGCCGTTAGGCGTGGCCGCAGGACGGGACAGAAGCGCAAGATGGGTAAGAAGCGCGGTCGGCGCCGCGATCGACAGTGCGAAGACAGCGGCGGTGGCGGCACCGAGGCTGGCCGCAATGACCACGGTACCGGTGAGTGCAGATAACAGCGCCGCCATTCCGCCCCAGCCGAGACCAGCAAGGCAAAGCGGGAGCGGCGCGAGATAGAACAGGAGTCCGGCGAGCGAGGTTGCCGTCGAGGCGGAAGCAAACAGCGCCGCCGATACGAGGCCTGAGCCTGCGCCGATGATGAGCGAAATTGGCATCGCTATCTCGCTGTCCCGTTCCTTTGAAGAGCGGTTAGGGGAGGGCTTGTCCTCCCCAACTTTGCATAGAGCCTAAGCCCGAGTTCCCTATTTGAACCCCTACTGAATAAGATAGGGCAGAAGGCCGAGGAAGCGGGCGCGCTTGATAGCACGAGCAAGCTCGCGCTGCTTCTTGGCCGAAACTGCGGTGATCCGGCTCGGAACCATCTTGCCGCGCTCGGACACGTAGCGCTGCAACAACTTCACGTCCTTGTAGTCGATCTTGGGCGCCTTATCACCCGAGAACGGGCAGGTCTTGCGTCGGCGGTAGAAGGGCCTGCGCGCCTGGAGCTGCGTCATGCTCATCAGGAATCCTCCTCGCCTTCGGTGATATCGCCATTCTGCGCCTCAGTGTCATCGCGCGCCTCACGCGGTCCATGGTCTCGGTCGCGGTCACGAAAGTCGCGCCTGCCTCCGCGCCGCCCGTCGCGATCGCGCTCGCCGCGCTCCCCCCTGCCTTCGCGTTCGTCGCGCTCGGCCCTGCGCATCATTGGCGACGGTCCGGTCTCGTGCTCATCCACTCTTACGGTGAGGGAGCGGATGATGTCGGTGGAGAGCCGCTCCTGGCGCTCAAGCTCGGTGACGGCCTCAGGTGGCGCGTCGATATTCATCAGCGCATAGTGCGCCTTGCGGTTCTTCTTGATGCGGTAGGCAAGGGACTTCAGCCCCCAATATTCGGTCTTGCCGACCTGACCGCCGCGCTCTTCGAGGATCGAGCGAAAGCTCTGCAGAAGACCGTCGACCTGCTGCGCGGAGATATCCTGCCGCGCGAGGAAAACGTGTTCGTATAGAGGCATGAGATGCCTTTCCTTCTTCCTTGCTCCGGCGCGAAGCCTCGCCTAGGCGATTCAGAAGGAAAGGCCCAAGTGACGACCCAGAGAGCGGAGACACGGGAGGTCGGCGTTCTAGCCTGCCGCATCGAAAGCGGTCCTCCGTTCAGCCTCCGACCGAAGCGGTTGCTGGTGGCGGTCTTATAAGCCTTCGCAGGCTGTTTGCAAGGGCTGGGAGAAGCGCCTGGCGACTATTGCGGCATGGATTTCGCCATGCACTCGGTCTCTTTATTGTCAGTCACTGAGAACGCCTTGCAATTGGCCTCACCGTAGACCTCGACTACCCCGACTTTGTCGATAGGCGCGTCCTTGTATTCAAGGGTGAAGGTAACCGGCGTGGTTTCTTGCTTGGTCAGGTCTTGGGACGGCCGGCCCTTGGCGTCGAAGGAGAAAATAACATCCTTTGGATCGCCGATGCGCGGCGCAAGTTGAAATTCGCTGAAGCCCGGCGAGGGGGCCGACGCATTTACCGTGATGGCGACAGTCGGCTGGTCCGACTTGTTGATGACGACGGACACCCCGTCGACTGAGGAAAGCTCAACGAGGGCGGGATTAGGTGGGAGCTTCGATTTCCAGGGCCAGGTCTCCGGTTCGGCGGCGAGGAGCGAAAGGCTCGCGCTCGTCACCGCGGCAGAGGCGACCAGGGCGCCAATGATAATGGGGCGTTTCATGAATGACTCCCTAGAGATCTTGTTGAGGTTTTGCCTGCAGGGTCTTGTTCTAGCATGAGGGAATCCGCGAGAAGTCCCTTTATCTTCGATTTCTTGAGGCTCGCGCGCTTTTGCCGCTTGCCTCGCGAGAGGCTCCAACGCCCATCGAGCTCCGCTTGACAGAAAAGATTGAAACAGTGTCTTTGCCGCATCTTCCGCCACATCGAGATGACCGCGCTTTATGAGCATCGCCCTTATTTTTCCTTGTCAAGGGAGCCAAGCCGTCGGCATGGGTGCCGAGCTCGCGAAGACTTATCCCGAGGCACGCGCCGTTTTCGATGAGGTTGATGCTGCTCTCGAGCAAAATTTATCGCGACTGATGTGGGATGGGCCCGAGAACGAGTTGACCCTCACCGAGAACGCGCAGCCTGCGTTGATGGCGGTGTCGCTCGCGGCGATGCGGGTTCTCGGCGAGAAGGGGCTGACGCTTAAGGGCAACATCGTCTATGTCGCCGGCCATTCGCTCGGCGAATACTCGGCGCTTGCCGCGGCCGGCGCCCTCACTCTTGCGGACACAGCGCGGCTTTTGAAGACACGCGGCCGCGCCATGCAAGAAGCAGTACCGGTGGGCGAGGGAGCGATGGCCGCGCTGCTCGGCGCCGACCTCGGGAGGGCGCAAGAGCTCGCCAAAGCAGCCTCGCAGGGCGAGGTCTGTGCTGCCGCTAACGACAATGCGCCGGGACAGGTGGTGATCTCTGGTACCAAGTCGGCGATCGACCGCGCCGTCGCGCTCGCCCCCAAGTTCGGAGCGCGCCGTGCCGTGCTGCTGCCGGTGAGCGCACCGTTCCACTGCGCGCTCATGCAGCCGGCGGCGGACGTGATGCGGGAAGCTTTGGCTGGCGTGAAGATCGAAACACCCGCGGTTCCGGTGGTCGCGAATGTGCTCGCCGCATCGATCACCGAACCCGATGCCATCAGGGCACGATTGGTCGAACAAGTCACGCGTCTGGTGAGATGGCGGGAGACAATGCTGTATCTCAAGACGAATGGTGTCGGCACAGTCTATGAAGTGGGGGCCGGGCGCGTGCTGACCGGCATCGCGCGGCGCTTCGATGGCATCGATGCGCGAAGCATCGGCACGCCGGAGGAGATCGAAGCCGCTTCAACCGCGCTGGCAGCGTAGGCGGTCCTTAGGAGAGGAGAGCGTCATATGTTCGACCTGACAGGCAAGGCAGCGCTCGTCACTGGCGCTTCCGGCGGCATCGGGGGCGCAGTTGCCAAGGCGCTGCATCGACAGGGCGCAACCGTGGCGATCTCCGGCACCAACAATGCGAAGCTCGATGCAGTCGCCGCCGAGCTCGGTTCGCGCGTGTTCGTGATTCCTTGCGACCTACGCGACCGACAGGCGGTCACCAAGCTTGCTGAAGACGCAGAAAAGACGCTCGGCCAGACGGATATTCTCGTGAACAATGCCGGCATCACACACGACAACCTCTTCATGCGCATGAAGGACGAGGAATGGGACGACGTCATTCTCGTCAACCTCACCTCGGTGTTCGTCCTGACGCGCGGTATCCTGCGAGGCATGATGCGGCGCCGCTATGGGCGCATCGTCAACATCGCCTCGATCTCCGGCGTGCTTGGGAACCCGGGGCAACCGAACTACGCCGCGTCAAAGGCTGGCCTCGTGGGCATGACGAAGTCGCTCGCCCGCGAGGTGGCGAGCCGGGGCATTACTGCCAACGCGATTGCGCCGGGCTTCATCAAGACTCCGATGACCGATGCCTTGACGGAGAAACAGGTCGAGGGTATTGCCGCCGCGATTCCAGCCCAGACCTTCGGCAAGCCCGAGGACGTAGCTGCCGGAGTGGTCTTCTTCGCGAGTTCCGAGGCCTCCTATGTCACCGGTGAGACGATGCACATCAACGGCGGCATGGTCATGGTGTAAGCCTTGAAAGGCAAAGGCTTGGGGCAATAGCTTCAGCGGATTTGGCAAGGGTTTTTCCCGCGGTCCGGGCTTCTGGCAAAGGCTGGTAAAGTATGGTACCCAAACGGCCGCTCCGTGGGGGCTTGACAAAAGACAATCCCGCCGCGATCAACCTTCGTAACTTACCGCTCGGGGATATGTTAGGCCGTGAGCCGCAAGCTCGGGGGGACGTGCGAGGCCTTTTGACTGTAGAGCAGGGACGGTGAGACGGAAATGAGCGATATCTCGGAGCGCGTTAAGAAGATCGTGGTGGAGCACCTCGGGGTTGAGGCCGACAAGGTCACCGAGAATGCAAGCTTCATCGACGACCTTGGGGCCGACAGCCTCGACACCGTCGAGCTGGTCATGGCATTTGAGGAGGAGTTCGGCTGTGAGATCCCTGACGATGCGGCCGAGACCATCCTCACCGTCGGCGACGCGATCAAGTTCCTGGAGAAGAATACCGCCGCTTGACGCGAATGCGCGCAGGGCCCAAATCGCACCGTCTTGACATAAAGAAGTAAGCCCAAACGGCTCGACAACTGGATCCCTTGAGGATCACGAAGGCGCGATGCGACGTGTCGTCATCACAGGCTTGGGTCTCGTCTCTCCGCTTGGTTGCGGCTACGAGACAACCTGGGAACGCCTGACCGCCGGCAAGAGCGCAACCCGCCGCATCGAGAATTTCGACGTCTCCGATCTCACCTGCCAGATCGCCTGTCAGGTTCCGCACGGGGATGGCTCCGACGGCACCTTCAATGCCAACGACTGGATGGAGCCCAAGGAGCAGCGCAAGGTCGACGAGTTCATCATCTACGCGATGTCGGCGGCGACCCAGGCGCTGAAGGATGCCGGGTGGAAGCCTACTGCCTATGAGGACCAGATCCGCACCGGTGTCCTCATCGGCTCCGGCATTGGAGGGTTGCAGGGTATCGAGAAGACGTCGCTGCTCCTTGCCGAGAAGGGACCGCGTCGGGTGAGCCCGTTCTTCATTCCGGGGCGGCTGATCAATCTTGCGGCGGGTTACGTGTCCATCGAGCACGGACTCAAAGGACCTAACCACGCCGTGGTCACCGCTTGCTCGACCGGTGCGCACGCCATCGGCGACGCCTCACGCCTCGTTGCGCTTGGCGATGCCGACGTGATGCTCGCCGGAGGCACCGAGTCTCC
>Ga0126370_10000394_pt1 | contig 17781 bp, 15 predicted proteins | sample PanSoiMetaPlot_3_FD_92586 | JGI IMG/M metagenome (GOLD analysis project Ga0126370, IMG submission 92586) | Tropical forest soil microbial communities from Panama - MetaG Plot_3 | ecosystem: Environmental > Terrestrial > Soil > Tropical forest > Bulk soil | place: Panama | collected 2016-02-17 | reverse complement strand
GAGCGCGAGGCCATCTCGACCGACGAAGACGTGAGCCCCGCCGCCCCCATGTCCTGAATCCCCTCGAGGAGATCCTCGCTCATGATCTCGAGGCACGCCTCGATGAGGAGCTTCTCCATGAACGGGTCGCCGACCTGCACGTTCGGGCGTTTCTGCTGCGACTGTTCGGTGAACTCGGCGGAGGCCAGCAGGGACGCGCCGTGAATGCCGTCACGGCCGGTTTTCGCGCCGACGTAAATTACGGGATTGCCCGCGCCTTTGGCCTTGGCGAAAAACAAATCTTCTTTGCGCGCGATGCCGAGCGCGAGGGCGTTAACGAGAGGATTTTGCGAATAGCAAGGCTCGAAACCAACTTCACCGCCAACGGTGGGAACGCCGAAAGAGTTTCCGTAGCCGCCGACGCCGCGAATGACGCCGTCCAGGATGCGGCGATTGGCGGCTAGCATATTGGCATCAACGGCAGGGCTAAAGCCCGGTGCCACGTTGCCCTGTTTTGTGATTGGGCCGAAGCGTAGCGAGTCGAGAATAGCGATTGGCCTAGCGCCCATGGTGAAGATATCGCGCAGGATGCCGCCAACGCCGGTGGTGGCACCCTGAAACGGCTCGACGTAGCTCGGATGGTTGTGCGACTCGATTTTGAACGCAGCAACGAGTCCGTCGCCGATGTCCACGACGCCAGCATTTTCGCCGGGGCCTTGCACGACGAGTTTGCCGCGCGTGGGCAAGCGCTTGAGATGGACTTTGCTGGATTTATAGGAGCAGTGCTCGCTCCACATCACGGAGAAAATGCCAAGCTCGGTGATGTTCGGGTCGCGGCCAAGAATTTGCTTCACGCGGGCGTATTCGTCAGCGGTCAGGCCGTGTTCGGCGGCGATTTCAGGAGTGACGCGGATTTCAGTGGGCGCCGTGGCCATTGGTCCTAGGCCGTAGCCTTCGCCGCGCCGACGAGCGCTTCGGCCATCGAGCGGAGAATCGCCAGGCCATCGTTCGAGCCGAGGGCAGCCTCGACGACGCGCTCGGGATGCGGCATCAGGCCGGCGACGTTGCGCTCGCGGTTGCAAATCCCGGCGATGTTGTGAATCGCACCATTGGGATTGCCGGCATCATCGTTGGCGCCGTCGGGCGTCGTGTAGCGGAAAATCACCTGGCGATTTTTCTCGAGTCCGGCGAGCGTGGCCTCGTCCACCGTCCAGTTACCTTCATTGTGGGCGATGGGGATTTTTAGGATTTGCCCTTTCGAGGCGGCGTTGGTGAAGGGCGTGTCGGTTTCCTCGACGCGAATGTACACGTGGCGGCAGATGTAGCGTAGGCCGCTGTTGCGAAGCATGGCGCCTGGAAGCAAGCCAGCCTCGCACAAAATCTGGAAGCCGTTGCAGATGCCGAGGACCAATCCGCCGTTATTTGCGAACTTCTCGACGGACTTCATCACCGGGGAAAAGCGCGCGATCGCGCCGGTGCGCAGATAGTCGCCGTGCGCGAATCCGCCGGGCAGAATAATGGCGTCGCAGTTCGCGAGGTCTTCGGATTGGTGCCAGATGAATTCGACGGGCTTCTTGAGGACGTTTCCGATGGCGTAAAAGGCGTCGTGGTCGCAATTGGACCCGGGAAAAACAACGACTCCAAATTTCATGCGGCGATAGCCCCCTGTTGCTTTGCGGGAACTCCTATTTTAGCACAGACGGCGATTTATCTTCCGAAAATCCAGGCGAGAGCAAAGAGGAAGCCCATTAGAACGAACACTCCAACAATCCCCCACACAATCAGCTTCAGCTCCTTCTTGAGGAGTTGTGCCTGGCTCAAGTTTCCCCGTTGTCTTTGCTCGCGAAAATACTTGAGCCATCCGAATAATTCAAAAAGAGCCAAAATCACACTCTCGAACTCAAGCAGTAATTACTTGCGCCGCTTTGCCTTGCGGCGGGATTTTTTGCTGCTGCGGCGCGAGGATTTCTTGGGCGCTTGCGCAGAGGCCAGTTCGCGGCGCTTTTTGGAGGCCCAGCCGGGCTTGTTGACTTGGCGACCGCGGCCAATGCCCAGACTGTCGTCGGGCACGTTTTCCGTAATCGTGGAGCCGGCGGCGACGTAGGCGTGATCGCCGATTCTCACGGGAGCCACGAGAACCGAGTCGCTGCCGATGAAGACACCTTTGCCAATGTTGGTGGGATGTTTTTCGAAGCCGTCGTAGTTGCAAGTAATGGTGCCAGCGCCGATGTTCGTCTTCGCTCCTACCTTGGCGTCGCCGAGATATGTAAGGTGCGGAACTTTTGCGCCTTCGCCGATGACGGCTTTTTTCGTCTCGACGAAATTGCCAACGCGTGCGCCGGCTTTCACGTGGGTGCCCACGCGCAGGCGCGCGAACGGGCCAATCGTCACGCCGTCTTCCACGCGACTTTCGACGATGAACGAATGCGGTTCGACCTTTACGTCATCACCGATAACGGAATCCACGATGACGCTTCCGGTCCTTACGCTACAGCGCGCGCCTAATTTTGTCTTGCCGAGCAACTGCACGCCCGCTTCAATTACGGTATCTTCGCCGGCGGTCACGTCCGGATCGATCAGCACGGTTTCCGGCAACTGAATGGTCACGCCGGCGTCCATCAATTCATTACGCTTCCATTCACGGAAAATGCGGTCCACTTCGGCGAGGTCGGCGCGCGTGTTGCAACCAAGGACTTCGCGCGCATCGCCTGCGATTTGCGCGAGCACAGTTTTACCCTTGCTGCTCATCACCGTGATGGCGTCGGTCAAATAAAGCTCACGGTGCTTGTTGTTTGGCTTCACTTGCGCGAGAGCGGGCCAAAGCGTTTCCAGCGTAAAGCAGTAGATCGCCGAATTGATTTCGTTGATTTCGCGCTGTTCTTCGGTGAGCTGCGATTCTTCAACGATCGCGGAAACGGCGGTTTCCGATTTGCGAACGATGCGCCCGTAGCCGGAAGGCTCGGCAACGACGGCAGAGAGAATCGTTGCGGAAGCGTTGCCGCTGCGATGCGTGGCAATGAGCGCCTTCAACGTTTCGGGCCGCACGAGTGGAGCGTCGCCGGGAAGCACCAGGGCATATTTCGCGCGGCCGAAGGCGCGCTTCGCCACGTGGAGGGCGTGTCCGGTGCCATTCTGGGGTTGCTGCAGAACCGTAACAGCGCCCAGCGGCTCGACGACCGCGGAAACTTGTTCCGCTTGGTGACCTATTACGACAACCGTTTCGCGCGCTTTGAGCGGTTCGCAGGCGCGAACAATATGCTCTACCAACGTGCGACCCCCAGCCTTGTGGAGGACTTTGGCCAGGCTCGACTTCAGGCGAGTGCCCTTTCCCGCAGCGAGGACAATTACAGCTAGATCATGATTAGACATAGATTGATTGTGGCCCTGCCATCGCTATTTGACAATAATTCGGCGCAAGGGGAGTAGAAACCTGTGTTCTGGACGTAATCTGGATTCTCATCTAAAGTGTGAGCCTCCAGAACTCCAATTTCCCGCGCAAATTGCTGTAAAGGAGGCTCTCATGCGACCATGTCCTTACTGCGCTAAGACCGTCGAAGATCAGGCCCAAGTGTGTCCTTTCTGCAATAGGACCCTGATCGCTCCCGCAGGCGCACGCATCGCCCCACCCTCACCGCTTCCTATTCCCGGCAGTTCGGGCACCAGCGGGAAAGCCATTGCAAGCCTAATCTGCGGGATCTTTTTTTTCTTTTTCCCACTGGCAATCGTGGCTGTGATCATGGGCCATCTCTCACTGTCGGATATCAAGCGCAGCGCCGGCGCACTGGCCGGGCGAGGTATGGCCATCGCTGGGCTTGTGCTTGGTTATGCCGGGCTGGCGGTTCTTCCCATTCTGATCATTGCGGCCATCGCAATCCCGAATCTTCTTCGTGCAAAAATGGCGGCCAACGAATCTTTTGCGGTGGGGTGCCTTCGGTCGTATCAATACGCACTCGGTGAATACGCGGCCAAATGCCCTCAGCTTGGTTTTCCTCATTCATTAGGAAATCTCGGGCCCGGCCGTGGGGACTGTGTGCGCGCGCAACTCCTTGACAATTCTCTGGGGATCGACAAGCCGACGAAAGCGGGATACGTTTTCATTTACAACCCTGGGCCGGAAGAGGGCCGTGGGCAGGTTGTTAGCTTTACCCTCGAAGCCCATCCGGTGGTCCAAGGAACCACTGGCGTGCGGCATTTCTTTCTGGACCAGACCGGAGTCATTCATCTGAGTTCCGGGGGGCCGGCGGATGCCAGCAGTCCGTCCTTGCGGTGAAGAGGAATGGAAGTATTGGATCACGAAGTGGAGAATTACCTTGGCTGGGAATGGAGCGATTCCAGTGCGGCGATCGGGTCCCTTGGAAGGCGACTCCTCCATCGTGATGGTCAGCAACAGCTAATCGGCGGCGGGAACTGGCGTATGAGCAAGGACCGTGAAAGAGCCTTCTTCCTCTGCGCGTATGGGTTCCGCTGCTGAGCCGGTGGTAATCGTCCAGAGAGAGGGGTCTGCCAGCAACCGGCTCACAAGCTGGGTGTGCAAGGAATGGCCTGCTTTGTGAGCCTCGACACGGCCAAGCAGCGGCAGGCCTGCCAAAGCCAAATCGCCGATCAAGTCCAGGGCTTTATGGCGCCCAAATTCGTCAGGGAACCGCAGCGGACCATTCATAATTCCGTCCGGGGTAAGGACGATGGCGTTTTCTAGGGTGCCCCCGCGGATCAGCCCCATGGCCCGCAGGGGCGTAATGTCGCGCTCGAAGCAAAAGGTCCGGGCACGGGCCAGCAGCTGGCGGAAGGTATCCGGCCCAACGAGCATTTCTACTTCCTGCTGCCCTACCAGGGGATGGGGGAAATCCACATAGCAGCGGACACGGAATCCGTCGGCGGGGTAGATGCCGATGCGGCGATCGCCTTCGCTAACTTCCAGCGGTTTTAGCACCTTCAGGTACCGGCGCTTGCGGCGAAGCTTACGCAGCCCGGAGTGCTCCAACATCTGCATGAACGGCTCCGCGGAACCGTCCAGAATAGGAATTTCAATGGAATCGATGTCGATATAGACGTTGTCGATTCTGCAGGAATAGATGGCCGCTAGGAGGTGTTCGGTCGTGGACAGGAGGACACCCTGTTTCATCAAGCTGGTGGCGTAGCTGACGCGGGCGACGTTATGTCCCTGTGCTTCAATGGGGAAGTTGTCGAGGTCCACGCGGCGGAAAACGATGCCGGTATCGGCGGGTGCCGGCACCAAGCGCACACACCCGTGTACACCGGTGTGAAGGCCCACACCGTCCACGGAGGACTCTCTGGCTATGGTTGTCTGGAACATTCCCCACTCTCCATTATAGCATTTTGTTGGCCAGCCTGAGCTTAGCGTTGTGCTTTGTTATCAACGTGTTACAACGCGAGTCTTGGGCTTGGAACCGCTGGCTGTGGTAATTGCGCAACAGTCGGGCGGTTTGGCGTGGCCGTCTTCACCTTGAGACCAAACGAGTGTTTATTTGGAAGGCTTCCTTTTTGTTTGTTGGCGCGTCCCAATCTTTGGTGGTGCTATACTTGAAATTCGCATCTTGAAGTATAAGGACGGGGCATGAATCGAGCGGCGCGCATTGGCATATTTTCGTTGTCGGTTTTGATCTTCTGTTACGCGGGGATTGGTCACGTCCTCGGTCGGACCTCCGACGACAAAGCGTACAAATCGCTGACGGTCTACGGTGAAGTGCTTCAGAAGATTCAGCAGGATTACGTAGACGACCCGAATATGCGTACGGTGACTGCGGGCGCGCTCCATGGCCTGCTCGAATCCCTGGACCCGCAGTCAAGCTACCTCACACCGCGCGAATACGAAGAATACAAAAAGAAAACCAGCAACCCCGGCACGGGAGAAACCGGGTTAACGCTCAGTAAGCGCTATGGATACATCATCGTACTTTCCGTGTTGCCGGATAGTCCGGGAACCAAAGCGGGGATTCGCAGCGGTGACCTGCTGGAATCGATCGGCGGATTTACCACGCGGGACATGTCTGTCGGCCAAGCGTTGAATCTCCTGAATGGCCAGCCGGGAACGGGAGTCAAGGTCTCCATAATTCGTCGAAGTAAGGCGGGCACGCCGGATGAAGTCGACATTGTCCGGGAGAAGCTCGCCAACCCGAAGCTCATCATTCAGAAGGCGGACCCGGACATCCTGGTCATGCGTTTTCCATCGCTTGACGCCGGGCGTGCCGAGGAAGTGCGCAACCGGCTGCTGGACGCGGAGAAGCAGGGGATCCACAAGGTAATCTTGGACTTGCGCGAATGCGGACGCGGGCCGGTTTCAGAAGCGGTTTCCATCGCGCGCCTTTTCGTTCCGTCGGGAACGCTAGCGACGTTACGTGGGCAAACGGTTTCGACGCAAGTCATTTCCTCGGAGCCGAAACAAGTCATTTGGAAGAATCCTGTGTCCGTACTGGTGGACACCACCACCTCAGGTGCCGCGGAAGTGCTCGCTTCCGCGATCGAAGCCAATCATCGCGGAGATGTGGTGGGCGAGCGCACCTTCGGCCTGGCTTCTGAACAGAAGCTGATTACGCTGGACGACGGAGCGGCGCTGATCCTGACAGTGGCGAATTATTACAACGCGGACGGGAAAGCGATCCTTGAGGAAGGTGTCACCCCCACGGAGATTGTGCGCGCCGAAGCGCAAGAGGATTCCGATTCCGGGGATGATGACGCTACTCCTTCGCCCGCACCCAAAGAACCCGGACTGGGACCGCGCCCGCTTTCTCCGGAAGATCCTATCTTCCATCGCGCCCTCGACCTGCTAAAGACACCGGCGGCCACAAAGAAGGCTGCTTAAGAATTAAGTGCACTCAGCCCGACCCTGCGTAAAGCGGAGCTTCGCGTCCAGCCAGGCGCTCCGCGTCGCTCTTCTCTTGGCGTTTTTTCTGTCTTTTCTGGTTCCGGGCTGCAAGAAATCGCAGCCAGAACGGCTGACTCCCACAAAAACTCATGCGATCACGCGGGAACTTGCCAATACGGCCCGTTCCGTTGCGCCAGCGGGAACGCAGATTCAGATTGGGCTGCAGGCATCTGAGAAGAATCCCGAAACTCCGGATAGTCTCGACATTACGCTGGCCAGGGCTGAATCGGATTCGGCAGCAAAATCGGATACCGCAAAAATTCAGCGCGCCTTGACCACGGTTGCAACGCGTCACGGGTTGACCGAAGAGCCTGCGGAGGGCGCTGGGGGAACTTCCTTTTTCTTTTTGAAGAGTGGCATCCGATCGCATTCGATCAAGATCCATTTGGGAACGAGCGTGGCGGAGCAAAGCCAAACTAGTTCCGCAGCTCAGAGTGGTGCGAGGTTGGCCATCATTCTGGACGATCTGGGTAATGACCGCCACGCTGCGGACGCTGTTTTTGAATTGCCCTACCCGCTGACGATTTCCGTCCTGCCGAATCACGAGTACTCCCAGGAAATCGCCCGGGAAGCCGAGCGCCGCGGTTACCAGGTGATGCTGTATCTTTCTATGCAAGCAGTGACCACCGAGAAACCGGAAGCTCAGGAATTGCGCCCAGGCATGCCCGCGAGTGAAGTGTCCAAACTGGTGCACCAGTTTCTCCGGGATACGCCTGGCGCTGTCGGCGTCAACAACCACCAAGGCTCAGAAGCGACGTCAGATCCTGCCTTGATGCGGGAGCTGATGCCGGTATTGCGCGAACATCATCTTTTTTACATTGACAGCCGCACAACCGCGGCGACAGTAGCCTATGAAACCGCGCAGAGTTCGCGCGTTCCTTCCGCGTTTCGCAATGTTCCTTTTCTGGACGACGTTGCGGAAGTAGGCGCTGTGCGCAAGCAGCTCGAATTGGCTTTGCGTGGAGCGCGGGAAAAGGGAGAGGCGGTGGCCATCGGCCATCCGCATCCAGCGACGATGGAGGCCCTGCGCGAAGTCCTTCCTAACGTGCAATCAGAAGGCGTGCGACTGGCTCTGGCGTCGGAGCTTGTCCACTAAGCGGACTTGACTGTCCCGGCGTCACACGGCGCTAGTTTCCCTATAGGGAACAAAAAATGAATTGCTAATGCGCCCAGACCCATCGTCAGGAAGCCAAAGACGCTTCCCTCCGGGCCAACCGTCCCGCCGGTCAACCAGCTTGGGCCCTCTAGTGAAGCGTTTGAGAGGTGCTGGCTATAAACCAGCCCGCTGTTCGGAACTGAAAAAAGAAACGTCTCTCCGAAATCAAAAGCGGCATGCCATCCCACGGCCAGCCAAAGATTCCCGGTTCTCTTCAACGCAAACGCGAAAACCAGCCCGGTAACTACCACATTTGCCGCTCCTACCACTGTCTCCCCGTGGTTGGCTAGGTGCCCGGCCCCAAACAGAAGGGAGAGCCCCACGGCGGCAGGCCAAAATCCAATGCCTCTTGTGAGGGTGTACTGTGCGTATCCGCGGAACAAAAACTCCTCCGTCAGCCCCACAAATACGAACGTCACCGCCCAATACAATGCCCAAGTTGGAAGGCTCGTTCCATAAAGCGAGATCTTTCCGAAAGAATATCCGCCAAAGGCCCCGATTGATCCGACGAGCAGGCTTACTTCCCCAAGCCCTAGAAGACATCCCAGCCAGAACAATTTTCCGAAGGCTTGTTTCCACGGCAAACCATAGACCTTGACGGAACGTTGTTCAAAGCGTGCCATCAAGAGCGACGCAGCATAGCTCGACAAAAAACTCAATAGCTCCAGCGGTGCCAAACTCTGCGGTTTGTAGGTTTCGTCCTCAAAGCCGGCGATTTGGACGGCGAGGACCTTGATCGCCGTATCGATGAGCAACCAGAACGCCACGTAGAGCAGCAGACTCCACCCCACGCGCAATCCGTCTTTGCCAAGAAAAATTCTGGCTGCCCGCCCTTCGGGGGGTTGCGCTGGGAACGTGGGAGTCGAAGGAGCCTCGGGTGAAGATTCAGGCATCGGTGACCTTGCTTAGCGAGCGGCTGCACTTCCAGGCGATTTTGATCTCCATTGTGAGAGTTCCCGCTGATTTGCGGAAAAGCGGCCAGCTACGGGTGAAGTAGAATTTCGGCGGCTCCGAGAATCCGCATGCTGTTTTTCTCCTGGACGAAAGCGACGGCTTTCAGGTTCTCGCGCTTCCATTCGTTACGAATGGATATCGCCGCATCACCGGAAAACGCGACATCGCGGTCCGGCTTAGCTTCGCCCATCCTTTTCATGGAGCGTACAACAGCAGCATGGCTCAATTCATGGCCAGCATTTTCCCCGCGCGTCACGGATGAGTGCAGGCCCGTTTCCGTAATCACCAGCCATACTTCCGCTGCGCCGCCCTTGGCAGAGGGGGTGAGCTTTCCGATTTGCACGGAGAAATTCTCCGCCCCCGGTTTGCCAGCGGATTCTTGCAACAGAGTTACGGGAGTTTTCGCCCGCGCTGCCTCCTTGGCAATCTCCTGCAGCGCCAGTTGCGGCTGTCCGCCCGAGCATTCGGCGCTTCCGTCCACGACAATTTGCGGAGTGTAAGGGTTCTTGTTCCCGAGCACATCGGCATAGGCGCTCTGCCGGGTAGTCCAATTGTGAGATGAGAAGGGATCATGCCAGCCCTGATCATCCCAATAATCGACGTGCTCCTCGAGCGCAACGATCTGGGCGCCGCCGACCGGGCTTTTCTCGACGAGTTTAGCCAGCAAGGCATCGGCAGGGGGGCAGCTCGAGCAGCCTTCCGACGTGAATAGCTCGACAACGACTGGGGAAGCATGGGAGGCAGGAGGCTTGGAACTATCTTGTGAACTTAAGGCGCTAACCCCTAGTCCGACGAGGATCAGAGCGGTTCCACCAGCCGATACCTTAGAAAGCAAGGTTTTCACGACATTCCTCCCACATCTTGCTCTTACGGCATAATACGATACTCGCAAATCAGAAAGGTTACTCTCAGAAAATGCTGCCCAAATTCACGCTCCACGGACTAACCATTATGGTAGGCTTTAGGAGTTATGTCGCTTTATTGTGAGCCCGCGCCCCGGTTCATTGCGGGTCGTCTGGCGCTCGACTTTGTCAACAACTTTCCTCCAAAGACTGAATGGTCCTGGGACCAACTTATGGCATTCCTGGAATCCGCGCGGATCGTCACGCCTGAACGCGGATATCTCACCCGCTCCAACGCACAAGCTGCGGAGGCATTGCTCGGGAAGGCTCAGGCGCTTGCCACTGCCCTGCGTCTGGCTTTTGACGCGGTTCTTCGCAAACAAAGAGTCCTGCGCGAATGGATCGAGCCGGTTAACGAAATTCTCCGGATCACCGAAGGGCACGACGAACTCGTCCCTACAGGGAACGATTGGGAGATTCAGTTTGTTGCTAGTGAAAGCGGTCTGGAATGGCTGCTTGCGGCCGTAGCTCGTTCAGCGGCAGAAATTATTGCAGAAGGGCCACACGCCCGTCTGCGCCTATGCGCCAACCCAAGGTGTGGCCTGTTTTTTTATGACACTTCCCGCACGCATCGCCGGCGCTGGTGCTCGATGATGGTCTGCGGAAATAGGCATAAGGTGGCCGCCTTCGCGCGTCGGGCTTCCGTCAGGCACGCGAGACCATAGCGAACGTCACGGGCCTGCTCCCACCGTCACTGGACGTATTTGGGTTTCTGTCCCTTGGACCACGGGTCGTAGGTGTGGGCAAAGACCAAGCGCTCGGCGACAGGCGGATGCGAGTACAGCCAGAAGGTAATGAACGGCGGCGGATTCGGGTCCGACAAATCCAGTTCTCCAAGAGCCTGGAAAGCATGCGCGGCAACCTCGGACGAATTCGAAATTAGTCCATGGCTGACTTCCAGTCCGTAAACGTCGGCGGCATGCTCGTCCATCCGGCTGAACCCGTTGATGGCTGGCGACGAGAAAAACAGCAGAACCTGCAAGAGTAATAAGAGAACGGCGAGGGAGGCCCAGTCTTCAGCCCCCGAGATTTTCCATTCATGGCCCCAGTGGTCAAGCGCCCAATGCAACCCGCGAAACAGCAAATAGAGCGCCACTAAAAGTGCCGCCGCACCGGCCAGGAATCCCTTCCACACATGGCCGAGAACGTAGTGGCCGAGTTCATGGCCCACAACGAACAGGGTTTCATCGTTGGACGTCTTTTGAATCAGCGTGTCCCAGATGACCACGCGCTTCGAGGCTCCGATTCCCGTCACGTAAGCATTAATGGCGTTGGTTTTCTTGCTAGCCACCTCGAGGAACATGCGCTCCGGCGGAACGGGAACGCCCGCGCGGTTTGCAAGCTTTCCAATGGAAGCCACTAGGTCGGGATGCTGCGTGCCCAGCGGTTCGTACTTGTTAAAGAGCGGATCGATCACCATCGGCATGATTACGGTGTAGCCGAGGAGAACAAGGACCAACGGAGGCCAAGAGAGTAACCACCAACGGCGCGGACTATATCTCATGGTCGCGCACAGAATTTGTGCCAACACAATTCCGAGCACAATGATGACGCATTCCCATTTGGTCCAATCCAAGAACCAAGAACGCCAGCTTTGGACGGACTGATCGTAATGCAGAGAAAGATGGTGCCAATACGCGCTTACGGGGAGATCCAGTGCATCGACAAGGAGGAGGAGCAAGGGAACAAACACCAGTCCTTGGGCCCAGCGGTTCGGGGTGACGTTTTCCGCGATGTCGCGAAAGCGCGCCGCAATCCCCAGGCGCAGAATCAAAAAAAGGAAAATACCGCCGAGAACATAGGACAGAAAATAAAGCGTATAGCCGGCGCGGGAATAGGCAACTGCTTTTTGGTATTTCTCGTGAGAGAGCGTGTACTGCTCGGTCTTCGCTTGGTCAGGCGTGTTAGTGACGAGTGGCGGAATTTCAGGGGAAGGTGGTAGTTGCGCTGAGCCCTGCGTTACACCGCTCTTCTTTGGTGAATCGGCCTGCGGAATAGCAGCGCTGCGCGGCGGCAAAAACAAAAAAACGAGGAGCGTAGCGTAGCAAGGAAGGGCGAACTTGTGTCGAGACACCAATCGTCTCATAAAAACATCCTGAAACTTATCTGAAGCGGGTGTCTCCGCATATAAATTGAGTAAGCGGAACGCGCCGCGAGTATGCAGCACAGCCCTTTCCAAGTGCAAGAAATCATCCCCTGCCATTGGACGGAGCGGTAGGCAAGAACGTTTCTGGCGTGAAAAAAGTAAAGGGCAAAGGAGAGGTCAAGGCACGTTTGCCCGATGGGCAGTCTTCAGGCCGTAATTGCGGATCGAGCCTGTGGTCGCAAGCCCAATGTGAATGAAGGACGTCCAACGTTCGAGCTTGTGATGTCGGTAATGGTGGAAGAGACAGGACGCGCCAAAGGAGACGCCCGTCGTTGCCGCTTCGACCGTGGCGAAAGCGACGTGGTTGTCAACCACATCGTTGGTCAGAAAGATTTCCTGCCGGCCTCGGCGCCGCATGTTCAACGTCGAAAAATAGTCGAGGGCGCGCGCCGCGCCAACACCCGCGAAAAGCCATGCATTCTCCCTATCCCAAAAGCGATGCTGTAGAACATCGTCTTTCTCCTGCGGCTTTTCGGAGGTGGGGACCTCCTTGGTCACATTCGAGGAGGAAGGCTCCTGTTTTGCCGTCTCCTGCGCGCCAGCGGTTTGGACACACGCAAGCGCAACGAGAAACAGAGTGAAGAATCGGATTCTTCTTGAGTTTATCACCTTGAGGATGATGCTCCGTTCCAGGATTGCGTACTATCACAGTTGCGCCACAAATCCTCTCGCCGCAAATCTTTGCTCTGCTCTGTTGCCGAATTCGCAACGCCATTCTTCGAGACGTTGTCATTCCTTTTCGCCAGGGGTATCTTCAAATTTAGTCCACTAAGCTTTCAAGGAGTACCCATGCCGCGCTCCATGCTAATTCGAATCGCGATGGCTGCAATGGTCATTTCCATATGCCTCCCGATAGGTTTCGCCCAATCGCAGGATTCCCAATCCGTAGCGGAGGCGGCCCGCAAAGCGCGCGACAAGAAAAAGGACGCCGCAAAACCCGCCAAGGTAATTACCGAAGAAACCCTGGATGTAAAGAAAGGCGACGTGCAGAGCGCCGTGGCTGAAGAAGATAAAATCGCCGGGGCTCCGGATGCGAAAGCGCAGCAGGCAAACACTTCTATCAACCCGGCCGCAGCAAATCCGACGGCACAAGCCGCGAAAGATGAAAAGCTAAAAAAGGAACTGACAGCAGCGAAAGAACAGCTCAAACAGGCCCTGATGGATCTAGATCTTCTCCAGCGGGAAAACCGTTTGGATCAGGACGCCTATTATTCGAAACCGAACTATGGCAGCGACGCGGCGGGAAAACAGAAGCTCGATGACGAACAACAGCAAATCAGCGGCAAGCGCGACGAAGTAGAACGCTTGAAGGCGAAGGTTGCGGACTTACAAAAGGCGGCGGGCGAACCCTCGTCTTCCTCTCAACGTTAAACCGCGAGGCGCCAGTTTTGTATCCTGACTAGAACCTTTCTGACGGGAGTGGCTAATCAATCCCGTGAATCCGCAGGCTGACCAGCTTGTCGATGGTCAGGTCCTTCATCCCACGCGATTGCAGCTTACTGATGTACTCGGGTGTGACGCCATGAATCCGCATGGCGATGAGTTGATCCGGCTCTGGATGGGAATAACCGAGTTTCTGCACGGCGCTGATGAAGTCCGGGGAAACGCCGTGAATCCGGAAGGCAATGAGCTTGTCCATCTCCACGTGGTCGTAGCCGCCCTTTTTCAAATCGGCCATCCATTCCGGGGACGCGCCGTGGATGCGCATGGCGATGAGCTTATCCGGATCGGCGTCGTAGCCAGCTTGACGAACGCTGCGCACCATCTCGGATGTCACGCCATGGATACGAAATGCAATTAACTTGTCGCTGTCCGTCACGGTGAGACCGGCCGAGCGAAGATCAGAGATGAACTGTGGAGAAACTCCATGAATCCGGAAAGCAATGAACTTGTCGCTATCTGAAAGACTCACGCCCGAAGAGCGAATCTGGTCAATGAATTCCGGCGTAACACCATGAATTCTGAAAGCGATGAGCTTGTTGGTATCCAATCCCTGCAAATTCTTGGATTTGATTTCCTGCGCGAACTTCAGGCTGACATCATGGATGGCCATGGCCCACTGCTTTTCGCCGTCGAGGCCTTCGAAACCCAGCGCTTTCATCTCTTTCACGTAGTTGGCGTCGGGGATGAAGTTAAAAATTCCTGCGCCCTCGCCATCCTTCACAAATCCTTCGCATTCAAATTTGCCCGCATCCCGGGTGATCGTGAAGCGGACATCCTGTTTGCCGGGTTTTGAAAGGTCCAGGCCGGTGAGCTCTTTCACTTCCCAGTCAGAACTTGAGTGGAAGTGATGCCCTCCCCGCGAATCCATAATCGAAACTTCCACTTTTCCCGCCTCGTCCGAGCGGTGAATCGTCCAATCCCCGCTTTGCGTTTGGCCGCGGAGTGCCGAGGCCAGCCCGAACGCGGCGCCGGCAACCACAAGAATCCATCCCATTATTCGATTGAAATTCATGGCCGCTTCTCCTGTTTCTGAGTTCTTGCTAGAAAATATCTGCGTGCTTTATCTCGATTAACTTTTCCAGCGTGAGGTTCTGGAAGCCATGCTTGCGCGCTTTCTCGATGAACTCCGGCGTAACCCCTTGCACTTTTGCCCCAATGATTTCGTCGGCGTCCAAATCCTTGAATCCAGCTGTTTGCAAGGCCTTCACGTATTCCGGCGTCACACCTTGCACTTTCATTCCGATGAGGTTATCCACATCCATCTTCAACCCGGTGGCCTGCATGGCCTTGACGTACTCCGGCGTGACACCCTGCACCTTCATGCCAATCAATTCTTCCGAATCCGGCTTGAAGCCGAGGGCTTGCATGCCTCGCACGTACTCCGGCGTAATTCCCTGTACTTTCATTCCAATCAGATCGTCGGCGTCGGTCTTCAGACCCAACCCGTGCATATCGTTCACATATTGAGGAGTGATTCCCTGCACTTTCATTCCGATGAGATTCTCCGGGTCAGCTTTGAGGCCTAGTCCTTGCATTTCGCTTGCATATTGTGGCGTGATGCCCTGGACCTTCATGCCCATCAATTCGTCAATACCCAGATGGGGCGCAATGCCCCGCATTTCGCGGACGTAGTCCGGCGTAATTCCCTGCACGCGCATTCCAACCAATTCATCTACAGTGGGTTTCATTCCGAGGTTGTGAATTTCTTTTACATAGGCCGGCGTGACCCCCTGAATCTTCATTTCAATCAGTTCGTCGGCCGAAAGGTTCTTGAATCCGGCCGCTTCCATGGCTTCGAGGTAGGATTCCTTCTTGGCGGTTTGTTCGTCGTCGCGCTCCTGCTTTTTCTCTTTGAGTTTGTCGCTTTCCTTGTCCTTGGCCGCCTGTTCGGTCGAAGCAAAGTGCTTTGCTGTGGGCGAAGCATTCGCTGGCCGAACCACGATCGCGCTTCCCCTTTCTGGTTCTTGCGCAGCGGCGAGATTAGCGCTTGTTTTACTTGCTAACGCAGCATGGGCCACGCCCAAAAACGCGTTGCCTGCGAGCATCGCTCCCGCGAGGCAAACCACGGCTACGGCCATCCCCGCCACGCGGAATTTTCCAGCAGGACCCTCCAAGCCCAGCAGCCGGACCACGCGCTGTGAAAGCGGGCTGCGATTTGCCGCCATCATCAAGGAGGGAGCGGTGCGCCATTCCTCCATCAATGTCAAAGCGCGCGCGTAGTTCACGGCGTCGCCGCAAAGTGCAACGGCCTCATCGTCGCAACAATGTTCGCGCTCGATTCGAATCCGCTGGCTCACCCACCAAGCCGCGGGGTGGTAAAAGAGCAGTGTTTCCACGCCAATCTGGAAAAGGTTCACAAAACAGTCGAGCCGTCGAATGTGCGCCAGCTCGTGCGCAATCACTGCTTCGATTTGATCCTCGGTCAAGCCGCTCAGAGCCCGCACCGGCAACAGCACCACGGGACGAATCCATCCGAAGGCCGCCGGAGCATCCCGTCGGTCGCATTCGCAGTACCGTATGACGCGTTCAAAGCCCATTCTCAATTGCAGGGCGATGCACTTCAAATAGAGCTCGCGCCCCACAGGCCGGAGCTCCCTGCGGCGCATCCTTTCAATCACAAACAGCCCGCCAGCCGTGCGCAAACTCAGCAGGACCACACCCAGGAACCACGCCTCCACAAACCACAGGATGGCAGCAGGCTGGCTTGCTGGAGTTTCCGGCGCCGGGGCGCTGGGACGTGCCGCAACGGATACGCCTTGCACCGGTTTCACCGTGCTGGCGGATGCCCTCTGCGCCCCGTTGCTAGCGGCCGGAACCTTTTGCCGTGTCAGCTCGGTGAACGTGATCACCGGCGCGACCACCATGAGAACGAGCGTAATCACCGCGAAGGCATATCGTGTGCGCGCCTGCCTGGAAAGCGCATTGGCCACAGCAAACAGCGCGGCCAAAGCCGCTCCTTGCCAAACGAAGTGGAGCAACGTCCAGCCGAGCGCTTGCAGCAATTCGGGAGAGATTCCGTGCGCCAGGGTTGTCATCGGGTTCTCCTCTCGTACTCATCCAAAAGGCGACGCAACTGTTCCAGTTCTTTCTTGGAGGTTCGCCGGCCCTCGAGAGCATGAATCATCAATTCGCTGGCCGAGCCTTCAAAGACACGCTGAAGGACGTCGCCCACAAGCTGTCGCTTGGTTTCCGTTGCGGGCTGACAAGCTTCATAGACGTGCGCACGCCGGCCTTCGTCTCGGCGTACGGTGCCTTTGGCGGTCATAATCTGCAGCAGCTTCAGTACGGTGGTGTAGCCGAGATCCTTCTTTTCACTCAGCGCTTCGTGAACTTCGCGGACCGTCGAAGGCCCGCGCGCCCAGAGCACGCGTAGGATTTCCAGTTCCGAAGAGGTTGGCTTTTGCAAGGGTTCCTTGAGCATGGTGGGAGCCTACTACGAAGGCCTTCGTAATGTCAACGAAAATCTTCGTACTTCTTGAGGAACGTCGTTTAAGGCTGGCCGAGGGAAGGCGCGGCGTAGATTTTCTTCAGCGTTTCGGGCTGGAGCAGATTCTCGAGCGGGAGGTCGCCAAATTGTGCTCTAAAATTACTCCAGAGCATTTCGCGAACTTCCATTTTTTCCGGATCGTCGAGCCGGCGGTAGACAGAGAGAACGTCTTTCGGGCCGGATGGTTTTTGCAAATCTCCTTCAACGAACTGGATCTGCTCATAGGAAATCAGGAAGGCCGCGGCAGATTCCGATTCGCGAGTCGCCACTTCTCCCTGCAAATCGCTATCGAAGGATTCTGGGTCACACGGATCATTATTTTTTTGACACCACTCCGGGTTCGATTTGTAAAACTCGCGCAATTGAGCGGTTCGCGCCTGGCGGATCGCACTAGGAACCTTGGGCGGGAAAATCGTCTCGTCCCGCTTGTTGCGAAAGTCGTATAGCGCAATCTCCGCCGGATGGACCGGAGCAAAGTGGACTTCGCTGCGGTGATAGAGCAAGAGGTCGGTGCCAAGTTGACCCACGAGCCAGCCGTTAAGACTCGCTTCAAGTTTCAACTCCGGCGAGAGTACCAGCAAGCAGCCCGCCGACGGATTGATGTGCGTATTGAGATAGAGCCGAGCCTCCGAGGCCCTGATGTTCAGGACGGACCCGAAGCAGATGTCATCTATAGTCGGAGATTTTGTTTGCGCGTCCGGAAGCGCAGTGCTCTGCCATTGCTTGCTCTTCTTATCGAAGCGGTCGACGAACAGCGGCGGATTCAAAGCTCCGCTTCCGTCGTCCAGATAATATGCGATTACGAACTGATTGGCGTCATCGACTTGGGCG
>Ga0126370_10000393_pt1 | contig 17804 bp, 16 predicted proteins | sample PanSoiMetaPlot_3_FD_92586 | JGI IMG/M metagenome (GOLD analysis project Ga0126370, IMG submission 92586) | Tropical forest soil microbial communities from Panama - MetaG Plot_3 | ecosystem: Environmental > Terrestrial > Soil > Tropical forest > Bulk soil | place: Panama | collected 2016-02-17 | reverse complement strand
CTGGCCCGGCGCGGTTAGGGCGGCCACGGGCGCATACGCCAAAGCGCTGCCTTCCCGCAAGGCCAGCAACCTCGCAGGCAATCCCACTTCCCCCATGGGCACCGCGACCATATCGCGCGACTTCCGGACTAGCCGCAGAGCGCGCAAGCTATCGCTTAACGTCCGCGCCTGGACGGCAATCTTGCAGGCGTCGGCTTCGCCACGTTGCGCATGGTTCAGCTGCAAGGGCAGCGGCGGCGTGCGGTTGAAATCGTGGAAGGAAAGAAGAATCTTCCCGGGCAAGGGATAAGCGCGTGCGGACTGGTCGGGCAGCTCGCGCAGCGTCTCGATTTCAAGGTCGCACCATCCGCAACCGGCCTCGCGCGCCTGGGTTAGCCAGTAGAGTTCCGATTCCGCACCGCCTTGCAGTTTCCCGCCGCCCAGGATCCTCCGGCAGGTCGCGACCAGATCTACCCCGGCGAACGGGCGCCGTTTGAGCCACCGGATCAGCTGCGCCCGCTCCCGGTCGGATCGAAGCCAGTCGAGTCGCAACTCCAGGGTTTTCGTGTATTTCAGGGCCAGCCGGATTTGCGCCCGGGCTTCCCGGGCCAGGGGGGTAGCGATTACCGCACAAAGGCGGTCTCGGAACAGGGGGCGTCTCGTTCGACCGGTCGGCATATTATTGAAAATAAAAGATATAGCATGCCGTATCAAATGTGTAAAGCCTGTACCCCCATTTTCTTGACGGTACTAAAACCCGTTGTTACTTTCGGTGGTGAGATTTGTCCCCGCACGGCCCCTCCGGGCGTGTGTCTATTGAAGGAGTCTGTGATGCGCGCAACGCTTATTGCGACGGTCAGAGGATTGTGTCTTCCCCTGCTCTTTGGCGCCGGTCTTTGCCTGGCACAGGAACCGCCATTGGTCAACCAGCAGCCGGCTGGGCCCGACCAACCCTGGAAATCTTCGGTTTACTGCTCCGGTTTCTACACCGATCAGAAGGTTTCTGACGATTTGCGTCTGGTCAGCGGCGAACAGTCCGCCTTCAAAATCACTTTCACCTATGGGAACGTGGTGTACATCAGCAAAGGATCGAGCCAGGGCATCAAAGAGGGAGACAAGTTCTCGGTCATTCGCGAAGAGAATGACCCGATGCACGTGGAGTGGTTCAAATGGCAGGACAAACTGATCAACACCATGGGTACTCACTATTCGGACCTCGGCCAGCTGACGGTCATCAAAACGGAACCCAATATTGCCATCGCAAAAGTATCCATGAGCTGCGCTTTCATGCAGCGCGGCGACATCGTGCTTCCCTATTCCGAGCGTCCCGCCGGACCCTTCAAGGATCCGGGCCTGTTTGATTTCTTTGCGCCGGAAAGCGGCCGGCCCAAAGCCATGGTCGTGCAGGGAAAGAACACGGCCCAGATGAGCGGCCGCTGGGATGTGGTTTACGTAAACCTGGGCACGAAACAGGGCGTCAAGGTTGGCGACTACTTCCGCGTGTTCCGTTACCAGGGCTCAACGGCAGAAACCGTTCCCGGACAAAGGAATTCCCAGGATTCGATGTACGGCTTCGGCAGCAATCCAAGACACTATAACTGGAACGATCTGCCTCGCGAGATTTTGGGCGAGGGAATCGTGCTGAACGTTAGCCAGAATTCGGCCACGGTGCTGCTGACGGCTTCGCGCAACCAGATCTACGCCGGCGACTACGTAGAGCTCGAATAGGCGCGACTGCGGCACCATTAGGCCAGGTCGCAGCGGGAGCGGGGCTCAGTTGCTTTCATGCAGCATGGCCGCGTTTGCCCGGTCGTCCTCCTCGAAGATCTCGCAAGTAAAGCCAAACAATTCGGTTTCGTTTCTTCGCCAGGCATCGTCAGGCAAGCCGGCTTTGTGGCAGGTTTCTCTGAGGAATTGTTCGGGCGACAGTGCGTGTTCGACCGCCACCTGCGGCAGCAAGAGCCCCTGCCGGTCCCCGGAGCGAATCAACAGACCGTGCGTCCCGATCTTCACTTGATTGGCGGCCAGAGGGAACAATTCCGACAACACGGAGATTTCAATGCGCAGGGCGGCGACTTCGTCCGGGCGCAGCGGCGAAAAGCGCGCATCGCGGAATGCGGCGCTCTCAGCGCAATGCGGGATGACTTTAGCCAGGGGCTCGCGGCCTTCGATTACGCCGATGCAGCCGCGCAATTTGCTGTGAACGTGCAGGGTGACAAAGGCGCCGCGCCGCAGTGCAAGGCACGGCGCAGGCGGCTCAGGCAGCTTGACGGGGATGGCTGCGAACGCGGCTACAATGGCCGAGCGTGCCAGATCGAGCAGGGCGCGCCGCTCTGCAGCAGAAAACTCGTCTTCAGGACGGGACGACATCCTCGGACTTCGCGTGGGCTTCCATCATGCGCAGTTTCTTTCGCTGTTTGATGCGATCATCCAGCTGGTTCCAGAAACGAAAGAAATACTGGGCGGCGGAAATAAGCGCGCTGGCCACCACCAGCCACAAGAGCACGTTGGCGATGGGCTGCAGATAGGGGCGGCTTGCGCCCGCGATCAGCACGGCCACGGCGCAAACCTGCAGAACCATTTTTGTCTTGCCGAGGGCGGAAGCCTGGATGGTGAAGCCTTCAGCGGAAGCGATGTTACGCAGGCCCAGCACGGTGAATTCGCGGCCGACGATAATAACCACCATCCACGCCTGAACCAGATGCATGTCCACCAGAGAAATGAACGCAGCGGAGATCAGCAGCTTGTCGGCGATGGGATCGAGGAGAATTCCTAAGGTGGTGACTTGCAAACGGCGACGTGCAAAATAACCATCCGCCCAATCCGTGGCAGCCGCTACCAGCAGAATCAGAACGCCCCAAAACTCGAAGCGCATATGGAAGCCCCAGATTTCGACGTTGGGGCTGCGCGTAAGAAGCACCACAATCAGCAAGGGCACGAAAAAAATGCGCAGCAGCGTAAGTGAATTGGGAAGGTTCATAGGCGCCCAGCGCCCGCAACCGTGAGTTGGCCCGGAAACGGCGCCGACAAACGACTATAAACTCGGCGCAGGTGGCCGTCAACGGCGGTGGTCCTGCCCCGCTCGGTCTGCGCTGTACTCTGGAAGCAACATATGGGAAACACCGCGGCGCGAACCACTTGTGTATGCATTCGTAACAGAACTGCCCTAAACCTGTGCAAATTGCTCCGCCGCAACCAGCCCGGCCGCGACGCGATTTCCTGCGTTTACTGCATATTAATAGTCTGCATGTTTCGTATTATCAATGGTTTGCAAGGATAAAACGGGTTGAGTCTGCTTTCGAGTGCAAAACCAGGCCGGCGGATAGAGAAAAAGGCGTTTCGATTTCCACAGCGATTTCCACCGCCCGGCCAGGCTGCCAGAAGCCCTGGGCGGAGGCAAAACCGTCGAAATTCCCTCCATTTGTCGGTTATTTCCGTGGTTTACTAAAATGCCACTATCGGACGGTTGCGGAGGCTAGATCGCGCGCGGACCACGCAGCAGGCGCACCGGCAGCATTAGTATCGCACTCAACAACCCGAACACGCCGGTCAACGTGATGCCCACGATGCGAAACGGAAGGCTCAGGAGCCAAACGAACGGGTAGGCGATGAGCGCGAACAGGGCCAGCGGCCAGCACAACACAAACAGGATGCACCAGAGCAGGAAAGCGGCCATAATCCACCTCCGACGTTACGTTACTTTCAATCAGACGAAAATTGCGCCACGGAAGTTCCGTCCAGCACGAAGTCGTGCAGCCGGAGGCGCCGCGCGATCGATTCCGGTACTTCGGCCTCGAGCAGCATGTGCGCATCGTCTTCCAGTTCAGAATGCACGACTTTTCCCAAAGCGTGAACGAGCGCGAGCGTGCGCCCCTCGGTCAGCGGCATGCGCAATGAAAACTTGACGACGGGATCGACGGGCAGGCTTCTATCAATTCGATGAAGCAGTTCCTCGAGTCCGGCACCTTGCGCCGCCGAAACCAGGACCGGCGCGCCTGCACGATTCTCGCTCGCTACCGAGCGCGTCAATCCTTCCCTTAAGTCCACGGGGAGTAGATCGATCTTGTTCCAGACGTGCACGGTGGGACGCCCGGCGACACCCAGATCCGCGAGAATTTTCTTTACCGCCTCGTCCAGCTCTCGATGATGCGGACTTGAAATGTCACTCACGTGCAGGATCACCGCCGCTTCCTGGACCTCCTCGAGCGTCGCGCGGAAGGCGGTCATCAGCCCCTTCGGCAAATCGCGGATGAAACCGACCGTGTCCGAGAGCAGTACGCGTCTTCCCGACGGCAACCGCAGCGCGCGAATCGTGGGATCGAGGGTCGCAAACATTCGCGAGGAAACCAGGACTTCGGCCTTGCTTAGGGCATTGAACAGCGTCGATTTCCCCGCGTTGGTATAACCGACCAGGGCTACCGTACCCAGCGGGACGGAGTTCCTCGCCTGCCGGCGCAAGGACCTTTGCTTGCGCACATCTTCGATGCTCGTTTGGATTTTTCTCACCCGGTCGCGGATACGGCGGCGATCGGTTTCCAGTTTCTTTTCGCCAGGTCCGCGTACGCCGATGCGACCAACTCCTCCGCCGCCTTTGCCGCCCAGCCGGGACATGGCGGCTCCCTTGCCGGTGAGACGCGGCAGCATGTAGTTGAGCTGTGCAAGCTCGACCTGCAGCTGACCTTCGCGGCTGCGCGCGTGTCGCGCAAAGATATCCAGAATGAGCTGGGTACGATCAATCACCCGGCATTCGGTGTGCTCTTCGATATTGCGCTGCTGCACCGGAGAGAGATCGCTGTCGAAAATAATGAGCGGAGCTTCTTTGGCGGAGGCTTCGGCGCGGATTTCGTCAAGCTTGCCCCGGCCCACGAACGTGGCCGGGTCCGCCGCCTCGCGCAGCTGGAACACCGTTCCCGCGATTTCCGCGCCGGCGCTGCGGGCCAACTCGACCAGTTCGGCCAGCGACTCCCGCTCCGGCGCGCCCGCGGGTCCTCCCAGCATGCGGGGCGAGCGCTTCCATGCGACCCCGACAAGAAGTGCGCGTTCGGTGGAGGATACGGCCTGTGTGGTCTTCATAGCTGTGGCGAAGGAGCCCGGAAGCGGCGCGCTAGAGGAGTCATCAAGCCGAGTATACGCCGGATGGAAAACGGAAGTAAGCGGCCGGGAAAGCCCGCGGGCAGCGGCAAAAGAGACTTGGTTCGCTGCGGGCGAATCAGGCCTGACGGAGTCGCTGGGCGACCAGGGATTCGGCTGCGGACCTGGTCTGCGGATCGTCGCCGAATCCGCGAAGCCAGCCTACGTCCGGTTCCCGCCGAAACCACGTGGGCTGGCGCTTGGCATACTGGCGCGTGCTTTGTTCGATCGCGGCTTTTGCCGCTGCGAGCGCGATTTCGCCGCGCAGGTGGGCGCCCAGTTCGCGATAGCCGATAAAGTCAAAGGGCTTGGCGCGTTCGGCGAGACCCGTGGCGACCAGACGGCGCACCTCGTCGAGCCAGCCGGCTGCCAACATCGCTTCAGTGCGCCGGTGAATTCGTTGATAGAGCGCTTGCCGCGGGGGCTCGAGGCCGATTTTCAGGATCCGCCAGCCGGTAAGCGGCGTTCGGCCGGTGCGATGCACTTCGCTCAGCGGTTTGCCGGAGAGCAGGCAAATCTCAATGGCCCGGACGAGTTTTTGCTGGTCCGCCGCGGCGATCTGCGCCGCCGCTTGCGGATCGAGGCGCGAAAGCATTTCGTGCAGGTGACCCGCGCCGTGTTCCTCGGCCGATGCGCGGAGTCGCTGGCGAATTTCTTCCGAGCGCTGCGGCAGATCGGCCAGACCTTCAACCAGTGCCCGAAGATAGAGCCCGGTGCCGACGGTGAGGATGGGCAGGCGCGAACGCCCTTTGACGCCGGCAAGAGCCGCCAAGGCCTGCTCGCGATAGCCGCCGGCGGTAGAAGCTTCAGTCGGATCAAGAACGTCGAGCAGATGGTGTGGTACGTCCTGGCGCTCCGCCGGCGATGGCTTCGCCGTTCCGACATCAAAGCCGCGATAAAGCTGCGTGGAATCGCAGGCAATGATTTCGCCGCCGAATTGCTTCGCGAGAAAAATTCCGAGCGAGGACTTGCCGGACGCAGTCGGCCCGAGAATGACGACCAGCAGAGGGAGAGACGTCATGGAAACAGGATATGCCACGCGGCCGGAATCACCCGTACGCGGCGGCGGGCAATTTGCCGCGGAAAACGAGTTGGCGCACCGCCGAATCGACAGCTACTGGTTGGCGGCTTCCAGTGGGAGATTGTACAGGAAGATAAAGCGCAGGCGGATTTCCGGGCCGCCGAAGGCTGACGGCAGGTGATCGAACGGATTGGAAGAACGAATCGAGGACACCGCCGCGCGATCGAGCGGCTCTTTGCCTGAACTCAGCAGGCGCTGTGGGTCATCATTGGGAACGCTGCCGTCGCGCCGGATGCTGAACTCGAGCACCACGCGGCCGCGGTCTCCCATCTGCGCTGATTCCGGCATCACGGCGTACCAGTTGAGCCGAACTCTCGCCAGTACACGCGCCATGTAGTCGCTGAAGTCGACACCTTCGGTGGGCGTAAGAATCTGGTAAGCGCCGCTCATGCCGGCGTTGCCTTGCGTGTCGCCCCCGCCGAGACGCCCGCCGCCGCCCGGAGGCACACGAGGCGTGGGAGCGGAAAAAGCGCCGCTGGTGCCGCCGGAATTGGACTGCCGCGACATGTCGCGCAGGGTGTCTCGCAACGGATTGCTCGAGGTCTTTGGCAGCGTAAGATTGGGCCGCGCGGTCGGCGTGTCCGGCAATTCCAGCTTGGGCGCGTTGTTCGATGCAATCTCCTGCTTCGGAGCGGGCGCCGCGGGAGGCGGCTGGCTCAGGTTGGTCTGCGGAGCAGGCGCGCTCGGTAGTTCCTTCGGTTCGACTTTAGGCTGCACGGGTTGTGCAGGCGCGACGGGCTCAGGCGGAGCAATTCGCCGCAGAACGCGCGGATCCACCTTGACCTTGGGGGGCGGGGTGACTACGCGCGGAGTGGGCGGCGCGGTCTCGAAGGCACCGGGCGGGAGCAACAAAACCATCTGCTTGCGGGCGATTTCCTGTTCAGCCGCGCTGGGCGGGCGGCGGCTGAACAGTTTCGGCTGAAAGATCACCAAGAGAATCACCGCCGCATGCAGAACGATAGAGTAAGCTCGCTCGATCAGAGCTTTTCTGGCTTTTTTCTCGCGCAACTCTTCGTTCGCCAGGAAATTGACTTCGCCGGTGAGGAAAATGTCCTTTTCGACTAGTTCTTCGGAAACGCGTGACGGGGGCGGCACGATTTCTGGCGGAGCCGCGCCGGCCGGAACGGTGATGCGTTCATCGAGGTCAGAAGGTTGCGGCGGCAGTATGGAGACTTCCTGCGCCGTGTAGGCTTCAGGGTTGACATCGCGCGGCACGACAAAGCGCGCCGCAATCGATTCCAAGGGAAGATTGGCCGGGATGCTCGACTTGGTTTCCAGAGGAGTGGGCGCAAGCCCGGCGGGCACCAGCGTGCGGTCGTCGAGCGCAGAAGGCCGCCGGCGCTGCGATGGTTGCAGCGTGGAGGGGCGAGCATCAAACGGTACCAGGAACCGTGGGATCATGAGCCTTCTTTTCTAGGGTAGGCAAAAGCAGGCAAATCCACACCCGGACTGCCGGCAGTTGGTTGGACGCGAATGGCGTGTTCCTGGATGCACGCCATTACTCGCGTGGCTAGTTCGAGTGCGGCCCGCCCCGCAGTACCGTCGGTCTTGGGTGGCTTGCGGGTGCGTACCGCGTCCAGAAACGCATCAAGCTCGCCGCGCAGGGGTTCCAGACCGGCGGCGGGCAATTTTTCAAAAGCGAATTCGGGTTGGACACCCGGAGCTGCGGCCGGCGTCTTCACACGAACCCGCAGCGCATCGCGGCGCGCGTAATCGAGCGAAATGTACTCATGCTGCTGAAAGAAGCGCACCTTTCTGACCCGTTCGGTGGAAACCCGGCTGGCGGTCACATTGGCGACTGCGCCGCCTGAAAACTCGAGCCGCGCATGGGCAATGTCCACTTTGTCGCTGAGCACAGGGATGCCCACCGCTTTGACCTCAACCACCGGTTCGCCGACCAAGGCGAGGAGGATATCCAGATCGTGGATCATGAGGTCGTAAATGACATCCACGTCAAGACTTCGCGGCGAAAATACGCCGAGCCGGTGCACCTCGAAGAATAGCGGCCGGCTGATGATCGGCTCGACCGCCAAGACCGCCGGGTTGAACCGCTCCACATGGCCCACCTGCAAGATGCGGGAATGCTCGCTGGCGGCTCGGAGCAGCGCATCGGCACCTCGGAGGTCCTTGGCCATGGGCTTTTCGACCAGAACGTCCATGCCAGACTCCATCAAACGGCAGCCGACCTCGGCATGGGCGAGGGTTGGCACGGCAACGCTTGCCGCATCGGCTTGGCCGCGCAGTGCCTCCAGGGAAGCGAACGCCTGAGTTGCAAATTCTTGCGCGAAGGCGGCAGCGCGCAAGGGGTCGGTATCGAACACGCCGACCAGCTGCGCCGACTCCATCTCGCGATAGACCCGGGCATGATTGCGGCCGAACTCTCCGCAGCCCACCACGGCCACACGAATACGCGGATTGGGGGTGGCCGTCATTTCTTCTCAATTCCCTTTGGCAACGCGTTTGGTTCCGAAAGGTTCGCGGGCGGGACGGCCTCGATCGCGATACCGGCTTCGGCGGCAGCGGTGACGAGCGCGGACCGGTCAAAAAGGAGTGTTCTTTTGGCATCCACAGCCAACGCCGTCGCGCCCGCGGCTTTCATCGTGGCCACCGTAGGCAGGCCGATAACCGGCACGTCAAAACGCATATCCTGCTGCGGTTTGCCGACCTTTACCACAACCAGCGGCCTGCCCGCCGCGATCCTGGCGGCGCGGGTGATGGTTTCATCCGTACCTTCCATGGCCTCAACCGCAATGCAGGCCTGGTTCGAAATCACGACGGTTTGCCCGATGTCCATACCGGCGATCTGACGCGCGAGGTTGAGACCGTAGGCAATATCGGCCGCCTCCTGGGCATTTGGCGCGCGCTCGGTGAGCACGCCGGCCTCGGGCACTAGGGGCTTTAAGAAAAGCGTCGAGTCCACTAGGCGAATCCCTTCCTCCTCGAGCACCTTCGCGACCGCCCCGATCAGCGCGTCGGTATTTTTTCTTGGCAAGGCAAACAGCAGCTTGGCCAGTTTCCAGTCGGGCCGGATCGCGCTAAAAATCTTGTTGTGTTTCACCTGCCCGGCCATTACCGCCTGCGCGACGCCTTCCTGATGCAACAAGTCGATGGTTTTAGAAAGCTCGCCGAGGCTGACCCAGTGCACCCGCTCCGCCTGCTTTGCCAGATCCGGATCCGCTTCTTCCTTGATGGCGATCACGGTCATGTCGATGCCTTGGCTGCGCGCGGCTTCGAGCACCAAAAAAGGGAAACGCCCGTTTCCGGCGATCAGTCCCCAGCCATTCTTGCAGGTGGTTGCGCTCATTTCTGAATAGTGCCCGCTATTTCACGATGCCGCGCTCGGCGGTCTCGATGAAATTCACTAGCTCGCGCACGTCCTCGGAATCGGAAAATTGCACTCGCATTTGAGCGAGCGCTTGCGAAGTATTGAGCTTCGAGCGCGACAACAGCCGGAACGCGCGCTGCAGCGTTTTGATCCGCTCCGCCGAGAATCCCTTGCGCTCGAGACCAATCGAGTTCGGTCCGAACGACCTGGTCTCGCGCTCGGTGACGATGCGCGAAAACGGCGGCACGTCCTGCACCACCACGGTCGAAGCCCCGACGTACGCGTAACGCCCCACGCGGCAAAACTGATGCACCGGCGCAAGCGCGCCGATGGTGGCAAAATCCTCGACCGTCACATGGCCGGCAAGCGTGGCCGCGTTCACGAACAGATTGTTGCTGCCGATTTGGCAGTCGTGCCCAATATGCGTGTAGGCGAGCAGAAAGTTTTCGCTGCCTAGGCGCGTGATCCCGCCGCCCTTTTTGGTGCCGCGACTCACGGTCACATATTCGCGAAAGATGTTCCTGTCACCGGCGAGAAGCTCAGTTCGCTCGCCGCCGAACGAATAGTCCTGCGGATCGCCGCCCACCACGCAAAACGGATGGAAAACATTGGCCGCGCCAAAGCGCGAAGGTCCATAAACGACCGCGTGCGGGTGCACGACGGAATCGGCGCCCAGTTCGACGTCATCTCCCAAGACCGCAAACGCCCCTATCGTCACGCCGCGCGCGAGTTTCGCCGAAGCCGCAACAGAGGCATTCGGATGAATCTGCGGGCTGCTCATTTCCCGGCGTCTTTCTCTTTCTGACCTGCTTCCTTTTGTCCCGCCTCGCGATCCACCATCTTGCACATCAGCGTCGCTTCGGCCGCCAGTGCTCCGTCCACCAGCGCTTTGCCTTCGAGCTTGCAAAAATCGCCGCGCCAGGCCAAAACCGTCATCTCGATCTTCAACTGGTCGCCGGGAACCACCGGCCGGCGGAACCGCGCTCCATCCACTGCGGCAAAAAACAGCAGCTTGTTCTCGCGATCGGGAACCTCCAGCAACAAGAGCAGGCCGCCGGTCTGCGCCATCGCTTCGATGATCAGTACGCCCGGCATCACCGGCTTGCCGGGAAAGTGCCCCTGGAAATGCGCTTCGTTGATGCTGACGTTTTTGACGCCGACAATGCGCTTCAGGCGTTCCATTTCGAGCACGCCGTCCACCATCAGGAACGGATAGCGATGCGGCAAATACTTCTGGATCTCCACCACATCCATGATCATTCGAGGGTCTCCATCGCGGGCCCCGCACCCCGGCCGCTCGCCAGGCCCACCGCCAAAACTACCATTATACCGGACGCCGAGGCAGTCCCGGCGCATAGTTTGTGCTTTGCAGAAGGCCTCTAGCGAGGGCACCCTGCACGGAAATTTGCAGAGCCTCGGGCAGGGTTGTTAGCATCGGCTGCCATGCCTAACGCACCCCACCCAAAAACCTTGCTCGGATATTTGCGCGGCCAGCTCCCGGCCATGCTGGCAACACTTGAGCGATTCGTGCGCTGCGAGTCACCCAGCACCGAAAAAGCCGCCGCCGACCGCTGCGCCCGGCTCATCGCGGATTGCTGGAAGCGCTGTGGAGTCCAAGTTCGCCTCATTGAGCAAAAACATCGCGGCGCGCACCTGCGCATGACCCACGCCGCGCAGGGTATCGCCAGGCAAGCCCAGCTTCTGGTGCTCGGCCACTACGACACGGTCTACGCCACCGGCACGCTGCACAAAATGCCCTTCCGTATCGCTGGCGGGAAGGTGTTCGGGCCAGGCGTATTCGACATGAAGGCCGGCATCGTGCAGGCACTGTCTGCTCTAGCAGCCTTGCAACAGCTGGAAGCGCCAATCGGGAAGCAAATCGTGTTTCTGTGGACGTCCGACGAAGAGATCGGCAGTGAGTCCTCGCGCAAGCTGATCGAAACCGAGGCCAGGCGCAGCGACGCGGTTTTCGTGCTGGAGCCGTCGCTCGGGCCCGAGGGTCTGCTCAAAACCGCGCGCAAGGGCGTCGGGGAAGCGGAGATCCGCGTTACGGGCCGCGCCTCCCACGCCGGGCTCGCGCCCGAAAAGGGTGTCAACGCAATTCACGAACTCGCGCTGCAGGTGGCCCGCACCAGGGAATGGAATGACTCGCGCCGCGGCATCTCCGTGAACGCCGGCATCATCGAAGGCGGAACTCGCACCAACGTCATCCCCGACCGCGCGAAAACCGTCATCGACCTGCGCGCCCTTCATATGGCGGATATGCGGATGATCGAGAAGCGCTTGCGCTCGCTGCAACCGATCTTGCCGGGGGCAAAACTCGAAATCCGCGGCGGCTTCAACCGCGCCCCGCTCGAACGCCGGCAGAGCGCCGCGCTTTTCGAGCGCGCTCAATCGTTAGCCGGGCAAATGGGCCTGCGAATCGGCGAATGCACGGCCGGCGGCGGTTCGGACGGCAACCTTACAGCAGCGCTGGGCATTCCTACCTTGGACGGTTTTGGCGCCGTCGGCGACGGCGCACACTCCGCCCGCGAGTACGTTGTCGCCAGAACGCTGCCCGAGCGCGCCGCACTGCTCGCCGCAATGCTTGTGAACAGCTGATGGTTACGCGAGCCGCCGGCGCCTTCCGGGGGCAAGCCGGGGCAAGGGCACGTCCATCACTTCCCGCGAAGGCGCCACGACTTCGAACTTTCGCAGGAGTTTTCCGGACTGCTTATTCAGGCTGCGTACGTAAAACGGCAGCGCTTCGAGCAACAATGACTCCAGCTCGCGCTCCCGCTTCGCGTTGTCCACCACAAACCATGAAAATCGATCCCAGAATTGCTCCTTGCGGGAGCCTTCTTTGGCGTGGCTTAGCAGCCTCGCGCTGATTGCTCCGCGTCCGATATACACAGGCATCGCTCCGTGATACAGCAGGTAAACGCCGGTTTTGTGTCCGGCTACGTCCTCGATCTCTTCCAGATTTTCCGCGTTGCGCGGCCACTGCAGTCCAAACTGTTTGATCAACGTCATGCGTTCGCCTGACTCTTCTGAACTTAGTTGCCGTAAGCCTTGCGCAAGTACTCCAGGGTATCCGCGGTGAGGGCCGCGTAGTCGTCGCGCGTCACAGCCTTGATAGCCGCTTCCGGCGCTTCGCCGGCGGCAAGCCGGTCCATGATACGTTGCATATCCGTCATGCCGCCCGCATGCAAGACACATTCGACATTGGCCAACGCCCAAGCGTAGGCCGCAGCTGCCGCTTCATTCGGCATCTTCATCCAGTCGCCTTCAAAGTGTGCCGCGACTCCCTCGGGAGAGCTGGCTGCCATGCGCGCCAAGGCCGCCGCAGTCCCATCGCTTCGCTTTCCTTCGACCCACTGCGCGAGCCCTTCCTGAATCCAGGCCGGCGCCCGCCCATGCGACTTTTGCTGGATAAAGCTGTGCGTCAGTTCGTGCCGCAGCACACGCGAGAGTTCGGGCGTAACGCTGCTCAGGCCCTGCACCGGCACGCGAATTCTTCCATCGTTTAAAGCGCCGACCCAAGCCGGGGCCTGCGTAATGTCCGCAAATGCCTGCTGCGTGTATAGGACTACGCCGACGGGATCGGGCGGCGCATAGCTCAGTTCCGATTCGATGGCGGCGAAGTGGCGCTCGAGTGTACGCAAGACGCCTCGCGCCAGCACTGGTTCGGCCGCCCCGCTGTAACGCAGCGTGAAGTGCGTGCTTTCGTTTTCCTTGTACTGCGCCTCTTCCTCTCTGTCGCGCAGCGCCTTTTTCAGCGCCGCTTCGGTTTCCGCATCCGGGCGCAACGCCAAAGCACGCTGCCATTCCGCGACCGCCTGATCCAGTTTGTTCAGCCCGTAGTAGGCCCACCCGGTCAGCTTGGCCACATCCGGATCGCTCGGCGCCGCTTGCCGCGCTCGCTCGAGATAGTCGAGCGATTGCGTGTACTCACTGCGGCGCAGATGCAAATAGGCCAGGTTGGTCAGGAATACCGGCTGGTGCGGGGCGAACCGCACCGCCTGCTGCTCATCCGCCAGCGCCAACTCCATTTCGCCGTGCGCCGCTTCAAGCTGCGCGGCGATGTGATGGGCGAGCGCGGCTTTCAAGCTTGGCTGCTCCCCGCCTGACCGCGCCCCGTTTTCGAGCGCCGCAACATAGGCGCGGTCCACTTCTCCTGTGCCGAGCAAACGTGCTTCGATTTCGCTCTTGCCCTCCGCCAGCGCAGGGCCGCTCGCCGCCGCTTCCGGCGGCTGTAAGGAAAGCTTCCCGCTTAGCGTTTCGCCTGGAATCGTGGGCGACCCGCCGCTCTCCACGTGGTCCACAATCGCGCCGGGCAAGGTCAGCGTTCCGGCCGAAGTCTCATAGCGAACCTTGTCGCCGTCTCTGGTCACGCTGAGAGCGCTGATTCGCCGTCCGTTTTTCAGAACAATCGTGTTTCCTTGCGCCACTACCTCGGGCACATCCACAAAGCCCGAAAGCAACAGCAGCATGCCGAAGCCGGTCCGTCGGAAGCGCATTTTCCCAATGTACTCTGGCGCGAACTTCCGGCCAGAGGCAACCTTGCCGCTCCATGTCCTATCTGACTACACTGCCAGCATGAAATCCCGGGCCCTGCTCCTGGTACTGGTAGCCGCTCCATTCGCGACTCGCTCCGTCGCGCAGCAGGCGCCACCCCGCGAACCCGCTACTATCCTCGCGGCGCTCAATCGTCTGCAGGTCGACCCCGCCGCCGTTTACAAACTCGACCCCAGTTCGCATATCGAATTCCGCCGTGGCGACGCCAAGCTCCAGTTCGAAGACGGCACGTTCGCTTTTCTGGCGCCTATCGACGGCAAAATCACTGGGGCCGTGTACTCCGGCCGCGGCCACATCTTGGCCATCCCGCGTGATCCGGTCGAAAAACAGCAGATGGGCTACTTTCTTGGCGCCGCCATGCTCGATCAGGAATTTACGCATGCTTACTTGCGCTTCACTGCGGAGGCCGCCGACGAATTCCTGCATCAATTCGCCGTCGCGCAAATCAAACCCCAGACCGAGACGGCCTTCGCAAACCTCTGGCTGCCTGCCGTTCAGGCCCGCGCGCCCGCGCACTCTCTGCGCTTTCTCTACGATGCGCTCTCGGAAGTCTCTCGTCCTTACTTCGCTGCGGCGCTCGGAGGCGTGCAGACGGGCTCGTTCGATTTTGTCTACGACGAAACCCGCGAAGAAAGCGAAATGTTCGGCCAGGGAAAGAAGTCGAGTGGCGCCGATTTCTACGACATCTGGGGCTCCTACCGCATCCCGGGAATCGCTTCTTTGCCCGCGCCCTTCCGGGCCCTGCAATATAAAGTCGACACCACCATTCAGCAGGACAATTCCATCGCCGGCCAAGCCACCGTCCGCTTCCGCGTCGAAAATCCCGGCCAGCGTCTGCTGGGTTTTGAATTTTCGCGATTCCTTACAGTGGACTCGGCATCCCTCGGGAACGAGCCCCTTTTTACCTATCCGAACGACGCTACCACCTCCGAAGAACGCAAGGCGCGCGGCACGGACGCCATGTTCGTTGTCCTCCCCCGCGCCCTGAAAAAAGGTGAGGAATTCGAGATCGCCTTTCGCTACCACGGTAACGTGATTCGCGACGCCGGCAACGGGGTGCTCTTTGTCAGCGCCCGCGAAGGCTGGTATCCCCATTTCGGCGACAATTCGGCTTTCGCTCAATACGATTTGACGTTTCATTGGCCCCGCAAACTTCGCCTGGCCGCTACCGGCATCAAGATCAGTGAGCGCGAAGACGGCGACCAGCGCACCGCCCAGTGGCGTACGGAGAATCCCGCCGCCGTCGCCGGATTCAATCTCGGCGACTACGCCTTCGCCTCGCTCCCGGGAGCCGACTATTCCATCGACGTTTACGCCAATCGTCAGCTCGAACGGGCTTTGCTCAACCGCCTGAATCCCGATTCGTTCGACGCCATCGCGCCTATCTCCCGCCCCTTTGGGACTCCTCCTTCTGCCAGCATCCCGCTTCCCCCGCTGCCGCCCAGTCCGGCCGACGCGCTGAAGCAGCTTGCCCGTGACATTGATTCGTCCGTCCGTTTTTATCAAACTCTCTCCGGTCCCTTTCCCGTCCGGCGCCTCAGCGTCTCGCAGATTCCCGGCAACTTCGGTCAAGGCTGGCCGGGCTTGCTCTACCTTTCGACCTTCTCCTTTCTTCCTAGCTTCGCGCAGGAGCGAGCCGGCCTTTCTACCAGCAGCCAGGAGCACTTCCATGAGCTGGTTCCCTTCCATGAGGTCGCCCACCAGTGGTGGGGCGACGTTGTCGGCTGGTCCAGCTATCGCGACCAGTGGATTGACGAAGGCCTTTCGAGTTATCTTTCCGTGCTTTTTGCCGACAGCCAGAAACAGCCCGACCGCAGGCTGCGCATCTGGCTCGATCGCTACCGCAAGCGTCTTCTGGACAAAGGCGAGGGGGAAATAGCTCCGGGGGATATCGGCGCGCTGACTCTCGGCAATCGCCTTGATTCTTCCAAGATGCCCGACGGCTTTGAGACCGTCGTTTACGGCAAGGGTGCCTGGGTTTTTCACATGATGCGCGAGATGCTTCGCGAACCTGCCGCCAAGAACGCGGACGAACGCTTCATCGCTTTTCTACGGGGGCTACAAACCAAATATGCCTACCGGGCGCTCACCACGGCGGACCTCGAGCGCGAACTCGATGCGGTGATGACGCCTGCAATGGCCATTGAAGGCCGGCGTTCCATGGAGTGGTTTTTCGCCGACTGGATTCGCGGCACGGGCATCCCGCACTACAAGCTCGAATATTCGGCCAAGCGCTCGGAAAAGGGCTTTGTGATCCGGGGAAAGCTTCTGCAATCCGGCGTGCCCGATTCGTTCGTAGCCCCCGTGCCGATCTACACGGCAGCCGGAGCCTATCTCGGCCGGGTGATCGCCGGCGGACCCGAAACGTCGTTTCACTTTGTCTCGCGCAACGATCCAGGCAAGCTGGCCGTCGATCCGCAGATGACCTTGCTCTGTGTCGTGGACCGCTGAGATTCAGGAAAGCGGTCGGCGATAGGTCTTTTGCTGTTTAAAAAGCGGGCTCTTCTGCGAGATATGCGCTTGGCCATCGGAGCCGATCACATACGGGTAATTCACCGGATCAAGCGGCTCGCCGCCGATCATTCCACTCGTAATCATCTCGTGCATGCTGCGCGGCGGCCGCGCGAACCGCTTGGCGAATTGCGCTGCTATGGCGTTGATGTGCTCGATGTCTTCATCCGTCCGCAGCAGTTCTAGGTTGATGCGCGCGTTCTCCTTGAGCGCCTCGTCTCGGCTCGATTCGTATACTTCGCTCCACAGCATCACCGACGTCTCGCGCGATTCGCCTTTTTCAAGAAATCTCGCCGCCATCACCTTCATCCAGACCGCCGCTCCGGGCTTCTTGCTTCCCTCGAGATACACCTGCCCGGCCTTTTGGTAGTCCTTCAACTCCAGGTAATAAACGTTCCCGAGGTCCTGATTGAGGCGCCACACCTCGGGATTGGCATCGATGCCGCGTGCCAGCAGCTTCACTGCGAGATCGGCGCGGCCGGCTCCGCGCGGCTCGGGCTCGCTCAAAAAAGTGGCCCCGAACCGGTAAACCGGGATCAGGTGCGGGTCGAGCGTCGTCGCCAGATCGAGGAGCGGCCAAAGGCTTTCCAGGTTCGTATCCTGCCCCAACTGTTTGCCGCCGTAATATTGAACGGCCCGTGTCCAGTAAATGTCCGCCGCCAGCGTGGCGTATTCGCCTGTGAGCGCTTTCATCAGCTTGGGCGAGCGCACTAGCACTTCATCCTGCTCTTGGTGCATGGCGTCGCGCGCCAGGTTGATCTTGCGCTCGAGCCGCCACAAGCCTAGAAATCCAACCGGCAGCAACAACAGGAGCGCCCAGGCGCTGGCCCTCCCGTCTTTCACTTCAAATCCTTATGCGAAAAAATCATCGCCGCAGCAGTCAGCACCAGCGCGCAGTAGAGCGCGCTATAGAGCGTGTTGTGCAGCACCAGCGCTCCGGCAATCGCCCGCCCGTGCGCCGCAGCACCCATCACGTCGTAATTGCCGAAATTCGGAAGAATGTAAGAGATCACCGCAAAGAATCTTTGCGTCTCGGGCGAAAGGCTGGTGACCTGCAGGTTGCGCAGTTCAGAAACGAATAAACCCGCCACATAAAGCCCGCCGGTGAACAAGATCGCGAGTAGCGGCGAAGTGAAGCAGGAAAACAGCATCGCCAGGGCCACCACCAGCATCAGCTTCAACAGGATGAAGTACACCGCAACCAGCACCACCGCATCGCCG
>Ga0126370_10000392_pt1 | contig 17820 bp, 16 predicted proteins | sample PanSoiMetaPlot_3_FD_92586 | JGI IMG/M metagenome (GOLD analysis project Ga0126370, IMG submission 92586) | Tropical forest soil microbial communities from Panama - MetaG Plot_3 | ecosystem: Environmental > Terrestrial > Soil > Tropical forest > Bulk soil | place: Panama | collected 2016-02-17 | reverse complement strand
GCCTGAAGCCGAAAGCCGAGGGCCGACTCGCGTCCCCTATAATGAAGGACCCTTACAAACGCCATGCTGCAACCTGACTTCAAAGAGTTCTCCCGATTGGCTCGAGAGGCCACGCTTATCCCGGTCGTCAAGTCGGTCAGTGCGGACCTGTTGACGCCGGTGAGCGCTTTCTTAGCGATTGCGCAGAAGGAATCGCATGCATTCTTGCTCGAGTCAATCGAGCGTGGCGAGCAGATTGGACGCTATACGTTTCTCGGTGCCGCTCCCTGCATGCGCGTAGGGGCGAGCAAGGGCAAGGTGCAGATTGAACGCGGACGCAAGCGCGAGAGTGTCGAAGATAACGTCTTTCAGGTGGTAAAGCGACTCCTGCGGGAACACCGCCCCGCGACGGTTCCGGGATTGCCTCCATTTACTGCAGGAGCAGTCGGATACTTTGCCTACGACGTTGTGCGTCAACTGGAGAAGATTGGTGAGCGCGCGAAAGATGACTTGCTGTTGCCCGATGCGGAATTGATGTTCTTTGATCGCTTGTTAGCATTTGATCACCTCCGGCACCAGATCCATATCATGGCCGCTGCCGACGTCAGGCGCGAGAGTCCGCAACGCGCATATGCGCGAGCCCTCCGAGATATAGCCGCACTCGAACGAAAACTGGCCACTGGGTTAAGTCCGACGCTTTGGCGCAAGTCCTCAAAAGCGAAACTGGGCAAGCTCAAGGTGCATGCCGCCACCAGGCGCGAGGGCTATATGCGAGGCGTGGAGCGATGTAAGGAGTACATCGCCGCCGGCGACATCTTTCAGGTTGTACTGTCGCAGCGCCTTGATTTCGTGCCGGAAGTCGCGCCGTTCGATCTGTACCGCGCGCTGCGCCAGGTGAATCCGTCGCCGTACCTTTATTTCCTGAAAAATGGAGATACACACATTCTTGGGTCTTCTCCCGAAATGCTGGTGCGCGTGACCGGGCGAAAGTTAGAGTACCGGCCCATCGCCGGAACGCATCCGCGGGGGCGCGACGAAGCGGAAGATGCGCAATTGGAAAAAGCCATGCGCAACGATGAGAAAGAGCGTGCCGAGCACGTCATGCTGGTTGACTTGGGCCGCAACGATCTGGGACGTGTGAGCGAGTACGGCTCGGTGAAGGTGAAGGATCTGATGTACGTAGAGCGTTACTCACACGTGATGCACCTGGTGTCGGCGCTGGAAGGAACGTTGAGAAAAGATCTTGATGCGCTCGATGCCTTCGCAGCCTGCTTTCCGGCTGGCACTCTCAGTGGAGCTCCGAAAGTACGTGCAATGCAGATCATCGAAGAGCTGGAACCGACCAGGCGTGGAGTCTACGGAGGGTCAGTTCTGTACGCCGACTTCGCCGGAAACTTGGACTCTTGTATCGGTATTCGCACCATGCTGATGCAAGGAAAGAAAGCGTATTTGCAGGCCGGAGCGGGAATCGTGGCGGACTCCGATCCTGCAACCGAATTTCAGGAATCGATGAACAAAGCTGGAGCACTCCTGAGAGCCGTGGAGATGGCCAGGAGCAAGGCTAGGGAGTAGTTTGAGTCCGAGCAATCAACGCATTGCGTTCCCCTCTCCGGTGGAGGATAATCAACCCAGATCTCCGGCCCGTCCAACCGGAATCCGTCCATTTCTGTGAACCTGCCTAACTCCATCACGCTGAGCCGCATTCTCAGCATTCCTTTGCTGATCTGGATTCTCTCCAGTTCCCACTTCAGCAGCGCGAATGGCGCGAAGGAGTTGCTGGCGTCGGCCCTGTTCATCGCCGCCGCGATGACCGATGGCATCGACGGGTATCTGGCGCGCAAGCGCGACCAGATCACCACGATGGGCATTCTGCTTGACCCTCTCGCCGACAAACTTCTTATTGCTGCTGCGTTTGTTGTGTTGGTGCAACTGAATCCCAGCCTGGTTCCGGCGTGGGTCGCCATTGTCGTCATCGGCCGCGAATTTCTTGTAAGCGGTTTGCGCTCGATTGCCGCTTCAGAAGGCTTCACGATCGAAGCCAGTAATCTCGGCAAGCTGAAGATGGTGATCCAGATCGTCGCCGTAGTTGCAGTGATTCTCGACCACCGCTGGAAAGAATGGCCCGTCTACGGCAACTACTTTTTCCCGGTGCATTGGATCGCATTCCTGGCAATCTGGTTCATGGTGTGTGTGTCGCTGGTTTCGGCGATCGATTACTTTGTCGCCTTCTGGTCCAAGATTGACCGCCGCGTGGTGAAGCGCCGGCGCCGCGCTTTCATCCTGAGCCGGCGCAGAAAACCGGTGACGCCTCCGCAGGCTGACCGCGATGTCGCTGCCTCGACCTAGTCCGACCGGCGTAGAAAACAGCGAGCAATCTGGTGAGTTCTCGCAAGAAGAGCGGACCTCTCTTCTTCAGCTGGCGCACGAATCGATTCTCTCCGCGCTGGAAGATCGTGAGATTCCCCTCGAACCTCCCACTCCACACTTCGCCGAGCCGCGCGGGGCTTTCACTTCGCTCTACCTGAACGGCCAACTCCGTGGATGTGTCGGCTATGTTCTTCCCACCAGCTCTGTATACCGTGCCGTGGCCGAGACAGCCCGCGCGGCCGCTTTTGAAGACACCAGGTTCTCTCCCGTAACCATCGAAGAAGCGCCGCGCCTGCAGATTGAGCTCAGTATCCTGTCTCCGCCGCAGCCGATCACCGCCGAAGCCGTTGAAGTGGGACGCCACGGTCTGCTTATCAGCACCTCGTTCCGCCGCGGACTTCTTCTTCCACAGGTTCCGACCGAACATCATTGGGACCGCGTCACCTTCCTTGAGCAAACCTGCCGCAAAGCTGGCCTGCCGAGCGACGCCTGGCAAAAGGGCGCGACGATCGAGGTGTTCACTGCAGAAATCTTCGGAGATAAACACTGATACCAGGTTGCTGAACGTCCTTTAAGGGATCAGGACAATCCTTCAACTGAGGCTCCGCGATATTGGGAGGCAGATTTTTGTACAAATAAAAAATGGCCCCTTAACGGGGCCACATTTCAAGAGGCGAATTGGGTAGGCAATGTCAGGAAAGGCAAAGCAAGACGCCGTTCTTCCAACCAGAACGGCTGAACAGGAAGTGACGCTCAGAGTCACAGAGAGTGAAGGTCATACAAGAGTTTGCGGCCTCTTAGTTACATAGGACTAAAGCATTTCCCGCGCCAAACATCGGGAGAAGGGCGAGAAGCGCAGCCACTCTTTGTAAGTTGTTAGAAGTTAAGAAGGTTAAAAATGCGGCCGACCGCTACGAGAGCTCCGAGCGAAGTGCGCTGCATTAAAGAAAGTGCAGAACAATGCATATTCGCTGCACGGAGGTTCCAAAACCCGAGAACAAACAAAGCCCGCGGCGGTGGCCACGGGCTCTGTCGAAAGGCGGATTGCCTAGCTATTGCCGGCTACGGTTCGGAGCTTGCCGGGCAGAAAGTGGTAGGGTGGCCATGGGCCGCTCACGGATACTTCGCAGTTCTTCAACTGCTTGGCAGCCGAGGTGTAACGGTTCTGGTATTTCTCGACGCTCTTGGTATCGATCAAGTGGGCGATGTCAATAAGCATGCCCTCGGGAGCGACCTTCTTGCAGCTGACTTCTTCCTCGAGCGGGTTGAAAAGCTTATGGACTTGCACCGACAGCGCCCGCGCCTTGGTCTGACGCTCGCGCTCGCGAGAGGCCTTAACCTTGAGCTTGGAGAGATAGTCGCCGCCGACGGTGTCGGGTAACTCCACGTCGATCATGGCTTCACGCAGGGAGCCATCCCGGACGACCAGCTTGATGTGCATTTCGGATTTGCCGCGGAGTTTTGCAACACTCTGGCCAAAGGCGCGCCGGTTAACCCGGACGGCTTGCCGCAGGGCGTCATCACTATCAAAAATCGTTCCGAATTTAAAGGGAAGAACGGTGGAGTTGCGGAAGCAGTTGCTGACTACGCGGGCGTGATCGATGGCAGCCTTTTGATCGAGCTGGCCAGTTGCGTGGTCGTACTCGCTGACGATTACGGCGAATTCACCACTGGGATAGCTGAGAACCGCGGCGCCGTTGACTCCTTGTACACCTTCTAGCAGGAAAGGGCGGCGAGTGCGGGTTCCATTGGGGAGGGTTTGGTGCTCAGTCAAACAGTACGCGTACCACGCCATGTTGAACTCTCCGAACCGGGATGGAGGCGGACGAATCCGCTTCTTGCGTCGAGTTTTTTCGCCAAAGCTGTACTGCGTTTGGAAGTTAAGAACCGGGCGGTACTGGTTACAACCCCGGAAACGCCTTACTGTCGCGCTTCCTGACTGCATATTACTTTGGGCACCGTGGAAAATGCAACTTTTTCTTTGCGAAAAGCATCGGGAGCTTTCATTTCCTGTTGTTTTAAGCAGTTAGGAGATTCGTTGACCGACCGCCCGGTGCCGGACTCCGCGTCCAAGTGGGAGAGTTTGTCGAATGCCCGGATGCGCGCCGATGTCTTTTTGCTTTGGGGTGCAAATGGAGATTTTGTGATCAGTTTATGCAAAATATTAAAAACATGGGACTTGGTCTGGGATCTCGGGGATGAAGCCGGGCCCGTAAAGTGAATGTCGGCGAATCCCTCAGCAATAGCACTCGGAACGGTCTCCCACTTGGAGCGCCTGCGCTCAGGAGGACGCCGAATTTTGGGGTGACGTCGCCTGTTTCTCTCCGAAGCATCTTGAGAACGCCTTGCCTAGCCCACGACGGCGAATTCAAGGTAGGGATCCTTCGACTGCGGTTGATCTTTGCGCTTACTGCGCGCAAAGATCAATCCTCGCTCAGGATGACAATGCTGTGGATTCCAGCATCGTTCTTGCTTTCGGCATTCGCGGGCAGGAGTGCCCGCGCCACACTCCGTTCACTCGGTCCGGAGGGCTTGCATCGGGTTGATTTTGGATGCGCGGCGGGCGGGAAGCCATGCGGCGGCTACGGTTATGCACGCTACGGTCGCGATCGCGATGGCGATCGCTGTGGGATCGAGCGGGCTCAACTGATACAGCAGGCTCTTGAGGATGTGTGTCGAACTCAGCGCGACCGGGATGCCGATGGCGAATCCCAGGATCAGAAGAAAAATGCATTCGCGGAGGACCAGCCACAGCAACGCGTGAGATTGCGCTCCGAGTGCCAGGCGGATGCCTAACTCGCTGGTGCGGCGCGCGACCGAGTAGGAAAGCAAGCCGTAGATTCCCATACAGGCGAGGAACACGGCCAGAATTCCGAAGAAGGCAGAGAGTTGGGCGATCAGCGATTGTTTTGCGATGGAGCGGTCGACCTGCTCTTCGAGAGTCGTTACGCTGTTCACAAGGATATTGGAGTTGATTTCGCCGATGGCATGGCGGATCCGAGAACTGATCTCCTGCTGGTTTGCGCCGGGAGCGTAGCGCACTACGAAGTTGCCGAAGAAACCCGGATTCTGGGTGCAGGGGAAATAGGCCTCCATTACGGGGGCTTCGTCGAGGGTGTAGTACTTGGAATCCTTGACCACGCCGATCACTTCGATCTCGCCGGGATGATCAGGCGTTTCTCCGACGGCGAAGCGAGATCCGATCGGAGAACTGTTGGGGAAGAAGCGACGCGCCATGGTTTGATTGATGACGGCGACCTTGGCGGTTCCTGTGTCTGGCGAGGTAAAGATGCGGCCTTCGAGGAGAGGGATACCCATCGCGGAAAAGAATCCGTTGCCGGTAATGTTGAAGGCGACCGGGTCGCCGTTCGCTGGCGTACGTGGAACGCCCTGAAAGAGGACTTGATCGGACCAGGCACCGTCGTTGAAGGCGAAGAAGGCGAAGCCGTCGGAGCGGACTCCAGGGATGGCCTGCACGCGGTTTTCGATTTGCTCTTGTAAACGGACGGAGCGGATCTCGTCGGGTCCGTGCGGGAGATTGGCGGTACTGGAGTCGAGGGAGAAGATGAGCACGTTGTGCTTGTCGAAGCCGGTGTCCACGTCGTAGAGGTGAATGAGGCTGCGAAGCAGGAGGCTGGCAACCACCAGAAGCAAGACGGAGAGAGCAACCTGGCCGACAATCAAAGAGCGAGCCAATGCACCGCGTGTGGAAACGGAAGAACTACCGCGGCCGTCTTTGAGAGCGGGCGTGAACTCGAGGCCAGCGGACCGGAAGGCCGGCAGGATCCCGAAGAGAAGTGAGGTGAGAACTGTCACAGCGATCGTGAAGCCAAGTACGCGCAGGTCCGGAGTAAGGTTCAAAGGCACCGGATCAGGTCCGGGCGCGGCCATGTTCAACAACAGGCTGCTTCCTTTCCAGGCCAGTGCAACCCCGGCGGCCGCTCCCAGAAAGGCGAGAAGTGTCGACTCGGTGAGAAGTTGAAATACGATGCGGCGGCGAGAGGCGCCAAGAGCCATCCGCACGGCGATTTCGCGCCTTCGCACTACGCCGCGGGCGAGGAGCATGTTCGCGATATTGGCACAGGCGATGAGAAGCACCAGAGCCACAATCGCCATGAGGATCTGGAGCGGCAACGAGAGCGCGTAGCGCAGAAGGGAGACTCCTCGACCGCCGGGCGTGAGTTGGATGCTGGCTCGTGCCAGGTCATCGAGGTGCTTTGGCGAGGGCTGCGGCCCAAGATAGCTGCGCACAATCTGTTGGAAGAGCAGATTGGTTTCGGCGCCGGCCTGCGCTGTAGTCACGCCTGGTCTTAGCCTTCCGATGAGATAGAGCGATTGAAAGAGCTTGTCGCCGAGGCCGTTCCATCCAGCACGAGAGAAGGCTTTCTCCATGGAGAGGGGAATCCAGAGATCGGTGGATTGGCCCACCGTCACGCCAGAGAATCCGGGCTTTGCCACGCCGACCAAGGTGTAGTCGTGAGACTGGATTCGGATTACCTTGCCCATGGCAGATGGATCGCCATTGAAATGGCGCTGGAACCAGGAATAGCTGGCGACCGCGACCGTACCTGCGCCCTCGACGCTGTCGTCGGATTCGCCAATCGTGCGGCCCAAGAATGCCGGCACGCCCAAGACGGAAAAATAGCTGCCGGACACAAGATTGACGTGGGTTGTTTGGTAGGCACCGCCCGAAATTGATGCTTTGGTTTCGAACTGTGTACTGTCGACTGCGGCGATCCCTGAAAAGGAGGTGTCTTTCTGGCGAAAGTCGTGAAAGAAGGAATAGGAGAACAACTTCGTGTTGCCGTCGGGAACGGATTGGGTGCTGCCCATCGCGTAGCCGTCCCCAAATAAAAGGAGTTCCTCAGGATTCTGTACCGGCAATGGGCGCAGCAAAATGGCATTGAGCAAAGTGAAGATCGCGGTGTTCGCCCCAATGCCGAGGGCGAGAGTAAGAACAGCGACCGCGGTGAAGCCGGGAGATTTGTGGACGTTGCGAAAAGCAAAGCGGAGATCCCGACCAAGCGACTCAAAAAAAGAGAAGGCACGTTGATCACGCTGGCGCTGCACCGTTTGCTCGATGCCGCCCAATTTCAGGATTGCCTCGCGGCGGGCCTGGTCTAGTGTCATGCCACTGCGAATGTTGTCGTCGATATGCATCTGGAGGTGCGATCGCAGTTCCTCGGCAAATTCGTCGTCGTGGCGCTTGCCAGCGGAGAGTCCCCAGAACCGAAGGAAAAAGGCGCGAAGTTTTCTCATATAGCTTCTTCTCCGGTGGATACGAAGCGGGCAAGAACCGCAGCGGCCTTTTCCCAGCGCTGACATTCTTTTTCCAGTTGGCGGCGTCCGGCACGTGTGAGCTTATAAAACCGGGCTCGACGGTTGTTTTGGGATTCTCCCCAATCTGCGGAGATATATCCTTCCTGTTCCAGTTTGAGCAGTGCAGGATAGATCGTTCCGTACTGAATGATGAGCTGCTCCTGGCTGATTTGTTCGATGCGGCGCGCGATGCCGTAGCCGTGAAGAGGACCCATCGATTGCAGAGTCTTCAGGATCATTAACGCCAGGGTGCCCTGCCATACTTCGCTTTCGCCCATCCGAGTCTCCTATTTGAAACCAATATGACTATACATCAGACGTATTGGCTGACAATAGGTAAGGACAAGAAACTTGGAGGTGCGATTGCGGTTGTTGCGCTCTTCTCTATGCGTACGACAGAAAATTCCGTTCAGGATGAGACTCGCGTGACGGTACTACGGGGCTGCTTTTGCTGCTTCGATCTAGTGAGGAGCATTATCAAACTGCCGTCGCGCTTCATCACGCTTGTGCGCGTTGCGCTTGGCCCATTGGCAAAGGTTGCGCAGTAGCGGAATGACCTGGTGGCCCATGTCGGTCAATCGATATTCCACATGAGGCGGGACGACATTTCGCACGTCCCTCGCGATTAACCCGTCACGCTCCAAGCCTCGAAGCGTTTGAGTTAAGACCTTCGGTGAGACTCCTTCAATCGCGCGTTGAATCTGATTCGCACGAAGCGAGCCGGGAGTAAGCAAATGAAGAATGGTGATTCGCCAGCGGCTGGTAAGCAACTCAATCGCATCTCGCGATTGCAGAGCCCGCTCCCTTGTGGATTGAACTGCCCCCATACTCCTCCCTGCATGTGATCGGCAACGATTATCCCTCATGGAGATTTTACCGTCCAGAAGAACACTACTTACCACAGGGTAAGTACCTTACTAACTTGTGCGTAGCGAGGAGAACGATGGTACTGCTAAAAAACTTGAGGAGTCTAAACGCGAAGTGAGGATCCGATGAGCTTAAGAGACCCGAACACTGTAAACGCGAAGAAGAAAAAACGAGTCGCAATCGTAATTTCGAACCCGGCTGTATCCACAACCACGGGTTGGCCCGTGGGCTTCTGGTGGGCGGAGCTATCTCATCCTTATTTTGTCATGACGGAAAAGGGATATGAGATCGACATCTTCAGCCCGAATGGCGGCAAGTGCGAACCGGACGCCATGAGCGATCCACGCGACCCCAGTGGATATTCCTCCAGCGATCTGATCAGCATGGGATTCATCGCAACCCCGAGATTGGCTTCTCTGGTGGAGAACACGAAAAAGGTGAGCCAGATCGACGTGGCGAATTTCGATGCCATCATATGCGCTGGTGGCCAGGGACCAATGTTCATCTACGGAGAATCGAAAGAGCTGCAGAAGAAGTTCGTGGAATTCTATGAAGCCGGAAAGATCGCCTGCGCGCTCTGCCACGGCGTGGCAATCCTGCGCTACGCCAAGCTGAGCACGGGCGAGTACCTGGTGAAAGGTAAGACGGTAACCGGATTCGCGAACGTGGAAGAAGATTTCGCAGACAACGCCGTGTGGAGTATGAACCTTCTCTCACGCGACAAGCACGTCATGCCTTGGCGAATCGAGGACGAACTGAAAAAGCTCGGAGCAAATTATATCCAAGCGGGGCTGTGGCGCGGATTCGCGGTGCGGGACGGCAATCTGATTACCGGACAGCAAAACTTTTCCGGATCGGAAACGGCCAACGCCGTGGTTGCAGCACTTGGCGAGTGATGGGGAGGACCTGCAAACCGTTGGTTGTGAGTACTTCGCAGAGAGGTGCCAGCTTTTGTTTTTTGCTGGGATCACCGCGATTGGGGCGTGTGCCCGGACTGTACCGGAGTCCTTCCTCGAAGCTAGTAAGAACGCCTTGCCAAGCCCATGACGCTGAATGCCGGGTAGGGATCCCTTCGGCATTCGCCTCAGGGCAGGCTCTTCGACTGCGGTTGATCTTTGCGCTTGGGGCGCAAAGATCAATCCTCGCTCAGGATGACAATGCTGTGGTGCAGATCAGGACTCGGGAAATTCGGGGAATTCCCTGTTCCCGAAATTCACTCTCGCTCTCGACAGTCGCGGGCAGGAATGCCCGTGCCACATTATTTCGCTACTTTCCGCCGTTTGCACGGGCGTGGTTTTTGGCGCGATCTTTTTCACGCTCCTGCAAGGCGAGGAGAACTACCCGCAGCATTTCGTCCCAGGGAGCGGGTTTGCCGGTCCAGATTTCGAATTGGCGGGCGGCTTGGTGGACGAACATTTCTATCCCGGGAATGACTTGCGCGCCTCGCTCTTTGGCCAGCTTCAGCAGGCGGGTTTCGGCTGGGTCGTAGACCATGTCGAAGACGTAGCGGGCGTTGATATCTTTGTCCTGAAGGGGCGTTTCGCGGGTATTGCCCATGCCGACTGGAGTGGCGTTAATAATAACGTCAAAGGACAATTTCTTCAGGTCAGGGCGCTTCACCAGCCGCGCGCGAGCTTGATGTGCCAACTTCTTTGCCGGGGCCAGTGAACGGTTCAAGATATAAACTTCCGACCCGCGCTCCTTCAGTCCAAAAACCGCTGCCCGGGCTGCACCTCCGGCACCGAGGACCAGGATCTTGGCATCCTCCAGCGTGTTCAGGCGGCGCTCAAGAGGGCGGACGATTCCCGCTGTATCCGTGTTGAATCCGTAGAGTTTGCCATCCTGTGCGCGCACAACAGTGTTGCAAGCCCCTACCTTTGTTGTGTGGGAGTCGGTGTTGTCCAGGTGCGAGAGGATGGATTCCTTATACGGCATGGTGACGCTGATACCGTGAATCGGGATATCACGGACGCAGGTCAGAAGATCTTTGAGAGTCTTGGCGTGCAGTGGGAGGTAGACCGCGTTGACGTTCTCGCGGCGGAACGCGGCGTTCATGATGGCGGGCGAGAGTGAGTGGGCGATCGGGTCCCCGACGACGGCATAAACGCGAGTCGCAACATCGACCTGCTCGATGCGATAGACGCTGCGGAGTTCCTGGGCGCTGACCTGTCCTGGAGCAGTTTCCTGTCCAGCTCCGGCCGAGCCGAATGTAAAGACGCTCCCCGCGCGAACGCCCAAAACTCGGCTGATAATCCCTTGCTCGCCCATACACATCCCGACCATCGAATGGCGGTCGCCCTCGCGCGCCAGGAACTTGATCATGGAGACATTGTCAGAGAGCGCGGTAGCAGTGCTGACAACCTTATAGAAGTCCGCTGGGTATGCCAGCATCTTCTCGAGTGCTTCTTCCAACTTCTTGGTAGCGCGAAAGTCATGGAAGGAAAGGATCAGTCCGGCCTTGGCGCGAAGCTTCTGCAGCTGTTCGGGCTTGATTTTGTTAGCGGTCTGAAACTCGACGTCGACGAGTTGACACCCGGCAGCTGTTGCTTTGTTAAGTAGGTCGAGCTGAGAGGCGACTGATCCCCGAAATTTGCCTCCGCTGGCCTCGCGGCGGCAGGTGGCGATGGCGACCATCCCGTGATGGGACTCGATGATGCGCTTGATGCGCGGCATGGCCAAGCCGGGTTTCGACAGGTAGTCTAACCTGAACTCCAGAAAGGAGTTATCCCTGGCCAAAGCCTCAGCCCTCTCGGCCATCTCATTGGGATCAGAGCCGATGACGGCCACGCAGACCCGCGGCAGCCTATGGGGTAGCAGACGCGGCATGAAGGGTGGGACGGAATTCATCTCTCTGAGTTTCTAAGCCCTAAGGTCTTACCGGGAAGATTGCCTGGATCGCCGGTAACGAATGAATGTAAACGAACGGCGAATTATTACAGGGGCTTAATTATTTATGCAACAGTGGATTACCGATCCTGAGAAAAAATCGCTCCCAAGGTGCCCATCACCCTCGTAACCTTGACCCTCCCTTACCTGCTTGTTACCTTCCGGCTGAAGCCTTTCCTTTCTGGCATTTAACTGGGGAGAAGTACGTGAAGGCGGTCTTCTCCGGAGGTAACATGAAGAAAACAGGACTGTTTGTAGTATTGCTGGCGACGGCGGCATGGGGGCAGGCTCCACCAGATCTGAGCACCGTCCAAGCTCCCGAAGGAACCTCACCGACGTCGAACAGCTTTCCGGTTGAGCGGATTCCGCAACCGACCTATGCCGATCTTTATTGCGCTGGATTCATCAGCAAACACGTCCTGCCGGATGCCAACTACATCGCCGGAGGCCTTGAGACGCCGACCACCACGAAGTTTGTGCGCGGGGATATCGTGTATCTCCATGGCGGCGGCTATACCGCCGGCACCGAGTACGAGATCATTCGCCAACTCCAGGACGAGAACAAATATGAGATGTTCCCGGGGCAGACGAAGGTATTGAAAGCAGCCGGTCAGCCATACCAGGAAGTGGGTCGGATCAAAGTGATCGATACGCGGAGCAGAGCTGCGATCGCGCAAGTTGAGTATTCGTGCGATGGCATCAATCCAGGCGACACGGCGATTCCATTTGTCGAAAAGCAGCAGATCGCAGTACATGGCCCGATCCGCTTTGACCGCTTTCTGCCGGCCAGCAGCAGCAAGGTTTCAGGCCGTATCGTGATGGCGAAAGATTTCGATTCGCAGGTCGGAACGGGGCAGAAGGTCTACGTGAACGTCGGTTCGAATCAGAATATAAAGATCGGCGATTATCTGCGAGTTGTGCGATCGTACGAAGCCGATTTGAAAGATCCGGTAGATTCGTTATCGTTCCGGGCGGCGATCGCCGAAGACACGCAGAAGAAGATGCCTTCGTTCGATCCGCAAATGTTCGAGAAGCAGAATGGCCCGGTGATTCACGTACGTGATCTGCCGCGTCGCGCGGTTGGAGAACTTGTGATCATCGGCGTGACGGATACAACAGCCACGGGCATGATCGTCTTCGCGAACGAAAACGTCATGGCGGGCGATGGAGTTGAATTCGATCAATTGAACAACTAGTTATCTAAACGCAGTACAGTCCCAGACCGGGGACGGGCAACCGTCCCCGGTTTTTATTTTTGGCGTTCCCGCATGCCAACCGTATCACGATACCTGGCCAGGAGTCTTCGAATGAAATTGAGCGAATCTTGGACTCGGACACACGCTGATCGCGCCTTGTCGGCGATAATTTTTTCCGCGAGCGCTCGTGACCCGAAGACGCTCGCAATTGACGGCTCGCCTTCGCTGTAGATTGCGGTCGACGTTGCTATCGGCGGGAACCTTGAGAAAAAGACTCCGAGTGTTGATGGTGCGCAAGCTTCGCTTCCATCAAAATAGATTAAGGGATGGAGAGTCTGTGGAGCACGACTCTGGAACTGCCGGACGGGGATGCTATAATTTTTGTTTGTCCTTCCGGTGAAATCCCCATCGTGGGCGCGTAGCTCAATTGGCAGAGCAACTAACTCTTAAACACTGGCCCGGCCTTGCCAGGCTATATGTTTGTGCGACTTGCGTTAGGTTTGATTAGGTGTGGTTGGGCCAAGTTTGGGCCGATTAGTGCAAAATTAGTGCAAGACTGCGGGGCCGTCGCGCACATATTTTGCAAGGCTTAACCAGGAAATCCTGGCTGTTTTTGTCCTTGCATTGGAACCGATTACCAAGCCTTACGACTGACGGCCGATAAGACTGCCAAGAGATCCCGAGTTCTTCTACTTGCCAGTGTTCGATGACTTGCCGAGGTTGTGGTTTTTCGGTGTGCCGCAAAAGGTGTCGTAACCCTCTTTTCGCTACGCCGCTTCTTCAGCATTTGTCGGACGGTAGTTGAGCGCGGCGCGCACGATCTCGAGTTTCGGGTGTTGATAATGCATCGCGGTTCCGACGTCGCGGTGCCGCTGATTTGTAATGGGGTTAACTGCGATTAATCAAAATCGACGATAAAACAAGCTGCGCGGGGCGTCACCTGCCAGAGCGGGCGCTCGCACTCCAATGCGCCGGCGCCGAATCACCACTGGCGGAGCTGGGGCGAACGGTAGCGCGCACACATACCCAGTCCACTACCTTCTTGAGTCATTCACTTAAGTTAATTAAGAGTAAATAGAAAGATATGGAAATGGGGGCATGTGCGCGATTCCCACCCATTGCACAATCATGGAGAAATGGGAGAAACGTGTGCTTGGTGAGGGATAGCAGGGCAACATTTTGGCCCGCCCCCCAGTCACCCAAGGCACGGTCTAGTGGCAGTTGAAATCACAAGTTAACTTTGTGGCTGACGGCCGATCATTTCGCCAATTGCGATCTTGGTTCCATAATCATGAGAGCTGCAACAACTTGTCAGGGTTATTGTTTCTTGGTGTGTCGGAAAACGTGCCGTAACGCTTTTCCGCTACACACTCATTTTGGCAATAGCCACGTCTGCATTGTCAAGCGCAGCGCGGACAATCTCCAATTCGGGATGTTGATAGTGCATTGCAGTTTTGACATCCCGGTGGCCCATCGTTTTCATTACGGCAGCCAGATTCTCAGTACGCATGAGAATCCGAGTGCCGTAGTCACTTTAGAATCAAGGAGTGAACTTCTCAATCCCAATAACATGCGACGATTGCGGCGAGTTCCTCGTGAATGTGAACGGTACGCAATTGCCAAAGGATGCGCAGTGCCCCAACTGCAGGAAGACCATTTGGCTCGTGGAACCACTTGGTAACATCGTGGGAATGGCGATCATGCGTCGTGCCGCGACGGAGCTTGCAAGTGGGGATTCAACGTTGACGATCGTGTTAGCGGCGATGGCAGTAGAGAGTCAATTGGCGTACCTTTTTATGAAATGGAATCGCGTTGATCTCACATTACAGCGCAACCCGACCGACGCCGACGAAGAGGAATGGGAGGAACGCTGGCGGGATATACGTTCAGTCGCCGCCCGATTCGATAGGGTATCGAGCCTGCTCGCAGGACAATCCTTCGATTCATTCCTATCGGCGAATGGCGGCCTTCTAAAGAGCGTGCTTACATACTATCGGTCTTCCGCTGGAGCTTCAGCGAAGGACTTTTTCGTGAAAGGGCTTTTCCATAAACGTCGGGTCGTGCACTTCGGAAAAATCGACTTTCAGCAATCGGATGCTGAATTGTGCTTCGCTTTGGCGACTGCGCTCTGGCACATTCTCGTCGCGATGGATGCCCACTGCTATCGCAAGCTTCAATCGAAATGGTCGTGAATCCGACCGGGTTTTGAGTGCAATCGGGAGTGAGTAACTGCAGCTTCTGTCTGATTTGTCGGATCGCTGGCAGTGTAATGCCCTCCTATCCACAATCCATCCTTTGGAAGAGCGGTCCATAGGCTGTCCGTCCCGAACCAGAATGATCCAGGGCCTGGCTTTGCATCGTAGGGTGCTGGTGGCACGAACGGTTGCGTTGCAGGCTTTGTAACCGGGCACGTCTCAGAACGGCCCGACGATTTCGGCGTTTCTTGGGCAATACATAAAACCGACATAAACATGAGGCAAAACGACGGCAGGAGGCGTGGGGAGAGCATAGGTAACCCCGGATGCAGTTTCTCCAGTCTACAACTTTCCCCGCCAACTGTTGTTACCAGGCGATAGCAGTCATTGACCCGGTGATGAATGCTAATGGGTTTTTTTCGCCAACGACGGGCCTTTCTGCTAGTTTCCCCAACAGCGTCAACCCCGATGAAAGCGCAAACACTTATTTGGGTGGCAGCGTTCTGACGAACGCGATGGCCAAATCCGTGTGCCGCTTCAAATCGGCTTCTTGAGCAACGCCTTTCGGTGCGATCATGGCCCAGCCTTTCATCGGTTTTCCAGTGATGTCCATTGGCTTTGCGAAGGGCTCCTGGAACAGCTTCGCTCCTGCGGACTCTCCGACACGGGTTATGAGCCATTCTTTATAGATCCCGACACACATGTTTCCGTTCAGCATCCAACCAATGCCGCCAAACATCTTCTTCTGCTCGAAACCGCGGCGACCGCGAAAAACTCTTGCTAGCCGCTGTGCAAGTATGGGATCGTAGGGCATCTTCGTTCCTTCCTAGCTCGAAGGTGGTTTTTCTTGAATTATAGCGGCTAGGCGATTTCGTCAGCCCCGGCAAGCCCCGCACGGATTTTGAGTGTAATGGGGATGTTTCAACGGTTACGCGGCAGTCGTGAGCGATCATTTCGGCCACTGCTTGAACATTTTCTGTACCGCCTTCTCCACCATTTCCTGATTCTTATTGCCTTTCTTGCTCAGAGTGTCTTGGGCGATCCCTCGCCAGATCAGACTTTGATCCTTCGCGTCGTAGAGGTTCACAACCATTGTTCCAGCCACGTTTTGCTCGGGAGTAATGGCGCCCATGCCCCCACCGATTCCTCGCATCCCCCAAGCACTATAGGAAGTCTGTTCCTGCATCCCGCCATTGCTGGTAACGATGAGGTCGGGATTCTGGTTCTCTTCCACCATCTGCAAGCCCTTACTTTGCAGTGCCGAATTGATATCCTGATGCGCCACCTGCGCCAGTATTGAGTTCTTGATTTGGTTAGGGTTGTTCGAGGCCCACGCATACGTGCGATATTGTGCGAAGCTCTGATCGTGGTTGTAGTTCACAGAAACCTTCTGGCCGACGGCGACTGTTGAAAGCAGGCAGACGGCCACTGCTAGTCCTGCAGCGTTGATTTTCATGGTGAGACTCCTTCTTCTTCCTGCTCTCGCTCTGACATCTGCAGTATAGAAACGGAACCGCAGATGGGTAACTACTAGTTGTGATAGCAGCGGGATTTGGAGACGCTGAGGCACTGCTCTTTGCGAAGATGTGCCCTCGGCGCAATCAAAGGATAGTAGTTCTGCTAGTTTCCTTTTATATCGCGTGTTCTCTACGCTCCGAATCGTGGTGCGCCAGGTGTCACCGGCGCAATCAACGAAGGAGCCAGAAATGAAAAACCGAATCGCTGCTCTTTGTTGCTGGGCGCTTTGCCTTACCTTCTGTCTCGTGCTTTCAAACAAGCTGCTGGCGCAGACACCGGCCCAAAAGCTCCAGCAGCTCTCGCAGGTGCTAAGTCTCAGCCCGCAACAAAAGGGCGAACTGTTACCAATCCTTGAGCAAGAAGGCCCAAAGCTTGAGGCGATAAAGAACAATCCCAATATGACGGGCCGCGAGAAAGCGATGCAGCTGAGAGCCATCCATCAACAGACGGACCCTCAGGTCAAAGGAATCTTGTCTGCGCAGCAGTACCAGGAGTGGAAGAACATCCGTCAGCATGAAGTAGAACAGGCGATCCAGAAAAAAACCGAAGGACCAGAATAGCGCTGTTGAAATGTTGTGACCTGCAGACAGTCACCATCCATCACGTCACTTTTGTGGACATGCTGAATGGGATACGCACCTTACGGCGTGACGTGCTGCGCATCAACGGGCGAGAAGCAGTACGCGTTTTGACGCCGTGAACTGATGGGTACAGCGGGATCATTCCTGGTGCAAAGGGAGTGGTCTCGGTTTTTTGTAGATTTCGCCAAACTTACTGTCACGAAAATGTCTACTCCTGCGAATCGATGCTGCACGTGACAATAATCCCCCACACTCGCTACTAGTTCTGCTAATACCCCACATCTTGCGAACCCACTATAAGGTAACCGAGAAGCACAGCCTCGCCTGCACTGTCCTGAACTAAAACGCGTGCGGGGAATTCGGCTGTGGACCAGATCGAACAGGAGCTGACTTATGGCGACGTTACCTTTACGTAAGCAATATGAGGGCTACGACCATGACGATCCCATTCTCAGAACAGGAGAAGGGGGACTCACCATTTGGGTTCTTCAGAAGATGGCGCAAGAAAAACGGTTCAAAGAATTGGATGACCTATTCGATAACGGAGTAAACATGAATTCGCTACCTGTCGGCTACTCCGCCGGGGCGGGTGTTGCTACTCTCGAACCAAAGCTAATTAATGAAAAGCTCGTCAATGAGTGGATGAGCGCACGAATGGAGCGCGCGAACTGACCCAAGACGACCTGAGCCGGTTCCCTGCCTTGAGAAGCTCTCTTATTATTGGACGAGAAAAAAATCTTACCTCGCCAATTGTTTACTGCGAAACCGCCCCATGATGAAGTTCACGACAATGCTCCTGGACAGCCACAACCGCTTTCAGTGCGGGAAGCAGGTGGCGAGCTATCTCGGTCTAGTGCCGCTGGAAGATTCCAGCGGAAATCGGCGACGGCTGGGACACATCACCAAGCAAGG
>Ga0126370_10000391_pt1 | contig 17825 bp, 16 predicted proteins | sample PanSoiMetaPlot_3_FD_92586 | JGI IMG/M metagenome (GOLD analysis project Ga0126370, IMG submission 92586) | Tropical forest soil microbial communities from Panama - MetaG Plot_3 | ecosystem: Environmental > Terrestrial > Soil > Tropical forest > Bulk soil | place: Panama | collected 2016-02-17 | reverse complement strand
CGTTGTTGAAGTGATAGGGCGGGAGTTGCCTACGGAAAGCTCGAGCCGTGCGGTTTTGCCCGAAGTCCAAAACGAAATTCATCATATTCAAGCGATTTTGAACGATCTGCTGGCGTACGCACGTCCGCGGCCGCCGGAATTCCATCCCGCGGACTTGAATGCCACCGTTGAACAGGCGGTTTTCCTGGCACGTCAGCAGGTTCGTACCAGGCCCATCGAGATTATCTTGGCACCAGAGAAAGAGTTGCCGAGAATCTTGCATGATCCCGTCCAAATTCAACAAGTGGTTTTGAATTTGTTGCTGAATGGAATTCAAGCAATCCACGAAAAAGGGCAAATCGATGTGGAGTTGCGGCAGGAAGGCGACTGGGCGGTTGTGCGCATCGAGGATAGCGGGAAAGGAATCCCGCGCGATTCTTTGCCGAAGATTTTTAAGCCATTCTTTACGACACGAAAAGAAGGAACGGGCCTCGGGCTTCCGCTGGCGAAAGGCATCGTGGAGTCGCACAAAGGCAGAATCGAGGTGACGAGTGAGCCTGGGCAAGGCGCACAGTTCGAAGTTTGGCTTCCGTTGCTGCGACCTGATAGCCAACCTGTAAATAGCGCAGCCAGAATGTTAAAGTAAGGAAAATGCCGCAGAAAAAAATTCTAATTGTCGACGATGAAAAGCTTGTGCGCTGGGCGCTGGCAAAGAAATGCGCCGAATACGGCTATCAAAGCGTAGAGGCCGCGGACGGAGAAGAAGGACTCCGTATGATGCAGAGCGAGGCGCCCGACGCGGTTTTACTGGACGTGCACCTTCCCGGCCTAAGCGGCATTGAAGTCCTGGAAAAACTGAAACAGGCGGGGGACACCTGCACGGTCATTATGATGACCGCCGATCCTCAATTGGAAGATGTGAAGGCAGCGCTGCGGCTGGGCGCTTATGACTTTGTCAGCAAGCCCATCAACTACGAAGAACTTGGCGTCACGTTGCAGAACGCGCTGGAAGCGGGAGCGTTGCGCACAGAAGTGGAATCGCTTCGCGGAGAAGTGCGGCGGCGCGCTGGTTATCACGACGTCATCGGCGTGTCGCGCAAAATGACCGAGCTGATGAAGTTCGTGCACAAAGTGGCGGCGAGTGAAGCCGGCACCATTCTGATTCAAGGAGAAAGCGGCACAGGCAAGGATTTGGTGGCGAAGGCCATCCATTACCAGAGCGGGCGCAAAGACAAGCCATTTGTGGCAATCAACTGCTCCGCGATTCCGGAAACACTGATGGAGGCGGAGCTCTTTGGCCACGAACGCGGCGCCTTCACCGACGCCAAGGCGATGAAAAAAGGCTTGTTTGAAGTGGCCGACGGCGGAACGCTTTTTCTGGACGAGATTGGTGAGCTTTCTCCACTCCTGCAGGCAAAACTCTTGCGCGTGCTCGAGGACCAGGTCATCCGGCGTGTCGGTGGCGTGCGCGACATTCAAGTGGACGTGCGCGTGATTGCCGCGTCAAACCGCGATTTGGAGCGCGCCGTGCGCGAAGCGCATTTTCGACAGGATTTGTATTACCGGCTGGCGATTATTTCTATTTTTCTTCCGCCACTACGGGAACGGAAAGAAGATGTGCCTGCCCTGGTGGATTTTTTTGTGGATCATTACAACCGGAAGTTTCGCAAGAACGTGCAAGGGCTAAACGAGGAAACGCGACGACTGCTGATGAATTACGGCTGGCCCGGAAATGTGCGCGAACTCAAGAACGCGCTGGAGCGCGCCATGCTTTTGGAAGAAGGGACGCTACTCAAGCCGGATGATTTGCCTTTCGCGGTGGCCAGCGGCCGCAGCGGAACGGCAGGGGGTGCGCCCACAGCGATGGAAGCGAGTTCCTCAGCAACGCAGGACCCGATTGAAGGTGGGTCGAAGAAGCGGTTGCCCGCCCTCTCCATTCCCGAAGGTGGAACGTCCCTGGAAGACATCGAACACGCGCTGGTCGAGATGGCGCTGAAACAATCCAACGGAAACCAAATCAAAGCTGCAAAACTGCTGGACATCAGCCGCGATGCACTGCGCTACAAAATGAAGAAATTTGGGCTGGTCCACGGAGAAGAAGAGCAGCAGCCTTCCACCACCCACTCATGAAAGAGGCTAGTGAAAAACAGCCTCGCCCGTGCACAAGAGCAAAACCATAAAGTGGGCCATCCTAAGAATCCTCATCGGATCGGGGGTCGGCCACGTCTAGAGAGTCGTGTGCGAGGGTTCTTGCGTCAAAGGAGATGAACAGTCCGCGAACTCAAGGGGGGGATAGCCTAATGAACAAGTCTTTGGCGCTGGCAGTTTTCTGCTCGGCTGCGCGTTCGGGACATCCCTCGGAAAAGGATTCGAAACCGATGTGCTGCGTGAGGTGACGATCACTCGTTGCGTTGTCTACGCCCGATGTTGCCCGGGCGACAAAGTGGTATGAAGAGAAGCTAGGGTTTCACCCGGCGAAGGCTGGGCAGAGGGGCAAAGGTCTGCAGTTCGCTCTACTGCGGCATGAAGACAACATTGTAGAGCTGATCCAGAATCCCCAGGCGCAACCGTTAGGGAAGGTGGTGTCCGGGATCCAAGATCCATTCGAGGTCTACGGTATTTTCAAGCTGGGGTTCACAGTGCGGGAGTTTGACAAAGTGTTTGCAGAATTGAAGCGGCGGGGAGTAAAAGTCGATTTCCAAGTGACGCAGCTCAATGATTTGGGAATGTGGGCGTTCGGCATTCGTGAGGTAGATGGAAACTTGATTCAGGTTTTCGGGAAGTAAAAGGCCGATAGAAAAAGCCCTGGCTTCCCCTTAACGATAACGATACTCACACCGCATTTTCCGCACCGGTTATTACAGCTTTTTCTATACTTTTCATGGCCCTCATCCAGGAAACCGACCCATGTTTCAACACCTTGACATCGTGTTTGCTTTTGTCGTCCTCATGCTCATAGCAAGTCTGTTCATCACGGCGGCCACGCAGGTGGTCGTCAGCTTGCTAGGTCTGCGCGGCGCCAATTTGCGGCGCAGCCTGGTCGATTTGTTTGAAACCGCCTATCCTGGTCAGGAAGCCAGGCGATGGGCCAAGGAAATTGCGCGAAGAGTCCTGCGTCATCCCACGATTTCCGACTCGATCTTTTCCCGCTTTCGCATTCGCGCGGATCATGTCCCCTTCACTCCGCCAGAGACCGCGGGAAAGCTGCAGGGCCTCAGCGCTTCCATTCCTTTTTTGCCGTGGATCCTGGGTGCGGTTGGAGGCTGCCTCATCACGCCCATCACAATGGCAATTGCCAAGCGCTTGTTCGCAGGCACGTGCCAATATGCGGACCATTTGGCTGGCTATATTCCAGTGATCAATTTCTGCGAGCATCCTTGGCGCACCGGGGCGCTCGCAGGAGCGATTTTTGGCTGGCTCCTCAGCCGCTGGCGCCTGGCCACTTCGATCCATGTAGAAGAGCTTCCCGCCATTCTCGAAAAGCTCGGCGAACCGCTTCCCGGAACGTTGCCCGATCCTGCTCAGCGCGCAATGTTCATGATGGCGTGGAACGGCTATGAGCCGGGCGCCAAGTCGAGGCCAGTAGCACTGCCGGAAGATGGGCCAGTCCGCTCGAAGGCATATTTTGATGAGCGCGATGTCCGCCGCGCCTCGGAAGCCTCGTTGCTGCATGATGAACGTTTCTCCCCGGCGGAGGATTTCGACGAAGGCATCGTTCGCCACGCCAAACCGGCCGAGACGGAGGGGGGCGTCGCTGTCGCCATGGAAAATGCGGCAGTTCGGGCAAAGGAACTCGATGCGGAATCCGACCCTGTGACCGGAGGATTGATTGCGGTGAGTCGTCCGTCGCAGCCGCGCCTGGAAGGCCTAAGCGGCTGGTTCGATCACGTTATGGAGAGAGCTTCGCGGCGCTTTACGGTGCAAACACGTCTCATAACGGTCGTGCTCTCTTGCGTTTTCGTGTTCGCCTGGCATTTTGACGCCGTCCGGCTGCTCCGGTCGATGTCGGAAGGCGCCGAATTGCGCGCGCAATTGGCTGCCACCGCCGCAGGGATTGACAGGCAGGCGGAACAGTTGGCGCATTCAAAGCAGGGCGATCACACCGTTGTGCCCGACGTATATCGCCAAGCCATGGTTTCGGTCCTGCATGGCGGGTCAGCCATCCCTGAGCAGGAAGGGAGTAACCCCAAGCCGGTGTCTAAGCGGAAAGCTCGGGCGAAAGAGAGAGAAAAAGCCGCGGTCGCCGCGGCTCTCGTCGAAGACCCCATCACCGCCGAAGCAAAATCCAAAGCGATGCACGCTCTTGAAACCGCACCGGGATTTGCCAGCCGCGAGGACGCAGAGTCATGGCTTCGCGCGACATTAGATGGAAATCCTGCGCGCGAGAGCCTGGCCGCCACGTATCAGCATGAAGTGAACACCGAGCTGGTCAGCGATTCCGACAAGCTCATTGACCAGTCCGCTTCCTTGAAGAGTGAACTTGCCCGCTCCGAGCTTAAGCTTTTCCAGGATGAGCGAATCTCGCCCTTATCGACGACCGAAGTGCCTGGCCTTTTGTTCACGATAGCCTTTCTCAGCCTGGGCGCGGCGTTCTGGTACAACACGTTGAAGAACCTCGCCAGCCTCCGTCCGCAAATGGTGGCCAGCCTGTATCGCGAACGCAGGCATGTGGTCCGCCGGTAAAGGCAGAAATCAGGGCAGCTTAGGGTTCTCTCAATTGCCGAAGGATTTGCTCAAATTTTGCAAAATCATCCGCGACGGTTGATTTTTGCTCGGCCACGTAATGCGCGCGCTTTTGTGCCAACAACGCCTTGTATTTCGGCGCATTCTCGCAAAGTACATCCCGAACGGCTTCCAGTTCAGTTGTTAGAGAATAGATGACGGTGTTTTGTCTCTGTAAGTTCTCAAAAGCGCAGACCAAAATCGCGCGGACTTGCTTCTCATCCAGCACAGAAGCACCTCATTTTATTTGGTTTGGTATTGGTTTTCTCATGAATCCCGACCGTTCGCCCGGCGAGGCGAGGCTCGAGGGGATTTGATACGCACTTCTCAGGTAAGTCCGGAGCCTCACGCGCTTCGTCACACTTCCTTTTTCTCACCTTGGAAGAACCAATGGACGCCATACTTATCGGCGAGATGTCCGTAGCTTCCGAATGGCAGATCCCGTAAGTCGTCAAGAAGCTCTTTGTCTGCTCCCGCGGCGAGCCTGTCGAAGAGCGCTCTCAGCTCTTTGTACTTTCCACCGTTAATATACATGGCGACCGTATTCCCCTGTTTTGGCTTTCGCGTGGGATGGAGCCAGTCTGTAGCCGAAAACTCGATGACACCGCTTTTCAGACGTGCGTGAGCCACTTTGTGATGCTGCTCGGGCGGCATTTGGTGTTTCATAGGCGTGTCAGCGACCTTCGTGATAGTCAGTTCGCCGCCCAAACAAGTTTGGTAAAACGCCATGGCGTCGGCGCAATTGCCGTCAAACAACAGGAAGGGTGAAAGATTCATCAAATTGATTCCTTTCTTGTGGCCGTTTGAGCTGCCTGTTCGTCACCATCGCAGAACTGCGATCCTTTTTGGTCGGCAAATTGTACCGCTTGACGCTAGTCCTCGCACCTCGGTCCACGCAAGCTGGGGGAAGCCGGAGTGACTTGCCTTTATCAGCAAAACTATTCTGGTTGCTATAGAATTCCAGTGCGAGACCCAGCCTCAACAAAGTACGACAACGGCTTGTCGTATTGGAGCACAATCCAAGTTTGGAGGTTTCGATGAACCACTCAGGATTCAAGGCTTCCCGCGGACCGGCGCGCCTGTCCAATCTCCTCTGGCGAACCATATTTGCAGGCGCGACGCTTGCCGTGCTCTTCTTCCTGGCGTCGTGCGCGAAGCAGGCTTCCGGGCAACATGCAATCGTTTACATGCGAGACGGCTCGCAGCTCACCGGCATGGTCACGGCCACTTCGCCTTCGGAAATTACTCTGGCTGGTGACGACAAAACGACCCATACGATCCCTATGGCGCAGGTGAAATCGATCGAGTATGACGACGCCGCACCACAAGGTACCGATACGCAAGCTTCTGCCGCTGGCAGCGGAACTGGAGCCGCACCAAGCGGGCGCGCCTCGGCGGCCCGAGCGTCGTCCGACCGTGCCCACGAACATCATTACCATCCCACACAAGCGGAAATTCATACCAAGACCTTCGTTGTGCCTGACGGCACCAAGGTTGCCGTTCGAACCGAAGACACGATTGATTCGGCAAAGGCGACGGAAGGCCAGACTTTTGCGGCGGAGGTGGCGGAAGACGTTCTCGATGCCAACGGCGACGTGGTCATTCCTCGTGGTTCGAATGCGCAGATCGTCATCCGGTCCGCCTCGAAGGGCGGAAAGATTCGCGGCGCTTCCGACCTCGTGCTGGATTTGCAATCGATTTCGGTGGAAGGTCAGGAATATTTAGTGAGCACCGTTGATTTGCAGCAAAAAGGCCGGTCAGGAGTTGGCGCAAACAAACGAACCGCCGAAATGACCGGCGGCGGAGCTGCCCTTGGGGCGATTATCGGCGCGATTGCGGGCGGTGGCAAGGGTGCTGCGATTGGAGCCGGCGCGGGCGCAGGAGCAGGTGCCGTGACTCAGATCGCGACCAAGGGCGGCTCGATCAAAGTGCCTTCCGAGACCGTGCTGACGTTCCAGCTCGACAAGCCTGTCAAAGTCGTTCAAGCGCAGTGAGCGCGCGGCCGCATTTTAGAAACCTCAAAACCCGCACCTCCGCAGAATCGTTCGGAGCGCAAAGGGCGCGCCTTAAAGGCGAAGGGTGCGGCACCCTCGATTCTTCACAATGAAACGGCCATACGAAGTGACCGTGGCAGGTTGGCTTTTCGTTGTCGTCGGGGTTCTCAATACGGCTTACCACCTGTGGAAAGGTGCGCTGGATCGTTGGATGATCCTCATCTTACTTCTTACAGTGTCAGCCATCGTGGCCGGCGTTTTCTTGCTGCGAGGCGCGCGGTGGGCCCGGTGGCTGGCACTCGCCTGGATTGCGTTTCACGTTGTAGTCAGCGCATTGAACTCGCTATGGGATTCGCTGCCGCACGCCGTTCTTCTTCTAGTCGTCGGATACGTTCTGCTGGGGCCGCCGACGTCCGCGTATTATCGGCAAGGGCAAACAGGTTAATCCACTCGTCCGACCGGCCGACACAGAGCCGCACAATTCCACGAGAGACCCTCGAGCGAATCCGCCACCGGGCACGGCGTCCAGTTCCGCAATTCCGCTTGGCTCCTTGGTTCCGAGACGACGCAACCGTGAGGTTCTTGTATTCGCCTGCGGTATTTTCATCTGCCCGGAAAACTTGTCAAGAGATCAGCCGGAAGGAGCGGACGGGCGGACAATCCTGGAAGAACTCAAGAAATCCTTACTCAGGCACTGGTTTTTTTGCAGAAGCGAGTGATGCAATCTCTTACACTCCGATCACATGAGCTACCATTTAGCGATGACCGGGCCGGTTCGACGTTCCGGGAAGCTCCGAAGGTTACTGCGCGATGAGTTTTTGACTCTGCTCCGGTATTACAAGTACGAATCGACGCGCTGATCCATCGGCGTCGCTGGAACGGGGGTGGGACAGTGAACGAGTTGGCCACCAGCCTCGAGCATCATCGTCACGAGCTGCTGGTCCACTGTTACCGCATGCTCGGCTCCTTGCAAGACGCTGAGGACGCGGTACAGGAGACGTTGCTTCGCGCCTGGCGGTATCGCGACAGCCTGAAGGAAAGTGCGCCGGTGCGCCCCTGGCTCTACCGCGTGGCCACGAACGCCTGCCTCGATGCGATTGCCCGCGATGAGCGGCGGGCGGTCCTGGCGGCCAGGGCCGCGGCGCAGGATGACTGGACCGGGCAGCCGGAGGATGTCGTCTGGCTGGGGCCGATTCCGAACTCAGTGCTCGAACCAGCCACTTCGCCAGCGTGCACGCCAGAGGCGATGACGCTGACGCGAGAGACCATCGAGATCGCCTTCCTGACCGTAATCCAGCTCCTCACACCGCAGCAGCGCGCCGCCTTGATTCTGTGCGACGTGCTGGACTGGTCCGCCAAGGACGCCGCCGATCTGCTCGACATCAGCGTCTCAGCCGTAAACAGCGCATTGCAGCGCGCGCGGGCGAGACTCCGCGAGCGTCTGCCGTCGCACAAGCCGGCGTGGCCCGCCAGCGTGGATGCCAGTGCGGTCGAACGCGATCTTCTGAAGAAATACGTCGAGGCGAGCGAAGCAGCCGACTTTCGCGCCTTCGAATCGATCATCCGCGCGGACGCCACCTTCCGCATGCCGCCGGAGCCGGAGGTGGCCGAAGGCCGTGAAGCGATGTTCAAGCTATGGCGGGAGGGCGGATTCGGCTCCGAACGATTTGGTCGCCTCCGCTGCGTTCTGACCCATGCCAACCTGCAGCCAGCAGTCGCTTGTTATAGATGCCAGCCAGGCGATTCCAAATGGCGGGCGCTGGCGCTGGAAGTTCTTCGAATCGAAGATGGCTTGATTACGGAGATCGTGGTGTTCATGCCGGACAATTTCCCGGCGTTCGGTCTCCCAATGATGCTGGACGCGGCCGGGCTCCCGATATTGATGGACGCGGCGCCACAGTCAAACAAATGTCATTGATTTACTCGGATGCTCTGAACGGAATGATGAAGGCCAGTGAGCAGCGACGGCGATACAACACTGCACGCTGAAGACGACGTGACAAAAAAGGAGCAGATATGAACCAAAGATTCCAACTCACGATGGTCTTTGTGCTGGTCATCATCATTAACATCGCCTGTGGTATGTCGAGCGCCGCCCTACAGTCGGATAAATACGCAAGGATGGCAGCTATTGACCAATACCTGATGGAAAAAAACGCCGAGATTCAATTGGCGCGAAGTGCCGCTCCCGATTCTGTATCCCGTGAAGCGACGATCCTGGTTCTGGGGCGGCAGGGCTACGAGACGGCGGTCGAGGGCAAGAATGGGTTTGTCTGCATGGTGGAAAGAAGCTGGATGGAGGCGTTTGACTCGCCTGAGTTCTGGAACCCGAAGGTGAGAGGTGCCGACTGTCTGAACCCCCAATCTGCACGTTCGATATTGCCGATCGTTTACCTGCGCAGCAGGATGGTGATGGCCGGTCGTTCCAAGGCGGAGACCCTATCAGCAATCAAAGCGGCGTTCGAGAATAAACAACTGCCGAACCTCGAGAGCGGCGCTATGGCGTACATGATGTCGAAGTCGGCCTATCTGACCGATAAAGGAGACCACAACGGACCTCATCTAATGTTCTTCACTCCCGTTATAGACGGTAAAGATTGGGGTGCTGGCTCAGAGGGCTCGCCGGTTGTGTTCACTCCCTTGTTCTTCTCGCCGAAGGAACAATCCCAAATGAAAGGGCTGCCACCGATTCTTGTGTTCGCAGTCGTGCTCACAAATTGGTCCGACGGAACGCCTGTGGGTAAGCATAATGACTGATACAGGCGTGCTTTGGTGCGAAAGCAGCCCGGCCTGTCAGTGACCTTCGCAGTCTTCGCGCCGCTGCGAGTCGCTGATCGAATGCTAAGACTTCGCCCTTACCAACCTCGAGGCAGTAAGGCTGCTTCACAGGATTCGGAAGTTGCCGCTGCAGTGCATCAGACTCATCAAATAGAGCAGGCCGTCGTAGTAGCGCTGCTCCCCGGACGGCGCTGGTGTGTTCCACAGCTCTTCCAGAAATGCTTTGGAGATGGGCCCCGGCGTGGCAGCAAAGCTTCCCACCGCCGTTGTGGCCACCATTCCGACCGAATGCCGTTCCGAAAGCGGCTTGCCGTCGAGCGTGTAGCGGTCCGCAAAGCTGTGAATGCCCTGGCCATTGAGAAATTTCTGAATGCGGTCGCTGAGCGCGGTCTCCCGCGCGTCTTTCCTCCACCAGGAATAGTCCACCGACCAATTGCCGACGGTGCGCCACGAATCGTAGGAGAACGGCGTTGGCGTTCCATCGCGCTGGAGAATTTCTGTTCCGTCGAAGTTGCTGCGATCGGGGGCAAGCCCCGTTTCAGGACCGGTCACTTTGTTGAACATATCCCGGCTGACATCGGCGGCTGTGGCCCAGAATTCGCGGTCCTCGGACGGTCCCCAGCGCGCCCACACTTCATAAAATGCGGGCAGAAAATAGGACGCGTCGGTAGAGTTCACGTCCACGTTCGGAATGAAGCGGATCACACAATGATCTTCGTCCACCATCGGGCCGATGGTTTGCGGCCGCGCCAAAAGGTCCCAGGGAGCTCGAAAAAACGGCAGCGGCTTCCCGTTTTTCGCGGCTTCTTCCTCACGACGCTTATTGTTGGGACTCGGCCAGGGATGGTCCGGCGGAATAAACGGTGGATCGTCAGGATGAACGCGGAAAGGCCCCGTCGCGGTTAGGACCGGATGGTGCCGCATGCGGTTCAGAAGCTTGTCGGCTTCGGTTTGGTAATTGTAGATGCCTTGGCCGTTTCCCCAGCGGTGCGCCGCGAAGTACAGCGCCATCACAAAATACTCTTCGCCGTCGGGAGCGGCGCCGGTCGAGCGCGGCGTGCCGTCGGTGTTCATGGACCACGCGAAGTAATCGACGGACGGGTTCTGCGGATCCGTGATCAACATGTACGTGTTCGCCCAATTCCAGATGGCGTCGAATTCGCGCTTCTTGTTGAGCTCGACGGCAATCATCATGCCGTAGCTCATGCCCTCGGAGCGTGCATCGTTGTTCGCCCAATCGGTGATGTAAGCCAGCGGGCCGTTGGCGTTCGCACCCGTCTCGAAGTAGAGCCGCTCTTCCTGGCCGTCGCCGTGAAAAAGCTGCTGGAAGGCTTTCTCGATTTTTGCGCGGCTCTCGGCGGGCGAGTGACCCAGTTCAGCAAATAGGTCGCGATACTCGCGCGTCTTGTAAGCGCCGTTTCCGTCGCCCGGCATGCGGCGAATGTCTCCCAGCGGAGCATTGACATGCGGCGCCGAAGCGCCGGAGGACGGGGCCTGGGCCTGCGCGCGTGCAAGTTGGGTTTGAGCAAGGGCGATGCCGGAGATCGCCAAGCAAACAGCAGAAACAAGAAGCGCGATCAAACGAGCGATGAGCCTTACACATTTGCCGCCGCAAATCAGGGATACCGTCACTTGCAGCCCATTTGAAAACAGAGATTCTGGCTAAAAAACGGGATCACATGATTCTGGAAACGATCCGCCACCTTGCTGGTGTGAGTGCCTTGATAAAGTTCGAAGTTGTTGGCGATCCCGTACTTATCAAGAGCATCGTGCAGCTTGCCGGCGTCCACTCGTAAGCCGTCCTGATCGCCTATATCAATTGCAATCGCGCGATACGTCCGCAGCCCCGCGACGTACTGATCCACAAACGCTAGCGGTGCGTTGGCCGTCCATTTCGCCAGCACGTCGGGCTGAGCCGCGCCGTCTTTCACAGGGAGGTCTAGATAAAGCGGCGGGTTCTTCGGGTCAGGCGACCAAGCTGCTGCCGACGCGAGCTGAACGCGTTGAAAGAAGCCCAGCTTGGCGGAATCCTCGGGCGTCCTGACATCTTCGAGCGCTTTTGCGTCTTCAGGTTTCAGTGTTACGGAAGTTCGGGGAGATAAACAGCACGGGCTCATGATGTACAGGCTTCCGAATACGTCGGAATGCTTCATTCCGATGCGTGTGGCGCCGTAGCCGCCCATCGAATGGCCCACCAGACCGCGACTCGCTCGATTCGGAATCGTGCGGTAATGAGCGTCAATGTAGGCGACCAAATCGTGTGAAATAAACTGCTCGAAATCCCCCGTCGTCACTGAACTCGAATACATCGAACCGTTGTGGATGGTCTTCGAGTCGGGCAGCACCACGATCATTTCCTTGGCACCCTGGGCGAAAGCGCCTTCGATGGTCTGCGGCACATGGATTTCGTGCGTCCATTGCTCGGCGCCGATGGAGTAACCGTGCAACGCGTATACGGCCGGATAGCGTCGCGATTTCTCGTTGGCATAGCTGGGCGGCAGAAAGACAAACACGTCGCGGTCGATGGAATCGCGCTCTAGATTGCCTTCCAGAGCGGCTCCGTGGACCTTTATATGTTCCAGTGCGACAGGCTTCGCTCCAGGTATCACCGAAGGCACGTCGGTTTGTACTTGCGCCTCAAGGCGAGGAGCCATGGCCGCAGCCATGGTCAGTGCTGTTAAAAGAAAGAATCTGTCTGCAATCATGAGAGCGTTATTCTCCACTGAAATTCAATGTTTCACTAAAATTCATTGCTCCACGGCAATTACAGTTACCGACTTGGGCTCCAATTTCATGGACAGCTTGCCTCCGGCAGCTTTTGTCGAAACCGGCCTGGGCGCGACTGCAGCTGGCTCTTCAAAGGTGTTGACGCTGTCGACCTTCGATGCGGTCAGTGTCTCTCCGGATGCCGATTTGATGCTAAAGCCAACAAGACCGACTTCGATCTCCACCGCCTGATTGGCGTCGATGTTGGTGAACGCCAGCCACAACTTACCAGCTGAATCCTTCGCGGCGATGGCATCCACCCGGGGCAAGGTGATTTCTCCGTGCGTGTAAGTGCCTGCGTCGAATGTAACCGGGAGGAAAGTGGCGTCCTGAAAAGGCACGTACATTTTGAAGACATAATACGTCGGAGTCAGAACCATTTTTTCTTTGTTCGTCAAGATCATGGCCTGCAGCACGTTGATCATTTGCGCGATGTTGGCCATGCGCACGCGGTCGGCGTGGCGTGCAAAGATGTTCAGGTTCAGGGCAGCCAGCACAGCATCACGCAGGCTATTTTGTTGAACAAGAAAACCGGGATTGTTGCCAGGCAGCGGCGCGTACCACGCGCCCCATTCGTCCACGACTAGAGCAACTTTCTTTTGCGGGTCATACGTGTCCATGATGGCGGAATGCTTTGTGATTAGACCTTCCATGTCCAGCGTAGACTTGAGAATCAGCGCGTACTCGTTTTCTCCGAACCCTACAGAAGCATACGAAGGCGGCCACTTAACCACCGTGTAGTTGTGCATCGAAAGGCCGCTGATGTCCCAGCTCCACTGGTGATGCTGATAGGCCTTCATGATCGCTTCCGTCCACTCGGTCCAGCGCGGTTCGCCGCCGCCGGGGCCCACGGCAATCTTCAGCATCTGATTTTTTTGCTGCTGCTCCGGGTTGAAGTTCCTGACGAACCGGCTGTAAATTTTGAGCTGGCTCAAGTAGTACTCAGGCGTCATATTTCCGCCGCAATCCCAGCTCTCGTTGCCGATGCCAAGCAGCGCGACCTTGTAGGGAGCCGGGTGCCCGTTCGCGCCGCGCTCCTTTGCCAGCGTCGTTGGCTGAGCGGTGGTCAGATACTCCAACCATTCTGCTGCCTCCTGCGGAGTGCCGGAGCCAAGATTGACCGACAAGTAGGCTTGTGCGCCAATCTGCTCCAGGAAATCCATGAATTCATGCGTGCCGAACGAGTTTGGTTCAATCACGCCGCCCCAGTTGGGATTGAGTGTTACCACACGCTTATCGGCCGGGCCAATGCCTTTGCGCCAGTGGTATTCGTCCGCGAAACATCCGCCGGGCCAGCGCACGTTCGGCACCTTGAGCGCTTTCAGCGCGGCCACGACGTCATTGCGAATGCCGCGCGTATTGGGCACTGGTGAGTCGGACCCGACCCACACGCCTTCATAAATGCCGTGGCCCAGATGTTCGGCAAACTGCCCGAAGAGGTTACGGTCGATTCTCGCCCCCAGTTTGGAAGTGTCAACCAGCAATTGCACTTTTTGCGCCAGCACCACCGGCGTGCTGGCAGCCATCGCAATCACGGCAAGCAAGAAAAGAAGGGCCCGAATCAAAAACGAGGCCTTGGCCTGAACGTCAGGTGTCGCCGGGTGCGGTTTGCAGGCTTGGTCAGAACTCATTCTGAGGTTCTCCAGAAAGCGCCTTGGATGCCCTAGGGCGCAAGTTCGCTGCGATGCTGCTGAAAGCGTTTGCAGAAAGACTGATGCCATAATTCCTTTCGATTGTAAACGGTGACCTGGCACTGGCGGTGAGGTAGCGCAATTCGGCCTCTCACGGTTTCCGACCGCCCGGAGGCCGCCTTCCATCAGTCCTGCTTGAGCAGCGAGAATCCCACCGGCGAGAGTGAAAAGCCCCACTTTGGGAACCAGGTGGAGTGCTTTCCACAAACTGCGTCTATCTAAGTCATTCAACAAGTGCGAGATACAACCAGCCCGGTTCGCCAGCGTTTGGAACCGGAGATGCACATTGTCAAATTGCTCAGAAGGTTGGCAATGGAGCGATTGTCAGCGTTCTGACCTGTGGGCGTCCTTACTGTGACGGCGGGCACGCGGTGAAAAGCTCGAAAGGATACGGCGCGGAATAGGACGCCCACGGAAATAGCCGGAAGCCCCCCAGTTACCGGCTAACCGAGTCGAGTCAGGCAGCGGCAGACGCACGGATCGCCAAGGAGCGTCGAGGTTTCCGACGCGATGGCCCGGATCACGGGCCTCAACCAGTGCTCGCCGCTGCCTTCGTTTTTGGAATGCAATCTCACCTTCTTTCCCCATCGTCTTCTTTGAATTTCAGCGGTTTCTCGCGCAATGAATTGGGCCATTGCACACAAACTTTAGTGTGCGAGTCCTAAGCTCAGAGCATGTCCTTTGTTTGCTAGGAGATGCGCAGGTTCCATTGTGGAATGCCGCGTGCACCCCTAGCGTTGACGATTGCTTGAGGCAAGCAGAGCGCGCGAGTTGTCGAGGGAAGCCCAAGGAGGATTCTATGCCACGGCTTATGGAATGCAAACCAACACAAGAGTTTCCCATCGCGGAAATCTCCCCAAGGGTCTCCCTGACTAGGATTCTCGTTACTACGGATTACTCGGCCGAGTCTGACCGGGCGCTCGATTATGCACTCGCTTTGGCGCGCCGATATGACGCGCGGATTTACCTGGCGCACGTGATCGCTCCGGATCCGTTTTTGTATGCCGAGCCATCGCTGGCCGAAGCTACTTACGAAAAAGTGCGCCAAGCCGCCGAGCAGGGGATGGCGGACATTCTCGTGTCTGGCAAACTGCGCGGCGTGCCCCATGAAGTCTTACTCGAAGAAGGAAACATTTGGCCCGCCATCGAAAAACTCATTGCAGAACACGAGATTGACCTGGTGGTGACGGCAACGCATGGTCGCGGAAAAGTGCAGAAAGTGCTGATCGGCTCGGTAGCCGAGGAAATTTTCCGGCAGGCGGACTGCGCCGTGCTGACGGTGGGGCCGCGGGTCAAGGGCGAGCTTCCGCGAGAAGTCGAGCTGAAGAATATTCTGTTTGCCACGGACTTCGGCCATGGAGCCGAAAAAGCGGCAGCCCATGCTTTCTCGCTGGCGCAAGAGCACGACGCACGGCTCACCATGCTCCACGTCATTCAAGAGGCTACGGCGTTCACGGAAGAGAGCGTGCGGTTGCAGCGGGCCGGCGCCGTGGGACAACTCGGAAAGCTTGTGCCAGAAGGTGCAGAGAATTGGTGCAAGCCCGTGTTTCGCGCCACCTTTGGCGAAGCGGCGGAGGAAATACTCACTATGGCGCGGGAGACCAACGCGGACCTGATCGTGATGGGCGCAAAGCCAAGCAGGAGTTTCGCGGGACACGCGCCATTCGCGGTTGCCTACAACGTAGTAACCCGGGCGCACTGCCCGGTGCTCACGGTTCGCGGGTGAGTTTCTGTCGACCCAGGGGTCGTAAGGCCGCACAGTAGCGGCAACAGAAAAATGACGGAGCGGCTCAGCCCCAGCGGGGCCGAAGCTCCAGGTCAAGGACGGAACCGATCCCGTAAGAGCGCAAATCGGTTCCGTCCTTTTATTTCTTGTTTTTGCGATTCGTCCCCTTGTGGACAGTGCGTTAGTTATCGTATGCTCCGCAGGCCCAGAACCCCCGATTCCGCACATTTCACAGATTGAGGTGCATGTTTAGCTACACGGCGGGCACGCGGAAACCGACCCGAGCGAGCCTCAGTCTAGGATTGTCTCTAAACAGTGATTAAACAGATCCATGTATCGGGCTATAGGTCGGTTCGGGAACTCAAACTGGAATTGAAGCGGATTAACGTCCTCACCGGCCCGAACGGGTGTGGAAAATCCAATCTTTACAACTCCCTGGTCTTGATGGCGCGGGCGACGCAGGGGCAATTGGCGCGGGCCATCGCCGAGGAGGGAGGCACGCCCAGCGTATTTTGGGCCGGGGGCGACCGCGTTCGTTATCAGAATAAGAAGCCTCCCAAACGGGTCGTGCTTGGCTTTGAAGCGGAGAAGTTCGGGTACGAGCTGCAAATCGGGCTGCCGTCCCAAAACGAGCATGCGCTGGGGACCATGTTCAAGCTCGACCCGCGCGTGAAGGAAGAATTCATCTGGTATGTCTGTCCCCTCGAACTGAATAACACGCCCGGAGCGAATAAAGCGCCCGAAGCGAACAAAACGAGTGACGGGAAGCGTCGCATCGCGATGTTGAAGCGCGACGAGCCTTCGGCGTGGTTGCGCAACGCGGAAGGCAGTATGGTCACGTATCCCATGCAGATTTCGAAACACGAGTCCGTCCTGTCGCAGATCATTGATCCGCACCTCTATCCGGAACTGTCCGCGATCCGCCAGCAGGTCTTGAGCTGGCGTTTTTATCATCAATTCCGTACCGACCTGGATTCGCCGGTGCGCCAGCCGCAAATTGGCGTTTATACGCCGGTTCTTAGTCCTGACGGCGCGGATCTTGGAGCGGCTCTCCAGACCATTCTGGAAATTGGCGATGGGGATGCGCTTCGCGAGATCGTGGCGGAGGCCTTTGGTGGCGCAGATCTCCTGATCGAATCGGTGGATACCCTCTTCAGCATTAGGATGAAAATTCCCGGGCTGCTCCGGCCCCTGCAGTCGCAGGAATTCTCGGACGGACAATTGCGGTTCTTGTGTTTGTGTGCCGCGCTGCTGAGCCCTCGTCCGCCGATGCTGTTGGCCGTCAACGAGCCTGAGACCAGCCTGCACCCGGACCTTCTGGATGCCCTGGCGCACTTGATCGTGCGCGCCGCGAAATACACCCAGCTCTGGATCACCACGCATTCACAGCCCTTGGCCGACCGTATCGAAAAACGTTCCGGCGTGCCACGCGTGCGCCTCTCCATGTCCGACGGCGAGACGCAAGTCGAAGGGGCTCGAAAAGGCGCCTGAATACCGCTTCCATAGTGTTTGTAAATCGAGAATTTCTGCCCGAGATGTGACTCGAACCCACATGAGGAAAAATCCCCGGAGGATTCCTCAGGAACACATTTCTAATCTTTCCGGCTAGACAGTAGAAATATTGCAAATTTTATAAACAGTAGAATAAAGTAGCGACAGCAATTCAGTGGGAGGCGACTCATGAAATCCACTTTCGCGGTTTTATTCCTCGTCGGAACTCTGTGGGCGGCACAAGAGACTTCGAGTCAGGTTACCGCCAAACCCTGGGAGAACTTGTTGGGAAGCTGGAAGGAGCTTCCTGGGCCTGATACTCCCGCGCTGATTAAGGCGGAGCCGGAAGGCGACCACATCAAGTTCAGTTTGGGTTGCAAGCAAGAGAATTCGTGTCCCGACGTTATCGTTGCTGCTTACGACGGGAAGCAATACAAGGACACCGGCAATGCAAACTGGCAGGTCAGCTATGAAAAGAAGGGTGAGCGAACTTTGCAGGAAGAGGGGTATTTGAAGGGCCGGCTCAGCAGCACTACAACCTGGCGAATCTCCTCAGACGGCAACACCCTAACCAGGACCTCCCATTCCGTCAATCCCCAAGGATCGAAAGTGTCAAAGCAACATAGAAATGTCCCCCTCCTTACCAAGATAGAAATGTCCCCTTTTTAGGTTTTGCTG
>Ga0126370_10000390_pt1 | contig 17842 bp, 12 predicted proteins | sample PanSoiMetaPlot_3_FD_92586 | JGI IMG/M metagenome (GOLD analysis project Ga0126370, IMG submission 92586) | Tropical forest soil microbial communities from Panama - MetaG Plot_3 | ecosystem: Environmental > Terrestrial > Soil > Tropical forest > Bulk soil | place: Panama | collected 2016-02-17 | reverse complement strand
GTTCACCAGCAGGAGCGCCAGAATGCCTCCGGCGCCGGTCAGCGTCATGGCCTCGAGCAAAAACTGCCAGGTGATGTCTTTGCGCTTGGCGCCGATCGCCTTGCGCACGCCAATCTCGCGCGTGCGTTCGGTCACGCTCACCAGCATGATGTTCATCACGCCCACTCCGCCGATCAGCAGCCCGATGGCGCTTAAGATCATCGTGCCGAGATACACCATCAGCATGATGTTGTGGAACTCCGCGACTTCCTGCGCGGCCGTCGCTACGGAAAAGTTGTTTTTGCCGTTGTAGGGAACGTTGCGGCGGCGGCGCAGAATTTCCGTCACTTCGTCCACCATCTGGTCGAGCTGCCCCTGATAGGCCTGCACCCGCATGTTCAGTTCGTCCGCGGCCGGATAGATCTTTTTGAAGGTGTTGAAGGGAATGAGCACGCGGCGGTCTTCGTCCCCCATTCCAAACCCGCCTTTCGGCTTCTCCACCACGCCGATGACCTGAAAGTTGGTGCCGTCGATCATCACGTCCTTGCCGATCGGGTGGCCCTCGGGAAAAAGCACCGGCGCCACGTTTTCGCCAAGCATCACGACCTTTTCCTTGTGCAGGTCGTCGCCCTCAGCGATGAAGCGCCCTTCGACCGTCGCCGCGTTGGCATACACCTGGCCGAAATTGGGCTGCACGCCGCGGAAGTCAATCGCCGTCACTTCGCCGGACTTGGTGCGCACGGTATGCGATTGCATCCAGGGCGTCTGGATGAACGCGGTCACGCTCTTGACGGCCCGGCTGCCGTCCTTGATGGCGTTGGCGTCTTCGAGCGTCAGCGGCTTGCGCAAGCGCTCTTCGAGCGGAGCGCTGCCGCCGTGAAAGCCCTGGTCCCACTTGGAGACGAAAGCCGTGTCGGCGCCGAACTGCTTCATGTTTTCCTGAATGGTGTAGTCGAAGCCGGTAAGCAGCGCCGCCACCAGCATGATCACGCTGACGCCCAGCACCACGCCGAATACGGTGAGCGCGCTGCGCATCTTGTGCGTGCGTAGCGTGTCCATCGCCTGTTTCAGGTTTTCCCCGTGTGCCTGCGCCATAAGCTTGCTACCCGTCCGCCCGCAAAGCTTCAATCGGATCGAGCTTCGCCGCGCGCATCGCAGGATAGATGCCGAAAAAAAGCCCCACGCCGGTGGACAGCATCAACGAAACGATCACCGCGCTCAAGGGAGTCTTCATCGGAATCGAGGTCAGCGCTCTCACCGTCTGCACCACCAGGTAGGCGCCGGCCAGCCCCATAACGCCGCCAACCGTTGCCAGCACCCCCGACTCGGTCACAAATTGCATCAGGATATGTTTTTTGCGCGCACCGAGGGAGCGGCGTACGCCGATCTCGCGCGTCCGTTCGGTCACGCTGGCCAGCATGATGTTCATGATCACGATGCCGCCGACCACCAGAAACACGCTCACAATGCCGATCGCGGCCGAAGCCAGCGTGCCGGTAAGGTCGTGCCACAAAGCCATGATCGAGTCCGAACCCAGAATTGCGAAGTTGTCTTCGGCGTTGTATGGCAAATGGCGGTGCGCGCGCATCAGCATGCGCGCTTCGTCCTTGCTGGCCTGCATCAATTCCGCGCTGGGAGCCTGGATGAAAATGCCCACCCAGTCGTTCTGCCGGTGAAACTCTTTTTGATAGGTATGAATCGGCATGATGACAAAATTGTCCTGCGACTGGCCGAAAGCGCTGCCGATCGGCGTGGCCACGCCGATCACCTGGTATTCGTGGGTCTCGGCGCGGAACGTTTTGCCGATGGGATCGACGTTGGCAAAAAGCTTGTTGGCCACGTCGGCGCCGATGAACGCCACTTCGGCGCGGTGATCGTCATCGGATTGCGTGATCATGCGGCCTTGCGCAATACCGATGTTGCGCACGTCGGTGTAGTTGGGCGTGGCTCCCATCACATCGGTGCGCTCCAGACGTTCGTTGCCGGACTTGATGTCCATGTTGCGGTCGTCAAGGGCCGCCACCGCGCCCGCCGCCTTCATGTTGTCGCGGACGAACTCGTACTCGTCCATGGTGAGCAGCGGCCGCTTCTGCGCTTTCACCCAGGCATCGTTGCTGGTGATAATGCCAAAACGATCCACGATGAACACGTTGGCGCCGAGGTTGGCGATACGGTCGGCCACATAGAAGTTCATGCCGGAAACGAAGCTCATTACGGTGACGAGCGTGGTCACCGCCAGAATGACGCCCAACAAGGTCAGGAAGCTGCGAAGCTTGTGCGCGCGAAGCGAGTCGAGGGCCAGGACAAACGTTTCATAGAAGGTGACCAGCGACTTGCGTGCCCGGGCCAGACGGCTCGGGGCCGAGGCCGCATCTCCCGCAATCCCGACGTGGCTAAATCCCTCGAGAGTTACACCCAACTTCGTGGCTCCTAGTTTCTGAAGCGGCGGTGCGGCAAGCCCGTACCTCTAATACGAGCGGGCACACCTGCTTGTTTCCTGTTAGACGCCGGTTTGGCGATTTCTGTTTTGGCTCTTCCCTACTTATTATCGCAAGAATCTCGAGGGGGATTGTTGAAAAACGGAAAAACCTCCCGTCTGCCCCGTAAGCCCCTCTTTATCAGCAGCTTAGACCAATCTAGGCCGGAAACCGCTGATCAATACAACACGGACGGGTGGGTCAGAGTCCAATGGCTTTGAGGCCATGGCGTTAGACTGGCAGTTAGAAGGGCAACCCACTTGACCCGTAAAGCTAGGCAAACCCTTTCGCTGCTGGCCCTCCTCGCCGCTTCGGCCGCCGCCTCCCTCCCGCAGGAGCCGGCCAGAAGGAGCGATCGTGCGCCCGAGCCCGCGGCCCGTGGCGAGATGATGCGGCGGGTCATTGACGGCGTGAAGGAAGCCGAACGCGCTTTGTATCTCTACGAGCGGATCGAACGGGTGGAATCGCGAAAGGAAGCGGGCGACCAAGCGCCGGAAAGCGTCAAGATATCGCGCGTGGTGCCCGCGGGAACCGGTATCGCCAAAATTTCTCTCGGCCCGGACGGCAAGCCGCTTGACGCAGAAGCCTATCGCAATGAACTGAACAAATTGTTGAGCTCGCTGACCTGGGCCGCCAGCTCCGGCCAGCCGCAGCGCGAGGCCTACCAGAAGATGCAAAAAAAACAGAAAGATCGCGACGACCTGATCGAAGCCACCAACCGCGCGTTCCTGTTTACCTACCTCGGCCAGGAGCCGCGCGGCGACCGCATGCTCGGAAAATACCGCATGGAACCGAATCCAAAGTTCAAACCCACCGGCCGCTCCACGGCGATTTTTCAGAAGGTGCGAGGATTCATCTGGGTGGATGAATCGGCCGAGGAGCTGGCGCGCATTGAAGGTGAAATCACCGACGACGTTTCGCTCGGGGTCTTTCTGGCCAGGGTTTATAAGGGCAGCCGCTTCATGCAGGACCGCTATGAGCTGGCGCCGGGGCTGTGGCTGCCGTCTTTCACACAGTACGATTTCGACGGAAGAAAATTCTTCTCCGGTTTTTCCGTCCACGAAAAAACGTTCTATTCCGCGTACCGGAAAATAGGCCCGCCGGCCGAGGCCATCCCGCAAATCCAATCGGAAATCGCGCAACTGGACGCCGCGAAGTCGGCCGAAAACCGCTGAACCCACCCTCGGCCGGATCCAGAAGGAATCGCCGCGGTCTCCTTTGCAATTTCCCCGGTAGAGTGTTCGCCGTATGGCCAGAGTCTCAGCGCAAAGCTAGCTTGGTTTTGGCATCGCAAACCACGGCCCGGCCCGGGGAGAATCCATGCAGTTCGGAAGATTTCATGGAATTGCTTTGCTGGCGCTGGGGGCGCTTTTGCTGTTGCTGCAAACCTTCGTGAGTTTCAGGCAGAAGGCGCCGCCCGGAGACGGCGCGCCGTCGGCGCAGCAGGCCCCGGTGTCGCCGGGATGGGACTATTTGCCGGGCGTGCTCGGCATCGTGCTGGCGGGCGCAGGTGCGTACGCGCTGGCGCGCACCGAGGAAGCGCGGCGGCACGAAGACCGTTCCCTCGGCGGGCAGGGCCATCACGTTTCAACGCCTACCATCTGGAAGGAACGGTGACCGCCGGCTATTCGGCGGCGATTTCTGTCCAGGGATAGGCTTTCATGTCGCGCAGTTGCGGGGCTTGCCAGGCAAGTTCGGGATGCGCCTTAAGATGTTGGGCGGCCAGAAAATCCCGGCCGCAGGCGTGGCCGGCTGCGGCAGTGAAGGTCATTTTCTCGGCCAGGCTCGAGTCCGCAGCCTTGTTTTGCACGGCGCCGGCGGTGCCATAAGGCGGCTGCCATGCGCCCATGCCGCGATGGGACATTTCGACGTGGCCGCAAAGCGTGCGTTCGCTCGGCTCGGTGCTTCCGGTGACGGAATCCACATGATCGGCCAGGAAGTTCTGCGCGGCGGCGACATCGATCCTTCCCTTGTTTCCCTCGATCAGCTGTTTCCAGCGCTGGTGACGCGCATTGCCGCTGAGGCCTCGATCTTGCAGATCGAAATTCGTTTCTTCCGCGGCCAGCTTCGGATTGATGGGAATATTTGAGCCGACGAAATAGCCGTCGGTTTTGCGTTCCAGCGTGACGTTTTTCAGACCCAGCTCGAGACTGGCGATTTCGTTCTTTCTGGTGTCCGCGATCAGCCAATCGTTGGCGTAGCCTCCGTTGTTGCCTTGCTTGAAGAGGCGCGCGACGTCGTCAATCGAAGCCGAGTATTGCAGGGCTCTGCGGGCGCGGATGAATTCGGGTATGCCCGCAAAATCGTAGCCGGAAAATCCCGTGATGGTGGTTTCGGTGATGACCATGCCGGCGGAATTGATGCCGAAATCGTCTCCGCTGTGAATCAAGCCGGGCAAGCCGTCCATCACGAATCGGTAGCCCTTGGCCGGCTTGACGTCGAAGACCATGGTCCAGCGCGCTCCGTCCATGTATCCGGTCCAGTTGTTGTGCGCGATGACGATCTTGCCGTCCCGGGTGTAGCTGCCGGTGGCGACGAAAGCGCTGCAGTGGTCGGGTGCGGTGACCGTAGACGGCGAAGCGATCTTGTGTACTTTGTCGTATTGCGCCACGTAGTAGCTCCACTCCTCGGCGCCGTTCATGACCACGATGTCCCAGAGGTCCACCTGGCCGCCGCGAGCACCCACTCCCTCGGCGATCCCCTGCATTTCGTCGCGGTATTCCTCTTCGATCTGCGGCCACCAGACGTTTTTCGCGGCTTCGCGGAAGAAAGTCCAATCCTTGCCGTTGTCGTGCGTCAGTTCGAGAAGAAAGACTTCTTTGAGGTCGGCAATTTCCCTAGCCAGGAGGTAGCCGTGCTGATAACCGACCTGTCTTGGCGAACCGGAGAGGTGAACGACGGTCCAACCCTGCCGCGGCGGCTGGCGCCAGGCGCCACCGAGCAGCGCGGCATCCGCACTGCGGTCTGCAGAAGCGGTTAGGGAAACGCCCCACGCCGACGAACTGATCGCGGCGATAAGAGAAACCACAGAAAGTATGCGGCGCACGAAAGCCTCCCGTTCTCGAAAAGGAAACTACCGCTCCCGTTCGACTTTGACAAGGCATAGTCGAACCCGGGGTCCGCCGCCCGCCCGGAGCGGCAGCCGGGCCCCGGCTGCCTAGGGTCGATCCCGGAGGGCGTCGAGATTTTCGCGTGCGAGCTTATTTTGCGGATCGAGTTCCAGCGCGCGCTGGAAGTGGGTGATGGCTTTTTGTTTTTCGCCGAGCTCGGCCAGAGCGGCGCCAAGATTGGCTTCGGCACCGGAATCCTCGGGCTTCAACCGGGCGGCTTCGGCAAATTCCCGGGCGGCCTCGGTAAACTCGCCCGCGTTCGCAAGCGCGATGCCTAAATTGTAGTGCGCATCGAAATATTCGGGCCGACCGGCTGCGGCGGCATAGAGATGGCGGATGGCTTCCGGGATTTGGCCGGAGGCCAGCAGCGCCGCGCCCAGCGCGTTTTCCACCGTCGCGTCGCCGGGCCGCAAGCCGAGCGCAGTCTGGTAGTGCTCGGCGGATTCCTGTAAAGCGCCGCGCGCCTGGAGCATGGCGGCGAGATTGTAGTGGGCCGCAAAGTCCGCCGGATCGTTTATGACGTGGTGACGGGCCAAAGCTTCCTGCAGAACCATGCGCGGATCGCGCTGCCCGGCGGGTTGCGCTGCGGGCAGCACTTGCAGCCACAAGTGGGCCATTTCATCCACCGCGCGATTTCCCGCCGTGACGCGCTCGGGCGGATGGTTGGGATTGGCGACATTGTCGGCCGAGTTGTCGTAGCGGTAGCGCATGATCACGGTCGTGCCGCGCGGGAGCGGCAGAGGCGCCGCCAACCGGAACACCGCCTGCCAGTTCAGATCCCAGCGCGGAATATGAAGCAGGGTTTTTTCCTTGCCGTCCGGCAGACGCGCCGTGGCCAGCATGTCCCGGCAGAGGTAGTGCGCGTGCGGGTAAAGTGCCAAGAGCTCGACCGCTTCGGGCAGCGTGAATGCGTCGCTCACCACGAAATTGTTCTCGCCCGCCGGAATGTCGAGCGCGCGGTCATTTTCGATTTGCAGCAAGACCGGAAAACGAGTGGCCGGCTCGGCCGTGAAATAGATTCCGATGCTGGGCTCGATCGATTCCGGCCGGCCGGAAGGCTGCAGGTGCGCGTTGAGCACCAAGTCGTTTTCCGGATCGAGACGGAGGGCGAACCCGGGAGGTTCGACGATGGGAGCGCTGCCGGGCTTCCAGAAAAGAAAGTGGCCGTCGGGATCAAACGACTCGGACTCGATCTCCAGCTCCATACCCGCAAAGCCGCTGCCGGCCGATGGTTCCCTCCGGCGGGCCGATTGCGTTCGATCGACCAGAAGGTTGGCGTGATGCACCAGGCGCTTGTTGCCCGGATGGATCTCGATGGCCTTCACGAAGCGGGAGGAATTTACGGGCGAGCGAAAGATGAAGTTCCAATAGACGTCGCTGCCGCTGGCTGGAATGGTAAAGGGAGCAGGCGCTCGCAAAACCAGATCCGGTTGGCCCAGTTGCCACCCGGAAGAGAACTGCGGCACGGGAGGAAGATCGGCGGGATTGCCTTCCGGCATGCCGGCTTCGACCCACTTCTGGAATAGGGCAATTTCGGCTGCTTCTAGATGCGAGTCGTCGGCCAATTGCAATCCCTCGCGGGAAGGCAGCCACGGCGGCATGAGACGCTTCTCGGTGACACTGGCGATCTGACGCGCATGGGACTTTACCTCGCCGTAGGTGACGAGCGGGAAAGGGCCAGCTTCGCCAGCGTGATGGCACGAGGAGCAGGAACGGAACACGATCGGCGCAATGTCGCGCGCGAACGTGACCGCCAGAGTTTTCTGCGCGCGGCGCGGATTTCCGGGGGAAGCCGCCGCCGCGGCGAACAGGGCACCGACCACGGCCGGAACCAGCATCCACAGGAAAGAGGGCGGGCGAGTTGCGGTGGCCCATTTCATTCCGCGGTCATCCGAGGTCAGAGATGTAACAACCAACGGCGCTGGCATGGTCCGGGTTGGGTTTTTTGCCCGCGAGCGAGGCCCGGATGGCGTCGTCGAGTTCGTGCGTCGTCGCTGCCGCCCGCGCCCGGCCAAAATCCTCGTACCAGTTGTCGATGCGACCATGGTACAGCAGGCGGCCGGAAGCACCGAAGACGGCGGCTTCGGGCGTGATGGTGGCTTGCGCGCGTTCGACTAGCGTGTGGCGCGGATCGCGCAGCGCGGGAATGGAGTAGTGGAAGTCGCGCAGGTGGACTTTGATTTGCGAAGCGGTCTCTGCGCGATCGGGATAGACCAGCCAAAAATCCGCCTGGCCGTGGTATTTCTCGCTGAGCGTTTCTAGCAGCGGCGCGTAACGGTTAGAAATGGGGCAATCGGTGCGGACAAAAAGGAGCACGACGAGCCGCCCTCGCGCCAAGCGGAAAGGATCGAGTGGCTTGCCGTCGAGATCGCTGGCCGAAGCCGTTTCGGGCAGGCCAGCCGCCGCACGAACCGCAAGGGTGAGAAGCAGCGCTAGCGCGGCGAGCAGGGTAGGACGGAGAGCGCGTCGGCTGAACCGTGGTTGGAATGCGCGCAACATTCGGGAAATGCCCCGGTGGCAGGGTGCTATTCTACACGGTCGGGCTGCCCATAGGCCAAAGCCCTTCGGCTTCTCTGGCAGGCAAGAAGAGGCTTAGACCAGGGCATTCGTTCTGAGGTTGGCTTCTGACTTTTCTGACCGACCCTCGGGGCCAGCGTCGGGTTAAAAAAAATGGAGACCTAGAGAAGAATCCACTCTGGCAGGGATTCTCCTCCGGTCTCCGAAGCAGCGTTGTTCCCGAAGACCTGGAGTTTCGGGCTCAAGTCTGCTCACCGTGGATGCAGCATGGAGGAAGTCTTGTATTCGGTCAAACGAACTGTTTATCAAGCCCGAATAATCTGATAAGCTGCGGATAACTAAGGGTTTGCCGGGCCATATCAACCGGCGAGGGCGAAAGGCTATGAGGGCGCAAGACCGGCCATGACTCCTCAAATTTCCGAACATCGCATCTGCCGTTTCGGGCTCTACGAGGCAGATTTGGATGCGGGAACGCTCAAAAGGCACGGCATCCCGGTCAAGCTGCAAGAGCAGCCATTCAGGATTCTGACCTTCCTTCTCGAACGTCCTGGCAACATTATTAGCCGCGAAGAGTTGTGCACCCGGCTTTGGCCTGAAGGCACTTACGTCGAATTTGACGGAAGCTTGAATACCGCGCTGATGAAGTTGCGCGCCGTGCTCAACGATGATCCGGAAAATCCGCGCTTTGTCGAAACGGTGCCGAAGAAGGGGTACAGGTTTATCGCGCCGGTACATTTTCATGAGCCGATGCCCGCACTGGCCGCGCCCGAGCTGGAGGAGGCGGAAGCAGAGCCAGCGGAACTGACGGCGATCCCGGCAGAAATTCCGGCACCGCCTGCGGCTCTGCCCGCGCCGCAACGCTTCACGTCGATTGCGCTCTTTTTTCTGCTGGCGGTTACGGTTGTGGCGGCGGCGTTTGTCTGGCGCTACTGGCCTGCGCCAGACCCGAAGGTGCTCAAAATCACGCAGCTGACGCATACGGGACGGGTCGCGCCGGGAAGCCAGATCGTTTCCGACGGGGCGCGCATCTATTTTGTTTCGCGCGAGAGCGGGCAATGGACGCTCATGACGACATCGGTGCACGGCGGCAGCGTAGAAAAACTGCCCTCGCCATTTGAAAACACGATCATCTTCGATCTGTCTCCGGACCGCACGCAATTGCTGATCGGTCCTTTCGCCCGCTACGACGACCAGGTTCCGCTCTGGATCTGGCCCGCTCATGGCGGCGTTCCGCATCGTTTGGGGGAAGTCGTGGCGGGTGACGCCGCGTGGGCGCCGACGGGCGGCTTGATCGCGTTCACCCAAGGCGAACGCCTGCTGACGGTGCGTCGTGACGGTTCTTCGGTTACCGAAATCCGGAAGTTCCAGGGGCGCCCGCATTCTCCGGTGTGGTCATCCGACGGCAAGCGGATCCGCTTCACGGTCACCGATTACGACAAGACCGCGGATGAAATGTGGCAAGTTGACTCCGACGGCAAGAATCTTCGGCGCGTTTTGCTGCATGCCAACAATGACTTGCACGACACCACAGGCGCCTGGACCGGCGACGACCGCTACTTCCTGTATACCGCCGGGCCCGGCTCCCATTTGAGCGAAGTCGTGGATTCGGTTTCTAACGTCTGGGCCGCGCGCGAGCCTGCAGGCGCGTTTTCCCGCAGACACGCTCCCGCCGAGCTTACCCACGGTCCGGTCGCCTTTCGCAGCGTGACCGGCACCGGTGATTCGAACCGCTTCTTTGCGCTCGGCACACATCCCGAATATCAACTGATCCGCATGGACCCGCGCACCGGCCGAAGCGACGCGATTCTGCCCGACGCGGGCGCGACCGACGTGGACGTCACGCCGGACGGCGAATGGCTGGTTTACTCGCTGCGAGAAAACGGAGCTCTGTGGAAGAGCCGGCGCACCGGTCGGGAGCGCATCGAGTTGACCGCCTCGGCGCCCGGCGCACTGGCGCCGCAGTGGTCTCCCGACGGGCGCGAAGTGCTGTTTACGGGATTTTTTCTGGGCAAGCGTCCCGAGCTTTACCTGGTGGCCAGCAACGGCGGAATTCCGCGCGCGTTGCTGAACGATGCGGCGTCCGGATCTTCGCTTTCGGGCGACTGGTCGCCTGACGGAAAGCTCATCCTGTTTGACTATTTCGAAGGCGAAGCTTCTGAGCTGCGCACGGTCGAGCGCGATTCGGGCAAGGTTAGCAAGCTTCCGGAATCGCAGGGCCTTGTCGAGCCCAGGTGGTCGCCTGACGGCAAGTTCATCGTGGGCATCAACAGCAAAACGCACGACATCCTGCTGTACACGCTGGCCACGCAGAACTGGTCGATGCTGGCGGAATCGACAAACGCGCAAGGCATGCGCTGGTCTGCGGACAGCAACTATGTCTACTACCAGGAGATGGCGGATCCGGAACAGTCGATCTATCGCGTACGGTTGGGGCGAGCGCTGCCGGAAACTGTGGTCGGGTTTAAGGACTACTTGGGTTCGATGGCGTCACAATGCCATTTCACCGGAGTGGCACCGGACGGTTCGATCTATGCGACCGTGGATCGCGGCGGCACGGACATTTACGCGCTCGACCTCAAGCTTCCCTAGACGGTTCGGATCGAAGTTTTTCTTAGTCCGGCGGCGTCTTTGACGGGTGCAGTTCTTCGAACGCCGGAAACGACTCGGGTGCCAGCCAATTTTTTTCCGGCACCGGTTTCTGCTTGGTGAGCGCATTCATCATCAGGCTCACGGCATGGCCCGCGCATGGCGGCATGACCACGGTCGCCGTCAGGAGTTTGTCCCGCACCCACGCTTGGCCGGTTTTCGGCAAACCGTCGACGCCCGCGAAAGGCACCATCATCCAGCGATCGCGATCGCCTACATCGCCTGCGCCCTGGAGCACCTTGCGCGCCGCCAAAGCCATCAGGTCATTTTGCGCCGCGACCAGGTCTACGCGGATTTTGTTGGCCGACGTGAGCTTGAGCCACGAGGTCACGCTGCGCGCAGCGCCTTCTTCGGTCCAGTTGCCGCGCAGACCGCTGATGCGAATGTTCGGCGGCAATGCCGACTGCAGCCCGAGCGTGCGTTGCTTGGCGGCAAAATGCTCCGATGGGCCTTGGATGTAGAGGGTGTTGCCGCCGCGCGGCAGCAGCAGAGAAAACTGTTTGGCCTGGATGTGACCGATCTCTTCCTGATCGGTACCCACGGCGAACACTGGCGCTTTCGCAGAGCGCCGCAATTCAGAGAGATAGTCGGGAATATTGATCAGCACGCACCATCCGATGCCGGCTGCGCCGGCCGCGCGCGCAACCTGCGGCAGCGCCGTACCGCCTACGGGTTCAAAAATGACGGCGTCGGGTCGCAACGCGGCGTCTCCCTGTATGGCTCGCAGGATCTGAGTGCTTTGCGTGATGGTGTCGTTGCCCGCGAACAGGATTTGCAGGTCGAGGTCGAGACCTTCCGCGGCCCGGCGTGCGGAAGCGGCTTGCTCTAACTGGAAGTCGTTCTCTTCGGTCATCAAAGACAGGAGGATGCGGCGCTTGGTTGACAACTCAACTCTCCAGGTCGGGAGGAATTGCGTTCGCCTTTCGGCGGCAGATAGAGTACACCCGCACGATGAACGCGTTTACCTTCCTTCGACCGGCGTCGCAAAAGCGTGACCCTTATCCGCGAAATAACTTCCCGATAGAAGTACTCTGTAGGTACACGGTTCGCGGGTCCGGCCGAGCCTGTCCTTCGTGACAGGTTGCCCGGCAACACAATTTTCTGAACCGGCGCTCACGAGCCACGGGCTTGGCTCTAAGCTTAAAGATGCAAGTAGGCCGCGTATTTAAAGCGGCGGGAGCAATCACCATGCAACGGTCTGGCATTATCGTCCTGGTTTTGACCACACTCGTCGCGACCGCTTTGATTTCTCCGCGGACCGTTTTTGCGGAGCCGCAGCACAAAGGTTCGAGCACCTTGACCGGCGTCGTCGTGGGTCCCAACGACAAGCCGGTCGCACGCGCGGTCATCACCTATCAGTCATCCGCGGGGAGCGCGCCGCACGTCGTCCGCACCGACGCACGCGGCCGCTTTTCGATTCCCAAACTCATCGCGGACAACTACGACCTGCGCGCTTCGGCAAACGGGATCTTTTCCGAATGGGAGAAAAACTTCACGCTTCACCCCGGCGAAACGCGCGGCATCACACTGCGCCTGATCTACGCAAAGCAGATGCCGAAGCCCGGCACGATCACGGCCGGCAACGTCAAGTAAGCTTCCGGGCTTGAACGCTACGAGTACTGCCCGGGATCGAGCTCAATCCGCAGTGCTTGCTTCGGCCGCGACTCTTTGCCACCATCCGAATCCGTCATGCGAGCCGGAGTAATTCGCAAACTCGGCGCGGTTCCCTCCATCGAAGATTTCCCGGAGCCAGTCGCGGCCGAAGGTGAAGTTCTGCTTGCGGTTTTGGCCGCTTCTCTCAAACCCGTCGATCGACAACTGGCCGCGGGCACGCACTTTGCGAGCCCGCGCGTATTTCCCCGGGTGTGCGGTTCAGACGGCGTGGGCCGGCAGGACGACGGATCGCGCGTTTTTTTTGGCGGCCCGCGCGGCCCGTACGGCTCGTTCGCGGAGAGAACCGTGGTGCGCCGCGCCCAGTGTTTTCCGGTTCCGGAAAGTCTTGACGACCTGACGGCTGCCGCCATCCCGAATCCCGGCGTCTCGGCTTGGCTTTCCCTCAGCCATCGTGCAAAACTTTCCGCCGGCGAAACGGTTCTGATCCTGGGCGCCACCGGCGTGACCGGCTCACTGGCCGTCAGAATCGCAAAGATTCTGGGCGCAGGCCGCGTCGTCGCCGCCGGCCGCAACCCGGCCGCCTTGGCCAGGCTGGGGGCGCTTGGTGCCGATTCGGTCATCTCGCTCGACGAGCCGCGCGAAGCCCTGGTCGAAGCCTTCCGGCGCCACCATTCCGAAAGACGGTTCGATGTCGTCATTGACTATCTCTGGGGACCGCCGATGGAAGCCGTGCTTGCCGCCCTGACAGCCCACGAATTTGCCGCGGGCGGCTCCGAGACGCGCATCGTCCAGGTCGGCGATCTGGCTGCGCCCACCATCGAGCTGCGCGCGGCAGCGTTGCGCAGTACTGCGCTCTCGATCCTGGGCACGGCCGGCGTTCCGCCGATGGACGTGCTTTCTGAAGCGCTCGGTCGGGTCTTTGGGCTTGCGGCGGAAGGCGCTCTTACGATTACGGTGGAGGAGTTGCCGCTTGATGAAATCGAGTCCGGCTGGAATCGCCCAGCTGCCTCGCGCCGCCTGGTTTTTCGACCGTAGTCTTCCGCCGAGGGAATCAGACCATGACGCGCCTATCGAAAATCCTTGCGGTCTTCCTTGTCCTTCTTCTGCCTGCGCACTCTGGCTTCCGGCAAACCGGGCCGCTTCCGGCCCGCGCGCCCGAGTACACCTTCACCATCCTGCATACCTTTCCGCACGACCCAGCGGCTTTTACGCAGGGGCTCGCCTGGCGCGACGGCTTCCTTTATGAAGGCACCGGGCTTAAGGGCGCTTCTTCGCTGCGCAAGGTTCGCCTGGAAACCGGCGAAGTCACGAGACGTTTTGACCTCGCGCCGGACCTTTTCGGAGAGGGCATAACCTTCCACAAAAACGAGATCATCCAGCTCACCTGGCTAGGGGAAAAAGGCTTCGTCTACGATGCGGAAGACTTTCATTTGCTCCGCCAGTTTTCTTACCGGGGAGAGGGATGGGGCCTCGCCGCGAACGCTGCGAGCGATGAAATCTTCATGAGCGATGGCACGGCCGAGATCCGGGTCCTCGACGGGGAGACCTTGGCGGAAAAGCGCCGCTTTACGGTCCGCGACGGCGCGAAACCGGTCGATCAACTGAATGAACTGGAGTACGTCGAAGGCGAACTCTTCGCCAATGTCTGGCAATCGGACCGCATCGCGCGTATTTCGCCCGAGACCGGCCAGGTTAAGGGCTGGATTGATCTAACCGGGCTGCTGAGCCCGGTCTACCGCCGGGAGGGCGGAGCCGTGCTCAACGGCATCGCGTACGACCCCATCCACAAACGCCTTTTCGTTACCGGCAAACTTTGGCCCAAGGTTTTTGAAATCCGTTTGCTTCCCGCTGGCCGCTCGCAAAAGCCGGCGAAGCCGCAAGGGCGACGGACGCCTGGTCAGAAATTCAGTTTCAATGCCAGTTGAATCACGCGTGGATCGCCCGCCGAAGTAATGGTGCCGAAGGCCGCGCTGCCGAAGACCACGTTGGGTGCGTTCAACGGCGGCGTGTTGGTCAGATTGAAAATCTCGGTCCGGAAATCCAGCGTAAAGCGTTCCGTAAGGCTGGTGCGCTTGATGAACGCCAGGTCGGAGTCCTGATAGGTAGGTCCGCGCACCGGATTACGTGAGCAGCTGCCCAGCGTAAATTGCGGCGCTATGGCGAAAGCCGCGGCATTGAAATAGGCGGCCGTCGTCGGATGATCGGGCGTCGCGTCGCCCACGCAATTAGGCCTTTGCGTGCCGAACCCGGCAAAGGCGTTGAAGTTGGTGGTCTGGGTTAGCGCCAGCGGGACTCCCGATTCGAGCGTGACGATACCTGAAATTTGCCATCCGTTGGTAAAGCGGCCGAGCCAGCCCGACGGATGCAGCTTATGCCCTGGGCCCACCGGCAGCTCATAAACCCAGCTGGTCACAAAATAGTTCGGAATGTCGCCCGTCGAGACATCCTGCTCCAGCCGGCGGTTGAAGCTGTCGGCCACGGGGAAATTCGCAATCGGCCCGGTGAAAATCGAGGCGTCAAAGACCGAGGACGCATCGTCGATGAGCTTCGATCGCGTATAACTGGCAAGAAATGTCAGGCCCCGCGAGAAGCGCTTTTCAAGCTTGGCTTGGACCGCGTGATAGTCCGAATTCCCGACGTTGTTGCGGAATAGCGTCACGTTGGTGAAGCGCGGGAAGGGCTTCAGAAGTTGCGCCTGGGAGATCGTCGGCCCGCCGATCGACGAGGATGGCGGGAGCTGGCCGAAAAACGGGTTGGCCACCGTCTCGGTCAATGCGCTGCCCTCGGCCAGCTGGTCCACGGTCAGTTGGTTCAGGTTCACGTCGGGCACGCCCAAGTGCGTCGCCTTCGACCCCACGTAAGCCACTTCGACCGACAGGGACGGTGTGATCTCGCGTTGCACGGCCAGATTCCATTGCTGGATGTAGCCCGAACCGAGCTTGCGGTCCACGGAAAACACGCCTTGGCCCAAACCCGCGTCCGGCGTCGCATCGACCGGCTCGACCGTAGGCCCGTTCGACAAGAGGAAAGCCGGCTTTTTGTTGTCGAGCGTCGCCTGGCTGGCTGTCTGCACAAACGGGAACTGCGGGATGGTGAAGGGCGTGGTAATGCCGGCCTGGTCGAAGAAGGCAAGGCCGTATCCCGACCGGATCACGGTCTTTTTCGTCAGCAGGTAGGAAAGTCCCAGGCGCGGACCGAACTCCTTCCCGTGCAGCTCTCTTGCGGTATGCGGAAAGCCGTTCTGGCCGAGGTACTCGAGCTGCTCGGTCGCGAGGTTAAAGACCGCGCCGCGGTTATTGGCTTCGGTCGAGGGAAAATTCAGCGTGTAGCGCGTGCCCGCGTTGACCGTCAGTCGGCTCGTCACCTTCCAGTCATCCTGTACGAACCATTCCTCGAACCATGCGCGCGGCTCAAGCACGTTCTGCTGCAGGTCGATCGAGAATTGCTGCACTTGTCCCAGCAGGAAACTGGCGAGAGCGTTGCCCGTTCCCGTCACGCCCGCGAGATTCGTGAACAGGGTGCTGAAGGTGAACGAACCCGTCGGAGACGGCGGCTGCACAACGTCGAGCCGCGAAATCCGGTTGTCGATGCCGAACTTGATGGTGTGCCGCCCGTGTTGCCAGGCCGCGGTATCCGCAATCTCGGTCACGTCGGTGCGGAACGACGAATCGGTATTGGGGGGCGGCCCGAGCTGCTGGAATCCCGCGATAAGAAAAGTAGGAAACTCGTTGTTGAACGCTCCGTTGACGGGAATCCCGGGCAGGTTTAAGGCCTCGGAAGGCGGGCTATCGAGCAAGAGAGCGGCGCGTTCGACATGCCGCCGCGTGTAGCCAAAGCGCAGTTCGTTCATGAGCCTGGGCGAAAAGATGTGCTGGTAATTTCCGACCGCAGACTGCGCCAGCGTGTCCTCGGGACCGGCGGCAAGCGAGCCGGCCGCCACCGTGCCGCTGCCATTGGCAAAAGCCGTGACCGGCGAGGTGAAATTCTTGAAGTAGGAATACCGCCCAAAGACTTGGTCGCGGCTGCCGAAGCGGTGATCGACGCGAACATCGAACTGGTCCTGGTTGTCCGGTTCGTTGGCGATGCGGCGGAAATTGTTGGCCTGGTCGGCGCTGGAGGGCAGCGGGTAGTAGGCGAGCAGATTCTGGGCGACCGCGTCGAACGTGCTGACCGGAATCACATTGCCCGAGTACGCCAGATGGTCCGAAGGCCGGAAGATCATGTTTTGCCGCACTTGAATCGAGTCGCCGTCGGTCGTGGTGGTCATGATCGGAGTATTGGGATTTCCCGCGGAGTTCGTGGGACTGGTGGTCACCCGGTTGTTGTTGCTCGGATCGCTGAACAGCGGCAAGCCCAGCACTTTCGAAAAGTCGCCGTTGTTGCGCTCATCGAGCGTCGGCACGGTCGAGGTGGCCACTTTTCCGATCAACTGCCGGGTGCCCTGGTAGTCCAAAAAAAAGAACGTCTTCTCCCGCACCAATGGCCCACCCGCCACAAACCCAAACTGGTTCCTTCTAAACTCCGGCTTATGGGGATTTGCCGCGGTGGCCGGCGCAAACAGGTTTCGCGCGTTCAACTTCTCGTTGCGCAGAAATTCAAACACCGATCCGTGATAATCGTTGGTGCCCGATTTGGTGGTCAGATTAATGACGCCGCCGTTGAACCTGCCGAACTCCGCCGGAGCCACGTTCGTCTCCACGTTGAATTCCTCGATGGCGTCGACAATCGGAAAATAAGCTACTTGTCCGGGCTCCGGTTGCAGCACGCCGATTCCGTCGTATTGGTACTCGTTGGTGCGCGGGCGGCTGCCGCTCAATCGTGGCAGCGAAGAACCGGGCGGCACGGCGACTCCCGGCGCCAGCGCGATCAGATTGATGAACGTTCTGCCGTTTAACGGCAGCCCGGGTATCTCTTTTGCGTCGATGGTCTGGCCGAGAGTGGCCGACTCGGTCTTTAGCTGCGACCCGTCTCCCGAGACCGTCAGGACTTCGCTCGCCGCGCCGAGCGCCAAGGGAAGGTCGACCCGCGTGGTGTTTCCCGTCGAAACCACGATGCCTTCGCGCAAGAACTTCTTGAACCCGTTGGCTTCGGCGCTGACGCTGTAGGTGCCGGGCTTCAAGCCCGAAAAACTATAGACGCCTCCGTCGCTGCTGACCGTCAGAAATCTCTCACGGGTCGCTGCGCGGGTCAGGACGACGCTTGCCCCCGCGACCAAACCGCCCGAGCTGTCGCGCACTTCCCCGCTGATGTCGCCGCTGCCAGCCTGACCGTAGGCCCCGCCGCCAGCGAGAAAAAGTCGAAAGGCGAGTAAGAGTGCGATGCGCGCGCCAAGTCGCATGATGGGTCTTTCTGGATGGATTCGCGGGCCGGAAAGAGTCTTTCTCTCGCACGCCCGGTAGGAACGATTTAAAACGGCTTATTTGCGCAAGTCAAATCGCATAAAATCGCCTATCGGGTTAGGCGGTTTCAGGCGCTTTTACGGGGAGGCGGCGCAGTGTC
>Ga0126370_10000388_pt1 | contig 17856 bp, 16 predicted proteins | sample PanSoiMetaPlot_3_FD_92586 | JGI IMG/M metagenome (GOLD analysis project Ga0126370, IMG submission 92586) | Tropical forest soil microbial communities from Panama - MetaG Plot_3 | ecosystem: Environmental > Terrestrial > Soil > Tropical forest > Bulk soil | place: Panama | collected 2016-02-17 | reverse complement strand
AGCTGGGACACGCCCGAGGATATCCCGCATCGCGCAGTCTATACTTCCTCAGACCTCTCGGACGTCTCGCACCTCGGCTCGTTACCCGGAATCCCGCCGTTTGTGCGCGGTCCGTACCCTACTATGTATGTACAGAAGCCGTGGACCGTGCGCCAGTATGCCGGTTTCTCGACGGCGGAAGACTCGAATGCGTTCTACCGCCGCAACCTCGCAGCGGGACAGATGGGTCTGTCGATCGCGTTCGACCTCGCCACCCACCGCGGCTACGACAGTGATCACCCACGCGTAGTTGGCGACGTCGGCATGGCCGGCGTCGCGATCGACTCGATCCTCGACATGCGTATCCTGTTCGATGGGATCCCGCTCGACAAAATGAGCGTGTCGATGACGATGAACGGCGCCGTCCTGCCGGTGCTCGCGCTCTATATCGTCGCCGCGGAGGAACAGGGCGTGCCGCCTGAGAAGCTGTCCGGTACGATCCAGAACGACGTCCTTAAAGAGTACATGGTGCGGAACACGTACATCTATCCGCCCGCACCTTCGATGAAGATAATTGCGGACATCTTCGCTTTCACGTCCCAGCGGATGCCGAAGTTCAACTCGATTTCGATCTCCGGTTATCACATGCAGGAGGCAGGTGCGACGGCGGACCTCGAGCTCGGCTACACTCTCGCCGACGGACTCGAATACATCCGCACCGGTATCGCTGCCGGAATGAGCGTTGACGCATTCGCACCTCGGCTGTCATTCTTCTTTGCGATCGGTATGAACTTCTTCATGGAAGTTGCCAAGCTCAGGGCCGCGCGCCTGCTTTGGTCTGAGCTCGTCTCGACGTTCTCGCCAAAGAACACCAAGAGCCTCGCGCTGCGCATGCACTGCCAGACGTCGGGCTGGTCGCTGACCGCACAGGACGTCTACAACAATGTAGTGCGCACCTGCATCGAAGCGATGGCCGCTACGCAGGGTCATACACAAAGCCTGCATACGAACTCGCTCGACGAAGCGCTCGCGCTGCCGACGGACTTCTCGGCGCGTATCGCGCGCAACACCCAACTCCAGCTTCAGCTCGAGTCGAACACGACGCGGCCGGTTGATCCATGGGGCGGCAGCTATTACGTTGAGTGGCTGACTGATCAGCTTGCGCGGCACGCGCGGGCTCACATTGCCGAGATCGAACAGCTCGGCGGTATGGTGAAGGCGATCGAGGCCGGCATCCCGAAGCTGCGCATTGAGGAAGCGGCTGCGCGTACGCAGGCTCGTATCGACAGCGGCCGCCAAAAGATCATCGGCGTAAACTGTTACCGACCTGCACACGAGGAATCGATCCCGGTGCTCAAAGTTGACAATGCGGCAGTACGTAAGACTCAGATCGAGCGCCTCAAGAAGCTGCGCGCCGAGCGCGACTCCGAAGCGACTGCACGCGCGCTCGAAGCGTTGACGAAATGCGCCGAGACCGGCACCGGCAACCTGCTTGCCCTCGCGATCGACGCGGCACGTGCGCGGGCCTCGGTCGGGGAGATCTCGTGGGCGCTCGAGAAAGTATGGGGCCGCCATCGCGCCAACATCCAAGCCATCTCCGGAGTGTACAGTGGAGAGGTGGGAGAATCTTCCGAAGCGATCGCACGCGTGCGGGCTCGTACGCAGACGTTCCTCGATCACAGAGGGCGCCGGCCGCGTATTCTGATCTCGAAGATGGGGCAGGACGGGCACGACCGCGGTCAAAAGGTGATTGCGTCGGCGTTCGCGGACCTCGGCTTCGACGTCGACATTGGACCATTGTTCCAAACGCCGGAGGAGACTGCGCGCGCCGCAGTCGAGAATGACGTACACTTGATCGGCGTGAGCTCGCTCGCCGCTGGCCACCTGACGCTCGTGCCTGCGCTGCGCGCAGCGCTCGCAACGCTTGGTCGCGACGACATACTCGTCGTCGTCGGTGGCGTGATCCCGCCAGACGATTATCAGGCGCTACTCGAGGCCGGTGCTGTCGAGATCTTCGGACCGGGCACTGTTATAGCCGACGCCGCGATGAGGTTGCTCGACCGTCTCGAGCCACCGCCATGACCTTTCGTGCTCCTCGTCTATCGGTCGAGGCATACGAGCGCGGTGTCATCGATGGCGACCGTGGGAGGCTCGCTCGCGCGGTCACGCTTGTCGAGAGTCGTTCCGAGGAGGATCAGCTGCTCGCCCACAACCTCCTGCAGCGGGTCTTGCCGCGTACGGGCATCGCGCATCGCATAGGCATCACGGGCGTGCCGGGTGTCGGCAAGAGCACGTTCATCGACAATCTCGGCATGCGCCTGCTCGATGCCGGTCATCGCGTCGCTGTGCTCGCGATCGATCCGACGAGCCAGCTCTCGGGCGGCTCGATTCTCGGCGACAAGACGCGTATGCAGCGGCTTGCGCTCGATCCGCGCGCTTTTGTACGGCCGTCGCCGAGCGGATTGTCGCCCGGAGGCGTGGCACGCCGCACACGCGAGACGATGTTACTCTGTGAGGCGGCAGGGTATGATGTAGTGCTCGTCGAGACCGTCGGCGTGGGGCAGGGCGAGACAGCCGTCGCCGACATGGTCGACTTCTTTCTTGTGCTCGTGTTGCCTGGTGCGGGCGACGAGCTGCAAGGGATCAAAAAGGGTGTGTTCGAGCTCGCGGACGCGCTCGTCGTCAACAAGGCCGACGGCGAAGGCGAGCGCCGCGCGAAAGTCGCGCTAGCGGATCTAAAGGCCGCGCTGCGCTACCTGCCTCGCAAGCGCGCGGTCTGGCAGCCGCGCGTCCTCGCTGCGTCGGGCCTTACAGGTCTGGGCATCGACGAGCTGTGGACCGCAATCCACGAGCATCGGCAGCTGCTTACGTCGACGGGGGAGCTCGCCGCGTTGCGTGCAGCCCAGCAGCGTACATGGATGTGGACACTGATCCGTGAACGCCTCGAGAATGCGTTTCGTCAACACCACGACGTTGCGGCGACCCTCCCCAGCTTAGAGCGGGCTGTGGAGGCCGGAACGACCACATCGAGCGCGGCCGCGGATGAGTTACTCGCGATCTTCGGCAGTGAATAAATCTTAACTTGTGCAGAGTTGTGCACGGAACGAATTATTCAGTAGTTAGTCAGGCCTTTAGTTCGAGGCTCGAGGAGACCGACTATGCATCCCCACACTACCAACCGCTCTATTGCGAATGCTGCCTCTCTGCTCGGCGCAGCCTCAATTGATGACAGCACTCCAGCTGAGCGACGAAGGTGCGTACTGACTTGTCGAGAATATGGGTGCGAGCTGCCGTGTCCGAGCGATCAAGGGCGTGGATATGCTGATGCGGCTCGTCAACACGCCGAACGGCGAGGTCCACGTGCTCGAGCTGCGCTAGTCGCTCGCAGAAGCCGAGGCCTGGAACGATGCCGTGCGCGACGAGCTCCACTCGAGTCCGAACGTGCCACCAGATACTCTGAATGAGCGTGCTCGTGTGCCATGTCGGTAGCACATTAACTTGCAACGCCGGCCTCGGCCATCACTTATCGGCCGTGATACGAAGCGGCAAGTACTGCTTATATGCACCCGAGTGCGTCACCCCCACACGCTGACATTATAGTAATATTAGAATCAGACAATCTCCAAGAGTTACAAAATACTATCAATTTCAATCTTTCCAATATCAAAAGGATGTGTAATCTAACAACTGTAATTTCGGTGTGTTAGAGTAATGGTTGAAGAATATAAGGTAATAGTTATTGGAACAGTATCAGATATTCTCTCTGCAGGAAGATCTATCGCCCGACAAAAATATTATGCTCGATAGTAACAAAAGATCTAAGTGGTCACTTAAATTTGATTCCAAAATTAGAAAATCATCCAAGAAAAATGACGTCTAGTGATGGTCCTGTTCTGATTAAAACTCTTGAAAATGAATTTCTGACATTTAGAGATGAACTGGTTTACGATACAGTTGAAAAAATTCATAGTATGAGTCAAAGCTATTGGTAAAAATATTTCGTTCAGAATATATTGTTATATTTACTGTATTAGCACCTGAAAAGGTCCCATACAATTTATGTGTAGAAAACGAAATTCAATTTACAAATAAGGATTCCATTATTATAGAAAATATGATGCTCCTTTTTATCAAGGACGTATAACAGCAACTTTGGGAGCAGGTGGATTTCTTTTAGAATCTGGAATTTTATAATCTAGAATAGCATCGAAGGTTTATCTAATTTATAGAGCAGAGGAAATCTTGGAGGAGACACATATGATATCTTCTATTCAATAAAAGGATAATGGGGAGTTAATCCCTAATACCACTATAAAATCAATCAATGGGACTAATTATCTTCGAGTAACATTGATTGATAATACCGGAAGTGAAAAAATAATTAATGTCGACGGTTTCTTTATAGAATACACGTCAAAAATTAATTTAGATTTTGTAAAACATCTGGTTAAAGTTAATTCAAAAGGACAAATAGAAACCAACTTAAGGTGGTAGGATTTCTCATCCAGCAATCTTTGCTGCATATGACGCGACAAGTATCCCATACAAACAAAATATTGCAGCATGTGGAGATGGCGCAGCCGCGGGTCTATCTACTTTTAATTATATTGAAGAGTTGAAAGGGAAACCAAGGGAAACCAAGTATTCGCTCAGACTGAAAATCAGACAATTGGTGATACTATTTTTCATTATAAGTTGAGTCTTTTTTGCTATGGCACCAATCTCCAATGTTAGCAATGTCATTAATATACAATTTATTATTCATCTCATTAACAATTATTTATCTATGTATTTATTGCAACGGCTCTGATGATATGAAAATCTTCTAGTTTGTTTATTGTTGTATGTTGGCTAGCTTCAAAGTTAGCATACTCAGTATGAGACTAAGGCTCTGACTAAACTATATCTTGTGAAGTGGCCATGACAATACTCTAGTTAGTGAGTGAGTGAGTTCGTGTAGGGAAGTTTGCCATCTGACGTTAGCCAATACAAGATAAAAAAAGAATATGAATGAAAAAATTGAATCATCTGATAAACTTGATGCCTGTATACTATCTGATCTGCCGAAAACAAGATTGATATCCGAGTCATATATCCATAAAGGAATTTAGAGAAAAAAGAAGTTTGGTTAGACATAGAATAGTATTGTCTCGAAACAAAACTAGCAAACCAGATTCATACTATTTTAGACAGATATGAATACAGAACACAACTAAAAGACATATTTGGAAGATCCGGAATTGAGTTACAGATCTCTACCACTTTCGCTAATAAATAGAGTGATACTGATTACAACAAAGGTATCAATAAAATCTATCGATCACCAAATAGAATTATATTTAAATAGATTATAAGATGTGCCTGGCATGACATCGGCAAAGATATAAAAATTCCTCTCAATATAACATGAATAGACATATTTTCTGCAATGCCAATATCAGTAGAGATAGTTAATGTCAAAAATATTTGTAACATCATGGAAACTTGTCAGTTATGCTGGACTTGCACCATAAATCCGAGAATTCTCTGGAAAAAAGACAGGTAGAATAACCAAACAGGGCTCATCGTTGTTAAGATGGATACTAGTACAATGTGCATTATCTGTGATAATATATGACATTATATGAGATCATTCTATAAAAGAAGAAAACAGACAAAGGGACATGGAAAAGCGATAGTTGAAACAGCAAAGGAAATCCTTGTCATATAGTATGGTACATGCTAACAAGACACAAATTGTACAAATACATAAACAGAAGTAGATATAGGAACAAAAACTGGAACGGCCAAAGAAAATTGAATCTCAATAATGAATGATACTTAGACAATAACAACAATATGAATTTGGATGTTAGATGGTACCGCTAGCGGAGTCAACTATAAACAATATTCAATAAATACAAAGACATAACAAAATGCTACTAAACAGGATACAAAAGTTAACCAACGTGTAGGTAGACTTTCCTGGATATTAACTTAGCAGTATTTCCCTTTCTTAAGCAATAGATCTCTTGCATAATTAGAAAATATATACATAATCCCTGTGTATTTTCCATGTGTTTTAATAACAATAATTCATTATCCTATAGTTTATCAATCCTGATACAATATCTGAGACCTTGACATATTTTCCTTAATCTATTTCTAAATACATCTGCAATGATCTTATATTTTTCAATGTGCATATAGCATGCTCTATCACATACCTCTTTTTTGAATGGCTTTTGTTGTATTCTTTTTCCCCTGTAGATAGATCACACTTTCTTTTTCCTTTACATGGTAAGGAGGATAGTAGTTCTGGAAAGTTCTTTTCTATACCAAGGTACCCAAGGTCAAGCACATCAACAACTTGCTTTGGAGTGGTAGCCGGGTGATTCTCATTATAGTTATCATAGTCATGTCTTCTTCCTTTTTGTGGTCTAGTTTATACATGATAAGCCTGTGTCTTCACAGTGTGTCTTTTTCTTCTTTCCAGAATAATATTCCCCTCTTCCCTTCTTTGTTTTTAGGTTTAGTAATCTGCTGATCTGTAGAATCTATGAAAGCAAGAAGGCATGAAAAATATTCCTCCACTTCTTGTGTCATTTTCAATCTTTTGGTTATGTTATATATTTTTGAGGAATTGACATACATTGTCTTATTAAGGATTCAATCTTTTGAATGTCACTATAGATGGTACTATAATCTAGGTCTAACAAATAGCCAGCTAAAGTGTATGTTATGTAAAGACGATAGGATACTATAAGCATTATAAATCTGTCTCTGACATATAACTTGAAAGAGCCTCATCTCCTGCATTTCTTTTTCTAATGTCTTGAAGATAAGCGCTTGAACTCATGTTTATCATATCTTTTTACTATTTTTTTATCATAGATACCATTGAACTCTTGTACTGTCAAACTAGTAAATGATTTGAAAATTAGAAGGTTTATTTGATAATCGGACATAGGAAAGCAATGAGAGGACAGGCTATGAATAAACTAGTGTTCATAAATCTGTTTATTCTAATCATGCAAGAGATCTTAATAATTTGTTTCATTGCTTTCTTCCAATCAAATTCGAATTTGATTATTTTAATTGATCCGTGTCTTGTAAGAGCCTATCCGAAAATTCCTGATCATCTGTGAGCCAAACACAAACATAATGTAACATTGCCATATGATTCTTTACTTTTTTGTCCCATATAATTAACAACCGTCTGTATCTGTTCATCCAGGAATGTGTTCTTTCAACTATCCAATGTCTAGCTCTGTATCCAGGTATCACTTAGCTGCTTTTTCTTTTAGTTCCTTTCAATGGGATATGGGTTGTATATCGATTCTCCTTCAGTAATTCGTATATTTCTGGAAAGTCGCAATCCTTGTCAATACACGTGTGCTACTTTGATCTCATTGTTGATTCAAGTCTATAGATATTATACTCTGAAGTGTTGCTTTACTCATTTTCACGTCATGTCTGTTAGCACTGTCTACAGATGTACCAGTAGAAACTCCTTTGCCATTTATCAATACTCTACGTTTAGTACCTGATTTACTCCTGTCTGTGGGATTTGGTCCTGTGCCTTTTCCCCCAAGAGATACTTTTGTAATGACACCATACATGGCCTGCCATTTCCAGTCTATCTTATTATTTTTATCATATACCGTCAATCCGTCGATTCACATACGTTTGAATACACCTTCTTTCCTCCACTCTTGGAATCTACCATGTACAGTTCTAGAAGCACCAAGACTTCTGGGCAAAGCCTTTCAATGACATCCTGTACGTAAGAAGTATAAAATGGCACTCATAGCCTTCCTGTCATCCATTCTTGGACGACCAGTCCTCTTATTCTTCTTACCTCTACTCAATAATGATGGTGACGATAAATTCTACAGCCGCGACTCTTCTTTCATTATATCTCGTCGTAGGGGAATCTCAGAGTGTCGTTCCCATCCAATACAGAGGAACGACACAAAGTGATATCATCAAGGAATACATATCAAGAAATACATTTGTATATCCACCTAAGTGATCGATTAGAATTATTGACGACATGATTCAGTATTGCTCGCAAAATGTCCCGCTATGTTACCCAATCAACATTTCTGAATACCAGTTGAGAAAATGTGGATCTAACGCTGTTCAAGAATTTGCCTTTTCATTTGCTATTGCTATTGAATATATAAGTACGTCTATAGGAATGGGACTGAGGGAAGATCAATTTGCACCTAGTCTCTCATTCTTTTTCTACTGTATTATGGAATTTTTCGAATAGATAGCGAAATCGGGGCTGCTAGACGGATTTATTCTAAATTTATGAAAGAACGATACCATGCTGAAGATGACAAGTCTCTACATTTAAGATTCCATGTACAAACAAGTGGCGAGTCTCTTACTGCACAGCAGGTAGAAAATAATATAATACGAGTTACCACTCAAGCAATGGCAGCAGTACTTGGAGGATGTCAATCACTTCATACCAATTCTAAAGATGAAGCACTGGCACTTCCTACTGAAGTAGCTGTGAAGATAGCTCTAAGGACACAACAGATCGTTGCAACTGAAAAAGGCGTTACAAAGACAGTTGATCCAATAGGTGGCTCATATTATGTAGAAAATTTAACAGCTGAGATTGAGGAACGAGTGTGGGATCATCTTAAGATAGAAAGAATGGGCAGAGCGTTATCTGCAGTTGAGAAAGGTTACTTTCAAGATGAAATAAGATCAAACGCGTACCTTCTAAAGGACGAAATTGATCGCAACGAGCGTGTGATTGTGGGCGTAAAAGTTCCATGATTCTTCAAATATTCAACCTAAATTGAACGTCGTCGATCCGGCAATCGAAGAGCGGCAAGTTAAGAGGCTAAAAGAATTCAAGAACTCCAGAGACAGAATAAAGGTGGAAGAAGTCTTAAACAGATTAGTAGTTGTAGCCGAGGGTGATGAAAATGTAATGCCGCATATAGTTAACGCTATAAAGAGCCGGGTAATGTTAGGGGAGATCAACGGTTCATTTAAGCAGGTGTTCGGTACGTATCAGCCTAGTATCTCATTTTAATCCTATCTGGATCTAGCTCAGATTCCTCCAAAATGAAATCATTGGCAAACATTAGTGATCAGGAAATTCAGCCGAAATTCTGAATGTTTCGATTGTTGGATTTCTAGACCCGATTCCGACTTCGTCGCTCTGCTTTCGCAACTTTCTTACTACCGTTGCGTTTAGAATCGCGAGCATGGGTCCTAGTTGATGATTGTTTCATCTCCTTCGAGTCAATACATATGGCTAATATATTCTTCACCTATGGATCTGGATCTAGGATTTGATAATCTTCGAACTAAAAGACTTGATTGTGGTAGGTTAATAAATTGGAGCAGAAGTCCTCTACCTTAGTATGAGAATTGACCATGTTGCGATAGCCGTAAACAACGTAGATCAAGCCCTGAAAAATTACGAAAAGTTGATCAAAATAAACAAAATACATATCGAAAACGTGATAAATGAAAGAGTAAAGGTTGCAATCCTAAATCTTGAAGATACCAGGATTGAGTTAATGGAACCCACTGCTCAGGACAGTCCAATTAACAAATTTCTTGTGCAAAAGGGAGAAGGATTACATCACATCGCCATTACTGCAGACAATATAGACGAAGACGTTTCTAAAGCTTCTAAGAATGGGGTCAAGATGCTAGGTGACATTCGAAAAGGCTCTTATGATAGAAAGATTACTTTTTTTCACCCAAAATCAATGAACGGTGTTTTGGTAGAAATGTGCGAGGCAGTGAACCATTAAATTCACAATTATTCAGATATCGAAGACTGTTTTGGCTAATTGAGTTTACTTCCTCAAAAACAAGCCTTCATAACTTATATAGAATCTAGAATAGCATAGTTCCTATGGAAAATAGTGTGCAGAGCGAGCAAGGATCTGCAGGTAAGACATGCGCACTGTGCGGCTCACCATTGAAACTTGATTGTAAGGTCAGTTTGTGTGCAGATTGTATAAAGCAAGCTGATTGCTGCATAGGCCTAGAAGATATTAGAGAATAATCTACTCTACCATTTTTAATGTGTCTGTTAAAGTTATTATCCCGATAACATTCCCAGTTTCGCTCACCAGTACGCATTTTGAAAATCTAACGAGAGGAATCAAAGCCTTTGCTGGGGTTGATATGTCAACTATCGGCGGAGGAGGTTCCATTACAGAAGCAATTGACATATCGCTAAGATTTTTGTTGTTACTTTCTGCAATTGTTTTGGCTAGGTTATCCTCGCTCAATATTCCCACGACTATCCCTTCTTCAAATACGGGAAGTTGGCTTATAGAATAATCCCTCATCTTACCTATAGCATCATGTACAGATTCGCTTTTCTGAACTGAGACCAATGTCCTGCTACAGATATCTGCAGCTTTCATGGATGACATTCCTTCAAGAGTACTGAGAAATTCAAAGATCTTTTTTGCAGTTTCATAACTTGGTTTACACCTCCCAGTCTCGATCTGATTAATCATTGATGCACTTATCCCTACTTGAACAGCCAGCTTTCGTTGAGTTAATCCCAGCTTTATTCTCAGCTGCTTAATATAGTCTAGTCTGGGAAGCATCAGGAGATGTTTGGTGATGACATATATTACTTTATAAAATTGGCAAATAAATAGTTGAAGACACTAATATTCTTGATAGCCTTATATTACTTACATGCAGAATTTTTGTATCAGATCAATTCATGAGTAAAGAGACCACACAGTCAAAATGGGACTCGGTTAAAAGGTACAAGCTAAAAAAGATGCTAAATGAACTTTCCAAAATCAGTGGCCATGGCACAGAGCTTGTAACCGTTTATATTCCTCCGCGTCGTCCCATTTTCGATGTTATTTCTCAGCTTCGAGATGAGGCTGGAACTGCATCAAATATTAAATCTGATCTCACTAGGACGCACGTTCAAGATGCGCTTAGCAGAACAATCGAGTATCTAAAACTTTATAAAACTACGCCGGAGAATGGTTTAGTAATTTTTTGTGGTGCACTTTCGACCGGTAAAGGCCTGGGTACAGAAAAGATAGAAATTTTTCCAGTCGTACCTCCTAAACCAGTACAGATCCAGCTATACAGATGCGACGACCACTTTTGGATCGATCATATCAAAGATATGCTAAAAGACGATCGGGTTATTGCTATTTTGGCACTTGATACACAGGAGGCGGGATTAGGAATACTGACAGGCGATCGCTGGGAGACAATTGATGAACTCACTTCAGGTGTTGCTGGCAAGCACAGACAAGGCGGCCAATCTGCAAGAAGATTTGAACGACTGAGAGAAAATGATCTTAATGAGTTTTATCATCGGGTAGCAGATAGGGCACAGACAGTTTTCGTAGATCAATTTAAGGTAAAGGGAATAATCGTAGGAGGACCAGGGCCTACCAAGGAGACCTTTTTGAGAGAAGAGTACTTGGATTATCGACTCCAAAATAATGTCATTTCAACATTGGATACATCGTATTCCGGTGAAGAGGGAGTCAGGGAAATCGTCGACAAAATAAATGATCAAGGAATTATGTCGGAATATAGGCTTATGGAGGAAAAAAAGTTAGTTAAGAGGTTTATGAGTGAAGTTCATTCGGACTCGGGATTGGGTATTTACGGACTAATGGATATTATTAAAGCGTTACAAAGTGGTGCTGTGGATTTAGTAATAGTTACCGATGATATATCTATAGTTCGAATAACGACAACCTGTAAGAAATGTGGATATTCAAGTGAAAAATTTATAGATAAATCTAAGGTTTTTGCAGAAAAACAGGAGTTAATATCAGATCCATGTAAGTCGTGTCAGGGTTTAGATTTCGAAATCACAGAACAAGATATAGTCGATTATTTAGAGGAACTTACAACGATGACTGGGAGTAGGATAGAAGTAATATCTGGCAAGACAGAAGAGGGTATGCAATTGGCTAGTCTTGGCAAGATTGGCGCGATTCTTCGATTCAGGGCAAAGAATATCACAAGTTAATTCAAACATTGTGAAAGTTGTATTTGGACATGACATGAAGGACTTTAGAATTCCTATTCCTAAAAAGGTGATGATAATTGAGGACGACTTAGATCTCTTGATCCTCTATAAGGATTATCTCATGAAAAATGGGTGTGATGTTATTGCTACGTCAAATACTGCTGAGGAGATCCTCGTTGACTATAGGTCATATCGACCAGACTTCGTAATACTCGATTATAAATTACCTGGAGCTATGAATGGATCGCAAGCCGCAAGAGAAATTCTACATATAGATCCTAATGCAAAAATCATAATCCTGACAGCATTTAGTGACGTGAAACAAGAATTAGAGGGAAACTCGCATTTCAAGGGCAAAGATATTAAAGTCATATTGAAGCCGATCCAGATGTCTCAGCTGAAGGGTTTAATATTTTGATTAAAAAATGATGCTACTTGATGTATTTGGATAGTAATATGGTTAACAATGGTGTTACGGTCAAATTCATCATCTGAAACGATAATATACAGCAGCTAATCGGAGAACTGGTGATAGGATTGTTGGAGTATCTTTTAATTTAATCATTACAATACCTAATAGATGTTCGTTGTAAAGAAAATGGGGAAGAATGGAATTTGGTCAGCGATATCTTTCATTGATGAAAACGGCTCTTTTAGAGGCGAAGCTCGGTTCGATACAGAACACGAAGCGAAGTCCTATCTGATGAAATACACAAAAAAAATAAAAAAGCATGCGGATTTAAGAGTGTTTGAAGAATAGAACTAATTCTTCTAGCAATTGTTTTCGAGCTAATTGTCATTTTATTAGATAACCTTTTACATGATTTTTGTTTAAAATGTTTACGATGAGTCTTTGTTATATCTGTAATCTCAGAAAATACACGCTAGTCTGTCCAAATTGCAAGAAACCTGTCTGCAAACATTGTCTAAAAACCTTCCCTTTTTCAGAGAGCATTTGTCTCGAATGTTCAACACAGGTAAAGACTGGTCTTGGAGGAATACGGAAAGATGAAGAGATATTTTAAGAAATGATTTTGAATCTCTTACTCATCTTTATTATTCGTATTCAACTTGGATTCTCATTAGGACACAAGGTCCTTTATTAAACAAGACTTAAAGATAGAGAACATTATGCAATATCTAAATAAAAGAACTCGATGCGGTTTGGACCAAAGCCCCGCACTCTTTTGATCTTACCTTCTTTGGTAAGACGTGTGATTGCATAATGAACTACATATTTATTTCCAAATTCTTTCTCTAATAATTTCGCAGTCAATTGTCCACTATGCTTTTGAATCATAGAGTATACGAGTTGAACTGTGCTATATTTGGAACTTCTGTTTATCTGGACTGAATCCACCATAGACTCTGCCTAAGCACTCCTTAAAAGTAATTTACTTCGCTTTTTTTAACAAGTCGCAGACCATGAATAAACTCATTTCTAAACGTTAATCTAGTATCTTTGTTCTTTGGAATGGATTAGTGATCTAGTCACTGCTGAAGATATCCCGAAGAAAGTGGTTCTGTTATAGATTTCCTAATAGATTCCGCAATTCTGCTTAGTTCGGTAAACGAAGCTACCTTCCTGGACGGCCAATTTCCATTAGGACTATCGTAGCTGTACCGAGGAATAATATGTACATGCACATGAGGTACAATTTGATTTGCTGCACGACCATTGTTTTGACCCAGGTTAAATCCGTCTGCCTTTATTGAAAGTACTATTGTCTTTGCCAAATTTGCAGCTAGACAATACATTCTGCCAATTAGGTCCATAGGCATAGAAAGTAGATCATTGTAATGCGCTTTAGGCACCAAGAGAGTATGCCCATAAGTGACCGGATATTTGTCCAGTAGTGCTATAAACTCATTGTCTGAATAAACGGGCACACTAGGTGCATCACCTCGAATAATTGAACAAAAGATACATGACGTTCCTTTATACATCACTCTATTTGGGGATAAATATTCGTATGGTATATATTCATTTCAGCGTTCAAAATCAAAATTCATAATCTAAAATGAATAGATCTATATGACGACTTTACTTTAGAGATCTGAAAGCTAATGATTAGGTCGTGATATTCCTTTCGAAGAATATACGCATAATAGCACAGACTGGTTAAATTGCTTTATTTTAGATTTAGATTACACAGCATATCTTAAATATAATATATTCACGCTAGTAGATGCTATGACTGAAACAATAGAACTTGATAATTTTGATATATCCTTTTCATTCCGATGCCCCAAATGCGATTATCAGAATGAGGAAATTTCAGCAAATGACTTGACCAGTGGTAATGCGGAATGTGGGATGTGCGAAACCATATTCAAGTTAGAAGGCATTGATGCCGTCAAAATCACAGCAATTTTAGAATAAGCGTGATAAAGAATATAGTAATTCTATAAAAAGAATCTTAAAATAATTAAGAGATAAATGATATCAAGATTGGATTTACCTAGTCGAACTGTTCTACAAGGTCCATCTCGAGCACCCCAAAGAGCAATGTACAAGGCAATGGGACTAATCGAAGAAGACTTAAACCGACCGATGATTGGAGTATGCTCCTCATGTAATGAAGCTACTCCTTGTAATATTCACTTGGGACAATTGGCAGGCGCTGCAAAAGAGGGGGTAAAGGAGGGTGGATGTACACCCAGAGAATTTACTACGATTGCAGTGTCAGATGGAATCGCCATGGGACACGAAGGTATGAGGGCTTCACTAGTCAGCAGAGAAATCATTGCCGATTCTATAGAAGTAATGATGAGAGCACATCAGTATGACGGATTGGTAGGGATTTCTGGATGCGACAAAAGTCTGCCGGGTACGATGATGGCTATGGCAAGACTAAACTTGCCCTCGATCTTTGTCTACGGTGGGACGATTTTGCCAGGGTCGTGGAACGGAAAGCAAGTTACCATTCAGGACGTATACGAAGCGGTTGGAATGTATGATTCTGGAAAAATGACAGCTCAGGAACTTCTTAGCTTGGAAAACGTTGCCTGTCCTTCCGCAGGCTCATGTGCTGGTATGTACACTGCAAATACTATGGCATCTGTAGCTGAAGCTATTGGAATTTCCTTCCCAGGCAGCGCGTCTCCTCCAGCAGTAAGTGAATTGAGGACAAAGTTCTGTTACGATGCCGGAAGACAAATTCACAGTTTAATAGAAAATAATCTCAGACCTAAGGATATTATGACCTTTGAGGCATTCGAGAATGCAATCGCTATTGTAAATGCAATAGGCGGATCAACAAACGCTGTATTGCACCTTTTGGCATTGTCTAGAGAGGTAGGCATCAAGCTCAATCTTGCCGATTTTGAGAGGTTAAGACGTAAAATTCCCCATTTAGCTGATTTAAGACCTGGTGGTATGTATGTCATGAGGGATTTGGATGATATTGGAGGTATCCCGATCGTTATGAACAGTCTTTTAAAAGCTGGATTGATAAATGGAGATGCAATCACAGTCACCGGCAAGAGTTTACGAGAAAATATTGATTCTCTCCAAATTGTTGGCACACATCCTGAGAGAATAGTGAAGCCGATTGAGAATCCAATCCACAAAGAAGGAACTCTGAAAATTCTGAAGGGATCCTTGGCCCCAGAAGGAGCAGTAATAAAAATCGCGGGAATTACTGGAACTAAATTTGTTGGTAAGGCAAAGGTGTTTGATTCTGAAGAGGCTGCATTTGTTGCCTTGTCGAGACAGAAAATTGTAGAAAACGATGTAATAGTCATTAGATATGAAGGCCCAAAGGGCGGTCCAGGCATGCGAGAAATGCTAGCTGTGACAGCCGCAGTAGTAGGTCAGGGCTTGGGGGATAAGGTCGCTATGATTACGGATGGAAGATTTTCTGGTGCAACTAGAGGCTTCATGGTGGGACATGTTAGTCCAGAGGCTTTTGTTGGCGGACCGATTTCAATCATTAGAACTGGAGATTTAGTTGAGATAGACATTCTGAAAGGGAAAATAGATATGAAACTATCTAGTACAGAAATAAAAAAGAGAGTCAAGTCCTGGAAGCCCATACGACCAAGATACCGAACTGGAGCGCTCGCAAAATATTCAAGCTTGGTTCAGTCGGCATCTCATGGAGCTGTTACTATTCCTCTGGTAAATCGTTGATACTATGTTAGTATTTATTTGACGAGACAAATATGTTTATAAACTGTTGACAATTGGGATGGTTTATGATAAAGATTGGTTTAATTGGAAAAACTAACACTGGCAAAACGACTTTCTTTAATGCCGCGACAATGGGTTCTGCCGAAATTTCCAACTACCCATTTGTAACTAAACAACCTAATGTTGGTAACGCAAGTACCATTACCCTTTGTGTTCACAAGGAGCTAGGAATTCTAGACACACCGCGAAACTCAAAATGTATCGATGGCTGGAGGTTTATCCCGATAGAACTTGTAGATTTGCCTGGATTAATAAAAGGTGCTTGGGAAGGTAAAGGCCTAGGTAATCAATTCTTGTCTATCGCTGCTCAATCAGATGCCCTTCTTCACATAGTAGATGCATCAGGTAGTATCGATGCATCTGGTAAGATCGCCGAAGCAGGCACCGGTGATCCTGTTGCTGATATTGCAGATATCGAAGAGGAAGTCATTATGTGGTATCTGAAATTGCTTGAGGGAAATTACGATAAAATCTCGAGATCAATTCATTCTTCCAATGATGTAATCTCATCAATAACAGATATTTTTAGAGGCATAGGTGTGAAAGAAGACCATGTCAAATACGCGCTATCTGTCAACAAGCTTCAAGATGTTGAGTTTGATGATTTCAATCCTGAAAATAGAAGAAGATTCTGCTGGAGCTTACGCGAGATTTCAAAACCGACACTAATTGTAGCGAACAAGGTTGATTTGCCAGTAGCAACTGAAAATTTTAAAAGACTTAGAGAAGAATACAAGGATTCGATTATAGTTCCAACGAGCGCTGACGCAGAACTTACTCTGCGGCGTGCACAGGCTCGTGGATTGATTAAATATCTTCCTGGCGACGAACGATTTGAAATGACTGATCAGTCAAGTTTGAACGACAAACAGAAGTGGGCGCTTAACTTCATTAGAAAAGATGTACTTAACGAATATATGAGAACTGGAGTTCAATTCGCGATAAATGTGGCAGTGTTCAAACTGCTTAGAATGAATGCGATCTATCCTGTTGCTGATCCAACAAAAATGTCAGATAGGTCTGGTAATGTATTACCTGATGTTTATTTGATGAAGGCTGGATCCACGGTAAAGGATTTGGCCTCTGATATTCATACGGATTTGGCTAAAGGCTTACTCTACGCGATAGATGCTCGTGATGGGCTAAGGTTACCGACCTCTTACCATTTGAAAGATCGAGATGTGCTATCGATTGTATCAGCCAGGAAAAAGAAACAGAATTAGCCTCAAATGTACGCATACAACGAAGGACTTCTTTTTGTGTCGATAGTGGACTTGGTGTCACACTCCAGCCGATATGTCTTAAGGATGAATTCCAAACTAATTGAAAGCCAGTCGTAGCTGATAAGTAGCAAGCTAATATGATTTTTAATATCATTCAGTATGCAAGTGAATATAATACTTTAGGACAGCTCCATACACAATCTTTAAATCTGCTTTAAGTTGAAAACTTGTATTAATGTCTGAAAACCTTGGGGACGTACTTTACGAATGCATGAGATGCGGTATGTCTGTATCAGTTGAAGAGCTTTCAAGATTGCCCGAAATCAAGTGCATCTGTGGCTTTCGTGTATTTAGAAAATCGCGTCAGCCAATTGTGAAGCAAGTTAGGGCAATATAGACTATTTCATAATTTTTCTTTTGAATTGAATGCCTGATCTAATAATGTCGGAAATGTAAGTTCAGTT
>Ga0126370_10000386_pt1 | contig 17876 bp, 11 predicted proteins | sample PanSoiMetaPlot_3_FD_92586 | JGI IMG/M metagenome (GOLD analysis project Ga0126370, IMG submission 92586) | Tropical forest soil microbial communities from Panama - MetaG Plot_3 | ecosystem: Environmental > Terrestrial > Soil > Tropical forest > Bulk soil | place: Panama | collected 2016-02-17 | reverse complement strand
CGCGATTGTCGCCTCGAGTCTGAGAAAGCAGCGCATGAGCTCTGAGCACCTGGCCGCGCAAAGCCGGGTCGACTGGAAAGCTGCTGCTGACCTCGAGCGCGGAAGTGAGGATGGCCTGGTGCGCTTCGACTGGCCCCCGGGTCGCCAGAAGCGGGTCCAAATAGAGGCAGAGCCGCAGCGCGGCAGAGGCGCTTTCCAGCCTCCGAGGAGTTCGCGCGCTTTCTCTTTCGAACGCCGCCAGCAGGTTCTCGAAATTCAGGGCCATCACCCGAAGAGCCTCGACGCCGCCGTGCTGATGGACGACCGCGTGCCAGCGTTCGGCGACGTCCAGGAAGTAACGCGTATGCCGCTCGGAAATCTTCGACGGGTCGCCCGAACTGGTCAGTTGCTCGGCGACAAATTCGCGGATGGTCTCGTACATGCCGAACCGAAGCTCGCCGGATCCGGATCCGTCCTGATACGTCCGCAGCAGCGATTTCTCCCGCAAGGCCTGGACCAGATCCAGAACCGCCCCGTTTCCGTGATTGCCCACCGAGACAACCGACTCCGCCGCTTCGAGCGAGAAGCCGCCGCGAAAGATGGAGCATTGGGCAAGGGCGTCTCGCTCCGCTGGAGACAGCAGCTCCCAGGACCACTGGATCGCGCCGCGCAGAGTGGCCTGCCGCGCTCGGGCGCCGCGCGCGCCCGCGGTCAAGAGCGACAGCGGCTTGGCAAGGCCCTCGGCCATCTGCGCCGGGCTGAGCACGTTCATCCGCGCCGCGGCAAGCTCGATTGCCAGTGGAATTCCGTCGAGGCGGCGAACAATCTGAGCGATTGCCATCGACTCTTCTGGATTTGGAGAATACGACCAGCCGCGAACGGCTCTCACCCGGTCTAGGAAGAGTTGCACCGAATCCGCGGTTTCGATCCCCGCCGCATCCGATTCGGCGTCCGGCACCGACAGCGGCAGTACCTCGAACTGCTGCTCGCCGGGAATCCTGAGCAACTCGCGGGTAGTGACCAGAAAGCGCGTCTCGGGGGACATTCTGACCCAGGTCCCGACGGTGGCCGCGGCAAGGTCGACCACTTGCTCGAAATTGTCGAGCACCAGTAAAAGCGAGCCGCGGGCGGCGAGCGCATACCCCAGTTGCTCCGCTCCTTGATCGCTCGACGGTCCGGCGGTGAGAGAGACCTTGAGCACATGCGCCACCGCGTTCAAAAACCCGTCGAGCGTCTTCACCTCGCTCAAGTCGCAGAACCAGGCGCCGCCGCGGCCCCTGCCGGAAAAGCGCTCCAGATGGGAGATGGCGAATTGGGTGGCCAGGCGCGTTTTACCCACGCCCCCCGGCCCCAACAGCGTCACCAGCCTGGCGCCGCTCTGCTGGAAGAGAGTCTCCAGCTGTTCCAACTCGTGCAATCGACCGACGAATTTCTTGGCTGGTGCCTCCAAATTGGTGAGCCGGGCGTCGCTGTCGATTCGGGAGAGGATCTCGATTCGCTGCAGCTCGGAGATCACCGCGTCCATCGACGAGTATCGCTCGTGCGGTCTCGGCCGAAGGCCGCGCAGGATTGCCTTGCGCAGCTCGCCGGGGATTTTTTTGCGATTGCGCGGGCGCTTGACCTTCCCGGCGATCACCTCCCCCATCAGAACGCTGAGGTTCTCACCCGCGAACGGCCGCTCCCCATAGAGCGCTTCATAGAGGGTAACGCAAAAGGCGAACTGGTCTCCCCGAGCATCGACCGATTGCCCGAGCAGTTGCTCCGGAGCCATGTACGCCGGCGTGCCCACCATCGCCCCGGTTCGGCTCAGCTCGAGAGCGAGCTGCTTCGCCTTGGAAATGGTCAGCGCCGCAAACTCGATTTCCGTCTTGTCCGGGTCGCGATCGTTGGCTCGGGCCAACCCGAAGTCGAGGACGCGGATGCGCCCGTCGTTTCCCACCAGCACGTTCTCTGGTTTGAAGTCGCGATGCAGGACCTGTGCTGCGTGCGCCGCGGCGAGGCCGCGTCCCGCCTCGATGAAAACGGCAACAACCTCACGCCAAGAGCGGGGGGCTTCGGCCAGCCAGCGCCGCAAGGTCCGTCCGGCGACGTACTCCATGGCGATGAAGATGTGGTCGTTGAAGGTCCCCACGTCGTAGATTGCCACAACGTTCGGATGCGACAGGCGCGCCATTGCCTGCGCTTCCCTCAGCAACCGCATCCGGAGCAGGTTGGGGTCAGTCTCGGAGGGGTCTGGTCGCAGAAGCTTGAGCGCGACTTTTCGATCGAGCTCGGAGTCGTGCGCGGCATAGACCTCGCCCATTCCCCCGGTGCCAATCCGATCCAACAGAAGGTATCTGCCCAGCTGGGTGCCGCGCGGCAGCGCCACGCTCTTCGGGCGAACTCCGGTGATGGTGGGGCTGTCGATTGAAACGGATCTCGATTCGAATTGGCGAAGGCGCTCGCGCTGCTGCTGCTCGGATAAATCGGTCGCGGTTGAAAGGGGTGCCGTTGCAGTCCCTTTGTAAGGTATTGCTGCCATTCGATGGGTGGCGGTGATCGCGACTTCGCACGCGACGATGTTTCGATCGCGGCGATCATTCTAGGCGCAAGCGTCCGAGATGACAGCTCGCGCCAAGTAGTCGTTGGGACGATGATCACCGGAAACGGGTGAGGGCTCTTCGTTCGACCAGTTGAGCCGGCGCGCGATTAACTCCTCAATTTCGGGGGAAAAGCCTTGGGAAGGTTCGGTCTCAATTTGCGCATTTCGCCGTTGTTACGTCGGCGAATCCGTGCACATGTCGAGCACGCATTGCACAGGTGCTCTGACCTGCGACCTTCAAAGCACTCCGATTGATTGATGTTTTGATTGAACCTACTTTGGCCCATCGCTTGCTCCGTGCTCAGGTTGCCCGCGCCTCGCCGGAGACATCATGGTCGGACACAAATTTTCTCAATCTCAATTGAAAGCAAGTCGCGCGTTGCTCACGCGCGGAGCTGCGGCGCTGGTGTGCTCGGCGATGGCAGCATGTGGCTTTGTCCCCAGGGACGAGCAACCAGCGTCCGCCGCGGCCGGCTCGGATGTTGGGAGCGCGAAGTATGGCGCTGTGAATGCGGTGAACGCGGTCAATGCGGTGAACGCGCTCAACGCGCTGAATGCGCTCAACGCGCTGAATGCGCTCAACGCCCTCAACGCGCTCAACGCCGTGAATGCGCTCAATGCCCTGAACGCGCTCAACGCGCTGAATGCGCTCAACGCCGTGAACGCGCTCAACGCGCTGAACGCGCTCAACGATACGAACCTTTTCAGCGCCCTCGATGGCCAGCTTGGACCGGGGATCGACCTGGGCGATGGAACGGTCGCTTCGGCCGACACGCTGCCCACCAAAGATCTCAGCCAACTCACCGCACAGCAGATTGACGATCTCTGCCCGGTTCCGGCTTTCAACAGCCAACAAAAGGATGCCTGGGTTCAGTACGCACTTCCCAAGTTCATGACGCTTGGCAGCACTTTCGAAAAGCTCGTCTATGATTCCGACAGCCCGGACTTGGTTTTAGATGCCTACGGCAATGCACAGCCCAGCTATCGCGCGGGCGATGATGTCATCGTGCAGAGCGACACCTTGCCGCCTCACCGGCTGTTCGCCGGATACGCGATCGCCTGCGGAAATCTCGCGGTGCGCCCGCTCTTCTTGGCACCGGCAATCGACGGCCAAGCCTGGGACGACCACCTCCTTCGTTCCTATGAGAGCGACCTCGACTACATCTGCCTGAAGTTCGTAGACGCAAACGACGGCGTCTCCAAATGGTTCTGCGGCGCGGGCAACCTCGGCGACGGAGTAACTGGGGTTGCCTCGCTCAACAATTCGCCCCGGACCTTTCTTCTCAACAGCTTCAAATGGGGAGACAACATCTGGAATCACCATTGGGAATTTCCGGCAGGCCTCGGATCGATCTCGGCGAGAATTTCACCGGACACTCAGACCGGATTCGCGCACGATTACGCCTGGAACATGAATCCGAACGACTTCCACGCCGACGGCAGCTCCAAGGCCCTCGATTACATTGCTTCGGTCGGAGTCAAGACTGCGACGAACCGCAGCGGCGTCAACATCAGCCCGTACAACACCCACAACCTCCAGGACTTCTGGGCGAGCAATCCAGGCGCGGTGGTGGACTCGCTGGCCATGGCTCAGCTCAACCCGAGCGAGATGAACCAAGGCGAGGTCGAGATCCGCGGCTGCGCAGCTGGAAATCCCAGCCTATGCTTCCATTATTTGAAGTATGCCGATGTTGCCAGCGATGGCACGATGGGAGGTGCCCCAGGCAACGCCGATTTTTTCGCGGTGATCAACCTCTCGGTGGGCCCCTGGTACGCGAGCTCGAACAGCGTGTGTTCCTGGCGAGCTGATTGGAATCTCACCCAGGCGCCCTCGAAAGTTTTTTCGTCGGTGATCGACTGGTCCGCCAACCTCGATGGAAGCAATGCCAAGGTGGCCAGCCTGTTCACCGGAGATTACCGGGTGGCTGTGAACCTCGCCTCGATCGAAACGGAGCGGTGCCCGAGCTGGAATTTGTGCGAAGGCAGCACCCAGACCGGAGCGCACGATGCGGCTTTGTTTGCCTTGGACTCCGATCAAACCCCGCTCTCCGGCGCCGTTCGCTTCAGCTACTCGTCGAAGCTGCCCTGCTCAGCTGGAAACGCTGGCAATCTTTGCCAGGGGTTTCTCTGCGGCGAGCCGGTGGCCATGCAGTCCATCGACGGCCTTTCGGGTGATTGGTGGCTGTGCTCCGGCGACAACTGCGCCACGTCGGGCGATAATTGGCAACTCGCTTGTCGCAATCAGACCGACTGCGTAATCACGATGGCGGATACGAACGTGGTCGTAGTTCGCTTGCCCACCGCGGTGCGAAGCCAGTATCTGGCCAATCCAACGAATCTATCGAACGCGTACGCGAACAACGCCAAGGCCTCGCCGGTGAGTTTGTCGACGCCGAAGTAACCGCGGACCGAACGCGGTCGCTACGAGCGAACCAGCGGCTTGTAGCGGATTCGCCTTGGCCTCAAAGCGTCCGTGCCCAGGCGCTTGGCCTTGTCGACCTCGTAATCCTGGAAGTTGCCTTCAAAGAAGAAGACCTTGCTGTCTCCCTCGAAGGCGAGAATGTGAGTGGCGACGCGGTCGAGAAACCAGCGATCGTGGCTGATGATCACCGCGCACCCGGCAAATTCGAGCAGACCCTCTTCGAGCGAGCGAAGCGTTTCCACGTCGAGGTCGTTGGTCGGCTCGTCGAGCAGAAGCAGATTGGCCCCCTCCTTGAGCATCTTCGCCAGGTGCACCCGGTTCCGCTCTCCACCCGAGAGATCCTTGACCCGCTTCTGCTGGTCGGTTCCCTTGAAGTTGAAGTTGGCCAGGTATCCACGCGAGTTCATCTTGCGCTGCCCGAGCTGAACCCAATCGAGCCCACCGGAGACTTCCTCGAAAGCGGTTTTTTCTCCGCTGAGCGCGTCGCGGCTCTGGTCGACGTAGGCCAGCTTCACCGTCTCGCCGATGCGCAGCTCGCCGACGTCCGGCTTCTCGCGGCCGATGATCATTCGAAACAGGGTGGTTTTCCCGGCGCCGTTGGGGCCGATCACTCCGACGATTCCGCCGGGAGGCAGCTTGAAGTCGAGTTCGTCGATCAGAAGCTTGTCCGCATAGCCCTTGCGCAAGTGCTTCGCTTCGACCACCAGTCCCCCCAGCTTGGGGCCGGGCGGAATGTAGATTTCGCCCGTGGACTCGCGCTTCTCGGGCTGCGCGTTGAGCAGCTGCTCGTAGGCGGCCAGTCTCGCTTTGCCCTTCGCCTGTCGCGCGCGAGGAGACATGCGGACCCATTCCAGCTCGTGTTGAAGCTGCCGCTGCCTCGCCGATTCGGCTTTTTCCTCCAGCTGGAGCCGCTTCTGCTTCTGCTCGAGCCAGGAGCTGTAGTTGCCCTTCCACGGCACGCCTTCGCCGCGGTCAAGCTCCAAAATCCACTGGGCGACGTTGTCCAGAAAGTATCGGTCGTGCGTGATGGCAACCACGGTGCCGGGGTATTCCTTCAAGTGCTGCTCCAGCCAAGCGACGGATTCGGCGTCCAAATGGTTGGTGGGCTCGTCGAGCAGGAGGAGGTCGGGCCGCTCGAGCAGGACCCGGCACAACGCCACCCGGCGCTTTTCTCCGCCTGAGAGATGCGACACTTCTTCGTCGCCCGGCGGAAGGCGCAGGGCGTCCATCGCGATCTCCAGCGTGCGATCCAGCTCCCAGCCATTCACTGCGTCGATCGCGTCTTGCAGCTTGGCTTGCTCTGCCAGGAGCTTTTCCATCTCCGCGTCGGAGATCGGCTCTCCCAGCTTCGCGGCGATTGCGTTGAATCGATCGAGGAGGCTCCTCACCGGCTTGACCGCGAGCTCGACGTTGCCTTTGACATCCAATTCGGCAACGAGCTGTGGCTCCTGCGGCAAAAAGCCAACCCTAGCGTTTGGATCGGGCTTGGCGTGGCCGAAAAATTCGGATTCAACGCCGGCCATGATTCGAAGCAGCGTCGACTTGCCGGCGCCGTTTGGGCCGATGACGCCGATCTTCGCCCCGGGGAAGAACGACAGGTAGATGCCTTTTAAGATCTCCTTTCCCTCTCGGACCTTTCTCAAATCCTGCATGGTGAAGATGAAGTTTTGCGCCATACTTCCTTTCCGTCCTTCGCGTTTCGCCGGAACCGCGCTATGGGATTCCCATCTTGGAGACGGTGCTGGAAGTGCGAGATCTGGTCAAGCGCTTCGGAGCGCTGACCGCGCTGGACGGCGTAACTTTAGACATCCGAGCCGGCGAGATTTTCGCGCTGCTCGGCCCGAACGGCGCGGGAAAGACCACTCTCATCGGCGCGGTCTGTGGGCTGATTCGGAAGACCTCGGGGACGGTGAAACTGTTTGGCATCGACCTGGACCAGGACCCGGTCAGCCCGAAGTATCAGGTTGGGCTGGTGCCTCAGGAAATCAATTTCGACCCGTTCTTCACCGTCTCCGAATCCCTGTTCATCCAGCTCGGCTATTACGGAAAGCGCAGGGATCCAGCCCGGGTGACCGAAGTGCTGAGGGCGCTGTCGCTCGATGAGAAGGCGAGCTCGCCCACCCGGGCACTGTCCGGTGGCATGAAGCGGCGGCTGTTGATCGCCAAGGCGCTGGTCCATGCGCCGCGCCTCGTCTTCCTCGACGAGCCGACGGCGGGAGTGGACGTGGAGCTCCGCCGAGATCTTTGGAGCTACGTTCGCAAGCTCCAGACCGGAGGAACGACGATCATCCTCACCACTCATTACCTGGAAGAGGCGGAGGAGTTGGCGGATCGCGTCGGCATCATCAACGACGGCAAGCTGCTCCTGGTCGAGGAAAAGAGCGCTCTCATCCGGCGCCTCGGCGAAAAGAAGCTCGAAGTCCGCTTCAAGCAGAAGATCGAGGGCCTGCCCGAGCACCTCTGGAGCGCTGGCGCCGTGCTCTCGGCCGACGGCTGTCGGTTGAGCTACGTCGAGCGAAAGGGCCGGCCGTCCGTCGGAGAGATTCTCCGTCTGATCTACGCCGCCCATCTTCCAGTGGAGGATGTCGAAACTCGAAGGTCGCGGCTGGAGGACGTCCTGCTCTTGGTGCTCCGGGGCGCGCCGAAGCCGGAGCCGGCGTCCGTCCCAGCCCGCGAGGAGACGCTCAGAGGGGACGAGCTTCTCGGCCTCGCTGTTCGCGACAAGTAAGGCAGCGACGTGGAATCTCGAGGCGCATGGGCATGAATGTCATCGGCACCAAAACGCTCCTGTCAAAAGAGGTGCGTCGGTTTCTCCGAGTTCCGGGGCAGACGGTGCTTTCGCCGCTGATCAGCACCAGCCTGTATTTCGTGGTTTTCGGATACTCGCTCGGCGGCCGGGTCCAAGAGGTCGGCGCCATTCCCTACATCATCTTCATCGTGCCCGGTCTGGTATTCATGGGGATGGCCAACAACTCGTTTTTGAACACCAGCTCCTCGCTTTTCATCACCAAGCTGCAGGGGACCGTGGTGGACTTGCTCGCGGCGCCACTTGGGCCGACGGAGCTGTTGCTCGGCTTCATCGGCGGCGGGATGGTTCGAGGGTTGGTGGTGGGTCTTTTGACCTGGGCGGTGGCCGCCGCGTTCACCGGATTTCGGCTGGCCCACGTGCTGCCCACCCTGGGCTTTGTGATCATCGTCACCTACGTCTTCTCGATGCTCGGCTTTCTCACCGGGCTCTGGGCGGAGAAATTCGAACAAATCAATTTCTTCCCGATTTTCGTGATGCTCCCGCTGACGTTTCTGGGCGGGGTCTTCTACTCTGTGGAGGCGCTTCCGGAGCCCTGGCATTCGATCAGCCTGTTCAACCCGATGGTCTACATGGTGGAGGGGCTTCGATACGGAATGCTGGGCTCAAGCTCGCTCTCACCCGCTCTCGGCGCCTCTATCCTCGGGGTCGTCGCGGTCGTTGCGACCGCCTTTGCCTACGCCGCCCTTCGTTCGGGATACAAGCTGAGGGTGTGATCCCGCGAACGAGCTTCGGTTTTCCATGGACTGCTACAGCCGCAGGCGCGATTGTCCTATTCTCGAGGCAATGGGGGTCCCTTTCGGCAAATACAAGCTGCTGCAGAAGATCGCCTCCGGCGGCATGGGGCAGGTCTTCCTTGCCCAGGATGCGACCCAGGGTTTTGAGAAGCTCGTCGTCATCAAGCGATTGTTGCCGCACCTCGCCGAGGACAGAGAGTTTCTCTCGATGTTCGATGACGAGGCCCGTATCGCGGCGCTGCTCAACCATCCGAACCTGATCCAGATATTCGAGCGCGGTCGCGTCGACGACTCGTATTACCTGGCGATGGAGTACGTGGCGGGCGGCAGCCTTCGCCACGTCGACCGAGACGCGAGAAACCTCGGGCGTCCGCTGCCGGTCGGCGCGGCCTGCCGCATCATCGCAGACGCCGCCGCGGGATTGGACTACGCCCACAAGCTTCGCGGGGCTCGGGGGCAACCGCTGGGCCTTATCCACCGCGATGTTTCGCCGCAGAACATCCTGGTGGGCTTCGACGGCGCGGTGAAGTTGATCGACTTCGGCGTGGCCAAGGCGCTAGACCGCCAACAGCATACGGCGACGGGCATCCTCAAAGGGAAGTACCCGTACATGTCTCCGGAGCAGGCATCCGGCGAAGAGATCGATCACCGCTCGGATCTCTTTTCTCTAGGGGTCATCTTATGGGAGCTGCTGACCCGGTCGCGTTTGTTCAAAGGCAGCTCGGACATGATCACCATTCGGCGCGTGCGCGACTGCCAGGTGTCGCCCCCCAGCGAGGTCAATCCGGAATTGCCCGCTCGTGTGGATGAGCTCGTCCTGCGCGCCTTGGCCCGAGAGCCAGGCGAACGCTACGGCGATGCGGCAGCCTTCAGGCTGGCGATCGAAGATTTCATCGTCGCCGAGCAGATCCCGGCGAGCTCCGCTCACCTGGTCTCTTATCTCGCAGAGCTGTACCCAGATCGAATCGCCCACGCGGCCGATCTGTCCAAGCTCGACGAAATGGCGCGCGTGGACGATTTGGAGCGCAGCAGCAGTCCATCCACTGCCTCTCCACGAGAGACTCGCGATTCGAGTGCGTCGCCCTTGGCTGCGCTAGCCGAGGACGCGGGGACCGGGCCGGGCACACTCCTGCTCGAGTCGCCCCGCCCGCGGCGACGCCCGCTCCGCCCGGCGATGCTCTGGTTGGGCGCGGCGCTCGTCCTCGGGCTCACGGGCGCAGCTCTTCGCTGGAATCACAATCGCCCCGTCGAAGCGGCCAACGCACCCACGCTGACGGGAACGGAGCCTCCTCAGTCCCCGCCCCTCGCTCCGCCGAGCTCTCTCGAGGTGGAGGTGGATTCCGCGCCGCGCGGAGCGCAAGTTCAAATCGACGGCACGACGGTGGGCGTGACGCCGTTGAAGGTCGCTTTGCAGAGCGAACGCGCCGAGGTTCAAGTTGGCCACCCCGGCTTTGAGCCGGCGGCATTGACGCTCACCGCGAAGGACGCTCCGCGCGTTTTCGTCCCGCTCCAGAAAAAGCGAGTCAAAGCGCGGGTCAGCCCAAACCTGGGGATCAAGACTGGCCGGTGAGGTCCTGAATCCGGTGGTTTACCCCGCAGGGTTTATCTCGTATTGATCTCCAGAATCCTTCGCGCCAAGGTTCGCCTCTTCTTGCGGCGAAATGGCCGGAAATGGACCCTTTTCTCTCGCGAGCCAAAAACTGCGCAATTGGTTTGTCCATCGCGTTGGGGGCCTCGGGCGCGGTGGCGCTCGCAGACAACAACGCGGATGAAGCGGAAGTCGCCTTTCAGCGCGGCAACGAGCACTACGCCTCGGGCGACTACCAGGGAGCGTTGGCCACCTATTTTTTGAGCTATCGGTTAGTGGCCAATCGAAACGTGCTCTTCAACATCGCTCGCTGCTACGAGGCATTGAACCGATTCAACGAAGCATACCGCTACTACAACGACCTCGACGTGGCGGGCTTTTCACCGGAAGACCGTAGGCAAATCTCACTTTCGCTGGGACGAATTCGCCCCAAGGTTGCCCTGATTCACATCGCCACGGATCCTCCTGGAGCGGACGTGTTCGTCGACCGCGAGGATCTCGGATCTCGTGGAAGGTCGCCGCAGACGTTGGCGCTTGACCCGGGGAGCCACTTGATCCGCGTCAAGTACGAAGGATATCGGCCGGCGGAATTGACCGCCGAGCTGGTGCGAGGTCAGCAGATCGAGCATCGCTTCCGCTTGGAGCAGATCGTCGGAACGGTCCAGCTTGCCGGCAGGCCTGTCGGAGCCTGGGTTCGTGATGTGCCCGATGGGCCGATCAGAGCGACGCTGCCTGGCGAACTCCAGCTCGCGCCGGGGAAGCATTTGTTCTACGTAGGCCACGCGGGGTTCATCACCTCTCAGGTGCTGGTGGATCTTCAACCCGAGACCGTCAGCCCGATTGAAGTAGCGCTGGTTCAGCAACCGGCGGCGACCGGAAAAGTCGTGGTGACCTCGAATCGGGATAAAGCGCTGGTGCGCGTGGATGGCAAGGAGTCGGGTTTCACGCCAATCGTCCTCGAGCTTCCTCAAGGCGAGCATGAGCTTGAGATTTCAAGTCAGGATTTCTACAGCTGGTCAAAGCGGGTCGCCGTGGCGGGCGATCGCGAGCAGACGGTTTCCGCCGAGCTGCGCTACATCGCCCCCGCGGTGAAGGCGGCGTCGAAGAACTTGGTCTCATTGGATGAAGCCCCGGCCTCGACGACGATCATCACCGCAGAGGAAATCCGCGCGTTCGGCTACACCACACTTGCCGAAGCACTGGCCGGCGTGCGCGGATTCTTCACCGCAGACGATCGGGTGTACACGCGGCTGGGAGTGCGCGGCTTCCTCGTGCCCGGGGATACCAACACGCGCGTGCTCATCCTGTGGGATGGGCACTCAATGAACGAGGTCTGGTCCGGCGAATCCTACGCCGGCCGCGAGCTCAGCGTGGACCTCGGCGAGATCGAACAGATCGAGATCGTGCGCGGACCTGGTTCGGCGCTCTACGGCACCGGCGCTTTTTTCGGCGTGATCAATTTGGTTCCGCGCGACTCGCTCGGCCGGCGGAATGTCGAAGCCACGGCTGCGGTGGGGGCGCTCGGCTCCTGGCGCGGTCACGTCACCGGGGCAGTGCAAAGCGGAGCGAACGGCGGCGCGCTGATCTCCGCGGCGATGTACAAGGCCCGCGGCGCCCAGACAACGGACCTCGGTCCCAGCGGTCTTGCTCTTGGTTCCGACGATGAAAGGGCCACCAACGCCACCGCCCGGGCGAGGCTCGGTCCCTGGAGCATGGTCGCTTTCTTCAACCAAAGGCAGAAGAGCATTCCCACCACCGAGTTCGGCACCGTCCTCAATCACAGCGGAACCGGAGTCCTGGACTCACGCGGCTTCGCCGAGCTGAGATACGACCGAGATTTCTCGACCTCGAGCTCGCTCTCCCTTCGCGCCTATTACGATGCGTCCCGGTACCGCGGAACCTGGGTATACGCCGAGCAGGACCAAACCGGCATCGCGGTGACTCCGGGCCAGGCCGCTCCGGTGTCGGTCGAGACCGAAAACGGTCGCGCCGACTGGATCGGCGCAGAGGCGCGCTATCGATTTTCCTTGCTCGACAACAACCACCTGACGATGGGCGCCGAGGTGCAGGGGCGTCTGCGGGTCAATGAGCAGCTTGTCGGTGGTCCGACAACACCGCCGCTGCAGTCCAAGCGGCGAATACTCCTCTCGCCGTACCTGTGGGACGAATGGCGGCTGCACCCTCGCATCCTGCTGTCGGCAGGCGTGCGGGTCGACAAATACCTGGACGTAAACGAAGTGCCGGTCTCCCCGCGAGTGGCGCTCATCGTTTGGCCGTACACCAATGGCCTGACCAAGCTCGTCGCCGGCCAGGCGTTCAGGGCGCCGAACGTGTACGAGCTGTTCTATGGCGACCAAACCCAGCTGCCCGCGTTGCACCTCAATCCGGAGACGATCACCACGTTTGAGATGGAGCATTCTCACAACATCAACCAAGCGGTCCGGGTCACGCTGGCCGGGTACTACAACCGCATTCACGAGCTCGTCATGCTTGCGCCCGACGGCGGGTCGCAGCCGGAATGCGGAGCACCGCGCGAGCCCAAACCCTGCGTGGTGTTCCAAAATGCACAACAGGCGCTGCGAGCCCTGGGAGCCGAGGCTGAGCTGCGTTGGCAAGCAGGTCGATACGCCTTAGTCGACCTTTCGTACGCGTACGTGACCTTGCTGGGAACGTTCCCGTCCATTCAGGCTCAAACCCCGAACCACCTGGCGTCTGCGCGCCTGATGCTCCCGATTGCGCAGAGCGGCGTGAGGCTCGCTGGCCAGGCGACCTATCAAAGCGCGCGAAGATCACCCGAATTGCGCTCGCCGACCGGAGAAGCCCTACTGCTGGGATTTGCCGTCTCGGGCGAATACGAGCACCTTCGCTACTTTGCCGGGGTCAGCAATCTGCTCGACGTCAACTACGCTTTGCCAGCCGGCAGCGGAAGCGGTCTAACTACAGTTCCGCAATACGGGCGAAGCTTTCTACTCGAGTTGTCCGGGTCCTTCTGAGCGTGCCCGACGGGTCCGGAGGCTGGCATCCTCCGTCCTTGAGTGCGATGAAGAGGTTATTCAGTTCCATGCTCGCCGCTCGACCGAGAATCGAACCGCATCGGACGAAGGACGCGCACGCCGTCCGGGTGACCGAGATCTACCGCTCCATCCAGGGCGAGTCTTCGCACGCGGGCCAGCTGTGCACCTTCGTGCGGCTCACCGGCTGTCATCTGCGCTGCAGCTACTGCGACAGCGAGTTTGCCTTCTATCAAGGCGAGCGAATGCAAATTGACGAGGTCCTTCGGCGCGTGAAGGAGCTTGGCGCGCCGCTGGTCGAGATCACCGGCGGCGAGCCGCTCCTTCAGCCGGGCGTCTACCCGCTGATGGACGCGTTGCTGGCGTCCGATTTCACCGTGTTGCTCGAGACCTCAGGTGCGATCGACGTTCGCTTGGTGCCGCCTGGGGTGCACAAGATCGTCGACTTGAAATCGCCGTCGTCCGGCGAGTGCGACCGAAATGACTACCGGGTCTTGGATTCGATGGGAAAGGGCGACGAGCTCAAGTTTGTGCTCGGAACGCGCGAGGACTACGAGTGGTCGCGGCAAGTGCTGCGCGAACGAGAACTCCTGAGGCGTTCGTTTGGCATCTTGTTTTCGACGGCCTTTGGCCAACTCTCTCCGCGCGTGCTGGCCGAGTGGATCATCGCCGACAAGCTCCCGGTGCGCTTTCAACTGCAAATGCACAAGTACATCTGGAACCCGGACGCGCGAGGCGTCTGATCAGCGAACGGCCGGCAGCTCGAGGGCCCCCAGGTCGACGCTGACTGCTCGCATCGCGCCGGCCAGGACCAGGCAGCTGACCAGCCCGGCAATGATCAGGTTCTTTCGCCCGTGCTCGAATTGGCTAAATGCGTAGTAGAGGATGTAGCCGGGAATGCAGAGCACCATGAAGCCGGTGCCGACGCTGCGCCGGAATGCGTGAGTGAGAATCAGCGCAGCGCAGACGAAGCCAACCGCGCTAAAGAGCAAGCCCAGCAAGTTGAGCAGCATTCTTCACCCGGCCGATTTTCCTGCTCCGAACCGCTGGGAGCGTACTACATTCCAAACTAGGAGGTTTGCCCCATGATCTTTGTTCGCAAGTGGGCACTCATCGCGCTCGTGGGCGCCGTTTTCGGGGACGTCGTGATGTGCCTGATCGCGCCGGCGATCATCGGCTGGTACAACTCCACGGTGGATCCCAGTGCTCTATGCAACTGCCTGACCACGGCCCGGACCACCGCCCGGCAGATGGTCACCGCGCAAGCGATCGGCGCGGGAATCGGTGCGCTCCTCTTCCTTTTCCTTGGAGCGCTCATTACTCAGGCCCGCCGGAAAAAGCTGCGGGCGCAGCAAACGCCCGCGGCACCCCCTGCGCCGAGCTAATCGGCGAGCAGAAGCAGCTTCTGTTGTCTGCTGAGCCGCTTCAACGACGCCTCTCGCCGGAGCGCCGCTTTCTTGCTCTTCGCCCGTTCGCCGAAGACCAGCTCCACCGGGAGTCGAGATCGCGTGTACGCGGCTGCCTTGCCGCGCTGATGTTGGCTCAAGCGGCGAGGCAGGTCGCTCGTCGCGCCGGTGTACAGCGTTCCATCGGCGCAGCGGAGCATGTACACGGCCCACTCGCCGCGCGTTCGGCGCAACGGCTTGTCTGAAAGGATTTTCACCGGGTCAACTCTACCCCGCGTTTTGCGGGCCGCCAGCCTGCAAGCGAGGCTTTCGGCCTCGCCCCCGCGCTCTCTCGCTAACTGACGGCAACAGTTGTTATTGCCGCATCAGCCGTGCTAGGGGTTCGCCCTCTTCTTCATTCTCAACCCCCCAATGCCTATGACACCAAGATCCCTAATTAAATCCCTGTTGTTCGTCGCCCTCGCGTCGATCAGCTGCAAGCGCGGTGCGGGAAGCGACACCATGAACTTCAAACACAACAAAGACGGGAAAGGTCCCGCGGTCGCCACCTGGGACGATGATTCGGTCAGCGCCCCGGACCTCAAGCAGCGATTCGGGGAGATGAGCCCGTTCATTCGCGCGCGCTACGCGACGCTGGAGCAGCGCAAGGAGTACGTTGAGGGCATCGCCCGCTTCGAGTTGCTGGTCGGCGAAGCTCGGCGCCGCGGTCTCCAGAACGAGCCGGAGGTGGTGGACGCCGCCAAGAAGATGATGGTCCAAAAGTTGATGCAGAAGGAGCTCGACGAGAAGAAGAATCCGGTCACCGATGCGGAGATCGCCGAGTATTACGAAAAGCACAAGTCGGATTACGTGAAGCCGGAGACCACTCGGCTTTCCGACATCTTCTTCGCGGCAGCCAAGGAGGATCCGCAGCGGGCGAAGAAAAAGCAGCTGGCCGAGGAAGTGCTGGCGAAAGCGAAAGCGAACAAGCCGACCGATTCGGCCGCCTTCATCGCGCTGGTTCGACAGTACTCTGAGGACCCGAAGACCAAGACGTTGGACGGCGATATGCGCTTCCTCACCGAACAGGATCTAACCTCTCAATTCGGTCCCGAGGTGGCCAGCGCCAGCGCCGGCTTGAAGCAGCTTGGGGACCTCTCGCCGGTGGTCGAAACGGCTCAGGGTTTCTACCTCCTGCGATTCCAGGGGCGTCAGGCGGCCATCAATCACGGGTTGGAGCAGGTGAAGACGCAGATTCAAAGCCGCATCGGCTTCGATCGTCGCCAGCAGAATTTCAACAAGTTCGTGGACACGCTCAAGGCGAACGAGAATTACAAGCTGAATGAAGCGGAGCTGGCCAAAGTCGAGATCGACACCACCCCCGCCGGAGGCGCCAAAGGCCCCGCCGGTTTGCCTCAGTCCGCAAGCCCGGCGCCGGCAGCTGACACATCGCGGCCCGCGGGGACTTCTGCTGGAACGCCCGCCCCGAGCGCGCCGCCGGCCCAGGCCAAGAGTCCCCCAGGTCATTAAGCCGTTGTGCGCGATGCCGCCCTGAAGTGCTCGGTGGGGCTGCTGCTCGCTGCGTGTCCTGAGCAAAAACCGCCGCAGCAGCCGCCGGTGGACACCGCGGTGGCGATCGTCGACGGTCAATCGATTTCCCGCCAAGAATTCGAGCGGGAGCTCGCCCAGGAAGCCGATTCGCTCGGCGCGCAAGGAGCGTCCGGCGGCGTCTCCGAGGTGGGCAAACGCTCGGTGCTGGAAAGCACGATTGAGCGCGTCATTCTCCTGGGCGCCGCCAAGGAAGCGGGCATCTCGGTCTCGGCAGAGGAGGTCGAGCGCGAGCTGCTCCGGCTTCGAGCGGATTACGGGGCGGAGCGTTTCGGAGAGGCCTTGGCGCAGGGCCAGCTGTCGTTGAGCGAGCTGAAGGAAAAGACCGCCGCCCGGCTGACCATCCAAAAGCTCTTCCAGGAGCAGGTCTATTCTCGCATCGCGGCGACCGAGGAAGAGATTCGCACCTATTACGCGCAGCACTCCGCTGATTTCGATCAGCCGGAGCTGGTGCGCGCTGCGCAAATCGTGGTGAAGACGGCGCAGGAGGCGCGGCAGATTCAACAGCAACTCCGGGCCGGCAAGGACTTCGCGGACCTGGCTCGCAAATACAGCCTCTCGCCGGACGCCAAGTCAGGGGGTGACTTGGGATTCTTCCCGCGCGGCCAGATGCCGAGGCAATTCGACCAAGTCGCCTTCAGGCTGAAGGTCAACCAGGTGTCCGACGTGGTGAGCACCGAGTACGGGTTTCATCTCTTCAAGCTGCTCGCCAAGCGGCCGGCGCGAAAGAGGGCGCTGGTTGAGGTAAAAGGTCAGATCGAAAAGAAGCTCATGGATGAGAAACGAGAGCAAGCCCAGGCGGAGTATGTGAAAATGCTTAGGGGCAAAGCAGCTGTTAAGGTAAACGAATCGATTTTGGCGGCTGCGGCCGCGGTGCCCAGCTCGCCGAGCGACCGGCAGTAATGGGTCCACGATGAAACGGTTTTCGAACAAGGTTGTCCTGGCTGCGTTTGCGGCGTTGGCTGGCAGTCGCGCCGCCGCCGAGCTGGTGGATCGCGTCGCTGCGGTGGTGAACAGCGAGATCATCACGCTCAGCGAAGTCGAGAAGCGGGCCGCACCGGAGCTTGCGCTTCTCACGGACGCGACCAAGGACCGGGCGGCTCAGCGCAACAAAATCATTCACGAGGCGCTGGACCAGTTGGTCGCTGATCGGCTGATGGATTGGCAGCTCAAAGAGCAGCATGTGGAGGTCACGGATCAGGAAGTGGATGCGGCGGCGGAGAACCTCAAGGTGCAAAACGGCTTCGACGACAAAAAGCTGGAGGAAGCGCTCAAGAGCCAGGGGATGACGGTGGCGAGCTGGAAAAACGACGTGCTCCGAAAACAGCTGGCACGCCTGAAGCTGATCCGCTCGAAGGTGGAAGGCAAAGTGAAGGTCAGCGACGACGACGTCAGGTCGGCGTACCAAAAGTGGCTGCGGATGGAAGCGGGCGATGCGGAGGTCCGCGCGCGACACATCCTGATAAAGCTGGATGCCAACGCGCCGCCCGAGGAAGTGGAAAGAACGCGCCAAAAGGCGCAGAAGATTACTGAGGAGGCGAGGCAGCCCGGCGTTGATTTCGCGGAGCTGGCCAAGACGAAGGGCGAGGGGGCGAGTGCCGCGGAAGGCGGCGATCTTGGCTACTTCCCAAGGGGCGTGATGCTGGCTGAATTCGAGAAGGTTGCGTTCGCGCTGCAGCCCGGCGAGGTGTCGGACCCGGTTCGCACCTCATTTGGTTGGAACGTGATCAAGCTGGAGGAACGCCGCGCGGTGCCGGTG
>Ga0126370_10000385_pt1 | contig 17879 bp, 15 predicted proteins | sample PanSoiMetaPlot_3_FD_92586 | JGI IMG/M metagenome (GOLD analysis project Ga0126370, IMG submission 92586) | Tropical forest soil microbial communities from Panama - MetaG Plot_3 | ecosystem: Environmental > Terrestrial > Soil > Tropical forest > Bulk soil | place: Panama | collected 2016-02-17 | reverse complement strand
GTTCCTTCAGCAGGGAGGATACCAGAATCGTTCCTTGTGGTCCGCCGCGGATTGGGCTTGGCGCAAAGAAAATGCCGTCGAGCATCCGGCTTTCTGGTACCGCGACGGCAACATCTGGATGCAACGCTGGATGTTCGGAGATAGCCGGTTGCAACCGGACCACCCCGTGTACGTCAGCCACGCCGAGGCTTCGGCCTACGCGAAATGGATGGGACGAAAACTGCCGAGCGAAGAACAGTTCCATCGCGCGGCGTACGGCGTACCCGGATCGGACGCGCAACGCGCGTATCCGTGGGGCGACGAAGCGCCGGAATCGCGTTTTGGAAATTTCGACTTTGCGCACTGGGAGTCGGCACCGTGCGGTGCGCACCCGTCGGGCGCGAGCGCCTTCGGCATCTACGACCTGGTCGGCAACGGCTGGGAATGGACGCGAACGATTTTCGCGCCGCATCCCGGTTTTGCCCCGATGCCTTTCTATCCCGGTTACTCCGCGAATTTTTTCGACGGCAAGCACTACGTGATGAAAGGCGGCTCGCCGCGTACGGCCGCCTGCATGCTGCGCCGCTCTTTCCGAAACTGGTTTCAGCCGCACTATCCGTACGTCTACGCGGCGTTTCGCTGCGTGGAAGAGTGAACTAGAGAACGGACAAACCACACTAGCCATTGGGAGCAGAGATGATCGTACAAGCCCCTTCGCAGAAGGTAACGTCGGAGTTTGCCGCAGATGTGCGCGCGGGACTCAGCAAGAGCGGCCAGCGCGAACTGCCGAGTAAATATCTGTATGACGAAGTCGGCTCGGAGCTTTTCGAAGCGATTTGCCTGCTGCCCGAGTATGGATTGACGCGAGCTGACGCGCGATTGCTGCAGCGGCATGCCGAAGAGATGGTGTCGCGCATGCCGATTCCTACGCACGTGGCCGAACTTGGAAGCGGCAGCGGCAAAAAAACGCGGATGATTCTGGAAGCGTTGGCGAAGCGGCAGCGGACATTTTACTACCCGATTGAAATCTCTCCGGCTGCGCTGGCCGCCTGCGAAAAGGAATTGGGCCAAATGGATTTCGTGAGCCTGGTGGGTTACGAAAAGCCTTATCTCGAGGGCTTGCGGGCGGTAGCGGCACGGCGGGAGCCGGGTGAGCATCTCTGCGTCTTGTTTCTAGGAAGCACGATCGGAAATTTCGACCGGCCGGCCGCCGATGATTTCTTGCGGCAGGTTCGAACCGCGCTCGAGCCGGGCGATTCCCTGTTGCTTGGAACCGACCTCGAGAAGGACGTCAACCTGCAGCTTGCAGCCTACGACGATCCGGTGGGCGTAACCGCCGCTTTCAATCTGAATCTGCTGGCGCGGGTGAATCGTGAACTCGGCGCAAATTTCCAGCTGCGCGATTTCCGGCACCTTGCACTCTGGAACGAGGAAGAACGCCGCATCGAGATGCACCTGCAGGCCACGCGCAGGCAGCACATCGAAATACCGGGATCGTCGTTGTATCTTCGGATGGAGGAAGGCGAAACCATCTGGACGGAAAGCTCACACAAGTATTCGCCCGATGAGCCGGCGCAGATGGCCGCGCGTTCGGGCTTTCGCCAAACCGAACAATGGGTCGACCACACTTGGCCATTCGCGCAGAACCTGTGGATCGTAAAATGACGCGTCTCGGCTGACTCTTTTCGCTCAAATTGTTCCGTTGCCAGAAGGAAAGTCGCGGGGCTATGATGCGCCCCGCGGAATCCTCTTACCGCAGGTGACGGAAAATGAAAAGAACATTGCTGCTGTGCGCGATTGTCCTGTGCTGTGCGGTCGACAGCTTCGGGGCCAAAAGCTATTCCTATTTTCGTGTCGGCAATCCATCCGACGTCTCTACAACCACGACGGCGGGAACAGTGCTGATGGGCGGCGGAACGGATGTGGACGCGGCCTTCCAATGGATGTGCCAGCGCAGCGGTAACGGCGACTTTCTGGTGATTCGCGCGACCGGCACGGATGCCTACAATCCCTACATCCAGCAACTCTGCCCGGCCGAAAATTCCGTTGCGACCCTGATCATTCCGAACCGTACTGCGGCCAGCGATCCCTTCGTGATCAGCACCATCCAGAACGCGGAAGCTTTGTGGATCGCGGGCGGCGATCAGTCGAACTACATCAATTTTTGGAAAGGAACGGAGGTCGAAACGGCGCTGCGGGGCTTGATCACGCGAGGCGTGCCCGTCGGAGGCACCAGCGCCGGAATGAACGTCCTCACGCAGTTCATTTACTCCGCACAAGCCAGCAAAGGCGTGACTTCCAGCCAAGCGCTCGCCGATCCCTTCACGAGGTATATCACGTTAGACCGGGATTTCGTCAGCATTCAGGCGGTGGCCGGGTTGATCGGCGATCCGCATTTCGTGACGCGCGACCGCATGGGCCGCGACCTGGCGTTTCTGTGCCGCATCAACTTGAACGGATGGTCGGCGGCACCGCGGGGGATCTCGATTGATGAGCAAACGGCGCTGCTCGTCGACGGTACCGGGAACGCTACGGTGGTCGGCATCAGCACGGTCTATTTTCTCGAAGCACCCGGCCCTGCGCAGGTCTGCGAGTCCAAGATGCCGCTCACCTACCAGAACATCGCCGTATACCGTATCAGCGCCGGAGGAACCTTTAACCTCGGGAGCTGGAGCGGCAGCGGTGGCGTGAGCTATAGCGTATCGGCCAGCGCCGGCGTGCTCAGCTCCACGCAGTCCGGCGGAGGGATTTACTAGTCGTCGGGAGCCCGCTTCAAATCGTTTCCAGCCGCCACACCACTCGCGCGGAAAGGACTTTTTGCGTGCTTAGCCGCCAGCGAGCCAGGATTTGCGAGCCCTGATACACGCGTTCGAAGCCGTCTTCGGATTCCGAAACGGTCTCGATGGGCGCAATCCAGAAATTTTCCGAGCCCGGGGCATGCAGCGTGACACGCAGCCTTTGCCAGCCGTCCTGCATGTGCAGAACGGGCCCCGGCAGGGCGCCGCTGTAGCGCAAGCTCTGCGGGCCGGAAGGCGTCTCAAAGTAGCGATCGGGCTCGTTCGGCGCGAGCAGGTTGACGATCATCTCTATGGCCACGATCACGGCTCGATCGAGCGGTTCCTTCAGCTTCAAGCCGACCTCGCAGGAAACTTCGCAGCCTCCGGGCGCGGGGGAAAACGAATAGCGCTTGGTGACGGATACCGGCGTGGCCGCGCTGGCCGGATGATTCGGGCGCATGGCAGTTTCGCGCGTGAGGTCGGCTTGGAACGGGCCCGAAGACTCTACGGCAAACTCGCCCGCCGCAAAGTTCGGATCTTCCATCAGCTGCAGCGCTTCGTACTCGGCGTGAGTGCGCTTCGGGTCGAAGACGAGAATGCGAAACGCGTGCCGCGGCCAGCGGTCGTACTGCAGGAAGCGTTCGAGGTTCGGCTCTTTGACGCGGGTTTGCTCGTGCAGCGGCGGTGTGCCGGCTTCCGGTTTCGCTACGGACGCTTCGCGAAGCCGCGTGTGGTAGGCCTCGGGTCGCCGCTGCAGCGAATTGACCAGCGTTGCGCAGACCGGCCGAAAATCGAGCGCCGCCAGAGTGCCGCCGTCGGACGGTTTTACCAGCGCCTGATACTCCGGAGCGGTAAAGAGCAATTCATTCTTGCCGTCGGCGTCGTAGTCGAGCAACTCGACGCGAATCTGGCCGCCCGGTGCCAGCCGGTCGGCCGCGGCTTCGGCGCGGACCAGGCTGCGCCAAAGCTCTGTACGCAGATGGGGAGCGTAGAGCCCGCCAAACACTCCATGCCAATAAGCGTCGTTACACTGGGCGCGCAGAAGCAGTTCGCGGGCATTGGCGACTTCCACGGCGCTGCGCGTTTCGGTGCGGCGCTGCGGAACCGCCGCCAGGCGCGTGCTCGCGCGGAGCATTTTCTTGTGCATCAGATTGGACTCGGGATACTTGCGGAAAAATCCCCGCCACGAACCACCGCGCAGGAACCCGGCAACCTCCGGCCGTTTTGCAAACTCTTGCTGCACCAGGTGGAAGCGCTGGCGAACCGAGGTCGGCAGCGCCCACTCCATCATTTCGGGATACGACGCCGCAGGCAGTTCGGCGCGGCCTAGAGGGGCGTGGCTTTTCGCATATTCTCCCGGCGGCGTGAGGTTGAGCCAATCCGAATTGGCTTCGAGCGCGACGAAGAAATCCTCGAGCCAGCGATCGGTATAGCAATATTCGTGGGTGCCCGGCCAGACTCCGAATTTTTCCATGTCGTCGCCAAAAATCGCGATGCCGTCCGGGTGCATGGCGGCTGCTTCTTTCAGGTAAGCGACGACGGCGCCTACTTTTTCCCATGGAATCAGGTAGCGAAGCGCTTTCTGCCCCGCGAACAGACGCACGCTCTTGCCGCGATCTTCGGCCTGGTAAGCGCCAAACAGTTCCGGGGGCTCGAATCCGGCGCAAAGAAAGTGGAAATCGTCCACCAAGGTATAGCCGATTTGCGCCGAAGCAAGAACCGAAGGCAGCTGCGGTTCCCACACTCGCTCGGCAAGCCACGCTCCCGCGGGTCGATCGCCAAAATGGCTACCAATGTAGGAGGACAGGCGCTCAATTTGCTCGCGTTGATCCTCGGGCGGTATCACCGCCAGGATGGGCTCGTAGAATCCTCCGCCGACCATTTCGACTTGCTTGCGCACAACGAGCGACCGCAGCAAATCGAAGTATTCCGGATGGTGCGCCTCGATCCACAACAGCAAGGGTCCCGAATAGTGCAACCCGACTCGAATCCCGGGGTGTTTTTCGAGAAGACGCACAAAAGGCAGGTAGCCCTGTTGATAGCAGCGTTCCATTACGTCTTCAAAATTACCGACCGGCTGGTGCGCGTGAATGAGCAGTGAGAGGTGGAATTTGGGCGGCACGGGGACTTTGTCGGGCTCCGTCCCTATCATAACGCGCACTTTTCAATTGCAAGCGCGCGCATCGAGCGCCTGCCGCGACTTCGTAACAGAAAATGGCTAAAGAGTTCCTTACTGTGCCGAATGGCGGGTGACCCATTCGCTGATGGCCTTTTGCACCTCGGGGGCCATCGTTTCCTCGATGGCTCCGTAAAGCGCCGGCGATCCGGACTGCGCCTTCTGGAACAGGTGATTGACGCCGTCGATTTCCATCACCGTAAAGTCCTTGTTGCCGCTTTTTTCGTAAGCCTGGCGCAGCAGCGGCACGCTTTGGTCGGCGTCCACCTGCAAATCGCGGTCGCCGTTTAGTGCGAGCACCGGGCACTTGACCTTTTCAAGCACCGGCACGGGATCGAAGTCCAGGTAATCGCGAAACCACGGCGTGGTCATCAAGCGGATCTGGGCCGCGAGCGCCGCCGGCGGCACGGAAGCGTTGAGCCCGCTCTTGTCAATCAGTGCGCTGAGCCGCCCTTCCAGCGCCGCCGCAGATTTTTCTTCGCGTACCGCAGCGTAGGCCTTGCGGTCAAATTGCTGGCTGCGTTCGATCTGCTCCTCCGGCAAGCCGCCGGTGCGCGCCATGAGCTCGGATTGACGCAGCAGCGTCTGCTCGCCCCGCGTTGCGGGAGCCGCCAGCAGCATGAGCCAGTCCAAGTCGTCGCCTCGCGCGGCAACCCGGAGCGCAAGAATCCCGCCTTCACCAAGGCCAATCACGCCTGCTCGCTTCGGATCGACTTCCTTTCGCGCCCTGAGATAGGTCAAAGCCGCCGCCGCGTCGCCTGTCAAATCCTCCATGGTGGCCCGGTCGGAATTTCCAGTGGACTGCGCGGTGCCGCGCTTGTCGTAGCGCAGGACGACCAGACCCTTCCGCGTCAGCAGATCTGCAAGCACCAAAAACGGCTTGTGCCCGGCAGTTGTCGCGTCTCGGTCCGCAGGCCCTTCGCCGATGAGCACAGCTGCGGCAAAAGGGCCGTTACCCCGCGGTATGGTCAGAGTGCCCGAGAGAGTCGCCCGACCGTCACCTGCGGGAAAAGAAGCATCTTCGACCTCGTAGGGGTAGGGCTTTACGGGATTTTGCGGGCGCCGCAACTCGAGCCGCTGCTCGGAGCGGCGAAAATCGAGCTTCGACACGTTGTCGTTCTGCGTCCAGGTGCCCTTCAGCTCTTTTTTTGAAGCTTCAAGCGTGCCGCGATATTCGGCCTCGAAGGCCGGGATCTCGAAGCTCAGTTCTCCGTCTTTCTCGGTAACCTGGGAAGCCGGAATACCCTGAATGCCTTGATCGAGGCTGTCTAGAGAAGCCAGCAGTCTGCCCTTGTCGTCGTGGCTTACGTGCATCTCGATCCGCATGCGCATGTTGGCCACTTCGATGGCGCCCTGCCAGGTCCCTTCAGCCTTGGAAACGGCGCTGGCTGCGGCGCGCGCAGCAGCACCGGCCGTGCGCCGTTCAAACTTCAGGGGCAGCCCGGTTCCGCTCTGCTCCCACAGCCCACGGATGCTGCGCCCGTCCGGCTGAATCTTCCCCTGAAACTTCGCGCCGACCGACGCGACCTCAAAACCGAGCGTATCCTCTTTGCGGGTCACTTTCGACGCCTCGATACCGTAGACCGCCTGGTTGAGGCTGTCGAGTTTGGCGTGCCATTCGCCGCGTGAATCCGAACTGAGATGCAAGACCAGCTGCAACTCGGTTTCACCCACCTCGAGAACGCCAGTCCAGTCGCCTGCAAGCGAGGCTAAATGACTGTCCGTAGTCGCTCGCTTGCCCGCAGCAGACGCCGTCTGCTGTTGCGCGTGAACCGTTCCGCCCACGGCCGCCGCGCACAGAATCCACGCAAAAATGCTTGCGGCTTTCTTCAATCGTGTCCACCTCCGACGGGTCTTCTTTCCCGATGGCCATGCCGGCCCTACTCATAGATGTGATGGCCGGTCCCCCGGGTTGGCGCGCATTCCTGCCACCATAAAAACGAAAACGGCACGCAACTACGTGCCGTCTCGCCCAAGGTCTCGCCGCGCCGTATGTTTCGCTTACTTCTTGGCGTACCAGTCGGTGTTGGTTGCCGCAAATGCCTGCCACTTTTCCGGCAGGTCTTCCATCGCAAAAATCGCGGTGACCGGGCAAACCGGGACACAAGCGCCGCAATCAATGCATTCGGTCGGATTGATGAAGAGCTGGGTCACTCCCTCATGTTCCGGCTCGTCCTTGCGAGGGTGGATACAATCCACCGGGCACACGTCCACGCAAGCGGTGTCCTTGGTGCCGATGCACGGTTCGGCGATGACATAAGCCATTTTCGGCTTCTCCTTTGCTTCGCGCGCTGGACAACGCCTCCGCGGCGCCGCAGCGAGATCTCCGGCTTCAGGGCCGGTTCGGCGATCCCTAAGCTGTAAATGGTAGTTCGGGATGACCCGAAACGTCTACTCCGTTAGTCTACCCGGCAGCACAGCGTTTCTCAACCCGAAGCCCGGCGTTAGAACTAGCGCAGGGACTTGAGGTACGCGCCCAGCTCCTCATACTGGTCCGAGGCGATGTAGTCCGCTCCGGCCTTGGCGGCAGCGGCCCAGCGCTTCCGTACCGAGTCTTTCGAGCCGAAATTGTAGCCGCGGAACCAGCCGTTGCAGCTGAGCTCGGCCTGGCTCGCGCCGTCGAGCGTGTAGAAGCGAATCCAGAGGTTATTGGCGTGCGCGTGCCGAACGAGAGATACGAGGCGGGTTTCCTTCTCCGGCGTCCATTCGCCCGCGGTCGGTTGACCCAGGGGCTCGACGACGTGCCAGCTGTTGTTCCACCAGCGGTGGTAGTTGTCGGCGGGGTTGGGTTCCAATTGCTCCGGCGCCGCCGATGGATCCTTGCTGTTCGTTGGCACGGCACCAAATACGAGCAGCCGCGCGCCCGCCGGAACCTGGTCGTAAAAAACTGCTTTCTGCGCGTCAGACTCGCCTGTGAGAACCAGAATCGGCTTGATGTCGAGCGTCCCCGGCCGCTCCAGATCCGCGCTGCGAACTGCAGTGGTAAGCCAGTCCCGGTATTGCATAAGCAGTTGCCAGATCGCCGCCAGGTGTTCCGGCTCCTCCGACTTCAAATCCAGATTCAGAGTGATCAGCGGCCAGTCGCCGTGATCTCCTTCGCGCAGAGCCTTTTCCACGATCGGCCGCACGCGCTCGAAAAAATACTCCCGCATTCCGGGTTCGCTGCCCGTGGCCGGAGCACCGTGGCTCACGACCGAGTCCATTAGGCCGGTTCGCGGATTCTTCGCCCACAGCAAATCTTGCTCGATGGCCAGCGGCGTCCCGGCGGAGAGAGCGCGGTCGATCCGGTCGCTCCACCATTCGAAATAGGGATAGCAGTTGTGAGCGTCCGGAAGCACCCTCGCTCCTGGACGCCACTTGTCGGCGGCCGGCTTGGGAAGTGCGGCGGCCGTCACCGACAGAACCACCGCCACCAGCAGGATTGTGCAGATCCAATTCTTGCGCATCATTCCTCCGCCGGCTCGCGATTTGGGTGATTCGCAATTCGCGAGCCAGCCTATTGTGCCAGGCAATTTCCCGGCCAGCGCAATTGGTCAGAACCAGTGTCAGAACGACAACCGCAATGCGAATTGCATCACGCGCGGATCGCCCGAAAGCGAAGTGATTTGTGCAACGCTGCCGCTGCTGAAGTTGCTGTTCGGCTGCCCGAACAGAACCGCATTGACCAGGTTGAAGACTTCCCAGCGGAATTGCAGTCCCAGGGACTCGTGAATGGGGAAGTCGCGCATCAGGGCAAAGTCAAAGACGTTGGTATGCGGCCCGCGCAGCGTGTTGCGGCCGACGTTGCCGAGAAAGCCGGAGGTCTGCAGCTGATAGGCGTCGGTCAAATCCGGTGCCAGCTGCTGGCACGGGAAGACGGGAACGCCAGAGACCGTCATTTTGCTTTGCGAAGCGTAGAACCAGCAGTTCGGGTCGCCGACAATGTGCGGTGTTCCGATGAGATTGGGAGCCGCCGCCACCGCGCCAAAACTGTCCAGCGTCCCGGCAAGGCTGCCGCCAGAACTGACCGTGAACGGCCGCCCGCTCGCGAACGTGTACACGCCCGAAGTCTTGAACCCTCCGATGATGTAGGACAGGATGCCGTCGTGAACGAATCTGCGGTTACGGCCAAAAGGCAGTTCGTAGACGTAGCTGGCCACGAGCCGGTGCGGCGTATCGAAGTCGCTCGGTCCGAACCAGGAGCTGTAGTCCCTGCCTTTCGGCGCGCTGCCGTTGCTGGCCGATCGCTCCCGGACTGGTAAGAGCAGCAATCATGTTCTGTGACAATCGTGTTGCGAAGTTTCTGCGCGAATTTTCTCTCTGGCCGGGCGCTCTTATCGGCACTTGTTCACGGCCGAGCTTTCCGTTTAACTGTTGAATGCGGCCCGATTTCGATTCGAAAGGCTTTCGATGCTCGATCTCAAAGGCAATCGCATCACCTATTTCGGCCACAGCGCGTTTTCGCTTACCTCCGCTTCCGGACAAGTGGCGCTCATCGACCCGTGGATCATGTCGAACCCGCACTGCCCGGACTGTCTTAAGAAGCTGGCGCGAGTGGACGTCATATTCCTCTCGCACGGACACGCCGATCATCTTGGCGATCTGCTTTCGATCGCCAAACAATTTCGCCCCAAACTGGTCGCCATCTATGAAACGTGCTGTTGGCTCGGGGAGCGGGGCTTTCAAAAAGAAGTGCTCCCGATGAGCAAGGGCGGCGTACAACAGATTGGCGACTTCGCCGTCACCATGACGCACGCCATGCATTCGAACTCGATTGAACATGACGGCCAGCGCATATACGGAGGCGAACCTGCGGGATTCGTCCTGCGCTTGCCCGGCGGGGCTACCATCTATCACGCGGGCGACACGGCGCTTTTTAGCGACATGAAACTGATCGGCGAGCTCTACCGGCCGCAACTCGCGATGCTGCCGATAGGCGATCTTTTCACCATGGGTCCCCGCGAAGCCGCCTACGCCATCCGCTTCCTTAACGTGAAGCACGTTGTTCCCATGCACTACGGCACCTTTCCCGTGCTTACCGGCACTCCCGAAAAATTGCGCGAAGAAACGCGCGATATCACGGGTCTCGTTATTCACGCGTTAGAGCCCGGCCAAGTCCTGTAAGTCTGTCTCGCGCGAGCAGGGCCCCCTGGCCGATGGCGTCAGACTGTAACGAATTGGGCATCATGCGTCCTGGTGCGCTTCGGTCGACCCATGGCCTCGGCTATCCTGCAGGTAAATCCGCCGACCGACGGCGCTAGCAGAATGAACCAAGCAAATTTCGTTATGCCTCAAGGTGCCTGGGCGCACGGGAACCTGCTGATCGCTTCGCGGGATGCTCGACTGCCGCCCTACTGCATCAAGTGCGGCCGTCCGGCGGACGGCAAACTCCTGCGGCGTCGCTTCAGCTGGCATCCGTCGTGGGTCTACATCTTCCTTCTGATCGGGTTGCTGTTGTATGCGATCCTACACGCCGTGCTCAGCAAACGCACGATCTTGCACCTTCCGCTTTGTTCGGCTCACTTCGAGAAATACAAAACGCTCAGCATTCTGGCGGCAGTGCTGCTGTTAGGGTCGATTCCGGAGATGATTTTGGCCGGGATTTACCTGCCGGATAACTACATGGGCTGGGGAATTTTCGCAGGCGCCTTGGCCTTTCTCGCGGGGCTGGTGTGCCTGGTCATGTTCAACGGCGTGTTACGCATCAACCGCATCGACGATCACTACGGATACTTTTCGCGGGCGAGCGAAGGATTCCTCCGGCAACTTCCCCCTCCGCCCGCAGGCATGATGCTTCCTTCCTGGCCGGGCTAGCGGAAGAAATTGCGCACGAAAAACGCCAGATTCGCCGGCCGCTCCGCCAACCGCCTCATGAAATAAGGAAACCAGTCCCGCCCGTAAGGAATGTAGATGCGCAGACGGTAGCCGTCGCGCACCAGTTGCCGCTGCAGATCGGTGCGCACGCCATAAAGCATCTGAAACTCGAAATCGTCCTTCGACACTTTGCTTTCGGCCGCGATGCGAATCGTCGCGCCGATCATTCGCGGATCGTGCGTCGCAATGCCATGGTAAAAGCCGCTCGGCAGCAGCAGGCGAACGAGCTTCACGAAATTGGCGTCAACATCTTCTTTCTTCGGAAAGGCCAGCTGCGGCGGCTCCGAGTAAGCGCCCTTGCACAGGCGAATGCGGCAGCCGATGGCCAGTAAATCCTGAATGTCCTGTTCGCTGCGGTAGAGATAGGCCTGAATCACGGTTCCGATGGCCGGGCTGCGCCGTCGCACCTTCTTCACGACATCGAGCGTGCGCTCGGTATAGGCCGATCCTTCCATATCCACGCGCAGGAAATTGTCGTAGGAAGCCGCCCGCTCGACAATGGAAAGCACTTGCCCTTCGGCGAACTCGGGGCTCAAGTCCAACCCCAGTTGCGTCAGCTTGCAGGAAACGTTGGCATGCAATCTTTCCGCGGCAATGCGTTCGAAGACTGCCAGGTAGGCGTCGCGGGCGCGCTGAGCGTCCGCGGCCGTCAGAACGTTCTCACCCAAGTAGTCGAGACTCGCCAGCATTCCCTGGTCGTTGCACACGCGCGCGGCGGAGATTGCCTCATCCAGCTCTTCGCCGGCTACAAAGCGATGCGACATCCTTCGGGTGGTCCGATTGGAAGTGACCCAGCGCGCGAAACCTTGGCTTTCGGATAACTTCAGGAGCGTCGAACGGAGCATTGGACACTCTTATTATGCCCGTCTTGCCCCGCTCTAACGAAAGCCACTTAGGAGTCTTTGTGTTCTTCGAGGAACTTTTCCGCGTCGATGGCCGCCATGCAGCCGGAGCCGGCCGCGGTTACCGCCTGCCGGTAGCGATGGTCCTGCACGTCGCCGGCAATGAAAACGCCCGGAATGTTGGAAATGCCGCCGTGCTTTGCCAGCAGGTAGCCATTCTCATCCATGTCGAGCTTACCCTTGAAAACCGTGCTGTTCGGATCGTGCCCGATCGCGACGAACACCCCGTCCAGATCAATGTTCCTGGTCTCGCCCGTTTCCGTCTGGCGGATCCGAACCGCGCTCACCAGGCCTTGCGGCGAGAGAATTTCTTCCACCACGTAGGGTGTGAGAAATTCCACTTTCGGGTTGGCCTTCGCGCGGTCAATCATGATTTTCGACGCGCGAAATTCGTTGCGCCGGTGAATCAGATAGACCTGGCTTGCGTAGCGCGAAAGAAAATTCGCCTCTTCCATCGCCGAGTCGCCGCCGCCCACGACCGCGATGGGCTTGCCGCGGAAGAAGTAGCCGTCGCAGGTCGCGCAGGTGGAAACGCCGCGTCCGATCAGCTCCTTTTCGCCCTTCAAGCCCAGCAAACGCGCCGACGCCCCGGCGGCAATGATCAGGGTTTTCGTCTCGTGCTTTTCTCCGTTCACCGTGATGGTGAACGGCCTACCGGTCAAGTCCACTTCCGTCACCGCGCCAGACTTGAATTCGCTTCCGAAACGCTCCGCCTGGCGCTTCATGTTTTCGATCAATTCCGGCCCCATGATGCCGTCGGGGAAACCCGGAAAATTCTCGACATGGGTGGTCAGGGAGAGCTGCCCGCCCGGCTCATGTCCTTCGAGCACCAGCGGCTTCAGGTTGGCGCGCGCCGCGTAGATTGCCGCCGTCAGGCCCGCGCAACCGCTTCCAATAATGACCACATTCCGCATGCCCAGAATTCTCCCGACATTAGATTCTTACGGCGCCCCGGGGTTACAAAGCAGGAATGGCATTGTATCATCAGCGAACTCGCCCCAGCCCGGCGCGGCAAAGCGGCCATTTTGGAGCGTGCTTTGCCCGGCAGAGCTTCTGGTGTCACCGATCGTTCGGTCGTATCGTCAAAGAAATAAGTTCGTTGCTCGTACATTACCTTCAGGAGACCTTCGTCCCATGGATCCGCGCTATCCGATTGGCAAATTCCAGCAGCCGCTTGAAGCAACGCCGGCCCTGCGCCAGCAGGCCGTCGAAATCATCGCCGAGACCCCCGCAAAACTGCGTGGGGCGGTCGAAGGACTGTCGCCCGGTCAGCTCGATACGCCCTACCGAGACGGTGGGTGGACGGTTCGCCAGGTGGTTCATCATGTGCCCGACAGCCACGTCAACGCCTACATCCGCCTGCGACTCGCACTAACCGAGGAACAGCCGACGATCAAAGCCTACGACGAAAACCAGTGGGCTCAGCTGCACGACGCCAAGACGGGTCCAGTTGAAATGTCCCTGGCCTTGCTCGACGCCGTGCACGAGCGCTGGGTACGATTGTTGCGGGCTTTGAGTGACGACCAGTTCGGCCGCGTTTTCATCCACCCGGAGCACGGTCCACGCACGGTCGATTGGCTGGTGTTTCTCTACGCCTGGCACGGCCGGCATCACACCGCGCATATCACGGAGTTGCGCAAGCAGCGTTCCTGGTAGCCGCGCTTATTCCGCGGCGCGCAACTCGCTGACATCCTTGGGACGGCCGGACCTCATCAACTGCTCGAAGCCGTCCTTGCGCTGCTTCAGGTAGGCGTCAAAGAACGCAATGCTGTAAGTGTCTATCGTAGAGACATAAGCGCGGTTCAAATCCGTCCACGCAAAATGGCCGGCCCCGTCCAATTCCACATAGAACTTGGGCGCTCGCGACTGATCGTAGGCGCCCTGTGTTTTCTTGACGGTCGGCGTGATGCCAAAATCCCTCGTCCCGCCTTGGTACATGACCGGCACCGAGACGTCTTTCAGTCGCATCCGCGCGAGGAATGGCGAGCAGTAGGGCGAAAGGGCGAGAACCGCTTTCACGCGCGGATCTCGCCAGGACGACCAGCCGCCGGCTAAACCGAGCACGGTGTACCCGCCCAGGGAATGGCCGGCGATGCCGATACGGTCCCGGTCCACGCGTAGACCCTGAAATTTGTCGCGGCTCAAGACCGCATCGATAACGGCTTCGATGTCCTCGCGGCGGTTCCGATAGGTCGCGTCGCTCCATTGGCCCGCGTCGCGGAAAGGTAGTTCGGGCTTCTGACTACCGTTGCCAAAATGGCGTCCACTGGCGCAGCCGGCGTCTTTATGATTCGGGGCCACGACCAGGTAGCCTGCTTGCGCTAACGCCTGCATCAGGAATTTCGTCTGCGTGTTGCAGCCCGTGAACCCGTGCGAGAACACAATCAGCGGATAGCCCGAAGCATCGGCGGCACCGGCGGGCTTCCAGACCGCAACGTCGCGGCCCGCTACAGTCAAGCGTTCTGGCTGCTGGGCATGGCACCTGGAAAACGCGAATAGCAGAAAGAGGGCGGTCAGCAATGCCGGGCTGCGTCTCATACCTGGAGTATCGCCGTGCTGCGGCGCCGCCTTTGCTAAGGAAATGTCGCGGCTCACGAGGATGCTTCAGGCGCTGGCGGCGACTTCGTACAGGTACTCCACGTGCGAAAAAACGGCTCCGTCCATGCCCTCGACCCGCGGATTCTTGGACTCGATCAAGTAGTATTCGTCCGGCGCGTGGGCTCCATTGCCGTGCCCAAGCCCAAAGTGTCCTGCCGGCATCTTCAGCGGCTCGCCGGTAAACACATAGCCGGGCCAGGAACCGGCCAGGCGAGGCAATACGACGGGATCAATTTCGTGCCGCTTGTAGACGGTTTCTTCGGCGCGAACGATCTTGGCGTCGGCGGGCGTGCTCGTGGGGTCGTAGCCGCCGGTCATATTCACCTCGATGTCGCCAAAGCCTTTCTTTGCCAGATGTGCCTTGAAGAGTTCGAGCGATTCCTTCGCCGTCATGTCGGGCACCAGGCGCAGATCCAGTTTGGCCACGGCGCGGCCGGGAAGAATGGTTTTTCCTCCCGGTCCGGTATAGCCGCCCACAAGCCCTTCGATGTTGATGGTCGGCTTGGAAACCAGGAGCTCCAACGCCTGCTCCCAGCTCACGTCATGAACCCAGTGCTCGACGCCCATGCCTTTTTTTGTGGTCTGCTCATTCAGGCGCTTGGCCGCAATTTCGATCATTTTTTTCTGCTCGGCGCTAAGCACTTTTGCTTTGGCGGCATAGCCTTCGATCGCGGGCTCGTTCCCGTCGGGCGTCACCAGCGAAGCCAGCGCTTCGACCAGATGCCACGCCGGGCTGTCCAGCCGGGCCTTGTTGCTCGAGTGCACGTCCTTGCGCGGGCCGCGTCCCCATTTCAGGCCGCTCGAAACCATCTCGAGCTCGATCACGCCCTTCGCGCCTAAAAACGTTGTCACCGAACCGTCCAGATCCTGCGATGCACTGGGCATGGTGATTCCTATGCACTTCCGCAGTGCCTCCAAGACTTCCGGCTGCCGGACCACTTGCGTAAAGTGCGGCGAACCGATCTCCTCTTCGCCTTCGGCCACGAACACCAGATTCACCGGCAGCTTCTTGCCGGCCCCGCGAATGGCGTGCAGCGCCGCCAGAAACATCGCTTCCGGCCCTTTCTGATTAACCGCGCCGCGCCCCATGACGACCTTTCCGAACGGCTTGTCCACAAGCCCGGCTGCAAAAGGCGGCGAACTCCACTCGGCGGGATCGGCTTGCTTGACGTCATACATGAAGTAGAGCCCTAAAGTCTTGGGTGCGCCGGCGTCGAGAGAGGCAAAAACACCGGGCTGCCCGTCCGTCGGCATCTTCTTCACGTGTTCGAATCCGGCGTCGCGCAGCAGCTCCATCATCAATTCGCAACCTTCGTTCATCCCGCGATTTTCCGCCGCGATCGAAGGCTGTTTGATCCACGTCTGTAGGCGGCCTAGCGCCTCTTCGTGGCGCTTTTCGATCTCCCGACGGATGGCGCTTGTATCTTCCGGGCCAAGCCCGGTTCTGGCGCCGCCAGAAATACCTCGAGCATCGAGCCAGCCCGGTGTTGCTGCAGCCAATGCCGCAGCTCCTGCGCCTTGCAGAAATTCCCTGCGTGCTGCGACAGCCAGATTTTTGCCGCTCATGTGACCTCCGGGAAATTTTCTATTTCTTTGCGTCAATTTCTTTGCGCAGCGCCTTGCCTTTGCGGAACCACGGTCGTTCCACGCGCTGCATGTAGCCAGGGAGAGTGCGTTTTTTGGCCATCAACTTGTCGAGCCATTCTTTCGCTTCGTCCTTTTTGCCTTGGGCATTGAGGAACCAGGCGTAGTTGCACAGCGTTTCTGGCGTCGTGGAAAACTGTATCGCGGGCCCAAACCATTGCTCGGCGCGAGCCAAATCGCCTTTGCGCGCATAGGCATCGGCCAGCAACCCGGAGGCGCGATAGTAGTCGAACTTCACGTCGGCGCATGCCACTCGCTCGAGGTCCGGAATGGCCGCGGCATAGTCGTTCAAACCGAGCGAGCTTTTTCCGCGTCCGTAAAAGACGTGCAGTGTGTCGCTCGCAGAGCCGCTGGCTTTGCGCGTACCGTAGAGTTCGATCGCCTTGCTGAAGGCGTCCCGCGCTTTTTGGTATTTCTTTTCCTCCAGACTCAGATCGCCAAGCTCCTCGAAGTTTCCCGCCGACGGATTGTCAATAATCTGCGTTTCTAACGCTTGAATGCGCGAGCGGCGGCCGAAGCCCTGGAAAACGCCCGGCAGCAAGCGCATATCGGGGAGCGCTTCGATCAGGAGATAGGCACTGGCTCCGATGGGGCCGCCGATCAGAATGATCCAGAGCCAATAGCTCTCCGGCCGGCGCTTCACGAAGTGAACGACCGCCAGAATCTGCAGGATGATTCCCCAGGGATAAAAGAGGTAACCCAAGTGATTGGCTCCGTCGCGTCACGGCTGCAAATGCTCGGTTGCAGCAGGCACACCCGTTCCGAGTCTGATGAATTCCACTTCACTACTGCCCCAGGTGTCAATAGCTGACAGGTTTTCTGGTGCGGCGGTGCTATCATCCTTGCGGATTTTTCTGGGGGTGCCCCATTGCTGAAGCGCATCGCCATGGTACTGTGCGCCGTCGCTGCATTGAGTGTGTCTGGCCCGTTTATCCGTGCCGCCGATCGACCGCCCTTGCGCGTGGCGATTGCCGGACTGGTGCACGGCCACGCCGGCGGCTTTTTTTCCCAGGCGCTGCCGCGCAAGGACATCCAGATTGTCGGGATCGCGGAACCCGATCGCGCCCTTTTCGACGAGTACGCCAAGAAGTTCAAGCTGGATTCCTTGCTCTATCATGCGGATCTTGACGAGCTGATTCGCTCTCTGCATCCGCAAGCGGTACTCGGCTACACATCGACCATCGATCATCGCAAGGTCGTGGAGACCTGTGCGAAGTACAAGGTTCCGGTAATGATGGAAAAACCGCTGGCGACCACCTATGAAGATGCGCTAGCGATCGCTGCGGCCGCACAGAAGGCGCAGATCCCGGTTCTGGTGAACTACGAGACCTCGTGGTATGCGAGCAACCGCGCGGCGTCCGAGCTCTTGCATTCCGGGGCGATCGGCGAACTGCGCAAAGTAGTGGTGCACGACGGACACCAGGGCCCGAAAGAGATCGGTGTCGGCCCAGAGTTTCTGGGCTGGCTCACCGATCCCAAACTGAACGGCGGCGGAGCGCTTTTTGATTTCGGCTGCTACGGCGCGGACCTGATGACGTACCTGATGGACGGTGCCCGCCCGCTGACCGTCACGGCGATAACGCAGACGATTAAGCCGGACGTTTATCCGCGTGTGGACGATGAAGCCACCATTGTGCTGACCTACCCCAAGGCACAAGCGATCCTGCAGGCGTCTTGGAACTGGCCCTACAACCGGAAAGACATGGAAGTCTACGGGCAGACAGGCTCAGTCGAAACGATTGCGAACAACGACATTGTGCTGCGGACGGCTCGCGAAAAGCAGGCGACGACCAAAACTGCTGCTCCGATTCCAGCGCCTTACAACGACTCGTTGACCTATCTGCGCGCGGTGTTGCTCGACGGAGCCAAGGTGGATGCGTATTCCTCTCTTGAGACCAATGTGATCGTCACAGAAATCCTGGACGCGGCTCGGCGTTCGGCAGCGACCGG
>Ga0126370_10000384_pt1 | contig 17883 bp, 20 predicted proteins | sample PanSoiMetaPlot_3_FD_92586 | JGI IMG/M metagenome (GOLD analysis project Ga0126370, IMG submission 92586) | Tropical forest soil microbial communities from Panama - MetaG Plot_3 | ecosystem: Environmental > Terrestrial > Soil > Tropical forest > Bulk soil | place: Panama | collected 2016-02-17 | reverse complement strand
GCTCTACTTGCGCATGGCCAGCACCGCGACCCACACGAAGAAGGCGACCGTGCCCACCAGGAACAACGAGAACGCCAGCTTCTCCGCGGTGCTCACGCGGCTAGTACGCGATCGGCAGGAAGTTCGCCAGGATGTTGAACATGACGCCGAGGCTCAGCGCGAGCAGGTTCAGCAGCGCCAGAATGATCAGGATGCGTTCGGCCCGCACGCCGAGTCCTACTGACCGGCACCAAGGCCGGGCCCGAGCCCGCCCCAGTACTTGAAGAGGTAGTAAACGCCCCAGACGGCAAGGATCGCGTAGACGACGAGGAGCCAGCGGTTGACGATCCCGCGGTACACGCGGATCTCGCCCTGCACGTAATGCTCGACCTCGCGGTATTTCGGGTGAGGCGCAGCCGCCGGGTCAGTCACTGGCCCCTCCGTCCCCGGTCCCTCGCCAATCGGTGGCGCCTTCCGCGCGAAGCACTTGATGCTTGATCTGCTCGAGGCCTCGAAACGCGCCGGTCGCGGCGGCCCACACGAAGGCGCAGAGCGCCGCCAGGCTCATCAGGAGCGCCACCGTGAACGCGCCGAGCGTCAGATGCTCGATCATTCGCGAATGCCCGGGTACACGGTTCGCGGCCTGGCCCTGTCGCGCGCGATCCGCTCGGACCGAGCCGGATCGAACGCCAGGTGCGGATGGTCGGCGACGACCTCCGGCGAGCTGAGCGCCGCCCGCGCCTCGGCCGGCAGGTCGAGAACGTCGCCCGTCAGCGGATCTTTCCAGGCCGAGAGCGAGAGGACGTAGTACGAGATCGCCCAGCGCTCCTCGTCGCTCATCGAGTCGGCAAACGAGGGCATCGGCGAGCCGTCGAGGCCGAGGGTCATCGTGCGGAAGATGTCGCGCACGGTCGAGCCGCCCTTGAACTGGCCGCGGGTGAAGTCGGCCGGCCGGATCGGAAACTTGAGATCGTCGGTCAGCTCCCCCGCTGACTCGCCGTCGCCCTTGCCCTCATCGCCGTGGCATTGGAAGCACTTGGCCTTCTGGTAGAGATCCTTGCCGCGTGCGACGAGCTCCGCCGTCGCCTTCGGCGGCTCGCCGATCGTGGCCGGCGGCTCCGGCCGCTCGTCCTTCCAGCGGCTCGAGAACGTCTTGATGAACGCGACGACCGCGTGCCGCTCCTTGTCGGCAAGCTCATGCCACGTGGGCATCGCGGTCCAGCGCACGCCGCGGGTCACCGTGCGGTAGAGATCGCCGTCGGTCGGCAGCGAGCCCGACGGTGTCGTGCGGAACTTGAAGACCCCGAGGGTGAAATTGCGCGGGCGCGGCGAGAGGAACGTCGCGGCCGGCCCGTTGCCGTCGCCGCTCTTGCCGTGGCAGCCGCCGCATCGGGAGTGATAGACCTCGCGGCCGAGCGCTAGCAGATCCGGGCTGCCCGGGATACTCATGACCGAGACGCCGACGGTCTGCGGCTCGAACACCTCGCGCCAGGCGCCGCGATTGGTCCCGAGCTTCTGGATGTAGCGGACCAGCCCGACCAGCTCCTGCGTGGGGAACACCAGGGTCACCCGCGTGAGCGCGGGCGGCCGATCGCCGAAGCCTCTGAGGTCGATGACGGGCGTCCCGTCGAGCGGCCACCGACCGCCGGCCGGGGGCGCGACGAACGTGACGCCGTCAGCGTTCGGGTAGAGGGCAATCGGGACTTCCGCCTTCATCGTGAAGTACGCCGCCAGCTGCAGAGCCGGCGCGAGCGCCGGGCCCGCGGCGGTCGTCAGAAGGGGGACGCGCACGCGCGTGTAGAGCCACTTGAAGCTTGGCATGATCGAGTCGGGCACGACGAGACGTGGATCCCAGTGATGAGCGTAGTGCCAGTCGTCCCCGTACTTGAGCCCGACGCGGGTGAGGTCGGGGCCGATCCGGCGCGTCGAGAGCAGGTGCGGCAAGTCGAAGGCGTACTCGCCCGCCTCGGAGACCGGCCCCCAGCGCAGGTCCTCGCCGGCGACGGGCCGCACGTACTGGCTGTGGCAGTACCAGCAGCCCTCGCGGATGTAGACTTCGCGGCCGAGGCGCTCGAGCGCCGTGTAGTCCGAGGCGTCGTAGCGTACCCACTTCACGTCGCCCACGTCCGTCCGCACGGCGCGGCTCACCTGCCGCGAGCGCGATTCCGGGATCATCGCGGGCAGGAAGCCCTGCACGAACATCGCCAGGGTGACGAAGAAGAAGCCTGCGCCGACCGCCAGCGAGCCGATCGATCTCATCGCGCCCCGGACCACACCGCCGTCGGCCGCGCGAGCGTGGTTTTCATGAGGACGTAGACGACGAGCGACATCCCGACGTCCATCGACATGCCGGTGAGGGTGCGTACCCACCAGTACGGGCGGATCGCGTTGACTGAGTGCATCCATTCGATTCCGGCCATCAGCATGAAGCCCTGCGTGAGCCCCTGCGCCACGAGCACGAGTCCCATCGCCGAGATGCCGAGGGTGATGAGCCAGAAGCCCCAGTTGCCGACGCGGAAGCTCCACAGCGCGACGTCGTTTATCTCGCGCGCTTCGGCCGGCGGGGACTCTTCGTATGCCTCGCCTCGGGCCTGGGGGCCCCAGCCCCCGGCTGGCCCTATGGCTCGCACAGCGGCGAGCCGAGGCCAGACGTACATGGTGCCGGCTATGGCCCACACCACGAACGTGCCGAAGACCGTCAGATGCGAGTGCGAGATGACGAAGTCGGTGAAGTGCGTCGGCTGCTGGAGCGAGCGAAGCGCCTCCAGCGAGCCCTGGAAGCAGCCGACCAGGTACATGAGCGAGCCGACGATCAGGAACTTTGCCGGCAGGTTGCGCGAGAACTCCGGCCAGCGGCCGATCATCGTGCCGAAGAAGTTCTGCAGCACGGTCCACACCGGGATGATCAACATCATCGACGAGACGATCGCGATCGTCTCCGCCCAATCGGCGATCGGCGAGTACAGGTAGTGATGGATGCCCACGAACGGGTAGAAGAACGCCAGCGACCAGAAACCGATCAGCGAGAGGCGATGGCTGTAGATCGGATTCTTCACACTGGCCGGAAGGAAGTAGTAAATCAGCACGTAGCCGGCCGGCGTGATCCAGAGCCCGACCACGTAGTGGATGAACAGGCCATGCCACGCGGCGTTGTTGATGCCGGGGATGTGGTAGGGACCGAGCATCAAGAGAACCAGGTTCACGTCGGTCCAGACGAATGCCGCGATCAGGTACCAGAGCGAAACGTAGAGCGGGGGCTCGCGCCGCTCCTTGATGGTCATCAGGAACTGGAGCGTCAGGAACACGAGCGCCAGGAATGTCACGACCACGTTGATCAGCGGCAGCTCGCCGGCCTCCCAGCCCCGGTTCCAGCCGAGCCCCAGTAGCACGACGCCCGCGGCCAGATTGAGATTCCAGACCCAGAGTAGGCCCCGACTCCAGCGCTCCCCCCAGACACGCACACCGCTGAGGCGGGGCACGATGTAGTAGCAGAGCCCGATGAAGAGCGTCGAGAAGGCGCCCCAGATCACGCCGTTGACGTGCATCGGGCGCAGCCGCCCGAACGTGAACCACGGCAGGTCGCCGAGGAGAGTGGGATAGTTGAACTTGGTCGAGACGAACACGCCGATGGTGGGGAAGAGGAGGAGCCAGCCCAGGCCGCAGGCCAGCCACTTGCGGATCAGGTCGGCGTCGATCAGCGCGTCGTTTCGCGACGAAGCTTCGCGCAGCGCGGCGTCGGTGGAAGTCATGCCGGTTCCTGAGCGAGGATAGCGCGACCGCCCGAATATCCGGATCGAATGGGATAGAATCGGCGCCCATGTCGACGCCGCTGCAGGCGTTCCCCGCCCCGTCGAGGCTCGTGAGGGCGGAGCACGTCGTGATGGCGGGCGCGGCGCTGGCCCTGGTGGTGCTCGTCGCGCTGCCGCTGGCCTTTCTGGTCGGCGGCAGCTTGACCGGGGACGATGGGCTCACACTCGCGCACTTTCGCGACGCCGTGTCGAGCCGCCTCTACGTGCAGGCGCTGCGGAATTCGCTGATCCTCGGCGCGGCGGCCGCCGCGCTGAGCGTCGCCATCGGCCTGCCGCTCGCATGGGCGGTGAGCCGGACGAACGTGCCCGCGAAGCGCTTCATCCACCTGACCGCGGTCGTCTCGTACCTGACGCCGCCGTTCCTGACAGCGATCGCGTTCGTGAACCTCTTCAGCCCGCGCGCCGGCCTGGTGAATCGATTCGTCCGCGACGTGCTGGGGATGCCCGCGCTCACCTTCGATGTCTTTTCGATGGCCGGGTTGATCCTCGTCACCGTGCCCCACACGTTTCCGTTCGTCTATCTGCTGGCCGCCAGCGCGCTCGAGTCGGTCGATGCCTCCATGGAGGAGTCGGCGCAGATCCTCGGCGCCGGCCGCTGGCGAACCGCGCTGGCGGTGACCGCGCCCCTGGTGGCGCCGGCCGTCCTCTCGGGCGCCCTGGTCGCCTTCGTGAACGCGATCGCCCTCTTCGGCTCGCAGGCGATCGTCGGTCTGCCCGGCCGCGTCTTCACCCTGCCCACGCGCATCTACGCGCTGTTCGACTACCCCCCGCAGTACGGCCTGGCCTCGGCGCTGTCGCTCATCTTCGTGGCACTGACCGTCGCCGCGCTCTATCTGCAGCGCCGCTACCTCGCGCGGCGTTCGTACGTGACCCTCGGCGGCAAGGGGAGCCGGCCGCGGCTCGTCGATCTCGGCCGGGCCCGCTGGGGCGTCCTGGGGTTCTGCGTGGCGGTCTTCGTGGTCGCGGTGGCGGCCCCGTACCTGACCCTGCTGGCCGTGTCGGTCTCGCGCTCCTGGGGGCTTCACTTCTGGGAGAACCTGACGCTCCAGCACTACCGATTCGTGCTGCTCGAATACGACGTTACGCGTCGCGCGATCGTGAACAGCTTGATCCTCGCGAGCGGCACCGCCACCCTCGCGGTGCTCATCGGCAGCTTCGTCGGCTGGCTGGATCTGAGAACCGCGCTCAGGGGCCGCAAGCTCCTCGACTACGCCTCGCTCGTTCCCCTGGGATTGCCCGGGATCGTAGTGGCCGTCGCTCTGATCCAGTTCTGGCTGAGAGTCCCGCTGCCGATTTACGGCACCCTGCTGATCATCCTGCTCGCGTACACCGGCCGATTCATCCCGCTCGGCGTCCGCTCGGCGAACGCGGCCTTCCGCCAGATCGATCCCTCGCTGGAGGAGACCGCGCGCGTGAGCGGCGCGGGCTGGCTCCGCACCTTCCGAAGTGTCACCCTGCCGCTCGCGCGGCCCGGGCTCTTCGCGGGCTGGCTCCTCGTCTTCGTTCCCGCGCTCCAGGAACTCTCGGCCTCGGTCCTGCTCTTCAGCTCGGGCTCGATCACCCTGGCGGTCGCGGTCTACAACCTCTACGAGACCGGGGCGCTCGGGCCGGTCGCGGCACTGGCGATCGTGACCATGCTGATCATCTCCGGGGCGATCGTGCTCGCCACGCGACTGGGCCGCGGTACGGCGGTCGCGAGGGCCGAGCGGGCCGGGGTCGCGCAGTGACCGCCGCGAGCGGCCTGTCCGGCTCGTGGGGCGACGCTCTGCCGCCCCTCGAGTGCGTCGCGTTCATGCTCGTCAGGAACGGCCACGTGCTCGCCGAGAAGCGGAAGGCGACGCGTCGGCTGGCTCCGGGCGCCATTGCGCTGCCCGGAGGCCACGTCGAGGCCGGCGAGGCGCTCGAGGATGCGCTCCAGCGCGAGCTCCACGAAGAGCTGGGGATCACCGCCGAGCGCGCCGCGTACGTGTGCACCTTGCTCCACCGGGCGCAGGAGTGGAGGAAGCTTCACTACTTCGCGGTCGAGGCCTGGCGCGGCGAGATCCTGAACCAGGAGGCCGAGGCCCTTCTGTGGATCCCGCTCGACGAGCCAGCCGCGCTCGAGATCGACGTGGACCGGACGGCCGTCGCCGAGTACGTGCGGCTCTCCGGGGGCGCGTGACGGGGCCGCACGCCTGATGGCGGGCATCGGCATCGAGCACGTCACGAAGCGCTTCGGCGGCGTGACCGCCGTGAGCCATCTGAGCCTGGACATCGGCGACCGCGAGTTCGTGACCCTGCTCGGGCCGAGCGGCTGCGGCAAGACCACGCTCTTGCGGCTGATCGCCGGCTTCATGGCGCCAGACGCCGGCGTGATCCGTGTCGGCCCGACCGAGCTCTCGACGCCGACCGGCGTCGTGCCGCCGGAGCGGCGCGGCATGGGTATGGTGTTCCAGAACTACGCGGTGTGGCCCCACAAGACGGTCTACCAGAACGTGGCCTTCGGCCTGGAGGTTCGGAAGGTCGGGCGGGCGGAGACGCAGACGCGCGTCGCGCGCGTCCTCGAGCTGGTGAACCTGGCCGGGCTCGAGCGTCGCTATCCGAGCCAGCTGAGCGGCGGCCAGCAGCAGCGTGTCGCGCTGGCCCGGAGCCTCGTGGTGGAGCCGGGCATCCTGCTCCTCGACGAGCCGCTCTCGAACCTCGACGCCAAGCTGCGCGAGCGCATGCGCTGGGAGCTGAAGGAGCTGCAGCGCCGGACGGGGATCACGTTCGTCTACGTCACCCACGATCAGTCCGAGGCGATGGCGCTCTCCGACCGGATCGCGGTGATGCACGCCGGCGAGATCATGCAGGTCGGCGCGCCGCGCGCGGTCTACGCAAGACCGGTGAACAAGATCGTCGCTGACTTCATGGGGCTCGTGAACCTGATCTCCGGACGCGTCGTTCGCCCCGGCGCGGCAGGCGTCGTCGCGGTCGGCGGCGAGCATCCGATCGATGCGCCCGTGCCACCGGGCGTGGCCCCGGGCGAGACGGTGCAGGTCGCGATCCGCCCCGAAAACGTCCGGCTGATTCCGGCGACGGCCGTCGACGGCGCCGGCGGGGTGCCGGGGCGCGTGGTGGAGGTGACGTTCCTCGGCAACATCGTCGATTGCCACGTGGCGCTCGGCGACGGCACGCGGGTGCGCATCCAGGTCGACCCCGACCAGGCGCCCGAAGTGGGCCAGCGCGTCGGCGTTCGCTTCGACGGCCGGCACAGTAGCGTGTTCGGCTAGAATTCATCTCAAGCGAAGCTCGGGAGGAGGCGGCCATGGCGGTCCAGACGACGCGAACGGTCGAGGAGCTCGAGGCGTACTGCGCGCGGTTGAGGGCGGCGGGGCTCGACGCTCCGTGGTCCCGGCCCGGACCGCTGATTCCGCCGAAGCCGACCGCGACGCAGGCTCGCCACTGGCGCTGGCGCGATATCGAGCCGCTCCTGTTCGAGAGTAGCGACTATCTGAGCCCCCACCGGGGCGCGGAGCGCCGAGTGCTGCGGCTGCACAATCCGGGTGTTCCCGAGCGGACCGTGGCCCATAGCCTCGTGCTGGCGATCCAGTACCTGCTGCCGGGCGAGGTCGCGCCGGCCCACCGCCACTCGCCGACCGCGATCCGGTTCATGCTGCACGGCGAGGGGGCCTTCACGACCGTCGACGGCCAGAAGTGCGCGATGAAGCCCGGCGACCTCGTGCTCACCCCAGGCATGGCGTGGCACGACCACGGCAACGAGGGCGGCAAGCCCGTCTACTGGATGGACATCCTCGACTGGCAGATCGTGCGATTCTTGGAAAACCTGACCTTCGAGCCCTATCCAGACGAGCAGCAGCCGGCGCTCCGAAGCCCCGGCCGCGACATCTACTTTCCGTGGACCGACGCCTACGCGGCCCTCACCAGGCGCGCCGAGCAGGCGCCAGATCCCTTCGACGACGTCCTGCTGGAGTACGTCGATCCGGCCAGCGGCGCCTCACTTCGGCCGACAGTCGCGTGCTACCTGCAGCTCCTGCGCCCGGGCATCCGCACGCGCGCCCACCGCGAGACGAGCACCGCCGTCTATCGCGTTGTGCGCGGGCGGGGAACGACCACGGTGGACGATCAGACCTTCGAGTGGGAGCCGGGCGATTTCTTCGTGATCCCGCCCAGGGCGCGGCACGCCCACGTCAACTCGGGCTCCGAGCCGGCCGTCCTGTTCACCGCGCAGGACGTGCCGCTGCTCAAGCTCTTGCGTCTCTACCGGATGGAACCCGCTGACTGAAGGTGTCAACGGACGCCTGAGGAGGTCCCTATGGCCCGCTCCGGATATCGCATCTTCGACGCCGACACCCACGTCATCGAGCCCGCTGAGCCCATCGAGGCGTACCTCTCGGCCGCCGACAGGGCGAAGCTTGCCGCCCTCGGCGCCCAGGTCGGGCGCGCCCAGGGTAAGGCGGGCATGTCGCGCTACCGCGTCGGCAAGCGCCCCGACCTCAACCGCATGCTCGGCTCGCGCGATCGCGTGCCGCCGGCCGACTCGGTCGCGAAAGGGCTGAAGGACGGCGGGACGCCGTGGGACGTGCGCTGGCAGGGACCGCCCTTCCCGGACGATCGCGTCAACTTCGACTCGCACGCCCGGATCAAGGACATGGACATCGAGGGCGTTGACGTGAACATGGTGCTGCCGTCGGGCGGGCTAGCGGCGTTCTCGGGCCTTGACGACGTGGCGGTCGAGACGGCGATGTACCAGGCGTTTCACCGCTTCCTCAAGGACTACTGCGCGCCGTACCCCGATCGCCTCACGAGCGTGATGCACGTCACGGTTCGCGACGTGCCGGGATCGGTCGCCGAGATCCGCCGCGTCGGCAAGGAGCGCTGGCCGGTCGGCATCTTCCCGGTTTGCCCGCCGGGCATGACGCTCGACGATCCCGAGTGGGAGCCGATCTGGGCGGCGGCGCAGGAGCACGACCTGACGGTGGTGATCCACTCGTTCACGATGTCGATCCCGTACCCGCCGGGCATGTGGGACAACTGGGACAACATGTTCCTGGTGCGCTCGGCCAGCCACGTGTGGAACGCTCAGCGCAACATGGCGGCGCTGATCGGCTCGGGCGTGCTCGATCGCCATCCGAGCCTCAGGCTGACGTCGCTCGAGTGCGGCCACGGCTGGCTCGCGTTCTGGGCCTCGCGCCTGGACGAGCAGGCCGAGATGAGCCACCACGCGTTGCCGCGTCTCAAGAAGAAGCCGAGCGAGTACATCCGCGGGCCGCAGTACTTCCAGAGCATCCAGCTGCACGAGGGCGAGCTGTCGCTGCGCCAGGCTATCGAGGCGATCGGCGAGGACACCCTGATGTTCGCGACCGATTACCCGCATTCGGAGAGCTGGTTCCCGAAGTCGGTCGACGCCGTCCTGAAGTGGACGACGATCCCGGAGAGCGCCCGCCGCAAGCTCCTCTGGGAGAATGCGGTGCGCTGCTATCGACGCTACAGCGGCTACACGTCGTCGGTCGTCGAGCCCGCGACGGCCGTGGCGCGGTAGGCGGCGTGGGCCGGCTCGAGCTGACCCTGGCGTGCGGCGATTACGACCGCACGCGCGCCATCCGGATCGGCGAGGTCAAGCCCGACGGCGTCGAGCTCAACGTGATCACCCTGGCGCCGGAGGAGATGTTCTACCGGATGGCCAGGTTTCGCGAGTTCGACGTCTCCGAGCTCTCGCTGTCGACGTACACGGTGCTGCGGGGCCGCGGCGAGCCGCTGGTGGCGATTCCGGTCTTTCCCTCGTTCAGCTTCCGGCACTCGTCGGTCTTCGTGGGTACGCGCGCCGGAATCAAGGATCCGCGCGACCTGATCGGCAAGCGGATGGGCGTGCCCAAGTACCACATGACGGCGGCGGTGTGGATCCGAGGGATGCTCGAGGAGGAGTATGGCGTCGCGCCGAAGGACATGCGCTGGTTCGAGGGCGGCGAGGGCTCGAAGGTGAAGGAAGTCGACGTGACGCTACCGCCGGACGTGCCGCACGAGTGGGTCCCGGCCGGCCGCAACCTCGGCGACATGGTGGCCGCCGGTGAGCTCGACGCCTACATGGGCGCTCGGCGTCCGGCGGCCTACGGCGAGCGCGTGACGCGGCTCTTCCCGGACTTTCGGCGCGTGGAGCACGCCTACTACGAGAAGACCGGGATCTTCCCGATCATGCATACGCTGGTCCTCAGAGAAGAGCTGGCGCGCGAGTATCCATGGCTGCCGCGAAGCCTCTACGACGCCTTCGTCGAGGCCAAGCGCCTGGCCTACGAGCGCCTCAACTTCACTGCGGCGCTGCCGGTGAGCCTGCCGTGGCTCGTGGCCGAGGCCGAGGAGACGCGCGCGTTGATGGGGGACGATCCGTTCCCGTACGGCGTCGCGCGCAACCGCAAGACGCTCGAGACCCTGGCGGGCTATACCTACCGCCAGGGGCTGGCGCCACGCCGTCTCACGATCGACGAGATGTTCTGCGAGTCGACCCTGGCGATCTGACGAGCCGCGGCGTTACTCGCGGCCCTCACATTGCTCGGCCGGCCTCCGGCGCGATCGGTCGACCAGCACGAACACGCATCCGGTCTCCGAGTGCACGTCCTGGTCGACGCTGCCGGCGCCGGCGACGCTCGCCCAGCCGGGCCCGAGCCGCCGGCCTGCCTGAACGAGCTCGCCCTCGAGGATGAAGATGAACTCCGCGTGCTCATGCGTGTGAAGGGGAAACCGCGCCCCGGGCTCGCAGCGGACGATCTGCATCTCCCAGCCGTCGGTGACCGCGATGTCTTTCACGAACACGCCCGGCGCGAAGCGCGCCGGCCTCCACGGGAGGTCCGCCGTGTTCACGCTGCGTACTCCGCCCGGCTCGAGCATTTCCGCGCGGGCTAGAACCCGACTTCTTTCAGCTCGAGGCCCGCCGGGAGCCGACCGCCGGTGTGCGACGCCTTCACGAGGCCTAGGCTCTTCATGAGCCGCGCCACCTGGAAGCCGAAGTCGTATTCGTCGGCCGAGTGGCTGAGCCGCAGGAACTGCGGATGATGGTGATGGTTGTTCTGTAGGCACGCGCTGAACGTTGCCGTCACCGGTAGCCAGTCGCCGATGTTCATCGCGTTGTCGTCGTCGTGATAGCGCCGGCCTCCGAACCGCCGGTCGTGCGTCCAGTAGTTCTGCACCATGTTCGTCCACAGGCCGACGAGCCGCACGCTGAGCCAGAGCCCGAGGGCGTACACCCAGTCCGAGACGATCGCCCACACGAACGCGTAGCTGGTGAATTGCGACACGACCGCGAAGACGGGGCTCGAGGCCAGACGCATTGGCCAGCTCTGGAAGATCGGATCGCGAGCGAGATCGAACTGGCATTCGTAGGGGAACAGGCACAGGTAAAACGTCTTCCAGAATCCGTCGGCGCCGAGCTTGTTCGGGTCGCCGTCGCGGTCGGAGAAGGCGTGATGATGGCGGTGGCGGTTCACCCACGCCTTCGGGTTGACGTAGATCACGACCGTGTTGCAGAGCACGGTGATCGACTTGACGAACCAGCCCTTGAACTCGAGCGCCCGGTGGGCGATACCCATGTGCAAGATCTCCGGCAGATACAGGCCGGCGACCAGCCAGATGAAGACCAGGTACAGCATGCCGATGGCGAGCCCTCCGCCCGGGCCCAGCTGAGGCGGCGCGAGCGACGCCGAGACGACCGCGTGCAGGATCAGCAGCGCAACGCCCACGACGTTGTAGATCCTCAATGACATAGCTCCTCCGACCAAAGCTCGACTGGACCAGATCGATCATAAGAAGGGACGGCGCTCCGGCCCAAGAGATAACGCGCGGCCGCCGTCGGCGCGGCTCGGGCCGGCGCGGCGGCCGGCTAGAGATGGATCACAACCTTGAGGGCGTTGCCGATCCTCTCGGTGTAGGTGTGAAACGCGTCGTGGATCTGGTCGAGTTGGAAGTGATGCGTGATGATCGGATCGGCCAGGATTTTACCGTGGCTCATCAGCTCGAGCGAGCGGCCGCAGTTCATGCCGCCCTCGCCGCGCGCCGCGTAGATCCGCACGTTCGAGCGCACGGCCAGGTTCATGTCGACCTCGACCGGGCCCGCGTACCACGCGACCACGCCGATCCGGCCCCCGCGCTTGACGTTCTCGAGCGCCTCCTGCATCGAGCTCGGCCCGCCCGCGCACTCGAGCACGCAGTCGGCGCCCCGGCCGCCGGTGATCTCGCGTATCCGCTCGCGGAGGTTCTCGCTGCGGACGTTGATCGTTTGGTCGGCGCCGAGCTTGGCGCCGATCGCGAGGCGTGAGTCGCGCGTGCCGGCCAGGATGACCCGCCCGGCGCCGAGCGCCTTGCAGAGCTGGACCGCGATGAGCCCGATCGGTCCCGGCCCCTGGACCAGCACCGTCTCGCCCGCGACGTAGCCGCCCATCAGGTCGATCGCCCAGAGGGGCGACGCCGCCGTGGTCACCATGCACGCCTGCTCGAAGGTGAGGTTCTCCGGCAGCTTGTAGAGCGTGTTGATGTGGTTCACCGCGAATTCGGCGAACCCGCCGTCGCAGGTGAGGCCCTTGGCGCGATGGCCCTTGGCGACGTCGCCGTAGTTGAGGCAGGACGTGTACCAGCCCTTGATGCAGTTCTCGCAGCGGTCGCAGCCCTTGTGCACCTCGACGGCGACGCGGTCGCCCACCCGGAACTCGTCGACACCGGGCCCGAGCGCGGCGATCGTGCCGGCGTACTCGTGGCCCATCACGAACTGGCCGGCCGGCTGGCCCTGGAGGGTCCGGTGCAGCACCTTCACGTCCGTGCCGCAGATCGAGGCGACCTCGACCTTCAGCAGCACCTCGCCCGGCCCCGGCTCGGGGCGGGGCCAGGACTGGACGCGCAACTCGTCGGAGCCGTGGAGGATCGCGGCTTTCATGGTGGAAGGCATCGGCATACGTTAGCATTCTCCCCCAACGAAAGGACATCCCCATGACGGCCGAGCCGAGCACCGTTGGACGCGAGCACTGGACGAAGAAGGGCGACGTGCGCTTGTTCCTCTGGGAGAAGCCCGCCGGAACCTCGCCGGGGCCGCGTGGGACCGTGCTGTTCGTGCACGGATCGTCCATGGCCTCGCAGCCGACGTTCGACCTGCAGGTGCCGGGCCGGGCCGACTCGTCGGCCATGGACTGCTTCGCGCGGCTCGGCTACGACACCTGGTGCGTGGACATGGAGGGCTACGGCCGCTCCGACAAGCACCGCGACAACAACGCGAGCATCGCCAACGGCGCCGACGATCTGGAGGCGGCCACCGAGTACATCGCGCGGACGCGCAGGGTGGAGTCGTTCCTGATGTACGGCGTCTCCTCGGGCGCGCTGCGCGCCGCGCTCTTCGCCGAGCGTCATCCCGAGCGCGTGCGACGCCTTGCGCTCGACGCCTTCGTGTGGACGGGGCGGGGAAGCCCGACCCTGGCCGAGCGTGCGAAACGCCTCCCCGAGTTCCGGAGCCGGAGCCGGCGCCCCATCGATCACGCATTCGTACGCAGCATCTTCACCCGCGACCACCCGGGGACCGCCGACGACGAGACGGTCGCGGCGTTCGCCGACGCGATCCTGGCGCTGGACGACTCGGTGCCGACCGGGACCTACGTCGACATGTGCGAAAACCTCCCCGTGGTAGATCCGGCGCGCATCACCGCGCCGACGATCATCATGCGCGGCCAGTATGACGGCATCGCCAGCTTCGAGGACCTGATGGACTTCTTCGCGCGGCTGCCGAACCCCGACAAGCAATTCGCCGTCATGCCCGGCATCGCGCACGCGAGCTTCCAGCAGAAAAACTACCGAATCCCGTATCACATCCTGCACAGCTTCTTCAGCCAGCCCGCCCCGGTCTACCGGGGCACCTGACGGAGGGTCGAGTGACTCGAGCGCTCGTGATTGCATGCTTCTTTCTGGCGTCGCTCGCCGCGCTCGCTTCGCCGGCGGCGGCGCAGACGAAATTGTTCACGCCGGACCGGGTCGACATCGCGGCCGCGAAGCGCGAGGCCGCGGTGACCTGGTACACGTCGACGCCGGTCAACACCGCGCAGAAGATCGCCAGCATGTTCCAGACCGAGACCGGGATCAAGGTGGAGCTGTTCCGCTCCGGTGGCTCGGCGGTGCTCCGCCGCTTCATGCAGGAGACCGATGCCCGCCGGGTGATTGCCGACGTGATGACGATCTCGGACCCGGCCGAAGTCCGCACCCTGATCAAGCGCGATCTGGTCGTGCCCTTCCGCCCCCGGCACTTCGACAAGGTCCGCGACGAGGTGAAAGACCCGAAGGGCTATCACGTGGCCCAGCGGGTGAACCTGGTCGGTATCATCGCCCGCTCGGACAAGGGCCTGACCTTGCCGCGCAACTGGACCGATCTGACCGACCCCAGATACAAGGGGCTCCTGGTCATGCCGGACCCGTCGTACACGGCGATCCAGCTCATGGTGATCGGCACGCTCTCGCGCAAGTACGGCTGGGGGTTCTACCAGAAGCTTCGCGCCAACGAGATCATGATCGTGCAGAGCCACCAGCAGGTGTCAGAGACCCTCACACGCGGCGAGCGGCTGATCGCGGCGGAGGGCGGCGATCAGTTCGCGTGGCTCGATCGCCGGGCCGGCCACAAGATCGAGACGATCTGGCCGACCGACGGCGCCTTCGCGATCGGTGCGCCGACGGGCGTGATCAAGGGCGCGCCGCATCCGAACGCGGCCAAGGCGCTCGCCGAGTTCATGATCAGCGATGCGGTGCAGAAGCTCCTGCCGGGAGAGGGGATCTACGCCGGCCGGTCCGACATCGAGCCGCCGCCCGGCAATCCGCCGATCGCGCAGATCAAGCTGATCCCGGTCGACTACGAGCAGGTCGAGAAGGACGCCAAAGCTCTGAAGACCCGGTTCAACGAGATCTACCAGTAGACAAGTACCAGGAGGCACGGTCGATGGCGTACCAGACGACCGGCACGTCGGGGTTCATCCACGTGCGCGTGCCCTGATACGAAAGCCCCGCTTTCTCCATCACGCGGCGCGCGGCCGCGTGCGACGCCGCGGTGACGCTAATGATCCGCGCGAGCCCGGCCTGCTCGAAGCCGAACGCGATTGCCGCCCGGGCGCCCTCGGTGGCCAGACCGCGCCCCCACCAGGCCTGGTGCAGCTCGAAGCCGACCTCGATCTTGTCGATCCCCGGCCAGTCTTCGAGCTCATCGAGACCGATCATGCCGATCCACGCACCGGTGCCCCTGTCGAGCGCCGCCCACGGGCCGAACCCGTTCACCTTCCACGGGCGCAGGCTCGCTTCGGCGAGCGTTGCGACGCGCTCGGGAGGCAGGTGTCGCTCGCCCCGAACGGCGGGATCTTGAAACAGCCGCTGAAGCTCGGCGCCGTCTTCCTGGCGCCACGGCCGCAAGACCAGGCGCTGCGTCTCGACGCGGGCGGCGCTCGCGGCGGCGCGCTCCCTCACGCGATCCTCTCGCTCAGGCGATCTTGATGATCCCCGGCTCGACCGGCTTGAAGCGATCCGCGACCTGAGGATCGTGCCCGGCCACCACGAGCTTCGTGGAGCCGGCGAGCCGGTCGATCGTGTCGAACGCCGTGAGCATCTCGGGCAGGCTCGTGATGATCTGCACGGGCTGCCGCGTCTCGACGTTGTGATAGAAATGCGAGGCGTCGGACGTGAGCACGACGGTGCCGCGCCGGGTCTCGACGCTGACGATCTGTAGCCCCGCCGTGTGACCGCCGACCCGATGGACGCGCAAGCCCGGCCACACCTCGTGATCGCCCTCGATGATCCGGATCTTGTTGCCGTAGTTCAGGGTCGTCAGGTGCGCGAGCGCCTCGACGTTGGCCGAGCCGCGAAAGGCCGGCAGCCGGCCGAACGGCCCAGTCCAAAACGCAACTTCCTCGCCCTGGATCCAGAACTCGGCGTTCGGAAACAGGCTGTGGCCGGCCCAGTGATCGTAGTGTAAGTGGGTGATCAGCGAGATCGGGATGTCGCCGGGCTTGATCCCGGCGCGCTCGACCATCGCCGCGGGGCTCACGTAGTTGCGGATGCCACGGGCGCGCGCGTCGTCGTCGCGAAAGCCGGTGTCGACCAGGAGCGGGCTCGGGCCGCCGAGGATCAGCCACACGAAGTAGTCGAGCGTGAGCTTGTCGTGCGAGGACTCGCGATGGAAGAACTGGCACTTGGTCGTGTCCCGCTCGGCGTACTTCAGCGCAAAGACTTCGTACATGACGGGTCGTCCTCCTGGCCCGGCACTGTACTATGATTTGGCATGACCAAGCGCGAGCGCGTCATGGCGGCGGTGCGCGGCGACCACGTCGACCGCCTGCCCGTGAGCCTCTGGCTCCACAACTTCGCCACCGAGAACTCCGCCGAGACGCTCACCGGGGAAACGCTGCGATTGGCTCGCCGCTTCGACTGGGATTTCCTCAAGCCGCAGAGCCGCGCCCAGTGCTTTGCCGAGATGTGGGGGTTTCGCTACACGCCCTCGCGCGAGCGCGCGACGCCGTTTACGGTGACGCGGGCACCACTGGCGACGGCGGACGACCTGCGCCGGCTCGAGCCCGCCGACGCGCACGCCGGCGCGCTCGGCGAGCAGCTCCAGGCGCTGCATGCGATCCGCAAGGCGGTCGGCACCGAGACGCCGATCATCTGGACGGTTTTCTCGCCGCTGATGGTCCTGCCGTTTCTGATGGCCGGGGGCCGCGCGATGGCCATCGAGCTGATGCGCTCGGAGCCTGCCGCGGTCGACCATGCGCTCAGCGCGATGGCCGAGACGCTGGCCGCATACGCACGCGCCGCGGTCGCCGAGGGGGCCGACGGCTTGTTCTACGCCACCAACATGGCCACCCAGGATCTCTCGACCGCCGCCGAGTGCCGGCGCTTCCAGCGACCGCACGACCTGCGTATTCTCGGCGGGGTCGACAGCGCGCCGTTCAACGTGCTCCACGTCTGCGGGGCGGGGATCCTCTTCGAGGAGTTCGTCGACTATCCGATGGCCGCGCTGAGCTGGGCCACGGTGCCGAGCAACCCGTCGCTGAACGAGGCACACCGCCGCACCGGGCGCGCCGTCATCGGCGGCCTGCCCGCGAAGCCCGAGATCGCGAGCCTGCCGCCCTCGGACGTCGAAGCTCGCGGGCGCCGGGCGATCGCCGAGATGGGCGGACGGTTCCTCGTGCTCGGGCCGGACTGCTCGATCAATCCCGACACGCCGGACGCCGTGATGGACGCCGCCACGGCGGCAACCCGCTGATGGACTACACGTTCCTCGTCGACACGTACGCGAGCGAGCGATTCAAGACCCTGTCGGTCTGGTCGATGTTCGACGACGCCGACCTCGATGTTCGTCCACACCCGAACCTCGCGCGCGACCGGACGTTCCGCGAGCACATGGTTCACCAGTGTCTCAGCGAGGACAAGTGGTTCACGGGCATGTTCGGTATCGATGTCGGCGCGCCGCCGCTCCCGAGCGAGGAGACGCGTCTGGCCTTCATCCGCCGCTATGCCGAGGACTCGGCCAAGCGTCACGCGCGGCTCGCGGAGAAGGACGCCGCCTGGTGGGCGCAGGACGTCGCATTCTTCGACGCGACGCACAGCCGCGCATGGATCATGGTGCGCCGCGTCGCCCACACCGCCCATCACCGCGCGGAGCAGACGACCCTGCTGCGACTTCTGGGCCGTCAGGTCTGGAGCGTCTACGGCCCCGCCGTCGACACCGGAGGCCTGCCGGCGAACGGCGCGCGCACGATCTACGCCTATCCGGACGTCGAGGCGCTCGTCGATGGTGAGTCGCGCGGCGGGAGCAAGACAGCGCTGCCGGGCCCGGGCCCTAAGCCCAGCACCGAGCGCCCGAGGTAACGAAGCGGGCGGCCTGAGGATTCCGCGAGCCTGACGCACGCGAGTAGTACCGGGTAGAACGCGTCCCGCGAACCGGGGAGGCGTTGGAGGGGGCGTCTCGCCCCCTCCAATCTACATAACCGGACTATTGAACTCCCCGCCCATCGCGACCAGCGCCCACGGCCCGCCCTGGGCGTCCCAGCTGAAGCCGATGTGCGCGCTGAGCGCGTGCTGATCGCGGAAGAGGCGCTGGATCGGATAGCGGTCGTAG
>Ga0126370_10000383_pt1 | contig 17890 bp, 18 predicted proteins | sample PanSoiMetaPlot_3_FD_92586 | JGI IMG/M metagenome (GOLD analysis project Ga0126370, IMG submission 92586) | Tropical forest soil microbial communities from Panama - MetaG Plot_3 | ecosystem: Environmental > Terrestrial > Soil > Tropical forest > Bulk soil | place: Panama | collected 2016-02-17 | reverse complement strand
TCTGCCACCGAAGATACATTGTAGTGTCCAAAAGTTTGTAACGTCGGGAAGTTTTAGCCACCACGTCGCGCGAAATTTTTGGAAAAAACAGTCGCCCATATTTCTAACCTCTAAGGCCCCTAAGCGCAGGGAAGGAGAAGGAGTAGGTGTAGGTTATATTGGGGTGTGATTTCGTACCCCTTAGCCCTTTAGCGCCCAGGTATAGATTGGCGGTTGGTTACCGAGCGGGCGGCCTGCGTGATGACGTCTGCGCCTGCAGGGCCGCTTGGAGTCGATCTAAAAGCAACTGTGCCTCCCCCGTTGTAATTGGGGCGCGGAGAATTTCGTACCGTCCCGCCAAAACGACATTCCATGTCAATTCGATTGTCTCACCATTCCAGCCTGCACCGGCCTCCTGCACGACCTCAAGGTCTACGGGAAGATGAGGGTTGTCCGGCGCCTCAATAGTAATTGTCCGTGTCATTGCATCCTCCATGATGGGTCACGAGAGAGCCCCCCGCATGGTGAGAACCATCAGTCATCGGAGAGCCTTTCTGCGCCGCTAGTCGGCTCTGTCGATGGCGTCGATGGCCTGGAGGGTAGCTTGAAGCACTACCACCCATCTCGTGGCTCGTTCGAGTTCGCGCTTCGCCCAGGGCTTCAATCTCGCGCGTCGCTTGAGGCCGAGTGCTTGCACACATCTCCGCACCTCGGATTGAAACGTTTCGCGCCGGTTGAGTTCGGCAACTTGGCGGAGTTGCTGTTTGCATAATTGGATATTTCCCTTGGAAGGCTGTGGTTGTTTCACGAGAGAGCCTCCGCGTGGATGGGTTCAACGGTCATCAGAGGTCAGTGTCGAGGCGCGATATCGAGGGCGCGGGGGGTGTCAGCCAACATCCACAGACAGGCTCGGCGTTATGTTTGGGTCCCACCGAACGGTCATCTTGGTGAAGGTCATTCGCGGGTTTTCAGCCGAGAGCCACCAACCTCCCGCGAGAAAGCGCCCTTCGCTGTCGACCTTAAAGCCTTGGCGCTCGATCCAACCCTTCATGGCCTGCCTATCGGGCGCGAGCTTTGTCAGCTCATCGGTAACGAACTTTACCCGCTGATCACGATCCATCTCTTCTGCCCTCCGCTCCATGCCGAGTGCCGTTGAGAGGTCACGTTTCCACCTCGCCCAGCCATGGTTCAACGCCTTCCGTCGGCGGCGTCCATTTCATCACGCCTTCTCCCGCCGCCGAACAAATCGCCCCTTGGAAACCTCGATGTAGCCCTGATCGAGCAATTGTTGCACTTGAGCGCGGTCATCCTCCGCGAGCGCGGCCTCTAGCTTGGCCAGCGTCACGGGCTCGGACACACCCAATTGCCGCGCCACAAACAATTGGCTGGACGACAGAGGCTCTGGTGGCTCGGGCCGCTGCGGGAATTCGATCAGCACACACCCACCCTCGAGTAGAATTCGATTGAGCGGCATATCTATCCTCCCCCTCCTGCTTTCCGCTTGTACTCCTCCAAGACTGACTCGTCTGACTTCCCTTCCTTTATCGAATTCCTCTTGGGCGCGCGAAGCGCGCTACCTTCTAAGGAATGTTCTAAGGAAGGTCCTAAGGAAGATACTAAGGAAGATTGGTGGCACCTTTGTGCCGGTAATCCTCCCTGTTTGTGCCGGTAGTCCTCTCCATTTGTGCCGGTGATCTTGCCTGTTTGTGCCGGTGCCATCTCGATGCGTGGCCTCTTGGGTCGCTTAGGATAGCCGGGATCAGAAGCAATGACCTTGTTGTATTGCATTCGATATTCCAGCTTTGACATATGGTAAGAGAGTCGCACCGTGTCGGCCCATATAATGCCCTTCTGCACCAAGCCTCGTGTTGCCTTGTAAAGCGTCCTGATAGGAAGGCCGGTCGCGCTGCTTAGATATTCCTGTCCTGCCCATGCCTTCCCGACTTCCGGGTTGTAAAGATCATTGAGGGTCACGACCAAGCGCCATTCGGATTTGGTAAGGTCGCGCAACCGCAGTGCGGAGATAAATCGGGCACGAATTTCATTTATTTTTGTCGCCATTACTCTAACTGCCTCTCAAAAAAGCGGCGGGCTTCCACCGCCTTCCCGGTTGCCCCTTGGCGGGATCGGTTGGGTGCCTTTGGGGATCGAGTTCGGCACTCCCAGGCTACATCTACGACGATCCCTCAGCCTTAAAGCGGCGTAGCTAACTCGCCGCTGCCAAGCTCATGAATTCATGATGCGGCGGCCTGTGACCTGATCCTTTTGTCCAGCCTTCGCGTCCATCGCCCAATGACGTGCCTTATCGAAATCAGTTCTTGCCTATTGACGACCTCACAGCGCTCCCACGCCACGGGCTCGATCAATTCCTTGATCGCCCCTTCAACACAGGCACGGAGATCGTTCGGGTCCATCGCGTCGAGTTCCCAGCAACGGTCGCCGTATCTCGCCGTGAACCAGTTGTGGCGCGGGTCTTTATGCTTATCCGCCGCCGGGAACGACGGCAGGGGCGCGACCTGTTCGCCCGTCAGCGCAATTCTTTTTAACTCCACGTGATGGCCGCCGTACTCGGCGAGCCGCTTGGGCAAATCCGCCTCCGACATATTCAGCCCACTCGGATCGAAGTCACCGACGTAGAGCGCCACCAGTGGTCGCCCGTCGTCGTCTTGGGAAATGTTGTAGACCTCGGTGGCGCTGTTATATCCGTGCAGAGCGTTGAAGCCGACGGCGTACTTGTCGAGCACGGGTTTCAACACGCCGCGAACCGTACCTTTTTCGGACCACACCTGACAGCGCACCGGCTGCTGATTCCAGTTGTCGAGCCGATAGGAGCAAACGAAGTCCTTAGCGAACTCGCTCGGGTTGTCCCAGGTTGCCCTGCGCTCGAGCCCACGGGTCTCATCAACGATCCACTCCCACGGGGATCTTGCCCTCCTCGCGAGCCTCTTTGAGCAAGCGGTAGACCCGCTGCATTTCAGGGCGCGCCATCGAGGGGATCAGACCGGCGGTGAACAGCTTGTATCCGATACCGCGACCGGTGATCGGCTGCGCGGCCTCGGCTATGCCGTACATCGCCTCGATGATGGTGAGGGACCGCTTCGACCTACCGCGACCCTTTTTGGAACAGGGTTCAAAATGCTCGGTCATGCCGCCGCCCTGCGCCGTCGCCATTCGCGCAACGGACGCGACTTAGAGAGTTCAATTCGGCGCTGTATGGCTTCCTCTAGCTCGTCTTTGTTGACGAGTGCGGGGCCGGATATCACTACCGGGCGAGGTAGTCTCCCGTTCTTAGCGGCGCGATAGTAGGCAGCGCGCGAGCAATGCGCTATCTCGCAAGCCTCTTGCAGCGAAATGAGAGTCGGTAACTTAGCGGCGGACATGCAGACGCAATCCTCCTTTCAAGGAAGGTCTTGCGCATCTGCCGAATCGCTAGGGGGGTTAAGAGATTCTTTAGAGCAAATCGGTGCAACGTCAAGAGTCCAAGCCGCAAAGCGCGCACCTGTGTCCACGAAGTTCGCATGTGCTGTGTATTTGGTCCACGAAGTTCGAGTGCTGTGTATTTGTCCCCATATCAAGCCGCCAACCGCACGACGTTCTCGCCCGTGATCTGTGCAAGCCGCTCAGCCCATGCCTCAAGCGCCGCGCGTTTTTCGGCTGCGAATGTGTGATGTACGTAGACTCGCATGGTGACGCTTGCGCTACCGCTCGAATGATTCGCTATATGACTGAGAACGTGCGGTGCGACGCCCATCGCGGCCATCGCGGTGAGGCTTGTTCGACGCAGATCGTGAACGGTCCAGCGCTGGCCAGTGAGCTTGCCCCGGCGCCGCGCGACTAGCAGCGAATTGCCGAGGCTGTGGCTCGTCTGACCGGGGAACACGCTATCGCTTTCACCGCTATCCACGATAGCTTCGCGGATGATCTCTACTGCTGGAGCGCTTAACGGCAAGAAATGCACTTTTGCATTTTTCACGCGAGTGCTCGGTAGGCTCCAGATTCGTGCAAGCAGGTCTAATTCGGATTTTTTCATTCCGGCGATCTCGCCCGATCTTTGTCCGAGCAGCAGACAAAGGCGGATGATTCGCTGCGTCGCGACGGCGCGCGGAAATATCGTCGGCAAAGCGTGCCAGAGCGTCTTGATCTCCGCGTCGGTCAAGGTGCGCTCGCGAACCGTCGCGGGTGCGGGCGACTTCATGCTGGCAATGGGATTCGCGTCCAAGTCACCCTTCGCCACCGCCCAATGGATCATTGCGCGCAGGTCGCAAAACACCCGCCTCGCTTCAGATGGGCTCCCACGCCCCATGATGGTGTCGAGCGCGCAGCTAATATCGCGTCGGTGAAGCTCGCTGACTTTGACGGTGCCGATCTCGGCCGCAGCGTTGCGTAACCTGCGCTCGATCTCCCGGATGCTGCGCTTGTGTGCGCGGGCTACAATAAACGCCTCGACCATGTCGGCGACCGTCAGCGCCCCACCTTGGTTGCGGCAGCGCGGATCGCTGCCCTGCTCGATCAGCGTTTTTGCTTCGAGCGCTCTGCCACGAGCAGCGGCGAGTGTCAGGGCGGGATAAGGGCCAACGTGAGGCGTGCACGCGTTCCACTCGTGGGCGCGCTATATGTCAGATAGAAAGTCTTGGCGCCATGATTGGTGACGCGCAACGAAAGCCCGCGCACGTTTGCGTCAAAATACTCGCCCGGCTTGGCGCTCTGTAAAAAGCGGTCGGTTAACGGAATGCGCACGATGTGTCTCCTTGTCCTCGACGCGCGGGGGAATCCGCACACTGAGTGTGCAAATGTGCGCGCAATGTCTGCCAGCGATTGGCGCGTGTGTGCACCACCAGAGCGAGAAAATCAAGATTTCACAATGTGTTAGCTAGTGTCGTCCTGTCTCGAATTGTGTCGCCCCATATGCTAAAAACTCGCGGGAGGCGAGGCATGAAGACGCGCGTTGCAACGTTGGCCGCCGTGGCTGCGGCCCTATGGAGCCTGGCCGGCGCGGCCATTGCCGCGGAGCCCTGCGACATCCCCGGCTATTTGTTGGTTGGAAGTAACGAGTTGAAGCATGTCGCCGAGGCCATCCAGAAGGAGAAAAAGCTCACCATCGCCGTCGTCGGAACCGGTTCCTCTATTCTCGCAGGCCCCGAGGGCCCGCGCTCGGCCTATCCGGCGCGGCTTGAGGCCGCGCTCAAAGCGAAGCTTCCTTCGGTCGCGGTCAAGGTCGTCAGCCTCGTGAGAACCCGGATGACGACGGAGGACTTGGCCAAGGGCATGGAAAAATTGGTGAACGACGAGAAGCCCGACCTGGTGATCTGGCAAACCGGAACGCTCGATGCCATCCGCAGGGTCGACCCCGACGAGTTCAGGGCGGCGCTCGAGGAAGGGGTCGAGACGCTGCACAAAGGCGGCGCCGACGTCATTTTGATGAACATGCAGTACAGTCCCCGCACCGACATCATGGTTCCGCTCGGCCCGTACGCGGACAACATGCGGGTGGTGGCGCAGCAGCACGAGATTCCGCTGTTTGACCGGCTGGCCATTATGCGGCATTGGTCCGATACCGGCGCGTTTGATCTCTACGCCGCCGGAAAGGATAATGTGCTGGCCCAGCGCGTGCACGATTGCATCGGCCGGGGCATTGCCTCTATGATTATCGATGCCGCCCATTTGCATCCCGAGTCGAAGGCGGCGCAATAAACAGGCGTCAAACGAGGGAAAAAACCTCCAGAGGGACGAAACTTACAGCATGCATTGTCAGGTCTTTTTGGGTCGTGGGGCCCTGCTCGGGGCCGTTGCGACGGGGGCACTAATTGCGTTGCTTCCGGCGCGGGCACAGACGCCTGTCGCTGCTCCCGCCGCGCTGCCATCCGCCGGCGCGATCGCGCGGGGCGCCGCATGCGCGCCCACCCTCGAGCAAGTGCGCTTCGATCGCCCGTTGCCGCGGATCGGCAGACTCCTCGCCAGCGGCAAGCCGATCAAAATCGTGGCGCTCGGCTCCTCATCCACCTACGGCGCCGGCGCAAGCACCTCGTCCGCCTCTTATCCGAGCCGCTTGGCGGAGGATCTTGCCCCCCGCTTTCCGGGACACGACATCACGGTGCTCAACCGTGGAATCAATGGCGACGAAATCGCGGGGATGCTCGCGCGTCTCGACAGCGCCGTCATTACCGAAAAACCCGATCTGGTGCTGTGGCAGCTCGGCACGAATTCGCTGCTGCGGGATAGAGCTGTGCCTCCGCACGCCTCGCTTCTGCGCGAGGGGCTCGCGCGTCTCAAAGCGGCTGGCACCGAGGTCATCTTGATCGATCCGCAATACGCGCCGCGCGTCCTCGCTAAGCCGCACGTCGCCGAGATGGTCGCGCTGATCGCTACCGCGGCGAAGACGGAGCATGTCGGTCTCTTTCACCGCTTCGAGTTGATGCGGCGCTGGTACGAGACCGAGCACCTGCCGTTCGACACCTTCGTGTCGTCGGACGGGCTGCACATGAACGATTGGAGCTACGCCTGCCTCGCCAAGGCGCTGGGCATTGCGATCGCCGAGGCCGCAACGCGGCCCACCGCCACCGCGGTTGGGATGCAGGCGACGCGGTAATCACCGCGAGGGCGTTGCGGCGGCGCTTTGTCCCGACCGCGTGCGCGCCACCTTGAGGCGCGCATGCGGAGCCGGATAACAAAGCGCTACGCCGCCTTCAGCGCTGTCAACAAATCGTCGACCAAATCGTCCGGATGCTCCAGCCCGCATGAGAGCCGCACCAGCCCGTCACTGATGCCGAGCTCGGCGCGCGCGGCCGGCGTAAGGCGCTGGTGGGTCGTGGTGGCCGGATGGGTGATCAAGCTCTTGGCATCGCCGAGATTGTTGCTGATGCGCACAAGCTTGAGCGCGTCCTGGAAGCGAAATGCGGCGGCCTTGCCGCCTTCGATCTCGAAGGCTACAAGCGTTGAGCCCGCACGCATCTGGCGGCGCACGATCTCAGCCTGTGGATGGTCCGGTCGGCCGGGATAGATCAGGCGCGAGATCTTCGGGTGCTCAGCCAGCGTGACCGCGATGGTCGCCGCCGTGTCGGTCTGCTGGCGCACGCGCACGGGCAGCGTCTCGAGCCCCTTCAGCAGCACCCATGCGTTGAACGGCGACAGCGACGGGCCGGTCTGGCGGATCAAAGTCGCCACGTGGTCCGCAATGAATTTTTCCGAGGCGAGGATGACGCCACCGAGACAGCGGCCTTGGCCGTCGATGTGTTTGGTCGCGGAATAGACCACGCAGTCGGCCCCGAGCTCGAGCGGCTGCTGGTAGAGCGGGGTCGAGAACACGTTGTCGACGACCAGCGTCGCGCCCGCCGCATGGGCAATGTCGGCGATCGCCTTGATGTCGAGGACCTCCAGGGCCGGGTTGGTGGGCGTCTCGAGGAAAAAGGTTTTCGTATTCGGCCGCACCGCCTTGCGCCACTGATCAAGATCGGTGCCGTCGACCAGCGTCGAGGCGACGCCATAGCGCGGCAGGTGCTCCTCGACCACGTAAAGGCAGGACCCGAACACCGCTTTCGACGAGACGATATGATCGCCCGCGCGAAGTTGGCCCATCAGCGCGGTGGTGACCGCCGCCATCCCCGTCGCGGTCGCGCGCGCCGCCTGCGCGCCTTCGAGCGCCGCCATGCGCTGCTCGAACATGGTCACGGTGGGATTGGAGAAGCGGGAGTACTGATAGCCCGGTTCTTCGTTCTTGAAGCGCTTCTCCGCGCTCAAGGCGGTCTCGTAGACATAGCCTTGGGTGAGAAATAGCGCCTCCGACGTTTCGCCGAATTGCGAGCGCAGGGCGCCGGCATGTACGAGTTCGGTCTCGGGGCGGTAGCTTCGCTTGGCGGACGCGGACATCAGGCTCTCCTATGCCCAACAAAAATCCCGGCCGGAAAAACTCCGCCGGGTGCTTGCGCGTCCCCGGCCTTTTAGCGAGTTGTTTTACGTGGCTGCAAGCCGGCCGGCTCAAATGACCACGGGATAAATGTCCTCTAGCGCGGCCGATGTCTTTCCGTCAAGGCGGGTTTCGGGTAGTGCACCTCGTTGAAGTGGAGTAGGCCGAGCGGCGAACTCGGCCTGCTCCCTCTCCCTGAGGGAGAGGAATGGGGTGAGGGGTTAAGGTCTCTCGATGGTTTTGTAACCCCCTGACCCCAACCCTCTCCCCAAATGGGGAGAGGGGGCGCACCGAGTACGCAGCCTGGCATTCTTCAAGCGCAACGAACGTGCGTCATCGGGAACTTTGCGGACGTGTCGCTCGCCTTAGCAGTCGACCAAAACGGCATCCTGCCCGACCACATGATCGCGGTTCTCGTCCGCGACGGCGCCATTCTGCGCGCTTATGATCTCGTCCCCGACCAGATCCAGCCGGCAAGTCTCGATCTGCGCCTCGGCGAAGTGGCGTACCGCGTGCGCGCCAGTTTCTTGCCCGGTCCGGACACGACGGTCGCTGAGCGCATCGACCAGCTGAAGCTGCACGAGATTGCGCTCGGTGACGGGGCCGTGCTCGAGACCGGTTGCGTCTACATCGTGCCGCTACTCGAAAGCCTCGCGCTTCCCGACGACATCGCCGCTGCCGCCAATCCCAAAAGCTCGACCGGCCGGCTCGATGTCTTCACCCGCGTCATTGCCGACGAGACCCGCGGCTTCGACCATATCGCGGCCGGCTATCACGGGCCGCTCTACGCCGAGATCAGCCCGCGCACGTTTCCGGTCCTGGTGCGCGAGGGCTCGCGTCTATCGCAGATCCGCTTCCGCCACGGTAATGCGCTGCTCGACGGCGAAAGCTTGCGCGCGCTGCACGCGCGCGAGCGCTTGGTGGACGACAGCGACGCCGACGTGAGCGAAGGCATCGCGGTGAGCGTCGACCTCTCGGGACTTGGTCCGGATGGCCTGGTCGGCTATCGTGCCAAACGCCACACCGGCGTCGTCGACGTCGAGCGCCGCGCCGGCTACGACATCGGCGACTTTTGGGAGCCGATGCGCTCGCGCAAGGAGCGCAGTCTCATTCTAGATCCCGGCGAGTTCTACATCCTCGCGTCCAAAGAGGCGGTGCAGGTCCCGCCCGATTACGCCGCCGAGATGGTGCCCTTCGACCCGCTGATGGGCGAGTTTCGCGTACATTATGCCGGCTTCTTCGATCCCGGCTTCGGCTATGCCGGCGCCGGTGGTCGCCGCGCACGCGCCGTATTGGAGGTGCGCTCGCGCGAAGTGCCTTTCATCCTCGAGCATGGGCAGATCGTGGGGCGGCTCGTCTACGAGAATATGTTGGCGCGACCGCGCTCGCTCTACGGCGAAGGCATCGGGTCGAATTACCAGGCACAGGGACTGAAGCTGTCGAAACATTTCCGAACCTGAGGCGCATCGCGGCGAGCAAGGAACGCGCGCCTCCGCACCTGGTGGCTCAACGCCGTGACAGCGGCTTCCTTCCACGAGCGTTTTCCTCTACCGCCCGAAAGGAATTATGTCGGGAGCTGCGGGTTTATATGGGCGACGACACCGGGTGCGGCAGGGAACGATGGAGAAGCGCATGCTCCTTGTGAAGATCAATACGAGATCACTCTGGATCGGATTGGTTGTGTCCGCGGCAAGTCTCGGAATTTTCATCGCTTCGCCCGCCGACGCTCGCCAGGCCAATAAGCAACGGCGCGTCTCTACCGAACAATGGGCCCCCGGTACGGTGCCCCGCAACACGCCGCCGGGCAATGTGGTCTGTTGGACCCCATGCGGCCAGCCGGGCGCCATTGTGCTCGGCGCAGACCCGGATCCTGCCATTCGCGCGCAGTTGCTGCGCGACGCAAGCCGATACTTCGGCGGCGGCGACCATTAAAGGGAAGCCGCCAGCGCGGCTTGCCGAAACGAGCCGCGTCGAAACGGGCGGCCTATTTGGCCGCTTGCGCGCCCACAATCCCCTCCACGAATTGAGCGACCGCATCTTCGACTTGCGGCAGCTGAAAATTCGCGGGCAACATCCGTTTTGGCGTCGACGTGCTGCTGCCGTGCAAAGTCATCGTCGCGATCTCGCCGCCCTCGACGCTGATCCGCAGATGGGGGTCGTGGCGCGCGCGTTTCGTCACGCCATTTTGCTTCGGGCGCGCCGAAAATATCGGCAAAGGCGATCACGCGAACGTAATCCTCCGCGACGATGAGGCGCATGCCGGATCCCCGTAACTCCTTGTTGGCTGTCTCGACCACCTGCTTGATGAGAGGGAATATCCGTTTGTGCCACTGTCTCAGCGCAGCGCGCTGCAGGCCGGCAAGCTGGTCGAGGGTCTGCCGCTCAGCCGCCGCCTGTTTTTCCGCCCGCTGTTTCTCCGCCACAGCGCGATGCCTGGCTGCAGCCAGTCGGCGCTGAAATTGCTCGCTCATGCGGGGTTTTCCCTTGTCTTCCATCAGCTCGCCGTGCAGGCGACGGCGAGGGCGCGCCTTGTAGGGTGGGTTGAGCGAAGCGAAACCTACCGATTCAGTATTGCTAGCGGCGATAGCGCGATGGGTTTCGCTCAACCATCCTACCGCGACCACAAGAGCCGAGCGCCTAGACATAGGTCAATATATCTTTCGATTGAACACCGGAAAAACGGGCGAGCCGCTCCGGTTTTAAGATTGGGGCGACATCGTTATCCGACACGCGGTAAGATCGTTTCGCCGATCCGGTTGGGGTACGCAAATGTGGTGACAAGGGTTCGCTGGGCATAAGAGCGTCAAGGACGGGAAGGACTGCCATGCAACGAATCGCAATTTTGGGCTTGACCCTCGCGCTGGGCGCGGTCGCCGCCGTGGCACAGGAGCATGCGGGCGATTTTCCCTCGCAGCCGATGCGGTTGATCATCGGCTTCCCGCCCGGTTCGGCGGCCGACATCACGGCCCGCCTGATCGGCGCAGCGATGAGCGACACGTTAGGTCAGCAGGTGGTCGTCGAAGCCCGGCCCGGCGCCGGCAGCAGCCTCGCCGCGGAATTCGTCGCACGCGCGCCGGCGGACGGCTACACGCTATTCATAGGCACGTCATCCAACGTCACCAATGCGTCGATCAGTCCCAATCTGCGCTTCGACTTCGCCAAGGATTTCGCTCCGGTTACGCCGCTTACCGTCTTGCCGCTCATTCTCGCGGTTCATCCCTCGCTCGGCGTGTCGAGCGTCGAGGAACTCGTCGCCTTGGCGAGAACCAAGCCGGGTGAGCTCACCTACGCGTCGGTCGGGCCCGGCACCACGCCGCATCTCTCCACTGAACTGCTTAGCGTGCGCACGGGTATCAAGCTCGTTCACGTGCCCTACCAGGGTAGCCCGCCGGCGGTGACGGATCTCCTGGCCGGTCGCGTTTCGATGATGCTGGGCGTGGCCTCGACGATCATGCCGCACGTCGAAGCGGGACGGCTGATGGCACTCGCCGCGAGCTCGGCCAAGCGCGCACATGTTGCGCCGAACGTGCCGACCATGGCCGAGGCGGGGCTCCCTGATTTCGAGGCCGGCGTCTGGTTCGGCTTGGTGGCGCCCGCCGGCACGCCGGGCGCGGTGATTGAGAAGCTCAGCGCTGCCGCCAACGGGGCGCTCGGGTCGGAGGAGGTCGTCGCCAAACTCCGCGCGCAAGGATTCGAGCCGCTGGGCGGGCCGCCCGACGAATTTGCCAGGTTCATTGCGCGCGAGACCATCAAATGGGCCGCCGCTGCGGAGGGCGCTGGGCTGAAGAAATAACAAGCGCCTCGGGCCAGCTTACGGAGAGGCGCTATGATCGTTTGTGGTTCAAGATAATTTGCGCCGCATACTCGGTCCGAACCCTCCCCCGCATAGCGGGCAGAGGGTGCAGACCGAGTTCGTCGCTGCCGCTCGGCAGCTATTGCGGCCTATAACGTCCGCCGAAGGCGGGTTGGCTCTGGCCTAGTCCGGGAAGCTCCCACACGCCCGCGCCGCCAGGATTCTTGTCGGCGCCGATATTGGCATTGATCAGATAGGGCCGCCGTGCGGCGAGCGCGGTTCGTAACGCGTCGGAAAGATCGGCCGGGCGGTCAACGTTGACACCATCGATGCCGGCCGAGCGCGCCATCGCGGCAAAGTCGGGATTGTAAGGCGTGCCGGTACGCGGGTGGCGGAAGTCGGTCGCGAGCTCGCGCCCGTCGAGATAGCCGCGCTGCAATCCGCGGATCGAGGCATAGGCGAAGTTGTTCCACACGACCCAGATCACCGGCAGATCGTATTCGACGGCGGTTCCCAGCACGCTCGCGTGCATGAGAAAGGCGCCGTCGCCGCAGACCGAAACGCAAGGCCGCTCGGGCGCGGCGAACTGCGCGCCGAGTACGCCGGCAACGCCGAATCCCATCGGGCCGAATCCCATCGACCCAATGAGCGAGTCTGGCCGGCGTGAATGGCAAAACTGAATGAGCCAGTTGTGGTGGACGCCGATGTCGCTCACCAGGATGGCGTCGTCGGGCAAGACCTTGTCGATCTCGTGTGCGGCGCGCTGCGGGTGGATCGGAGAGGCGTCATCGGCGAAGCCCGGCGCGATGTATGCGTTCCACTCGCGGCGATATCCATCGATGGTGGCGAGCCATTTCGCGCGCGCGGCGGCCGCATCGCCAACGCCATCACGGCAATCGAGCTCCGCCAGCACTTGCTGGAGAAAGGTACGCACGTCGGCCATCAGTCCGAGCGCGACCGGATAATTGCGGGCGATCTCGTCGGGATCGATGTCGACGTGGATGAGCTTGGTCGGTGGAATGGTGAATGAATAGCCGGGAAGCCACGAGCTCGACGTGCGGTCATCGAAGCGGACGCCGAGTGCAAGCAAGACATCTGCGGTGCGCGCGGCGTGGTTGGCCTGATAGGGGCCGTTGCGGGCGACAAGCCCGAGCGCCAGTGGATGATGCGAATCGATCGCGCCGGTGCCGCTTGCCGACCACGCGACCGGAATGCGCAGCCGCTCCACGACCTTCATCAAGTCGGCTCCGGCTCCGCCGTATTTGACGCCCTGGCCGACGAGAATGACGGGGCGTTGCGCCGCAAGCAGCATGTCGACGGCCTTGCTCACGCCAGCCGGATCGGCGCCGCAGCGGCAGGAAATGTTGGCGTTCCACTCTTCCGGTTTCGGTGTTTCCTCCGCGGCCGCTTCCTTGAAAATGTCGAAGGGAACGTCGAGCACGACCGGTCCCGGCCGCCCAGTCACCATCGTTTTCCATGCTTGACGAATTGCAAGCGGGACCATGTCGCCGCGCGTGGGTTGAAACACGCGTTTGCAATAGGCGCGCACCGTGGACGGATAATCCGCCTGGTACTGGCGATAAAGTTCCTGGAATGCGCCGCGGTTGAATTGGGCGGTCGGCACATTGCCGGTCACCGCCAGAAACGGAACGGAATCGAGGTAGGAGTTGGCGAGCGCGATCGGCAGATTGGCCGAGCCCGGACCGCAGGAGGTAAAGGTCGCCGTCGGCTTGCCGCACACGCGGTAGTACACGTCCGCCATGAAACCGGCGACGCTCTCGTGATGAACGGAGACCGTCTTGATGTCGCCGGCGCGTTCGTAGAGCGCGTCGAGGAAGCCGATATTGCCGTGGCCGCACAGGCCGAAGACGTAAGGCACCTTTTCGCGCACGAGATAGTCGACGATCACCTGACCGCCGTCGAGCATGTTTTTGGACATCGGCTTACGTCTTCGCTGTTATGGCGGCTTCAGGGATGGGGGTCCCTGACGGCTCTTCGTATAGCGCGTTAGCGCCGCATCGAGCTAGTCACGGCGGCGGACGATACGAAAGGCTTTGATGAGCTATTCGGTCGCCTTCGCAGTGGTTTGCTGGCGCTCTGACTCGTGACGTTTCGCCTCGGCACAGCCGTCGGGCATGCGAAACACCGTGCGCGGAGGCGCCAGTCCCCGAAGCGCCGCCTTGCGCGTCTGATATTCGAGCTCCTGACGATCGGCCTCGTAACACTCCAGGAGTTTGCGGCTCTCGAGCTCCTCCGCCGGTCCTTGTGCGGGGATATCGTTGAAGCGGACCGGCACGACGACGCGGAACGACGCATCGGGAAGATTGAAATGGGCCGGCGCGGGAAACGGCTGCGCTTGCTGGAGCAAGAGGAGCGCCACCCTGCCGAGATCCGGATCACCGGTCACGATGCGCGTTCCTGGAAGCACCCATCCGCCGCGGTTCATGGTCAACTCGTATCTCACGATGCCGATCTTGCCGCGGGTTCTGGTCGCCGGGAGGTAGCGTTTATTATGCTCGAGATCCGAGCTGATTTGGCTTTGCCAGTCCTGCAGCGCAGAAAAACGAGTGGCGGATCCATCTAGAGCGATGGCAGATTGGGGGCTCGTGCAGATGAGGCTGAGCGATTTCAGCATCTCCCGCCCTGGTTTTGCCGACGAACAGAACGCACAGAGCGGTCGAGAAGTTGCTCTTCCACAAAAATATATATTGGAATAGGGGCAGGATTGCGAACCCCACTAAGGGATTAGCCGGGACTGTCGCCGGAATAAGCGCTCGAGCCGGGGGCCTACTGGCGGGCCCGAAATGCAGCAAAATGTGATCGCCGTCACATACCGGCGGCCCGCGGTGTGGAAGGGTCCTGATCAAGGCGAGTTGGCCGCCCCCACGACTCCCCCGTCCCCCAGGGTGGTCCGAATACGCCGTAGAGTGTCAATCTCGCCCCGCCTCGGCGGGGCTCTTTATTTGTGGGCGCGGGAATGGGCAGCCGGCCTGAGCCTGTCGCTGTGGCATTTGTCCCGCTCCCCACAAAAATTGGCGGCTCGACTCGGTGCTTGGGCTGAGACCAGGGCTTGTGCCCTAATCAGTCACCGAAGCCGAGCCGCGCAAATTGTCGTCCTTTCGCAGGCGCCGCGCGAGTCGTTTTCCGCAAGGACGTAAACAGCGCGTTAATCGCGAGCGGCGGGCGGGCATTGCCGGCAAGAAGCGCGGCTCATTCCGGCTTGATGCCGTGGGCGTCGATGAATTTGGTCCAGTTGGCGATCTCGTTCGTCAGCTTCGCCTTGAGCACAGTGCCCGGCGCATAGCCGGACTCGATGTCGAGATTGGCCAGCCGTTCGCGCACAAGCGGGTTCGACAGCGTGCTGGAAACCGCTTTTTCCAGCTTGGCCTTGATGGTCCTCGCAATGCCCTTGGGCGCGAAGATGCCAAACCAGAATCGCAAGTCCACCTCCGCGGTCGTCACACCGGCTTCGGTGAGCGTCGGAACGTTCGGCAGCACCGGCGAGCGCTCCACGCTCGTCACCGCGAGTCCCTTGATCCTGCCCGTTTCGACCAAGCCCTTGGCGACCTGAATCGAAGCCATGTTGAGCGCCACGTGCCCGGCAATCACATCGTTCATGGCGGGCCCGCCGCCCTTATAGGGCACGTGAACCGCCTCCATTCCCGTCGCCGCTTTGATCACTTCGAAGGTCAAATGCGAGACGCTGCCGATGCCGGCCGAGGCATAATTCATCTTCTGCGGCAACGCGCGCGAATACGCGATGAGCTCGGCGACCGAGTTGGCCGGCACGTTGTTCGCAACCGCCAGAACCAGCGGCGAGGTGGCGGCCGCCGCGATCGCATCATAGTCCTTGACCGGATCGAACGCGGTTTTCTTGTAGAGCGCTTGGCTGATGCCGAGTGCGTTCTCCGCCATCAGGAGCGTATAGCCATCCGGCTCCGAAGCCGCGACATAGTTCCAGGCGATGGTGCCGCCGGCGCCCGGTTTGTTCTCGATGACAACCGACTGACCCAGCGCCTCGCCCAGCTCTTGCGTGATCTGGCGGGCAAAGGTGTCGGTTGCGCCGCCGGGCGGAAATGCTACGACCAGGCGGACCGGCCGGTCGGGATAGGCGGATCGGCCCTGCGCCTGCGCGACGGCCGCGGCGCCGAGCACGGCGCATAAGACCGAGCACCAGCGCAAGCGATTGCGCAATCTTTCGCCTCCCGGTTCTATCCGCGCCACCGTCGCGCAAACGCTGCGACCGCGGCTGCTGCGCCGAGATCGCCCGCCCGGCAATCGTAAAGCACGCGCGCGGCAACCGCAAAGCGCGGCTTTTCCCGGCCACCCATTCGCGTTATCTTGCGGGTTCGGGGCTCCCCTAGCGCGGGCGTAGTTCAGTGGTAGAACGACAGCTTCCCAAGCTGTATGTCGAGGGTTCGATTCCCTTCGCCCGCTCCATTACTTAGCTGAATTTCAGCCGAAAGTTTTACAGGCAGTTTTACAGCTTATGTTCCGTTTCTGGCCTCGTTAAGCTGACGGATCAACGCTCTCGTTGCGGCACTGCGCGCAACGTATCGTCGGATAATACGCTCCACTTGGTCCTCGCTCCACGAGAGAATTTCAGCGATCACGCGGATTGATAGGCCCGCAATGTAGAACTTCGTTGCAGCCGTTCCCCTTAGGTCATGGAAATGCAAGCCTCGGTCATTGATGCCCGCGGCGATCTTAGCTCGATTGAAAGCGGTCCCGAATCCGCTCGACCTCCACGGACGACCACGGCTGTTAGTCAAGATCGTTGGTGAGCGCTTCGGAATCCGCGCGAGCACGGCACGCAAGTCATCATACAACGGGATAATCGCTTCGCGCAGACCGCGGCTCTTCCCGCTCGCGAGCGTAATTGCGTCTTCTCCGACATGCGACCAGGACAGGCGCAACAAATCGCTGAGGCGCAATCCGGTATGTGCCGCAAGATCAACCGCATTCTTGATTGACTCTGGGCACGGTTTCTTTGTGGCGCCATCCTTTAACCGCTTAAGGTCCGAGTCTGTCCAAATGATTTCCGAGCGGTCGCCGCTATAGAGGCGTTTAATGCCCTCGCATGGGTTACCGGCGACCTTGCCGAGGGGGTCTACTGCATACGAAAGCACGCGCGATAGCACCTGCATTCCGTAGTCCGCCGTGCGACCCAGCGCCGGATCACTGGACGTATCTTTTCGGGTCGATCGAATTGTGCAATGCGCAGGTCCCCGAAATAGTCGGTGATCCGATCAAGCCATGGTGCCCAGTTTTTGCGAGTTGAGTCGCTGAGGTTCTTGTAGTCGGAGCTCGTCTTGTACAGCACCACAAGGGATTTAAAGCGACCCGGGTCCGGCGTCCGAAGGTCTTCGATGGCTTGATTGTAAGACGCCATGAATCCCGGCGTGCCAGGTTCCCCATGGACGCGCGGCCCGCCGCGCCACGCGTAATAATAAACCCGCCCCTTAATTCTCAGCTTGTGAATGCCGCGAAGCTCAATTTTCATTTTGCGCCTCGAACTCTGCAAGCTCGCGATCAAGCTCGTCGGAATGTTGCGCCGGTGAACGCGCAGTCTCAACTTCGATCTGACCCTGTGAATCAACTCGTACCGCAAGAACGGATAGACCGGCGGCGACCACGGCCTTGACCGCGCGGGTTACATTGCGCTGACGGAAGCTGGACGGCCGACGGCTCATTGTAGGTCGTCCACGCCGAGGGGCCCGAGCGCTGGCTTGTTTAGTTTGCGATAGATTGTGACGTTGCCGCTCGGACTTTGGATCGCAGCCTTGTCCTCGCTCAGCGCCGCCACCCGGCGGCCATCGAGCAGCCAAATCAGGCCGGTCTCATCGTAGCGGGAGAGCCGATTAAAACTGGGCTTGACGTGGTCTGGTACGCTGAACAGGCCGAATAAGTCCCCGGCCGTCCACCCGAGGGCGTGCGCCTGATCACCCCAGCGGGCCAGAAAGGTCCTGCCGTCGGCAATGGCCTGCTGCCAGCGATCGGGCTCGACGTGATCAGGACAGCGATGTTCAAGGACCGTGAAGACGTTTTGCAGGGCCCCGAGCTTGGGCGAAGCTGAATTTTTGAAAACATGGCACCACGAGCAACCGACAGAACCGACAAAACCCGGTTCTGTCAGTTTTGTCGGTTGGCTGAGGTCCCGTGTTTTCAGTTTTTGCAGATATGGATTCGTCGCAATGGTCGTCCCGCTCATTGCACGG
>Ga0126370_10000382_pt1 | contig 17932 bp, 10 predicted proteins | sample PanSoiMetaPlot_3_FD_92586 | JGI IMG/M metagenome (GOLD analysis project Ga0126370, IMG submission 92586) | Tropical forest soil microbial communities from Panama - MetaG Plot_3 | ecosystem: Environmental > Terrestrial > Soil > Tropical forest > Bulk soil | place: Panama | collected 2016-02-17 | reverse complement strand
TCCAACACCCGAATGGCATTCCCCGGTGCGTCCCCCAGCGTCTCGGCTTTCGGGAATCGCAACGGCATCGCTTGGGCGCTGCAGACCCAAGACTACTTGAGGAGCGGCCCCGCCATCCTCCACGCCTATGAAGCGGTGAACTTGCAGAATGAGCTCTACCATAGCAACCAGACCGGTCTTCGAGATCATCCAGGAGGTGCGGTCAAGTTTGCCGTTCCAACGATTGCCAACGGAAAGGTGTATGTTGGGACTCAGACGACCCTTGCGGTCTATGGGTTGTTTCCTCCGACGACGACGAGCCCCGCCGCTCCCTCGAACCTTACCGCGCGGCCCATCTCTTCTTCAAAAATCGAGCTTTCATGGACTAACCATGCGGACAACGCCACTGGGATCAAGATAGAGCGATCCTCCAACGGGGTTACGTTTAAGCAAGTCAACACCGTTGCTCGCAGTGTCGGCTCCTACACCGATGCAGGTTTGAGCAGCAGCACAAGGTTTTTCTACCGCGTCCGGGCAACGAACCAAGTCGGAGATTCGAGCCCTTCCAACGACGCCAGCGCGATCACAGGAATTCAGCCGCCGGCTCTGGAAATTAAAGATGTCTGCGTTGGATCAATCGATTTGGCCTGGGCCGCTTCGCCCGCAGCCGAGCGCTATGAGATCCAAAGGTCCCCCGATGAGATCACCTTCGAGACCATCCGCGTCGTCGATCCGGGTACCACCCGCTTTACCGATAGCGGGCTTCCCGTAGGGAGCGGCCATTTTCATCGCGTGATGGCGGTAAGAGCGGACGGCGACTCCGCCCTGTCCAACACTGTGGGTAGCACGATCGGCGGACCCGTTCATATTAATCACTTGCTGGGGTTTGACAGACACGGCGAGCTGACCGCAAATGAGAACGCGGAATTTACGGTGGAGGGCGTTGCTCGCCTGACTGGGGATGGCACCCAACGGGGCAGCTTCTTCACGACCCAGCGAGTAAGTATCCGCGCCTTTCAAACGAGCTTCACATTCCGGCTTCACGACGGGACGCCCACGATCGCCGACGGGCTTGCGTTTGTCATTCAGAACAACAGTCCGACAGCGATTGGACCGTCCGGCGGCGGGCTTGGTTATGGGCCAGATCTACCAGGTGCTGCGAGGGGCATCCGAAATAGCGTGGCCATCAAGTTTGATGTGTTTCAAAATGTCTCAGAGGGTCCCAATTCGACGGGCATCTTCACCGACGGCCGCTCGCCGACGGTTCGCGACGAAACGCTGCCCCCGGAGATCCCGGACAGGTCCATTGACTTGCGTCCACCAACTTCGACCATCGAGCTGCGAAGCCAGAGCACCAAGAAAGTGGACCTCACGTATGACGGAACCACACTCACCGAGACGATTACCGACCTGTTCGATCCCGATCGGACTTTCACCACTTCCTATAAGGTGGATATCGCCAAATTTGTGGGTGGCGATACAGCATTCGTGGGTTTCACCGGTGCGACGGGAGGTAACTTCTCTCTCCAGGACATCCTGACCTGGGGTTATGACGAGGATCCGAAGAGCGAGGATCTTCCGCCTCGGAGGCCGGCGCAATTGCGAGTCACAAACGTCGATCGCCACGATGCTGAACAATCCGATATCACCATTGCCTGGCTATGCAATAACGCTCAGAATGTGACCGGGTTTTCGCTTGAGCGATCCACCGATGGCATTAGCTTTAAGGAGATTCAGCAACTCGACGTGCCGACGGTGAGCTTCACGGAGACACGCGGCGGTGGGAGCTACTTCTATCGGGTGAAATCCTTTAATGCCGCGCGCAGCTCAGCTCCATCGAATGTGGACAACGTAATGATCGGCGGCGGGGATAACCCCACGCGGATTGAGCATCCCAAAGGATTTGCCAAACACGGCGACCTCACTGCCAATGGGACAACTGCCTTTGTGGACACGGTTGCAGAATTGACGAATGGTATGACGAGCCCGGTTCATACCAGCAGTTTCTTCTCAAACAGCAGGGTACCGATTGCGAAATTCGACACCTCGTTTCAGTTCCGGATAACGGGCAACGTCGGTGGCGACGGAATGACCTTTACCATTCAGGGCAATAACCCGCGAGAGATCGGAAACCAGAAGGGTGCGCTCGGTTATCACGGTATTCGCAATAGCGTGGCGATCAAGTTCGATATTCTCAATAACGACGGGGAAGGCAACAACTCGACGGGTATGTTCATCGACGGCCACTATCCCTCGATCGCCCAACCGGGCAGCGGCGACGTCCTAGTTGACTTAACCGACACGGGCGTCGTTCTGAGGGGACACGTTCTTCGAGCTGACATGAGTTACGACGGCGCCACGCTGATGGTGACGATCACCGATGTAGAGTCGCCAGAGCTGTCCGCTACGCAAACCTATACCGTAGATCTCCCTGCCAAAGTGGGCGGTCCCTTGGCCTATCTCGGTTTCACCGGTGCCTCCGGACAGTTCAGCGCGGCGGCAATGCAGGTTGAGAACTGGACCTTTCAGACGCGCTGAGCAGTGCTATATCCGTGAATCGGGTCGAGGAGGGATTGTTCATGATTCAATCCAAGCTGCCATGGATGTGCAGCGGTCTGGCGCTGTTGGTGGCTTTGACATCATCGGCCCAGCCTAAGACTTGGAAACTGATTTGGTCGGACGAGTTTGACGGTCCGGCCAAATCAGCGCCTGATCCGAAGAAGTGGGGATTCAGTATTGGCGGCGGTGGGTGGGGCAATCGTGAGCTGGAAACTTATACCAGCCGCCGCGAGAACTCTTTTCTCGATGGAAAGGGGAATCTTGTCATCGAGGCCAGACGAGAAAGATTTACCGGCCCGGACGGAATTACACGCGACTATACTTCAGCTCGGCTGAATACGGCAGATACGTTTACGCAACTATACGGGCGCTTTGAAGCGCGGATGCAATTGCCGATTGGGCAGGGACTGTGGCCTGCCTTTTGGACGCTCGGAGACAACATCACGTCCATGGGCTGGCCCACTTGTGGCGAAATGGACATCATGGAGAATATTGGCCGCGAGCCATCCACCAACCACGGCAGCCTACACGGACCAGGGTACTCCGGCGGAAGTGCCGTCACCGGAACGTATACGCTCCCCGATGGGCAGCGGTTTGCCGATGATTTTCATGTCTTCGCAATTGAATGGTCTCCGAAGCAGGTGGATTTCTTCGTTGACGATGTTTTGTATCAGACCAAAACTCCCGCCGATCTCCCAGCTGGACGTCGGTGGGTATTTGATCATCCTTTTTACATCATCATGAATGTTGCAGTGGGCGGCACTTTTCCGGGGTCGCCGGACGAAACCACGGAATTCCCGCAGTTGCTAATCGTGGATTACGTAAGAGTCTATGGAAGCCCTCCGGCTAAAAAGCTGATGAACGGCCGGATGTATTAATCACCCAGTGATGGCTGACAGCCGCGGCGCGCAACCCTCGGCGGTTTTCCGGCTCTTGCATTTGTGGAGTCATGGGTCATGTGCAACAAGTCACGACCCATGACTCGCGACTGGGTTACTGTCCCACGACGAACAGGTAGCCGTCGTTTTCCGTATAGAGCTTGCCGTCCGCTCCGATGGCGAGCGGCGTGTAAGCCGCGCCGATAGCAATTCTCAGGAATAACTTCGACTGAGGCGTGACGAACACCCCCGAATGGCCCTGCGGGATGGCGTACACGTTACCGTCCTCGCTGTTGGCATACACGGTCCCGTTCACGTCGACGGCCGGCGCATTGATGCACCATTCAAAGCCGTTCGGGTTATCCGGTTGGACGATGGTCGTGCTCTTGAATTGCCACTCGGGAACGAGGTTGGGGCTGAGCTGGGTGATGTAGAACGGGCCAGGCGGAGGCGCATCAGTGCCCGGACAGCAGTTCGCGTCGTAGTGATTGTCTTTGATCACGACAGAATAGGTGCCGCCATGCGGGTAGATGGCCGGCGTGGAGTCCCACCCGAAGTCAAATATGGCGATGAGCTGGCCGTTCGAGTCAAACCTCCACAAGTGGCCCCGGGCAAAGTTGTAGCGCGAGTACGAGCCATAGAGGACCGACCCGTCGGGCGCCACCGCCGGTGACGACGAGGATTGATCGACGACGCGGCCCGCCGGGGGCTCACCCGTCGCCGGATCGACGCCGTGGGCAGCACCAACGCGGCAGCCGATAAGACCGTTGTCGTCTGGGAGGATGACTCCGCAACCGTCCGCGAGATGCCCGCGCAGCGACGCGTGCCACTTCGGCGTCAGGTCGGGATTGACCGCCACGACATACGAATATCGGCTGCGCAAATGAGCGCGGCTGACCGAGTAGATGGTTCCATCCGGCGCGATCACCGGCGCAACGTTGAGCCCAACCCGCTGCGATCCACACGGCCCGACCGGCGCAGGGTGGGGCGGCGGCCAGGGAACATCCGTCGTGGTGTTGTATGTGGTGGTACAGGTCGTCGGCGCGCCAGTTACCAGATTCTGGTAGCTCACCCGCGACGTGCTGTCGTCGGCGCCTACCTTGACCAGCCATGAACCCCGAATGTCGGTTCCACTGGCGCCCCAAGGGTCGGTCGAGTCGAGCTTCAGGACGTTATAGTAAACGTTCCCCTGGTCATCCGCGCTGAGTGGTCCGGCCACGAAAGTCTGGGGATCCAGCGTACTGCCGAACGGGTTGATGCGCGAGGCGACCGAGCCGTCGCCCTGGTCGAGCTTGAAAATCGTCCCCCCGGCGCCCGGTACGTAAACAAAGCCGTTGGCCAGCACGGCGTGGAAGACGGGCTCCCAACCGCCTAATCCCAGGCGGTCCTGCTTGGAGCTCTGGCCATTACCAGGACCGTTCGGCTCAGGCTTCCAGTCGGTCGCAAAATCCCACTTCTCGACCAGTGTCCCCCCTTCCCAGTGAAGCCGCTTTTCGTGCCAGGTTTGAGAATTCCAATGATCCGGGTCGCTGAACGGCCCGCTCTTGAATTCCATAAACACGTCATTCTGGTGCACCAGCGGTGCTTGATAGTGCGCCAGCAAATCGCCACCTGAAGCGTCTTGCTCGGCTGGCACATTTGGGTCGTACTGGAGACTCGCGAGCGGTTGATCGAGATTCTGACCTACTACGCTAACGAAACCCTGATGCTCTTGGTTCTGGCCCCATTGCGGCCAGTTGGTCGACGGCTGGGCAAACCCAGCCGAAGCGAATGTAATCATCAAAGCGATCCCAACGATGGCAATGAAAGACAACACCTGCCGTATTTTGTGGTTCATGGAGCCCCCTTTGGGAATCCGGACCGCCCATCTACCAGTCCCTCCCAATTTCTCGCGGCAACGATGAGAGAGCGACGGATGGGCGCGAGGATGCCACCCGCCCCTAGAGCGCGCTGATTGCAGCGTGTCAATGACGCTCGGCTTCGACTTGTTCAGTCCACGTCGCTTGCGGGTCTGAAAATCTCCGGGGAGGTTATCCCTTAAACAATACGCGATGTCTCGCGCTCGATGTCCCCGACTGCCAAGAGAGCCGAGCGCCAATAGGAGACATCATGGCTCGTCCACGACCGCCTTACTAAGGCGTATAGGACTCGTTGGTGTCGACTGCGCCGTAGCCCTGCCGCGTGGCGCCGCCCGGAACGTAGAAGATTCCGCTGAGCGACGCGCCCCCGGTGCCGTGCCGCGGCGTGAGCATCGGTTCTAATGACTGCCAACTGTCTTTGCCCGGATCGTAAACTTCATGCTCGGCAAACACGCCGGTGGAAACGTTGGGATTCCCCTCGCCCCCGGCAACGAAAACGCGATTGTCGACAACCGCGCCAGCAGTTCCGGCTCTCGCAGTGAGCATCGGCGACTTAGCGCTCCACACGCCGACGACCGGGTCATATTCGTCGACGTTGCCGCGCAGAGCGCCATTGTTTCGGCCGCCGACTGCGTAAAACTTGTCGCCGACCGCACCCGCGATGAGGTGATCACGCGGCTCGCTCAGGCTGGGAAGCATTTCCCATGTATCGGTCTGCGTATCGTAGGCCGAAAAGTCTCCAACCGAGACGTTTTGTCGAAAGCCACCCGCGATATAGATTTTCGTTCCGATGGCAGCCGTTCCACCCGCGCCGCGCTCGGTCCCCAGTGGCATCGGCGTGAGCTGGGTCCACGAGTTCTTGCTCGGATCATACGAGTACGCGTCTCCGACGGCGGCGAACGAGCTCCCCACGAGCGCACCGAGAACATAGAGGCGACCCCCGACGGCGGCTGCATTGGTGTGATGGAGAGCACGAGGTAGCGGCGCGACTTCGCTCCAAGAATCCTTGCCCGGGTCGTACGCTTCGACCCTCGGCACGATCTCGAGGCTGCCGGTGAATCCACCCAGCACGTAGATGCGGCCCGCCAGAGCCACCACCGCGGTCTCTTGGCGCGGCCCCGCTGCGAGAGGCGCCAGCGCCGTCCAGCCTTTGCCGCGGCCGCAGGCCGCAAAGAGGAGCGAAAGGATCAGCACCGAGTTTCGCATCATGCGAACCATTTTGTAACCGCACCAGAGATATCCCCTCGGGCCCTCGCGTGCCATCCGGCGCTCGAAGGCCATTGGGCTCGGGGATCAAAACGCGGTGACGCCGGGTGTCACCAAGCATCTGGCAAACAGAAGCAACCCGGCTGCCCTGGGTCCGAGCAACAGCTCGAGGGATTGGCAGATCCGCTCCAAGAGTAGTAAGCATTTCTCGCTGCCACTTGACGCGGCAAGGAGAGGGGCTTCATGCGCGCACTTCTTGTTTTGTGTCTTACGGTGTTGATTTTTTCCGACGAGGTCTAACGCCGAGCTCGTTTGGGTAGATGCGAACGGCGGTATTGTTACGCCCGTGCTCGAGTGGGATTTTTCCTCGACCCCCTATATGGATGGCAACGGACTGATCTGGATCCTAGACCCTGATACAGCTATCGTTAAGAAACCTGGTCGCGTTGAGCGCCTCTTTTTGCAACCCGACTGCACAGGACCTGGCTACGTTGCGCCCGTGCAACCGCGATACGTTTTCATAATTCGTAATTTGCCGGGATGTTGGGTGCGTCGAGACGACACCCTAAGTCAATTTGTCACGTGACACAAACTGGACCGATGCGCCTTGTAGACAGCGTCCCCTTCGGGTCCTCGCCGCGATTTGGACTTCTTACTGAACGGTCCAGAGGATGCTCCCAATCACCGGCTCACCCACATTGACGCGTTGCGAGGCGAAAACTCCCCGTGGATCGTCCATATGCTCCACCACGCAACTGAAAAAGACGGAGTCGGCATTCCCGCAACTGCTAATCGTGGACTACGTAAGAATCTACGGAGCTGTTCGGGAGGCCGTTAGACAGGCGAAGTTGCGGTCGGAACGCGTCGCAGCAGGACGATGGCAATGATCGCGGTGATCAGCGCGACGATCGCGCAGGCGACGATGCCCGCCTCCATTGCCCGAGTGAATGCACCGCGCGCGGTGGAGCGCAATGCAGCGGCAATTGTGCTCGGCAGTCCCTCGGCCACCCCAAGCGCGCCGCCGAGCGTTCCGCGCGCCGCCTTGACTCCATCGGCTGAGAGACCTCGCGGTATCCCATCGGCCATCGATCGCCGATAGACCGCAGTCCCAATGCTGCCGAGGATGGCGATGCCGAGCGCGCCGCCGAGCTCCGAGCTGGTCTCGGAGATCGCTGCCGCCGCTCCAGCCTTTTCGGGCGGCGCTGCACCGATGACCATATCGGTCGTCAGCGTGAATGCCGGAGAGAAACCGATGGAGAAAATGATCGAGGCTGCAACAATCACGACGAGCGGTGACGCATTGTCGACCTGCGTCAGCACGGCGAAGCCGGCCGCTCCGACGACGAGACCGCTGGCGATCAGGAATGCCGGACGAACCTGCCGCGCGACCAACGGAGTGAGCAGCGATCCGACGATGAACCCGCTGGTCCACGGCAGCGTCCACAGTCCCGCGCGCAGGGGCGACAGACCGAGCACGAGTTGCAGATATTGCGCGATGAACACATACGAGCCGAAGGCCACGAACGTCGCTAGCATGTAAGTCGCGAGTGATCCGCTGAATGCGGGCAGACGGAACAACTCAATATCGATGAGCGGATCGTCGAGTGTCTTCTGTCTGCGAATAAATGCGTATCCGACGATCCCCCCGGCGACGATGCTCAACGCCGCCACCCATCCCAATCCGTCCTGGGCGCTCTTCTTGAGCCCGTAGATGACGAGAAGCACCCCGGCCAGCGACATCGCGGCGCTGATCACATCCAGCCTCCCGGCGTTCGGATCGCGAAACTCCGGCAGCAGCACAGGACCCACGGCCAGCAGTAGGAGCATGACCGGCACGCTGATCAGAAATACCGAGCCCCACCAGAAATGCTCGAGCAGCACGCCGCCGATCAGAGGGCCGATCGCAGCGCCCGCAGAATAGCTGGTGATCCAATACGCAATGGCCACCCGGCGCTGCCGCGGGTCGAGAAACATGTTACGGATAAGCGATAGCGTCGAGGGCGCGAGCGTTGCGCCCGCGAGTCCCAGCAGCGCGCGGGTGGCGATCAGCATCTCCGCGCTGCGCGAGAATGCCGCGAGCACGGATCCGACTGCGAAGGCCGCGGCGCCGATCAGCAGCAGCCTCCGGCGGCCAATCCGGTCGCCAAGTGTTCCCATCGTGATCAGCGATCCGGCCACCAGGAAGCCGTAGATATCGATCAGCCACAACAGTTGAGAGCTGCTCGGCCGGAGCGTCACGCTGAGCTTCGGCACCGCGAGGTTCAACACCGTGAGATCCATCGAGTACAGCAGACAAGGTAGGGCGATCACGGCAAGGCCGATCCACTCCCGGCGTCCGGTCCTGGGCGCGATGTTGGTGTCGGTCATGGCGTCTGCAACACCTGCGGAAGCCCGAAGGCGTCGAACACGTCCGGCGCGAAAGTGGTGATCTCCGTGATCACGCCGTCCTCGATCCGGAGCACGTCGAGAGTCATCGCACGATACACCGAGTCGCCCTTCGCGAGCAGATAGTTGGCGACGGCAGGCTGTCGGTTCGCGCGCGTAACCACGCAGCGGATCCGGCCAAAATCTTCCGAACCGAAACCTCCCTCAGCCCAGAAGCGGATCATCGGCTCCCGACCGACAAGCACCCTTGGATCGGGCGGCATCCTAAAGATCGCATCGTCGCGAATGATGGAGGCGAATGCAGAGAGATCAGGAGTCTCGGTGGCCTCGGTGTACTTGCGCAGCAGCTCGCGTTCGGCCGCGGTAGCCTCGACTCCGGCAGGCCATTCCGCCCTGTGTGCAGGGAGGTGCGCCTGAAGTGTCGCACGTGCCCGCTGCAGCGCGCTGTTCGCCGCGGCCACGCTGACCTCGAGAAGCTCGGCTGTCTCTTTTGCCGACCACCCCAGCACATCGCGCAAAAGGAGCGCGGCGCGCTGTTGCGGCGTCAGGAGCTGGATCAAGGTGAGGAATGCCAGCTCGATCGTCTCCTTCGTCAAAACGACCGCATCCGGTCCGAGCAACGCGTCCGGGATTGGTTGAAGCCAGGTCACTTCGGCAAGGGCTTTTGGATCGCGGCTCGAATCGTCGTTCGCTATCCCGGCGAGCTCCGCCCTTCGCCGGTCGCGCGCGATCACATCGAGACTTGTGTTCGTTGCGATGCGATACAGCCACGCGCGAAGCGAAGCATCTCCTTTGAAGCTCTCTCGGTACTGCCACGCGCGGGTGAACGTCTCTTGCACGGCATCTTCGGCATCGTGGAGCGAGCCCAGCATGCGATAGCAGTGGACCAGCAGCTCGCCCCTGTGTTGTTTTGCGACGGAGTTGAAGGCGGACTCGTCTCCCGCCCGAACGGCCGCAGCGGCTGCCGCGGTCTCGTCCGACTCCGTCATTCCCTGGCGTTCCGTCATGGCTGACTCCTTTTTCGTAGAACTAACAACTAAGACAGGACGAGAACGCAAAACTCATCGCGCGCTTTAGCGGCAGAGCAGTTCCTCCGCTCGTTGGTCCCGGCCTCCACGCGCCTAGAGTTCGGCGATCGCGATTCGCTCGCGGATTACGTCTGAGACATTGGCACGCGGGTTCGCGTAGAGGCGACGCCACTCGGCCGAGCCCGTGTCTTCGACAACATGAAGACCAGCGAGCGAAAGGCGCTCCGCTGCTGTCGCCCGCGTCATCTCCCCGCGGAATGGTTCGCCGAAGAAGCGGACCATCATGCGGATATCGAAAATCCGAGGCGGCGTCGTCTCCGGCTCGACGTATGTCATGGCCAAGCGACTGCCAGGCGCCGATCGCGCGGCGAGGGCCCGCATCGTTGCGACTTGCGCTTCGGGCGTCAGATATGGCGTCACGCCTTCCCACAGCCAGAACGTGCGTTGGTAACTTGTGTGGCCGGCAGCAGCCAGCGCGGCACCGAGATCGTCACGCTCGAAGTCGACGGGCACGTAGATGTGGCGCATTGCCTTCGAGGAGAGCGAGCGCGCACGCTCCCGCTTCACGGCTTGCGTCGAGGGATGGTCGACTTCGAAGAGGCTCGAGTCCGAAATGTCATCGAGTCGAAAGGCGCGACCGTCGAGGCCCGCGCCGAGAATAACAAGTTGACGTGTGCCGGCGGCATGAGCGGCGTGCCACGCGTCGTCGAAGAACCGGGTTCGTAACGCGACAAGGTCCATCCGTCCGCGGGCCTTCTCGAGCATGCGCTGTCGCCCGTCGGGCCGCCGCGCCATGGAACGCAGCGTACGTCGATACATCCAGCGCCAAGGAGCGCCCAGGAACACAAGCGCCGTCGGATCGCTAAAGTCACGCACTTCGGTTAGACCCTCATGCGAAAGCGCTCGCATCAGGGTCACTAGACTCGAGGTGCTGCTCGGCTGTCCTCTACGCACGGTGCTTAAGCGCCTACGGCGGGAAGGATGAAGGCAATGTTGCTCCAGCCGCGGCCGTACAATACAGATCGGGAAATCGTGGGGCATCGGTGAAGCTCTCTGTCTGGTTCGAAGAACTGAAGCGCCGGCGGGTTTTCCGCGTATTGGTGGCCTACGCTATCGCTGCCTTCGCCATTCTCCAGGTAATCGAGCCGGTAATGCACGGGCTCGCGCTTCCAGAATGGCTGCTCAAAGTGGTGGTGATCGGTCTCGGCCTCGGCCTGCCCGTCGCGCTTCTGCTCGCCTGGGCCTACGACATCGGTCCGCGCGGCATCGAACGCACGCCGTCGCCCGCGGGCGCTGATCCAAAACCGAGCGCCCGCGCCTACCGCGCCCTCGTGCTCACTGCCCTCGGGTTGCTGCTCGCCTCCCCGGCTGTCCTCTACTACCTCGTGGCGCGCGGGCCCTCGCAAGGCGCTGTGGTCGCCTCTTCCCCAGGCGGCACAACGGGGGCGTCCGTCGCCGTCCTTCCCTTCGTCAACATGAGTGACGACGCCGCAAACGAGTACTTCTCGGATGGACTGTCGGAGGAGATCTTGAACGCCCTCGCCCACATTCCCGGTCTGCGGGTGCCGGCGCGGACGTCTTCCTTCGCCTTCAAGGGCCAGGCGCAGGACGTAGCAAAAATCGGCGCTGCGCTTCGCGTGGCCAATATCCTCGAGGGCAGCGTACGCAAGGCTGGAGGCAAGATCCGCCTCTCGGCGCAGCTGGTGAGCGCGTCCGACGGCTACCACGTCTGGTCGCGGACGTACGAGCGCAGCCTCTCGGACGTGTTCGCCATCCAGGACGAGATTTCGTCGGACATCGCCGCTGCGCTCAAGGTGCAGCTCGTGCCCACCGCTGTCGCCGCCACGACGCAGGCCGGCGCCACCACCAATCCCGAAGCGTACGAGGCCTACCTCTTGGGCAGGCACGCGCTCAACCAGCGAAGCCGCGCTTCGATCGAAGCCGCGATCGCGAGCTTCCGCAAGGCGACGGCCCTCGACTCCGGCTTCGCGGCGGCCTGGGCTGACCAGGCAGTCGCCACGCTGCTGTTGGGGCGCACGAGCGACACCTATGGCGAGCTGCCGATGAAGGAGGCAATCGCCAGGGCGAGGCCCGCGCTTCAGAAGGCGCAATCGCTGGCACCCGAGCGGGCAGAGGTGCTCGCGGCGAGCGGCTTCGCGGAGTCCTGCGCGGGGAACCTGCGGCGGGCGATCGAGCTCTACGACCGATCGCTGGCCATCAACCCGAGCAACGGCGAGCTGCGCAACTGGCGCGCACTCGCGCTGGGCGCCCTGGGTCGCTACGACCAAATGTTGGCCGCCGCTGCCGAGGCGGTGAAGGTCGATCCGCTCTCCAAGATCGCGCTGTACAACTACGCGCCGAAGCTGCAGGCCTTCGGACGAACTTCCGAGATCGACGCAGTGGTGGAGCGGCTGCGTGCGCTCGACGAGGGCTGGGGCGAGTGGGTCCTCGGCACGCTGGCACAGGACCGTGGCGACCGTCCTGAAGCGGTGCGCCACTACCTGCAGGCCGTGCGGCTGGGGCGAGACAAGGCTGCATCGGCTCTGGCGACCGTCTTTGCGGAGCTCGGCCTGCGCGAGGAAGCGCTGCGCGCGGGAGGGGCGGGGAACGTCCGAGTGCTTTCCACACTCGGCGACCGCGCAGGCGCCCTGCAAGGAGCGCGGAGCGCCGCCGCCACCGACCCGGATAACCTCGAGGCTGCAGCGTTGCTCTTCTGGGCAGTCTACGCCGCTGGCCGGGCCACTGAGGCAGCAACATTGGCTTCCCGACTGTGGGAGCGGAGTGAGATCATCGGCGGTCGCTTTGATCTCCTCCTGTTTATGGCAGACGCCGCGCGCGCTGCCGGGCAAGGCGACCAAGCGGCTCGGTATCGGAACCGGTCCCAAGATCTGATCGAGCTGGCACGGCGCTCGGGGCTGGCGGCCGATCGCGTCGATGGCCAGCGGGCGATGCTGGCCCTTTACGATGGTCGCGACCACGAGGCGGTGGCGCTACTGATGGCAAGCCTGGCGACCTTCGCTGGACCCCGGTCCAACCTGGACCTACCCATTACCAAGCGCCTGGCGCCTCGATCCGACTTCCAGACCGCACTCCGTGCACTCGACGCAACTCTGAGCGATCAGCGACTTCGGGTGGTGCGAATGCTCTGCGGCCCGGACCGCGTCTCACCCAGCTGGCAGCCGGCTCCCGAGACCTGCACGCGCCTGACTTTGGCGCCCTGACGAGCTCGTCCAGTGTCCACGGACGGCGCTTCACGATGGTGCCATCGTACCCGACCGCCCAGATGTCGCTCGCCCCACTCCCCAGACGCTGCTGAGACCCCTCGTCACGCTGCTTGAGACGCCCGTCCAGCGTGGCTGACGTGTCTGCGAAAGTGTCGGCCCGCTTTGTCAAACGGCGGCGCCGGTGAAACGTTTTCGGCCGCCGCGTCATGTCGAGCATGAGATCCAGATCGCGCCGCGGCACTCTTGCTCTTTCCGTCATCGCCATCGCTGTTTTCACCGGGGCGAGCATTCCTGGCTCGGCGTTCGGGTATGGCGAAACACAGTGGGTGCCGGGCACCCTGACCGCGGTACCCTCCGGCTGGGTGGTCATCGCCCGATCCGGCAGCCAGTATCAGATAATGAATACAGCCGGGGCGACCTACGGCGCCCAGACGACCGTGTTGTTGTTGAGTCCGATTCCGCCAAACTGGGTGATAACAAATGCAAATCAAGACTACCGATGGCTGCGCTACATCGGTGGTGCACCCCAGGGAGCGCAGGTCGCTGTCATCCTGAGCAGCCCGGTGCCGCCCAACTGGGTGATCATCGGCGAAAGCAGCACGTCTCGACAGCTGCAGTACGTGGGCGGCTCTCGATACGGAACCGAGGTGACGGTCGTCCTCGACAGCCCCGTACCAGCGGATTGGTTGATCGTCGATGTCAACAGTAATTACCGCCGGCTGCGATACGTCGGTGGCGCGTCCTACGGAGCCGAGGTCACGGTGGTTCTGAGCAGCCCCGTGCCGCCGAACTGGGTGTTCATCGACGCCAACAGCAGTTATCGAACACTCGAATACGTCGGCGGCGCGCACTACGGCGCTCAGGTCCAGGTGATTCTCTCCAGCCCGATCCCGGCGAGCTGGGTGATCATCAGCGCCGGCAGCAGTGCGCGCGTGTTGCGTTACCTCGGCGGGGCTCCGGCGGGGACGACCCTGAACGTCACGCTCGACAGTCCCATCCCTTCGGGATGGCAGATTGTCGCCTCGGGATCAGGGTACCGCACGATCAGCAATGCGACTTCGACTGCGACCGCGTACGGGACGACGGCCCTCGTCGAGGCGACGCTCAGCGCAGTGCCGGCCGACTGGGTCATCCTGGAACAGATCGGGTCCCAATACAGGATCATGTACGTTCGCGGCGCATCGTACGGCGCTCAGGTGACGGTCATCCTGGCGAGCCCGGTGCCGCCCAATTGGGTCATCATTGATGAGAATAGCTCGAACCGCTGGTTGCGATACGTAGGCAACGCACCTTTTGGCGCGCAGGTGACCGTCGTTCTCGCGAGCCCCGTGCCCTCGAACTGGGTGATCACCGATGCGAACAGCGCGCGCCGCTGGCTGACTTATGCCGGGAACGCGACGTACGGTGCGCAACTGACGGTGATCCTGTCCAGTCCCGTACCTCCAAACTGGGTGATTACAAGTGCGGACGCCGCGCATCGATGGCTGCGTTACGTCGGAGGCGCCCCTTACGGAGCGCAGGTAACTGTCATCCTGGCGAGCCCGGTTCCACCCGACTGGGTAATCGTGAATTCAAGCGGCGGATTCCGGACGCTGCGATACGTGGCGGGCGCACCGGCCGGGACACAAGTGACGGTGACACTCGACAGCCCCGTCCCAAGCGGCTGGAGGGTGGTTTCGACTTCCGCTGGCTACCGGATCATCCAGAAGAATTGATGCTGCCGCGGGGCGGCCAACATCAGCGCGCCCTACCGCGATCAGGCAACGTCGGGTCGCCAGCATCTCGCTCTTGTCTTCGGACGTCCCTAGCGGCACTCTGCTCCCCCGCCCGTAACAGGACAGAAAGCAACGAGCATGAGTCTTACTCCATACCTCTATTACGAGGATCTCGGCGCCGCCCTAGAGTGGCTGGGAAAGGCCTTCGGCTTCCGACGATTCGGCCGTGCGATGAAAGGGCCCGACGGAAAGCCGATGCACGCCGCAATGAGGTGTGGCGGCGGCATCATCATGATGGGCCAGCCCGACCGTGGGCTGCGCTATAGGAACCCCAAAAGGATCGGGCACACGACACAGAGCCTCGTCATCACCGTGGCTGAGGTCGAAAGGCACTTTGCGCAAGCGAAGGACGCAGGGGCCGAGATCCTGGAAGCGCCGAACGACACCGAGTACGGCCATCGGCGCTATCGCGCATCCGATCCCGAGGGCCACGAGTGGTGCTTCACGCAACAGGTCAAGGCCCGGCGATCGAAATCGCGGCGGCGCTCGGTCTAAGCTGCAATTTAACTCTGCGGCGCGACAGGAGAGAGCGTCATGGCAAGCCACTCTGGTGCGAGCAACACAGTTCACAATCGTTCCGTTGCAGCGAGCGTGAAACCAGCCGCCGGTGCGAGAGTCGCGCTCGTTACCGGTGCAGCCTCGGGGCTCGGCAGAGCAATCGCTCTCGCGCTGATGAAGGACGGCTTCGCGGTGTTCGGAACGAGTCGACGGCCTGAAGACCGATCAGGGCCGAGGGAGTTCACAATCCTCGCGCTCGACGTGCGCTCGGACGACTCAGTGCGCATCGCGCTGCAGGAGATCCGGTCGAGCGCCGGCCGCCTCGACGTGCTCGTGAACAACGCCGGGGTTCGTTTCCTCGGTGCCGCGGAGGAGACGAGCGTTGACGAGGCGAAGGCGGTCTTTGAGACGAACTTCTTCGGCGCGCACCGCGTAACAGCAGCGGCGTTGCCCCTGCTGCGTGAGGCGGGCGGCGGAAGGATCGTGAACATCACCTCTCTCTCGGGACTCAACGCCCTTCCGTTCGGATCCGTGTACAGCGCGTCGAAGTGGGCGCTCGAGGCGTACTCCGAGTCGCTGCGGCATGAGGTGAAGCAGCTGGGGATCCACGTTTCGATCGTAGAGCCCGGCGCGATCCATTCCGAAACGCGCGAAGCACCGCAGCGGCCGAAGGACGCGCTCCACGCATACGAAGGCGTGCGGCAGCGCGCGCTCGACGTGATCGTCGCCGGCGACCAAGCGGGGATCGATCCGGCTCGCGTGGCCGACTGCGTGGTGCACGTCGTCCGGGCCCGTTCGCCCAAGCTCCGCTATCGCGTCGGCGCCGATGCCACGTGGCTGCCCCGTCTCAAGCTGCTGCCCTGGTCTTGGTACGAGAGCGGCATCCGATGGCGGTACAAGCTAGACGCGGTTCAATCGCGCGGGCCCGTTCACACGTCTGCCCGGTGAGATCCGCGAGTGCAGGCACATCGAGAGCCCGAGAGATAGAACGGCCTGTCTACGCCGAGGCACGCGACAAGCGGGCCGACTCGAACGGACAGCGTGAGCAGCGCGATTCTCTCGTGCGACAGCTCAGCGCGGTCTCCCCGCCGCGTCCATCGCTCGGTCGAGGCAATAGGCGGCGCTGATCAGCGCGACGTGCGAAAAAGCTTGGGGGAAGTTGCCGAGGTGCTCGCCGCGCGGGCCCAGCTCCTCCGAGTAGAGCCCGAGCGGGTTCGCGTAGCCCAGCGCCTTCTCGAAGAGGAAGCGAGCTTGGTCGAGATCGCCGGCGCGCGCCAGGGCCTCGACGTACCAGAATGAGCACATGCTGAACGTCCCTTCGCCTTCGAGGAGACCATCCGGCGCCGCTTCCTTGGGGCGATAGCGGAAGACCAGCGAGTCCTCGACGAGGTCGTGCTCGATGGCTCTGAGCGTCGAGAGCCAGCGCGGATCGGTCGGGCCGATGAACTTCACCAACGGCATCAGGAGCGTCGCGGCATCGGTGGTGCGCGCCCCCTTGTGCTGCACGAACGTGCGCCGAGCCGGATCCCAGAAGTTCTCGAAGATGTCGCGGTAAATGGCGTCGCGCACCTCGTGCCAGCGCGAAAGCGGCGCCGGAAATGAGCGCTTGTTCGCGAGTCGGATGCCGCGGTCGATCGCCACCCAGCACATCACCCGGGACAGCACAAACTCCTTTCGCCCGCCCCGCACCTCCCAGATCCCCTCGTCCGGCTCCTGCCAATGCCCGCACACCCAATCGAGGAGCCGAACCAGATTCGCCCAGAGGTCGTGCGAAATCGGTTCGCCGAACTTGTCGTAAAGATAGACCGAGTCCATCAGCTCGCCGTAGATGTCGAGCTGCAGCTGGTTAGCGGCTGCGTTGCCAACGCGCACCGGGCGCGCTCCTCCGTGCCCCGACCAGTGCGGCAAGATTTCCTCCGGTAGGTCCGCGCTCCCGTCGATGCAGTACATGATCTTGAGCGAGCCGTCCGGGCGCGGCTCGGCGCAGCGCGCCTCGATCCAGTTCATGAAGGCGCTCGCCTCTTCCGTGTACCCGAGGCGGTGGAGCGCATAGAGCGTGAACGAGGCGTCGCGGATCCAGGTGTAGCGGTAGTCCCAGTTGCGCACGCCGCCGGGATTCTCGGGCAAGCCAAAGGTTGGGGACGCAACCATCGACCCATGATCGATCGAGGTGAGCAGCTTCAAGGTCAGCGCGGAGCGATTGACGGTCTCTCGCCACCGCCCTCGGTAGGTGGAGCGGCCCACCCAGCTCCGCCAGAAGTCGTTGGTGCGTTTGAAGCTCGCGGAGACGTAGTCCGGCGAGGTCGAAGCGGGCGCCCGGCCGGGTTGCACCGACTGGAGCACGAAGGAAGCGGACTCCCCCGCGGCGAGGCTGACCATCGCCACCGCGTCTTCGCCATTTTCCACCGAGAGCGGAACGTCGCTGCGGAGCAACAAGGCGAGGCCGCTGACGCCTTCGGGAACAAAGAGCAGCTCCTGCTCAGAGCGCCGCTCGATGCGGTGGCGCGTGCGCGCATAGTCAAAGCGCGGGGCGCAGAGCAT
>Ga0126370_10000381_pt1 | contig 17945 bp, 21 predicted proteins | sample PanSoiMetaPlot_3_FD_92586 | JGI IMG/M metagenome (GOLD analysis project Ga0126370, IMG submission 92586) | Tropical forest soil microbial communities from Panama - MetaG Plot_3 | ecosystem: Environmental > Terrestrial > Soil > Tropical forest > Bulk soil | place: Panama | collected 2016-02-17 | reverse complement strand
TGATGCCTGGCATAGATCCTCATCTCCATTAGGAGCAAATGATAAACCATTATCTGTAAATTCTGTAGCTACAGATCCAAGACTCATTCCAACTGGCAGTAAATTAATTGTCACAACTCTTCCTAGACCATATAACAATACAGTATTCTCAGCGGATGATATTAGTACATCTACTAACGGAAAGCAAATCGATATCTATATGGGAGACGGCAAATTAGCACAAAGTAAGATATCTAAAATAAGAGGAAACGATAACAATGTTTGTTTAGTTTCACAATCGTAACTGACATGACATATCTCATATCGGATTACCGAGATAATATGTCATATGTGGTTAAATAGTCCAATATGACGAGTGAAGCAGATAGAAAGCAATCAGCTTGGTAGCCTGGTGCCTATAGTCAATTCTTTTCTATTACTCTGAGTTTTATTAACAAGCAAGGGTGAAAAATACAAATCTAACAAAAAATGGAGTGGTGTTGTATTTATGACGTAGATTTAGGTATCTTACAACCTTCATGTGTCCAACCTGCATCATAGCCCTTTATAAAAGCCGCAGTATGCCCCTTTCCTGGATCATATTTCTTACTACCTCTACAATCAGCTTGTCCTGACACACAGCCATCTCTAGAGTTACCAGGTGAGTATTTCCCATCACAATAGGTGCTTCCCAAGTTCTGTGCTTTCGCGATTTGAATAATTGTAGTCATAGCACTTATTGTACCTAGTGTAGCCACTATTGCTACTATAGCTAACATTTTAATATATGAATTCGTAGGTCGATTGTTCTATTACGAATCTATATATAAGCATTCATCACGAAATTCGTGTTTGTTTAACTTAATGATTGTAACATTCTATTGAACCACAAATAATTGACATAAACTGTCAAAAAGTCTATATAACTTTAATATACTTAGCAAGTGTAAGTCATTATGTGAGGTAAGGCGATATTGTCAACCTCAGCCAAGAATGAAGAAGCAATAACTAGGGTAAAACATATCGTATATAGTTCGAATGATACGATTGTTCAAACTGGTGCAATCGATACGCTGGCAACTTTCGGTGGGCAGGCGGTTGATGCCATAAACGAGGTCATTAACCTATCAGGTATAAGCAATAGCGTAAAGGAACATGGCCTGAAAACTATCGAATATATAAAGGAAAATTCAAGCTAGTTCTAGCTTTGCAGTGTATTTAGATCGTAGCCAAGATTGTAGCTTAAGGGATTGTAATTTAAATAGGAACTACATAGGACATATTATCTATCTTCTATTAGCAAGTCTTGTGCTACTTTCTAAGGTGGATGGATTTCATATATTGTATTCTCAACGTGATAGAATATTGGGAATTATGGCAAATTCTCTCTAACTCCCTAAAATAAAGGCAGCGATGACAACAATGATTGGTCTAGTGATTCCATCAACAGTAATAGTGGTTTTGACAAAGGTGGTGCGCCCCATGATGGATATCTATACGTGTTATTGTCATCTTTAGAATAGCAAAATAATGGCAGATTACTGAAGGGTCTGAAATTAATTCCTTCGAGTATTTCTGTTAATCTTTCCCACTATAGGAATAGGATAACCACCGTTGTTCTCCAAGTTCCTCGATCTATCCTAATCCATGCTTTTTATTACCTACTTACATTGGAGACTCATGCTAGACGATGCTGAATTTCCAGATCCGGTCATATTTTGTTCACAGTTTTCAGGTACGCCTCTAATTGCGTTAGCCAAGTCGTGGTTCTTCTTAATCATTTGGTCAATGTTGAGTTCTGCTTTTGCTGTGTGAGTATAGACGATCATAGTCATAGTTATCGAAATAACAATGGCTATTACGAAAATAACAGTGATACTTACCATACAAAGCCTAACGTATTCGGCGATTTAATAATTAGGATTTATTCATTTCAGCATCTGTTATAGAAGAGTTTTTCATTTCCTAATGTCCTGTCGAAAACAAGAGAATCTAGCGCATAGATAATCGTATAGGCATTATGTTACATAAGTAATTTAATGAAAATAACGTGGGTCTGGCCGAACAGCAATTGCACTTCAAAAGAATTTTGTCTTTATATCATTTTTTTAGCACGCCTAGTGATATATGTACAATTTACCATCATAGCTATCGACCTATACATTTGATATATCATTTTAGAGAAATGATTTTGATGTTATGTAATTATTTAGTTCCTAGAAAGTTGTTGATACTTGCTTAGTCGAAAAGAGCATATCGACAATGAACTAAAAAATGCTTAAATATCAAAACTTCGACCGTATTTGATGGCACTAGAGAGAAAAGAGAAGTGGACTCCCGGATCCGGAGTTCAAATAGGCGAATTTCAGACATGATTATAGAATTTACAAGAATCCAGTGTTTCTTGACATTAATTAGATGCTAACATTAGTTTTATCTATTGTATATAAATGAAAGCCGAATGTAATATGGCGCGTTCTAAAGAATTGCTATCATTATACTTGAATGATCAAATGGCATATCCCAAAACGATCCACAAGGACTAACGACTATTTATGACCCTATCGTAACAGGAAAAGGACCAGTATTTACTCTTGCTGGCGGTCCTGTTGATTGGAACTTTAATTGACGCACCACAGATACAGGTGTAAATTCTGATATCAATGGAGGATTTGACTGTAGATCAAAAATTCTTTTTCCTGGTCCAGGTCCGATATTGGCTGGCATTAATGACTGGAATGCGCTTATGTATGTCGTTTCGCAACATGCATTGGCTGCACAAGCATTCGAGGTGTCTAAAGAGGAAAACAATAGCGATATAGGACAAGATCGATTACATCTCCTTGAAGGTATTGATAATGCTATACAGAGACTTGTGAATCTGTCAGCATCCAATGCGATGATGAATAAACCAATAGACATGTTTGATAAAACTCATATAACATAACTACTCAAAACGGACCAATTGGAAGCAGCAATTAAGGAACGTGATAAACTGCAAGCAAAAGTAATAGCGGTATTTGGCCAGGAAACAGCAAATAGAGAAGTTGTACCTCAGATTCAGAAGTTGATATCAACACTACAACAAGAGGAACCTTCGTCTTCATCTACTACTCCACCTCCATCACATCATGACAGAATTAAAGATAGGATAGACGAAGCGATAGACAGACATATTGCTGTTGGAGGAGCACATGGAGAAGCAGCGCAAAAGATTAAGGATCGTTTGAATTGTGGCGACGGTAGTGGTGGTGACTGTCATCGCCTATCTACTTCTTGAAGATCTTATCCAGATAGATATTGATCAAAATGGTTTGGTAATAATGCCATGAAAGTATCATTAATCATTCTTGTTGTCATTACAGTTCCTCTTGTTACTCTGCTATTGTTGCCGTCGTTATATTCTCATTTGTTAGTTGATTCCAAGAAATATCATAAAGATAATATTAATAGTAACGATAACACTATCGGAGTGAATGTAATATTCAGCGTTGCCGTAACCCCACAAGGTTCTGGCTCCACCGAAATACTAACTGGCTTTAATGACTGGAACGTGCTTGGATACATCGCTACATCGCAGCAAGTATCGGCTGCACAATCATTCAAAGTGTCCAATGAGCAAACTATCAATAACGTGAGACAATCCCGATTAATTCTTCTGGAAGGTATCAATAACGCTATTCAAAGACTCATCGAGTCAGAACAAAAGACATTAACAGAAAAGCCAATAGGCATGTTTGATACAACTCATATAGCACAACTACTCAAAACAGACCATTTAGACGCTGCAAATAAAGAACTCACAAATTTAAAGACACGAGTGATTAAAGTATTTGGCCAGGAAGCAGCAGATAGAGAAGTTGTACCTCAGATTCAGAACTTGATATCGGCATTAAAATTGCAGTAATTCTCGTCTCCTTTTCTCCATGTCCATATCCGCAATTTCATGAATTTAATGACGGCGTAGCACATCTATGGAGTGCAAATTAAAATTGTATTCCGCATACTGATTAAGAAAAATTTTTATTCAACAAATTTATTCATTTTGTGAAGTAACATAGAAAAAGAGGATAAAGATGACTATGTCGAAAAACCTATTCAGTATAAAGATGCTTTAAGAAATCTAATTTTTGTATTGGTAGCATCGGCATTAATTGCAAATTCCATTATAATTTTTGCTGATTCAACTAGTAAGCATGCTTTTGCTTTAATAGAGCTAGACGTAACTGCTATCGTTGCTTCAAGCTTGGGCGTTATTGCTGTTTGGAGACATAAACTCAAAGGATATCATGGTAAATCATATCTCTTTCTTACGTTGGGATTAATCTCATGGCTTTGTGCTGATATTGTACTTACATATTATTATTTTGGACTGGGAATTAATGAACATCCAGTTGCATCTATCGCAGATGCTTTCTGGTTTTTAGGTTATGGATTTCTTTCTGCACATTTAGTTATGGCATTAAAGGCTATACCGGTTAGATTTGATAATAACAAAAATCGTATTGTTATTATCATATCTTCTATTGTTTCGGTTTCATTTCTCATTTACTCAATAACTCGTACATTAATATCATTTGATTTTCATGGTCTTAGTGATACAGTACCATTATTTGTAAACATTACCTATCCTATGTTAGATTTCATACTAATTGTTCCTGCTGTCCTAGTGCTTGTAAATCTAAGAAAAGATTATCAGCTATCGGTTCCTTGGTTTCTTACTTCATTATCTCTCCTAGTTAACGCAATAGCAGACGATGGCTTTGCAAACGATGTTGCAAGTGGAAGTTCCCATAACCTCCTGTTTTGGGATTTGTTCTTTATAACTGATTACTTAATTATGGCTGCTGCATTATGCTGGTTTAATAGATTTCATATATCAAATGAAATAAAAAAATCAAGCAAGGTTAAACTATAATTGTTAGTATTGTTGACCAGATAGGTTTGACATACTAATTTTACTGCATTAAGAATAGCTGGGGATAATGATGGAACTTTAAAGAACCAACATCGATAATGATCCATATTAGAATTAAAAGCAATAAAATTTAAAATCCGCTTGGTAATGAGTATCATATTTATCGAGTGTTTGAACATACGAATGACTATCATTATGCTTAAACTACAACATATGTCAAGCCAATTTCTGATCATACTCGAGGTTCGTAAATAGAACATTTTCTAACGTTAATAAGATAAGGTGCAAGAATGCGCCAAACGACAAAGTAATGATCATCTAATAATGGAGTTTGAAATAGTTTATCAATCCGCCAGATTTTTGCTGAATATGTAGTCCGAAGACGAGTGCCCTTGTAGGACGTCCTATGTTATTCGAGCTCTTTATTTATTAACCATCTTCTAAAATCATGCAATAGAATTGCATTGCAGTCAGTTTTGATAATTAAATTGAATTGATATTAGTTAATGGATGAACCTTTCTACAACAATAAGCCTCTTCGTCTCATAATTTCAATAACTTGTTCATCTGTAATCTGTTCAAAACTCTGATAGTATTGACCAACAGATTTGAAACGAGAAGTCGATGGAGATATAATAACTTCGACATGATTTGCTTCCAGCTTTAGTCTAGTTACGATTTCTTTTGGTGCAATAGGAGTGGCAATTATTAATTGGATTGGCAAGTTTTTACCTTTTATCCATTTTGCAGCAGCTATAATCGTAGCACCCGTAGCTGCTCCGTCATCTGCCAAGATCACAATTTTATATTGATCTATAATGTCATGAGTCATACTGAAATAGTCATCAATAGCCTTATTTTGATAAAGCGAACGTCTGCGTTTTATCTCTTCGATCTGCACAGATTTGACTTGGTCTATATATTGTTGTGAAATATTTAGTATTCTAATTAATTCGGTATTCAGATATGTGGTACCATCTTCCATTACCGCACCTATCGCTAATTCTTCGTTATGAGGTGCAGATATTTTCCTTGGAATTAGAATATTAAAACTTGCCTTAAGCTTTTGAGCAATGACATCTCCAGTTACTACTCCACCTCGTGGAATACCAAAAATGGATATATCTTTACAGTTTATCTTTCTGGTTTTTAGTATATCTTTTAGTGATTCAGCCAATACAATTGCAGCCCATTCTCTATTCTTGAATCTTAACTGAAATTTGTTTAATATTGACTCAAACATTCAACCAATTCTTCTCCTCTAATGCAGTTACCTATAAACAATATCGATATTTGATATAACGTATACTTGATTGCAAGATGAGTTCAGATAGCATCAATTCAGACATCTCAGATAGGCTTTGGATTTAGTTATAGGAAACCTTTTGCATCGATTACTAGATTGATAATGACAAAATAAAAAAAGCGATTGTCAAGCAGCTGGAATTTGTTCAGTTCGTGATCAGAGCAGCGTGCAGCTTGTGGGGGGTTTTTTGGAGGCTTGTTTGGGAAACTGATACCACATAATTTGAGTGCCAATCATGGCTATTATCAGACAGAATGTAACGACAGTTTAAGTATATGGTGGTCTGAGACAATCCGCAACCCGAGTTTGTATTCAACCTAGTTGCTAGCGTGTTGTAGTGCTATTTCCTTCCAGAGCCTTACATGCAGTAGCATTATTATACATACATGCGTTGATGAGTTGCTTCATCTGCGAACTGACATTCTGTGCAAAAACGTTGGGTGCAGCTATTGTTGTCATAGCGGCTAATACTGTAATAGCTACGATGCTTACAACCGTAATAAATAGCGAATCTTTCATTTGATATTTTCGTTCCATTCGTGCTTATAAATTGTAGTTAAATAGAAGGTTGAGCTGCAGTGGCAAAATAAGTATTATAACTAGAATTTGATCTTACGTTCTAATTTAATTCATTGATCATTGTTATGGCGCCGCTTGTTCTGCCCATCAATCTGCCCATCCCTTCACGGTCAACTAATCGTTTAGACATTTGTAGTAATCGGCGCACCTCATGATAGAAACACGCATTAGTTTTTATCATCTCACCAGACGCCTGTCTATTCACTTGATCTTTCAAACTAGAAAATGTTTTAATGTAGTATGTTTCACACCTTCATTAGAAGAAACTGTTTCAGATAATATTATACGGGATCAATAAAAATTTGATTCTTATCTATATGGATAAATTGAGTCGAGCATGTCTGTGTATATAGTTAAAAGCCAAATGTGAAGGAGGCGCGTTCTGATAAAGAATTTTTGTCTTTATTTCATTTACTTGGCTCACAATTAGTCCGGCAAAACGACTTTATACTTATATAATAGCGAATGTGAACAGCTTAGTCGTATACTACATTTTGGTGTCTACAATATCTCTTAGTTAAAAAGCTGCCACTTGATTCGCTGATTGGTTAGAAACTGACCAAGAAAGGAAACTATAGTCTCACATGATCATTTACAATAATTTAATATTAATAAATCTGGAAAAAGAGAGAGACGAAACGAAGGTAAAATTATTCGAAAATTATTGGCTTGTATCGCTAAATAATATTCGGTCCATGATGCCTACGGCTATCATCGCTCTGGTCATTATTGATAGACCACAAGTCATGAAATCACGGTTGCTGGTTAGCGAATTCCTCTCATTGACCTATCTACCTAGCTAGCTAGCAACCGATTTGATTTAATGAATAAAATTAATAGCAAAAAATGAAGACCGTGTAGAGTCCAGAAACCGGGGACTACGGGATACTTGCTGGATTCTACATGGTCTGTTATACATGTCTTGGTTGGATTCTATCTGGAAGTAGGCATTATTCATACTACTTGTTATACTTTAGATAACAAAGTTAAGTCTTTTTGAAATACCGCAGCCATACACTACCTTCTGCGAAACCACAATACTCATGTGTCGCTGGTGATTCCGTCACTGCAATTGGCTTACTATAATTGCGCTATCCACGTTGGTTGGTTGCAGTGCCAGCGACTATAAATGTATATTTGTTAGTAGGATTATTTGTAAAGAAAACTCTGTTTTCAGAATCTTTTATCAATATATTGGTTAAAAATCTAGGCTGTCGAAACGCTATAGCACTATAATTGATCACTGTCGTACATCATTATAGATGTACAAATTCTATCATTATTGTCTATGTATAAGGTGCGATTCTACACTTTGATCCCATTTTAGAAGTATTATGATCTGATATGGCGCATAACATTATTCAAAGTATCCATTGGGGCTTACTGAGCATAGCAGAATACTGATATATATTTTTATAAAAAGAAATAGTTACAATTAGGCGTACGATGTAACTGCTAAGTTAAAATTATTATTTTGTTTATTGACACAAAAGATTCAACGACTATGTTTAGAACACATTATAACATTGTGCATGTTAACTACTACTAGGAATCCCCAGAGATTCTTTATTGACATTGTAGGGCGATTCAGGTGGATAATTGGCCTGGTCGCTCTATCTTATCAAGTCACAATATCTCGAATAATAGAATAGGAAATTCTTCTAGAATTAATATCAAGAAATCCTTTATTTACGAATAGTATCTCACTTATAATTGATCAAATCGTTACTGGGCATCATATTGCTTGGCATTATAGTCTCATATAGGGTAAGAGACTTTGTTACTAAATCTACATACAAATGCATACTAAGTGCGACCACTATTGATACAAATGTGATAAAAAATGAATGATTAGCATTAATGTTTCTAAGAAAGAATTAGAGTGGATCTATGCTAGTTTAAATTGGTATTTGTCAGAAAGAAGGCATACGAGTCGTGAAGAGAGTACTGAGTTTGATCTATTAATTGAGAGAGTTTACAAATCACTTAAAGATGAAAGAGAAGAAAAGTAAGGTGTAGTTTAGTTCAGATGCCAAGCATGTCTCCAGTACCTGTACCACTACTACCACTATCACTATCTTGTTGACTACTTCCACTGCCCCTTCCCAAAAATCCAGCTAGTATTGATTAATGTTCTTGTGGGTTACCCTTAGATTGCTCATTTAACATGTGAACTCCATGCTGTGTATGCTGTCTGGCTTGTTCTGGATCTTTTATGCCAGTATTATGTTGTACATGTCTTACTAATTCATGATCTTTATTCAATCCTCCTAGACTTGATAGGATAGAATCAATGCCACCTATGCCGCCACCACTACCTTGTCGGCTACCGCCTGTAAGACCGGATAACAATACCTCATACACATCAGCTCAACCTCAACTCATCATTTTCTGTACTAAGAATCCAATTATCGCGCTCATTACAGAACTGCCCATTGATTGATCAGCTCAGTTCCTTTGTGAAAACACCCCTGCTAGACTTTCTATACTCATATTTGTAAATGAATAAGGTGTTATTTGGTGATTATAACATCTAAAGCAATAGCTAGAGTTGTGATCTAAAATGTTATCAAACTTCACTCGACTATAGGGTTCGTTAGTTAAACTGGACCTGATTCTGGATCCCATATGGTCGTCGTCGTCTTCTTATTCCATCTAAATAGCACAAATTCTTATCTATAGAATTTATTGTATGGCATACACCTTGTGTTAGAAATATATAATTCTCTCGTCTTTGCCAGACCACGGTCTATCTATTTGATCTCTCAACCTAGAAAAGACGATTAAGATGATATATTTCATAATATTATCTTGCCTAAACTCTTACCATTCCCACATAGTAAGACCGCGTTTGCTACTTGTTTTGGCGATATGCATAATGCAGATATAAACTAATAGATTATAATCATACTCTTGGATGGATAACATTGTTAGTCAATAATTTATAGTGTCAATCGTGTAAATCTATTGTACCACTCATAAAGAGACTGACAAAATGACAAACCGGGATAGGATAAACAATTCAAGTTCAAGATCAGGCTCGTTATCCCTTGTGACTATTATTCTTATGATCATAGCCGCACTAGTTATCTCTATTTCTTACTACTCTGCAAATAGCTTTAGCGTTAGTAATGGTAGTAGGATCTTATTTTTACATGCTACAACATTAGCTAAAGCATATGCTATTAAAGCTCAGTTAAACAATAGCTTAAAGGACATTCAAATACCTCCAAGGTGGGTTAAGCGCAATAATGAGACATCGCAGGAATTGGTAGGTACTCAAACTAAACGTGCCAGTTACACTACCACGTTAACAGGAATACAAGATAAAGGAGTTAGTCCAAATCGTTTACTAATAGATGACCCAGTGCCTTCATCCTCATCTGTACTCGCATTAATGAAGTCCGCCCTCAATAGCAGCAATTATAATATTCACAGTAGTAGTAGCATTCCTAATCCGTTAAATAACACCAAATCCTCCTCCTCTTCCTCCTCTTCAACATCCTCCTCAACTCAGACTTCCAGCAGAATTGTCAAAAGAGAATTATTGTCACAAACGCAGTTGTCCAAAATGATCTTTCATAAAGAAGAAAGTATGCCAACTGAAAAAGGTCCTCGTATAGCGTTAATAAAACCTTCATTCACTGCTGCAGCGTATGCAAATGGATTTTATAAATTCTACAAGATTTACAATAGTATACCAGTTGGTAAAAATGTCACTACAGATCTATATTTGTTATCTGTCCCAGTGAATGCATCTTCGTATCCGTCTTTACCCTATGTATTTTCGATGTTAAAACTACTTAATGACATCAGGACCGTGAGTCCTGATTCTAACATTACGATATACGATGATGTAGCTGCAGACAATGGCTTTATGTTTGCCAGGAATGGAAGTAATGCATTTGATCTCCTCATATTGGGACACCAAGAATATGTCACACAAAAAGAGTATAATAACTTGAAAAGATTTGTTGCCAATGGTGGTACTATACTTATTTTGGATGGAAATGTATTTTATGCTGAAGTAAAATATGATCCTATGAAGGAGACAGTTAGTTTGGTCAAAGGCCACTATTGGGCCTTTAATGGTAGATCTGCGTGGAAAAGTGTAGCTGAAAGATGGAAAAATGAAACATCACAATGGGTTGGAAGTAATTACCTATGTTTCCAGTGCGTTCGTTCATTCCAAAACGATCCTTTTGGCTACAAGCCACATGAAGAACAATATCTTGACAATCCACATGATGTAGTACTCTTCAATTATAACGCGTCAATCTCTAAAACCTATTTTCCAGTCGCATCCACATCTGAGTCACAAGGACAAGTTGCAAACAAGCCAATAATAGCTACATATGAACTCAATTACAAGAAGGGACGAGTTATTACGCTAGGGATATACTCCGACGACGTAGTTAACAATAACAAATTTGATAATTACTTTGAAAAACTATTGTTAAAACAGGGAATCACCGACATAACAGACTAAGAACACCTACATATTTTATGTGCATCGCCCACACATATTTAACAATTGAAGCATGAATGTGTCGTATAGTATGTGGAATTGAAATGAGGCCGATTACTATGGCTTCAGAACAATCCACATCAAAACTGCCGACGGATAGCACTGGTAACATAAGCATATTTGAATAGATTGGAAGTCAGAAATTTGAAGATAAAATTTAGAAGAGCAAATCATTGAGATTATAACCGACTAAAAAATAAATCTTAATTGTGACTCTAAATTAACTCATGATTAACATAACATTATTAATATTGACAAATTCCGAATGGCTTTACCACTATAACAGATCACCTGGCTTAACGGTTAGCACCAATATCTAATTTGACTCTATACATAAACATCACCTTTACCGATAGTATACTACATATAATAATTATGGTAACGCATAAATTCAAAATTGAAGATAGACGTCGATAGGTTGCAACTCTGTTAGCAATTTATATCATAACTCCGAATTTCTACGTAGCCAGGAAAGATGAATTTCATTATACACCCGAATTTGCGATAAATGGTTTGAGGTATTTATATTGACAGATTTCGAGTAGACTGTTTGTTTCATACAGTCTTGCCGGATCATATCATGTTCAGGATTGATCATCCCATTACTTAATGACGCGTTTGTTTTGCTAACCAGGGTCGCCAAAATGGATGGATGGGACCAACAGGTTCGTGCTTTCTCTTAGTAATCTATTTCCGACATACAGTTAACTAATCGTAATTTTACAAATAGATGTGGCGTAATTCAGAATGAATGTCGTCTATTAACATTCTGACATTTTGCCATATTGTGGTGACTTTGTGCTAATAATGCCCCAAAAGTGATATTGACTTGTCATCATCAATCAATTAAATGGTAATTGGCGGGCAGTGGACTCTTCATTACGATTGGGGTTGCAGTGGAATCTACGTTCAGGTAGGAATAACTGCTGATAATGATGGTAAATTCAATATTCCAACACAGAAACTTACGGGTAAGTGGGTCCAAAACGATGGGATGATCCTCTTTCAATTTGATAACAATAAAGTAACTTATGGAGGTAATTTTGCTGGCAATGCAATTGTTGGTATGATGTCTACGTTTGAAGGGCTAAATGGCTGTTGGTATGCAATAAGAGAGGGAAGTACAATAGCCAAGGCTGGAGAACGCAAACCAGAATTCGACGCATCAGGCTACAAGACAGAGAAATAATAGTCATCTAATCATGGAGTACGGTATATGATATCGAAAAGCCCATTACATCCACTAAATGAAATGATAGTCGATTGATATGAGAACCAATTAAAGTATCAGTAACAGGAAAAAGGAAAATCCATCGACAGCCATAACCCTCTCCTACTATCTACTGTTGCTGTTGTTGTTTGGTAGCCACAGGAGCCAATTCCTTGTTTACGAATTCCTGAAACGCTGGATCAAACCACTTTTCAACCTCTATATTATTTATCCAGATTTGCGATATAGTGCCATGTCTAAAAGCACTTTTCATCCAACGAAGCCATCCTGTCCACTCATTATCACCTAATACTCCTCTCTGTCGAATATGATAAACATGTGCAAATGTAAATAATATATGATAACTATACGCTACGTCTGAAGACAAATCTTGTTCAACATTGTTTATAACCCTAATCAGTTCAGGTCTTTCAACTCCCATTTTAGTAAGCTCATGTATTCTCTCATCCATATCGTTAAGGATCTTGGTTTCTATGTCCACGGATAATGCCTGCATTTGCTTTCTTGAGAAATATAGAACTACAAACATTGTAGCAATTATTCCAAGCGCTTCTGCCATACTGAAATATTCTGCTATACCAACTTCAGCCATTTTCTTTCTGAATAATAAGAATAAAGAGGCATTCATAACAATATCGTTATATGAAGCATATTTGTTATTGCTTTCGAAATCAGTCGTTATTGAAAGTTGTCAGTGAAGATATCTGACATACAGTTATTGAATAAAGAAGTCATTCATTTTTCAACTGTAGGATCTACATATTTTCTTATTATAATAATTGAAGTTTTCCTTGTCATCATTAGGAGTAACTCCTCAGCCTCTCCATTTTCAAATACTCGAATTAACAATATGAAATAATTGTAGCCCCGATATGATGAGATGGTGTTGGTATAGTAGGGGTAGTGTATTCAAACGATTCTGGAACTGAATCACGTGTCTATGTTAGCAGTTCCGTATAGAAAGACAAGCTGGCTACCTTCGACCCAGCACAAAAATTGGGTGGTTTGCTAAACTAGATTCCATTATACTCGTGGCAAGTAACACGACTGTCATCAGCAAATATTAGGTGTTTAACCCATACAAAACAATTATTCTTAATGGCTCATAAAACGATTTGGAAAACAGATAGATCTGGATTATCTAACCTGGGAAGACTTCATCGAAGCTGCGGATAATGACTATGTTTGTCTCAGGTAGATGGCAATCTTTTGAATCACGAACGCAAAGAATGGTTTGCATTCCAGCCCCCTGTGCTGCATTGATTTCCTTCATAGTATCAGAGATAAATAGAACATTGCGAGGATTACAAGCCAATGATGCAGCAATTTTTCTGTAGCTCTCACTTTGTGTTTTTGCTCCGGCCCTTGTATCATAAAATCTGCTAATATATGCTGTTAGGTCTTCGGAAGCGACAGTACGAAAAAGGAGCTGCTGTGCCAGGATACTGCCAGAGGAATAGATACAGATTAGTCGCTTCTGCTTGGTCCAACGTTTGAAGGCTGGAGGGACATCCCGATAAACTATTCCGCGAATAACCCCCGCGCTATACCCTTCTTCCCAGAGCTTTCCCTGGAGAGATTTAAGAGCAGTATGTTTTATATCCTTGGTAATTAGCCACTGAAAGTATGCAACTGCTGAACTTAGCTGCGATTCGTAATTATCATCTATCCAGCGTGGTAGCAGTATTTGCAATTTTTCATCTCTTTTGTGATTGTTATATTGTATGTGTAATTGCTCAACCAGTGATACGATCTCCTGATCTACAGAATGTTCATGTAGAAAGGATTCTATGTTAGCACTAGCATATGGAAACAACGTTTCATAGACAAAGTCGACTGGTGTAGTTGTGCCTTCTATGTCGAGTAGAATGACATTTAGCTGATTATTTGATACTGTAGATCTCACATTCTATTTCGCTGCAGAAGTTTTCTGTGGCGGAATGTACCATGCACCCCAACAGACAGGTTCGTAATTTCTATCAATTCCACTATGTGAATAGTGTGGAGTCCAACCAGACATATCTTGGAATAACCGTATTGCACGAATCCTTCTATCACCGCAAAGATCAAACCAATGTAGCGTACCTCGAGGTACTCGAATCAAGTCTCCTGCCTCCACTTCAATTGCAACAACTGAGCCCTTCTGCGAATGAATGTGGAATAATCCTCTCCCATTGACGATATACCTGACCTCGTCTTCATCATGTAGATGTTCAATACTGAACTTTGCTAGCATGGCATCAAGCCCAGGTGTATCATGGTTAACATCAATCACATCTGCAGTCACATATCCTCCTCGCTCCTTAAGCGTATCAATCTGTTTCGCGTAGACTTTAAGAATCTGTTCTGTAGATGCATCAGATGGAACGCCAGCAACTGGCTCCCAGTATTCATAATCAATACCAATTGTCTCGAGATAGTCTCGGACCTTATCATGTTCTCGCAGCGATCGATTTTCATCTGAGATCCGAACTATGGCCATAGCGATCTCCTCCTTCGATTACCACTAAAACGATGATCTGCACCGTTGTGGTGTGAATATTCTGCTGATTTAACCAGTACTTCCATAAGAAATTCCAATATTTCAATATGGCGCTTGGCTTGATGCACGTTTGGACCCCAAGTATAAAGTCCATGTCCACGCAGAAGAAAACCATGAATGCCTGAAGAATCTTGCAAGGTTGTACACACCCTTTGGGATAGCTCGATCATATCTGTAGAGTTCTCTATAATTGGTAGCCATTCGCGGTGTTGGTATGTTTGAACACCTTCGAGTCCTTTCAACATTTCATAACCCTCAAGCGTTATACCACCATTGGAAGCATGAGTATTGGAAAGTACTGTACTCCATACTGAATGCGTATGTAAAACTGCTGCTGCATTCATACAACGAACAATAGCTATGTGCAGCAATGCCTCAGCTGAGGGACATCCGTCGCCTTTGACAATATTGTTATTATCATCAATTTCCAGAAATTGTATAGGTGTCAGGCTACTCTTGTCTAGTCCAGTGGATGATATAACTAAACGTAATGGGTCCAGAGAAGTTACAGCACTAAAATTTCCACTGGTGCCCAAAGCCCAACCGTGCAAATAGAAGTTTCTACCTACTTTAGCTAAATCAGCTGCGAGTTTAGAGAAATTAGCATTATCTGACGCAGCAGCGTGTTGTATAGTCTTTTGATACGGGCATTCCGTGCCTCCGTTCTTGTCGTTCATAGCGATCACATCTCTGGAGGTATTATTCATACCCCAATGTTCTACACTCCGTATCATATATGTGATCTCGTTTAGGATAGAGTATTCGGAATTTTATGCTGCCGTATCAATCGTTCACATAATGGGTTCTTGTACATATAATTATACATACATACATAGAGACCTGTTTGATTGATATGTTGTGCTCGATTATTTTTCTTACTTTTCTTATTTGCTGCTTATTGTGCATCGTGTTTTATTTTAATAGCTTGGAAGTTGTTAATGGCAGTTCCAAAAAAAATGGTTTAGACGAGCATTTTGATAAGGTATTCTTAAATAAAGGAATAATCAGTGCTTCATTTTGGAAGTGTTATTTTGAGATATGGTGTAGGCCCACTTTCACCTTAAAAGTTATAAAAGACATGGTTACCAGAACATCAATAGCTAAATAACTAGACGCCTTATAATTATCACATTTTAACCTTTACTAACCCTACGTTATTGTCATTATCACTATTGAAGCCTAATTCATAAAAAATAAGATAGAATGAAAATTTTAACTTATTGCCAACTTCCGATATTCCACTGTTGCCACATTTCTGCAAGTTTTCCATTTGCTGAAATCCTAAATAGATCAAAACCAGTAAATGTTATTGGTTTGTCGCTCGAAGCTACACCTAGAAAGTCTCTTTTTGGTGTACCCGTAACTGTCCATCGAATTAAAACTTTGTCATCTTTGGAAATTGCCTCATGGTGTGTAAAACGACGATCAGGCAGACAATCTACTACTCCTGAAGCGAATCTCTTTATGCTTTCTTGACCCTTGGTCAACTCCGTAGGAAGAACAGGATTATGCAGTACAAAGTCTGGAGTGAGGATTTCATCTGCTATAGATAATTTTCCTTCTTGAAATATTTCCATATGAAATCTGTGAGCAAGGACTTCATTTTTTTGTTCATTGTACGCCATTGATGCTTTTGAAGACATATTTGACATTCCTAAATTCCCTTAGTAAGTCATAGTTTAAGAAAACAGCTCAGTAATTCGTGATATGAATAAAAGAACTTATGTACTTGTAAGCTAACCTGTGAATATTACTAGGGTCTGAATCAAGCGGGAACCATTACCTATGATTATCGTTTACTTTCGCGTTTCGCCTTTCGTGTATATTGAACAGTACATTCGTCGAACATATTGTAGACTGAATGTTATTTATTTAAAATTTTTAAATACGACTATTCCCCATATCAAAAAAATGTTATTTGATATAAAGAATGGATTACATTATACTTTTCCCGAAAAACAGTTAGCTGTAATCATTCTTGCCTTAACTATAACATGAGTAATTCCGTAAACAACTATTGCACTAATTGTTCTTCTCTAGGTTACATATCCTTTCAAAAAATCCAGATTGACGATTACAGTTGCCTTCAAAAGGCAAAATGTCAAGCGTGTAAATTCGAATGGGTTGAGTTTTGGTATGTGATAGAATCAAGACACTTTTTATATCATCAGCAGCGCTTATCTACGACTTCAAAGAAAAATAAACAAAAATTAAGACCAGCACATGCTGAAACGAAAATGAGTGAGTGCTAACCAATTTCAAGATAAGAAGAGGATGATTCGAGATCACTAAATATTTAGATAATCAGAAGGTTATCAAACACAATTGATGTTATTTAAGATTCTGATTAGTTATTAAGAGTAAAATGTATATCAAGTTGTATTACAAAGATAGTGAACTTTTTAAATGGTCTTTACATACAAGCGATTACTCATTTCATCATATCCTAGATCTTTCATAGTAATTACTTTGAATCCATTATCGTACAAGTATTTCATCTCTGCTCTAAATAGGTCAATGTTTGTACTTGATCTTGCCATATTGTTATCTATATTATGATATGCAATTAGTGGGATTGCGTTTATCACACCATCTGGGTTACTATTATATTCAGATTGGCTATTTACCACTTCCACAAAATTATTGAATATAGTTGTGCTATTGTGATCCAATTTCGCATCCTTGGCATTATGATTCCATTCTCTAATGGAATATCTATTTGCATCAGTAATGCTACCGTCATCAAAAAATGTTCTACAATCCGTCTGATGTCTTGGACTAGTAACCAACGGGACTAATTCTCCGCTTCCTATCCTCTGTGGATTTGGTTGGTCTTCATATCCAGTACAATTTAATCGCATC
>Ga0126370_10000380_pt1 | contig 17969 bp, 23 predicted proteins | sample PanSoiMetaPlot_3_FD_92586 | JGI IMG/M metagenome (GOLD analysis project Ga0126370, IMG submission 92586) | Tropical forest soil microbial communities from Panama - MetaG Plot_3 | ecosystem: Environmental > Terrestrial > Soil > Tropical forest > Bulk soil | place: Panama | collected 2016-02-17 | reverse complement strand
TCACCCAACGCTCGCTCGGGAGGCCAGTCGCGGAGCAACCGCGTCTGTAGCTGCTTCCAGGTGACGACACAGCGTGGGTCATCGATCCAGTCCATGCGGCTCTTGGTTTCGCCCCAGGCTGTGATGTACAAGGTGGTGCGGGTGTTCCGCTTCTGTCGGCTCATGGGAATCCAGCAGCAGTTGGTGGGACTGTAATGGCCGTCGTTGTCGATGCGCTCGATGCTCAGCCCCGGCTGATATCCGTTCGCCCAGGCCCATGCTTCAAACTTCTTGAACGAGTAGCGCCACCGGTTACGAATGCCGCGAGCGCCGTAGTGACGGTAGGAAGGGTGGTTGGGGTTGTAGCACCGCTGGTTGATGGCGTTCCACACATCCATCAACGGGCTACGGGCATACACGCGGGGAGCCTACATGACCGCTACTGAGTCAGCCGAACGCGTCTGCGCCAAGTGCGGAGCCTCTGACACTGAGCCGCACCACGTCCAGTACGTCGCTCTGAGGCACCCAGTATCGGGCGAGCCAACCGATCTCTCGGTTTCTAAGCATGTCCAGTGCTGCGCGGAAGACGGGTGTCCGATCTGTGGTGCTGACGTAGAGCGCGCCGCCCAGGAAGGAGCCGATCCCTCTCGGCTAACGGAGTTCCTCCAGCATCGTCCTGCGGATCACCTGGCGAAGTTGTCCGATCTCGGAGTTGTCACCGTCGACCAGGAGGGCTGAGCCATCGCGAATCTGGTACAGGTCGAGAGCAACAACATCTTGGCGGCTAGCTCGGGCCAGGCCAGTTACGTGGCCGTGGTCCCCCCGGTCTTGGTGGCCTTGGTGACGGTGATGGGCACGGCTACTGCCGCCGGCACAGAGGTGGTGAACTCTGGCGGGAGCCAGTACGCCCGTCAGCAGATCACCTTTGGTGCCCCCGCTGGTGGCACCATCGCCTCCAGTAATGCCCTGACGTACGTCAACATGCCGGCGACCACAATCGTGGGAGTGGACGAGTTTGACAGTGCGGCTACTCCAGTGCGGCGTTGGTTCGGCCCTCTCTCCACAATCAAGTCGGTCAACGCTGGAGATACTTTCAGCGTCAGCATCGGTAGCTATAGCAAATCGATGTCCTGATGGCTGCCGTCAGCGGGGCGGTAGCCATGTCGGCCACGACATCCATGGTGGTTACTGGTGACTCGCACATCACCACACCCTCGCTGTACGAGCAGATCGTCGCGATATGCGGTCAAGACCCGGCTCTCCTGGGAGCTACTGGCTATGTGGACGACGTCTTCACTACTCGTCTGGTGGGGGATGTTCAGTAGACCGCTTGAAGATCCGATCCAGCACATCGCCCACCGGGATGATGCCGATGAGCAACAGGCCCACGGTGATCTCGATGACCCGGTCCAGTGAGCCTCGCCCAAAGGCGGCGTCGATAATGAGAACAGAGCCAAGCACGAACAAAGCCCAGTCTCGTAATGAGTGCGGGGTTACCCGATCACGCAAGCCCACAATGTGTTTTGCCCGCCTTTGCCGTTGAGTGTTACCTGTTGTAGTCGGGAGCCACTGGGGCAAGTGAATGCGCTCGGTGGCCCTGCTGGTCCCGCCGGTCCTCTTGGGCCTACCGGCCCTGGTATACCCTGAACACCAGAAGACCCGGTGGATCCAGTCGGACCTCGCTCCCCGGCAGGCCCAGCAGGGCCAGCAGGTCCGGTGTCTCCAGTCTTGCCAGTTGCACCCGGTTCACCCTTCGGTCCCTGGCTGCCTGTGCTTCCCGTGCTGCCTGTCGCACCCGTCTGTCCCGTTCCCCCGGTCGCTCCTGTTGCTCCCACGCTTCCCGCCTGGCCCGTAGCTCCTGCGCTCCCAGTTCCGCTTCCATTTCCTGAGCTTGAGCTTCCGTTGGTTCCATTGGTTCCGTTGGCTCCGTTGGTTCCTGCGGCACCCTTGTCTCCCTTGTCTCCCTTGTCGCCCTTGTCGCCCTTGGTCCCAGGCGGTCCTGGTATTCCTGGTGGTCCGATGCCACCTGTCTGTCCGGTCGCAGTGTTGCTGTGCCCCCAAAGCAGGGCGAAGACGATTGAGGCAACCACAAAGAAGGCAGCCATGACGAAGAGGAAGTTGGCCGAGATGGCTCCCCTCTCGGTGTCCTCGTCTATTACCTCTGGATGCGTCATGCGTATGTGATGGAGCTTGGCCTGAGCTTCCTCAGCCTCCTGTCTTGCGGCAGCCAGTTCCTCTTGACACTTCTTGTCTCCAGTGTGCTTGGCCCTGATGATGGCAGCCCAGGCTGTGATGATGGCGGCGACGCCCGTACAGCAGGCTGCGATGAGAGCGCCATCACCATTCGCCACGAATGCCTAGGACGTTGTGGGCTTGGTGGGCTGTGCAGGTGCTGGCTGCTCTGCGGGTGTTGTCGCCTTCATCGCGTTTGGCACTACGTACACTCCCAGTGCGGTAGCGATAGCGATGATGCTGGCTGTCCACCTGGCAGCGGTTCCTGAGACCAGCCCTTGTGTGACAGCTATTGCCGCCGCTCCAAGAATCGCGGTGGAGAACTTCCGTACCTCCGCAAGCATCTGTGGCTCGGTCATTTTTCAACCTCCTTAACCTCGCGAGCTAGCCTGGCTACATCTCGGCTTATGTCACTGATGAGTTTGACCAGCGGCGCATCTGGATCACCTTCACCGATCTCGTCTGATAGACGTTCCACCTTCTTCTGCAACTCTGGGACAACTTGAATGAGGCCGACAATCTCGCCCTGACCACGGTTTGGGTTCGCAGGGCGACCCATAACATGGGCGACTGCTTCGCCAAAGAGTGCGTTGCGATCCTCCTGCACTTGCTCCTTGCTGGCACGGTCCCTGAAGAAGGACGGCATGGCGATAATGAGCGATCCCAACCCAACGAGGAACACCAGGATTGGCAGGATCGCTGTAACGAAATCAACAGCGAGGACGTCCACACCCGGTCACCTCGCCGCAGTGCATATCGCAGTCGCAGTCTCTAGGACACACGTCCAGGTATTCGGCCCACCTCTCGTCGTCGTGAACGTGAACGTGAACGGGAACGCTGACTTCCCTGGAGCGCCCGGCGACCCTTGCGGTCCTGGTGGCCCGGTCGCGCCCGTAGCTCCCTTCGTACCCGTGGCACCCACCGCACCTGTAGCACCCACTGCACCTGTCGCACCCACCGCACCTGTCGCCCCGGTTGCGCCTACCGATCCAGTGGCACCCGTGGAGCCTGTCGCCCCTGTTGCTCCCGTCGCCCCAGTCGCGCCCTTCGGTCCTGGTGGGCCGGCTGTGCCGGTTGCTCCCGCAGCACCCTGAGCGCCCGTTGCCCCTGTTGCTCCCTTAGCACCTGCGCTGGGAGCAGTCCCTGGAGTAACTGAAGGTGTTCCCCCAGGCGTGGTAGGTACTTCAACGATTGGTGACGTGCAGATCGGATCGAGTTTGGCTTTCCCAGCCGTGTAGTCGATGTAGTTATACAGGCACGTCACTGACTTGTTGATAGCTGCGGCCTGTTCCCGCTGCGCCGGCAGCCCGGTGTTCTTCTGGAGGATCTCTATCTCTACGGCCAGGCTGCGTTGCAGCTTTTTGATCCCGGCTATGGCGTCGGACTGACGGTTCAGCAGCACGATGGCTGTGTAGAAGGCACCGAACAGCAGGAGCAAGAGCAGACCAGCGCCCACGGTGAGCAATATGACCCGCTGTCGCGGTGTCATATTGCGTACCGGGTGAGGTACTACGTGACTGGTGCTGTCCAACTGGTAGACCACGTCTGTGGACCCACCAGGCCGTCCACCGACAAGCCCTTCTCCTGTTGGAACTGCCTGGCGATATTGGAAGAGGTCGGCCCGAACATCCCGTCGACAGATCCTATGTTCCAGCCCCTCGCGGCCATCTGCCGTTGCCACGTAGCCACGTTTGTGTTATCCACGCCGCCGTAGTAGCCGGAATGACACTTTGGATCGGATGAGGGTTGCCCCAGGTAGTTGTCAGATGGGTAGGGGAAAGGGGGCGCTTTCCCGGCGGGAGGAGGGGTGGGCGTCGGTGTAGGGGGAGGTGTGGGCTTGCCCGTAGCCATCGAAAGCACCGTGTCTATGGGGAACCCGTTGCCGCAATCGGAGTGTCCGCAGCCCCATGATCCCAGATCCCGGTGCTGACATACGCCGGCAGATCCACCCTGCGCCTGGGCCGCGCTGAGCTTGACGATAGGGATGCCGAAGGCTGCTGACTCCTCAGCTATCCAGGCCGCTGTGTTGGCGAGCATCTGCTGGTGACTGTTCCAGGTGGCTGTGTCCCAGGCCGCAAATGCACACATCTCTGCCTGCACAGCCACTGGATTTGCGTTACAGCTTGTCCACGCCTTATTGGACCGACCTACGTACTCTCCGACCGTATTGGGGGTGTCATCGATGCCTACGTGGCTCGATACACCGGAAGCCGGGTTGCCAAAATACGAACCCAATGACTGGTATGTCGTCGCACCTTCGGCTGTATGCAGCACTATCAGCCGAACCTTTGAGCCTCCACGGCTGGACTGATTCGGGCTAGGGATACCGACTCGCTTGAGGGCCACTACTCTCCCTTCTCACCATCTACCAGGACTGCTCCTGGTGTGCCGTCGTTGTACTGGCTCTCCCCTGGCTCCTCCCAGTTCGGGCCTTCCTCCTGTGGCTCGGGCCACTCCAGTTCCTCGCCGTCTGGCCCCCGCACGTCGTCAGGATTCATGAAGGACTGGTCGCTGACCTGACCTTCCGGCTGGTCGATGTCACTCATCGGCTTCGGCCTCACTAGTGGTGACCTCAGTCTCGCCGTGGGATTCGTGGTGGACTGTGCCGCCTTCAGCGGACTCGGCGTCGGTGGCCCGGTCGTGGCTGTGGGTGATCTGTTCTCCTGTGGAGGGATCGAACTGAGACTCGGGTTCGGAGGCTTCTTCGGCGGCGGCGGGTTCTTCGGCGGCGGGGGGTTCGGTGGTGGACATGACTCTCCTTACTGGGTCTGCCAACTGATGCCGTCGAGGAACAGTTGGCCGGTGGTGTTAAGCGCAGGGAACCGCAAATAGATTTTGCCATCTGTGTTCACGTCCACCCGGTACACCCGTGCCGGGATGACATCCTCGACGGTGAAGAGCGTGGTGGTTTGCTTGGGCGCGGCTACCGGACAGGTGGCAATGACCGACTGGTCACTGGGGTTGCCCCCAGGGAAATGCACCTCACCGCGCAGTCGCACCTGGCCCCAGGCATTGCTCAGGTATTGAACTGTGGTTAGTGCTGCCCATGGTGCTACCAGGGTGGTGAGTGGCTGCCAGGTCGGAGAGGCTGGCGCGGTTCCAGTCGGCCCGGTAGCTCCAGCCGGTCCCTGTGCCCCAGTCGGTCCTATGACGCCTTGTGGTCCCGCTCCTCCCGTAGCTCCAGTAGGGCCGGAAGGCCCCTGAGGACCGGCGGCGATGTTCAGCGTCTGCCAGGCCGTCCCGTTCCACCAGTAGACGACATAGCTGGTAGTACCCACCAGCCAGACCATGCCCTCCTGGCCGGGTGCAGGCTTCGCTGGCAGGAGGTTGGAGGTCGCTACCGTGCCGGCGATGGTGAAGCCACCTGGAGGACCGATGTGACCGGTGGGACCAGTCGGGCCGGCTGGCCCCGCTGGACCCTGCGCCCCGCCGGCACCCTGAGGCCCTGGTTGTCCTGGGGGACCGGGCATGCCAGGGACCGAGATCTCGATCACGTCAGCAGCCGGCCCGGAGAGCGTGATGTCACTCATGGGGTGAAGCTCCCTCTCTCTCCGATGGTCAGGCCAGCAGGGGTGGGCATGACGGTGGGCCGGCTGACATTGGGATCGACGTTGAAGAACCCGGCCATGAGCCGGCTCTGCACCCCACTGGCAGTGGGAGTGGCGAAGAGGTCATAGCGATAGGACCGCCCGATGCCCCAGAACCCAACGGCTTGCACCGCGCCTGGATAGTTGCCCTGTGAGAAGTAGGCCAGCGAATCCTGGGCCGTGATGTGAAGCTGGATCGTGGCCCCATCGTTCAGCATCACGCAGCGACTGGATGGGGTGTCGAGGCGCATCACCAAGACGAAGTTGGTGTTGCGGATCTCCATGAGTGGGTTGCTGAGCGGGACTGCCAGACCGGTGGAGGTGTCGCGTAGTACCACGGTCCTCTGCCAGTCGGCCCAGGTGTCCAGGTAGAAGTCAAACTGTGCTATCGGCATGTCATCACCACGTCATGGTCTGTACGAAGAAGTCCTGTTGCTGGCTGTCGTTGACCACTTCTTCCGCCTTGATCTGTTCGCCCAGCGCACTCACAGTTAAGTAGGTGCCATGAACTAGCCCTTGCTTCTCGTATTTGGTGACCCGGTACACCGTGTTGTCGTAGGAGAAACGGTCACGAAAATGCGCGCCTGTGTAGAGGGGGCTGATGCGGAACCGGTCTATGGCGGCGGTCACCTGGAAGCAGATACTGGCTGTGGAGAGGACGTATAGGCCCTCATCGGTGTCTTGGGGATCGTCCTGGCGGAAGTCCACAAACATCACCGGCAGCACTACCGGTGGGTACCAGGCACGGCTTGGCCCCTCGTCGTAGACCCCATGCTTGGATGAACTCATGGCGTCGTACTCAGCCCACAGCACGCTCTCGCCCCAGTAGCGCTGGTAGTTCTTCATGACCTCGTTGAGGCGGATGACGGAGTCCTTCTGGTACCAGGCCGGCGTGTAGAGGGGCATCAGCGCTTCTTCCTGGTCTTGATCTTGTTGGTGTCGAACAGCCGCTGTTGGCCTGATCGATGCACCGCCGCTGCCTCGTCGGCCTTGGTGGCAGCCGCCTGGCGGGTGGCCGTGCGCTGCTGCTCATAGGGGTGGAAGTCCTCAGGTACACCAGGCCACTCAGGGGGTGCCCAGTCTGGTTTGCCTGGTGCCCTCACCTCCTTGTCGTGGCTCTCCCCGCTGAGGTTCCACACGTCAGGCTTGAGGTCAGGTCGTACCTTGCTGGCGAAATGCTCGCCGGCCAGGGTGCGCTCGGGGGAGTGGATAGGCACGGTGCTTTGGCCGAAGTTCCAGTAGTGAGCCGAGTGGAATAGCGCCCCGGCTAGGCCCTTAGCTGCTGCGACTCTGTGTTGTCCATAGCCTGTCGAGGCCATGTTCTCCACCATGGTCACTTCACCTGGCTCGTACCCCTTCTTGTTCTCCTTGGCCCACGACAACTCGGCGTGAACGGTGGGATATTTGGGGTGGCTCACGTCCACCGCCGCCAGGTGATGCTCCTCTGGGGACCGCTCCAGGTCAAGCTGGTAGCCACGGGCCAGGTGGGTGGCGAAGGGGTGGGCATGCTCTTCCATGCTGGGGATGGCTAGCTGGTTAGGACTGATGCCATGAGTGGTCCCGGAGAACTGGGCGTGGTTTAGTTCCGGCACCTCACCACCACCCCACCCACCCCGTGTTGATGGTGGTGTAGGCCCAGTAGTACCCCTGGCCGGTCTTGGGATCGACATCCCTGGTGGGGTCGATGTTGGTGTTGGCCTGGTTGCAGACGTAGCGGTGGTTCTGGTAGTCGATGAGATCCTGGGGGTTGTAGGGCCGCTCTGGATCCCAGGTGCCCTGGTACGTGTACATCTTCTGGGTCACGTCGATCTCGGGCATCTCCCGCTGCGGCCAGGTGACGTCGTCGTACTCCTTCGACCGGTAGATCGGCACGAGCCGCTTGGTGGTGCGCGACACCCGGCGCAACCGGCTCTGGGTGATGCGATAGAGGCCCACGCCCAGGGCTGCCGACAACGCCTTGTACTGTGCGTCGAGACCCTCGATCATCTTCATGATCTGGTTCCAGGTCTGCCCAATGGGGATGGTGACCCCGTCCGGGGTGTGGACGTCGTGCTGCTGGGCGATGCCCACGGCCATGTCCCAGAGCGCCATGACCGTGACCAGGATGGAGATGGGATACTCCTCCACCTCACTGATCATCATGGGGGCCGGGGTACCGTAGCTGACGGGTTGGCCGTCCACGGCCAGTGGCGGCGGGCCAGGGTAGGGCGGGTAGCCCTGATCGAGGCCACCCTCCCACTGCTGATCCATCCCGTAGGTGTGCTGGATGTAGGCCGTCCGCACATAGAGGTCGATCTCGGGGGGCAGCAGGTCGCGGTAGTAGGTGCCCTGGGCCACCAGGAGGGTGCCGGCGGCGGGAGCGCTGGAGAAGACCAGGACACCTCCATGCTCATCCAGGACGAAGTCGAACCCCAGGTTCAACGAGGTGGTGCCCGCTGTCGTGGTGTCGGTCAAGACCACCTGGAGGTTGGGAGCCGACACGTTTTCGACGGGTAGCTCAAAGCGGAAGGCCACCCCCGAACAGGTCTGTCTGGCAATGAAGGGCCGGGGCAGATCCCGAAGACGCAGCCTCGCCATCTGTGCGATCCTCTGTGTCGAAGAAGGATTGACAGGTGGATAGGGGAGTCCCTGGTCAGTGTCGGGATACTGCCCCGGCGTTCCTGCCGTGACGTCGTATGGGTTCGGAAGCCCGGAGACCGGCCCAGTGACTGACACACCTCCAGGCTATGTCCGGGTGGTCAGGGGGGCCGCGACACCCGGACCTAGCATTGACGCTATCCGGGCCGCTTACCCCGGTGAAGTAGTACCGCTAGAAAATGCCCAGCTTTTGTGAGGAAAAATGCCTTCCTCGTCGTATGACTGCGTCAAAAAATCAGACGTGGACAAGCTGGGAAAAGTCGCTGCCCAATACAAGAGAATGTCCAAGCAGCGCACGGTGAGGAGCGCCGCCAAGCAGGCCGGTGGCACCCTCCGCGACAGCATGGCGGGCCTGATCAAGGGCGACCCCAGCCTGAGAGATCACCGGAACATCGCTGACGCCCTGCACGTCTACCAGGACGAGAAGAACGTCCACGTCGGCCTGCCGGCGGATCACCCGCTCCTGCCCCAGGCTGAGCAGATGCACCAGAGCTTCCAGGTCAGCGACGTGGCGATGGATCTGGCCCAGCAGAGCGGCGAGATCGAGGAGAAGTTCATGCAGCACCTCCAGGATGAGTCGCGTGCCTGGTACCAGAAGTTCCTTGGCATGAGGGGGCCGCTCGGATGACCATGACCGACCCGCCCAATGACGTAGTACCCAATCCACCGTTCCTGGGCCTCTACACCGAAGAGGACATGGGCCTGAAGAACCTGCTCCAGGGCCTCTACGTCAGTGACCTCAACGCTCCCAATGAGACCCGCCCGGTGCCGGTGTGGTTTCACAACCCAGAACGTGAGGAGCGGCGCGTCACATACCCGAACATCACGATCCGATTCGACAGCGAGCGGGTGGCGCACGAGCGCGAACACCGGGGCTGGGTGCAGATCCAGTACAAGTACCTCCAGAACGTCCAGTTCGACACCGACCCGTACCCTTCCATCAACTATCCCCTGCCGATGGACTTCGACTACACGGTCACGGCGTCGGCCCGGATCAACCAGCACATCAGCCAGATCTCGGGTCACCTGGCGATGAGCAAGCTGCACCCGCGCTTCGCTCAGATGGAGTGCCCCGGAGGCACGGTGCGCCGCATCACCGTCCTGGGTGTCTCCCGGACCAACAGCATGGAGATCGAGAAGCGGATCTTCCGCCAGATCTACCAGCTTCGGATCTCCACCGAGATCGAGGACATCGTCACTCTGCTCCCCACCAGGGTGCGCCAGGTGGTCATCAACCTCCTGGAGAAGAACACCGGGCAGCAACTGTGGGGTCCGAGAAGTATCGCCACCATCACCCCTGCCAGCTACCTCAGTTCCGAGATACCCGGCCAGTACCAACCAGTGGAGGAATAGCCAATGCCCACCTTGACCAGGCCAGGGGTGTACGTCAGTACGTCGTCCTTCCCCACCTATGTCAGTTCCTCGCCGGGTACGGCGTCGGCCTGCTTTGTTGGAGTGTGTCCTCGCGGCCCCGTGATCCCCACCAGGGTGAATAGCTGGCGCGAGTTCACCAACCAGTTCGGTGGGTTTGAGACCGCCTATCCGCCCAGCTTGCTGCACCTGGCGGTGTACACCTTCTTCTCTGCTGGCGGCTCCAGCGCCATGATCATCCGGTCCTACCGGACTGACGCCTCAGGCCCCACCCTCGCCACCACCACGGTCAACGACCAGGCCACCACGGCGGTACCTACCCTCCAGATCAACGCCGACAACGTGGGGGCGTGGGGCAACAACCTGTGGGTCAACATCATCCCAGGGACACAGAAGGACAGCCTGGGGAGCATCACCAGCTTCACCATCCAGGTGATGTACAAGGGCAGCGCTCCTGCCAATGTGGTGGAGACCTGGCCGGATCTGTCCATGTCGCCGGGGTCCAGCGTCCTGGGCGTGAACAACTACGCCATCAACATCGTCAACAACCCCTACACCGGGTCGAACTACATTAGCCTGGTCGACAAGGCAGCCACCAGCGCCAACCCACGCAGTGTGGTTGATGGTGTGACTACGAATGGTTCGCCCAACTTCACGTCGGCTACTGCGGCCTTCGTCGCCTCCGACAAGGGGGGCACGCTCTCTGGGCCGGGGATTCCAACTGGCACCCTGATCAGCACCGTCACCAGTGCCACGGCAGTGGTCATGTCCAACAACGCCACGGCGACAGGGTCTAGCGTGCATGTGACCATCACGCCACCGGCCTACATCGACAACCCGGTGACCAACCTGGGTCCGATCAACTTGTCTGGTGGTGGCGACGGCTCTCCCATCACCTTCCAGGATCAGTTGGCCGCCCTCCAGTTGCTTGACCAGTACCCGGATCAGCCCTTCGTGATCAACATGCCGGGGCTGACCGCTGGCTCGGACATCACGGGCGTGGTGGGCTACGCCCAACAGCGTGGCGACAGCTTCGTGGTCATCGACTGCCCGCCGGCCATGAGTCCTGCTTCCATGGTGACCTTCGTCCAGGGCCTGTCGGCTAGCTCTCAGTGCGCCATCTACTACCCCCAGGTGCAGATCTCCGATCCGTACTCGTCTGTTCCTGGTGTGACCAGGATGGTGGGGCCGGGTGGCTTCGTCGCCGGCATGTACATCGCCACTGACGCCAACAGGGGGGTGCAGAAAGCGCCCGCCGGTCTGGGGGCTACGTTGCTGGGGGCCTATGGCCTGGAGAGAACCCTCACCAATGCTGACCAGGGCAGCTTGACCCAGGCCAATGTGAACTGCCTGATCTCGGTGCCAGGGTCCGGGGTGGTGATCTGGGGAGCGCGGACTCTGTCGCCTTACCTCGTCACCCGGTACGTGCCTGTCGAGCGCACGCTGCTCTACCTCCAGACCGAGTTGGCAGCTATGACTAAGTTCGCTGTTTTTGAGCCGAACGACTGGGTGTTGTGGAACTCGATCACCATGATCCTCAGTCAGTTCTTGACGTCCTTCTGGCAGAGCGGTGGCCTTCAGGGCACGAACGCCGCAGCGGCGTACTACGTCACCTGTGACGAGTCCAACAACACACCGCAGACCATCCAGCAGGGCATCGTCAACGTCGAGGTGGGCGTGGCTCTCCAGTACCCCGCCGAGTTCGTTGTCATCCAGATCGGTCAGTGGGCTGGTGGGCAGAGCGTCAGCGTCACGACCGTTTAGGAGGAACCATGACCACACGTCCACTGAACTCTGACCCGCTGCGGAACTTCCGCTTCTTGGTCACCATCACCTCGCCCAACAGCACCGCTGTTCCTACGACTATCGGTCGTATGGGATTCATGGCGGTATCGGGTCTATCTGTCAACAATGAGGTCATTCCTTACCGCGAAGGTGGGAACAACACAACTACGAGGAAGATGCCAGGACAATCGGACTTTGGCCCTCTTACTCTCACAAGAGGGTTCATGGCTACCCCGCTTAATGGCGGAAAAGGTGGCACCGATGAGATCTATCGCTGGTTTGAAATGATCTTCACCGTGACCGGTGGAGGTGGCAGTGGTACTGGCGCGCCAGGCATGAACTTCCGCTCTAGCCTTACGATTGACGTCCTCCAGCACCCCGTCACCAAGACCGGGTACGCTGCTGGCGTCGACAATCCACCGGCTATCAAGGCTCGCTTTGCGGTGGCAAATGCATGGCCCATGGGCTACAGCTTCAGTGATCTGGAAGCCGGTGGCAACGCCGTATTCATTGAAAACCTGACGTTAGCCCATGAGGGTTTTGCGGTACTAGCTGGCTCTATGGATCCGGCTAGTTTCATCGGTCCAGCCAAGATGCCGCCTGGTTGGTGATATGTCTAACACGCCCGATCCATTGGCTGAGTTCACAGCCACTATCATTGACGACCCGGACAAGATCAACGCCATAGCGAGGGATGTCACTAAGCCCCCGGTGCCGATGATGCCCTCGCTGCCGGCTGACACAGTGACTCTGCCCGGTGGCTTCCTGGATCAGGACGGCAGGCTGCACACAGAGGTCCGCATCCGGGAGATCAATGGCTCCGATGAGGAGGCCATGGCACGGGAGCTACGCAGCCCCACCGTCAATGTGCCCAAGGTGGTCGACCTCATCCTCAAGCGGTGTGTGCTGGGCGTCGGTGACCTGGAGTCGACGCCCAGGCTGTTGGGTCAGATGCTGACCGGGGACCGGGCCGCGCTCATGCTGGCGATCCGCGTCCTGACCTTCGGCAACGACTGGGAGGTGCCCGACTTCCCCTGCCGGGAGTGCGGCAAGACCTTCGGTTGCATCGTGGAGTTGGACTCCTCCATCGAGATCAAGAAGATGGACAACCCCATGGTGCAGGACATCGAGGTGACCCTCCGCAACGGTCATCTCGCCCTCGTACACATGCTCACCGGGGACGTGCAGCTTGAGATGGTGGGTGATGGCAATAGGACCGGCCCGGAAGAGGCGACCATCGCTATCGACCGCTCCATACGCTCGCTCGATGGCAACCCTGTCATGGGTCACATTGCCCAGAAGATGAGCATGGCTGACCGGCGCAAGATCATTGAGGCCATGGCTGACGGGCAACCCGGCCCCCGTATGGAGGAGGTGATGGTCACATGCACCGAGTGCGGACGGGAGGCCGGCTATCAGATCTCGCTGGTGGATCTCTTTCGTTAGCGACCTCACCCCCTTCGACCTCCTCTACCTCCAGTACCGGCGAATCGCGGAGCGGTTCCCCGGTTGGAACCTGTCCGAGATCAAGGCCATGAGCTACCCGGAGCGCCAGCACTGGGTGGCCGTCGTTCTGGAGAAATAAGTGCCTGATGGCTATGGCGTAGGGCTTTTCGATAGCAGTGGCCCGGAGAAGTTCGCCGCGTCCATCGGCAAGATCACTGCTGCCCTGACCGGGGTCCAGAGCGCATTCAATACCTTCGGTAGCTCAGCCGGCAAGAGCATCTCCAGCATCTCCCAGCTTGTTGACAGCCTGACCAAGAGTCTCTCCAGCCTCCAGAAACAAGTCCAGCAAGTGCAGTCCTCGATGGGTGGCATGGGTGGAGGCGGTGGCGGGGGCGGGACCAGCGGTGGTGGCGGTGGGTACGGCGGTGGTTCTGGTGGGACTGGTGCTGCGGGTAAAGGGGCATGGCTGCCGCCCGGTACGCGGGGTGATGCAGGGCCAGCGACCGGTGGTGGTATGGGGGGACCGGCGATGCCTACTGGTGGCGCTGGTGAGGTGAACGCCCAGCTTAAGGATCAGTGGGCCAGGCTGCCGGAAGGCACTGGTCTCGATGCCGCCTGGAAGGCGGCTGGGAAGATGACCAACGCCGGCAATGGTGGTCAGGCCGGTGGAGGTGGTCTAGGTGCAGGAGCCGCCATGGTCTCGGGGGCCATCGGTTCAGCCGCCAATGTCCTCTCCTCTTCAGCCGCTCAGAACCTGATCGCCAACGCGGTCCAGGGCCAGTTCATCGGTGCCTCGCTCGGGCCATCCTTCGGGCGCATGACTGGCAGGCAGCAGCAGGGTGCGTACGTCATCCCCAGGGGTGCCTTCGCCCAGAGCGCCGGGGACTATGCCCAGGCCAACATGTACATGGCGAACTACATGGGTGCTGATCCCTTCGGTGGTCAGAGCGTGGCGGGGCAGAACGCCAACGCCTTCAACCGTGGTGCCCAGCAACTCATGACCATGATGCCCTCCATGACCCGCCAGCAGGCCATGGTGACCCAGAACGCCATGCAGCAACCAGGCGTCCTCAACGCCGGCCTGATGTTCGGCCTGAACTTCAAGCCGGGTGGCAAGGCCATGGACACCCAGTCTCAGTTCGGCATGATCTACCAGAAGCTGTTCGCCGGCTTCCCCGGTGGCAAGCCCAACGGTGACCAGTTTGAGTCCTACATGTCGCCCGGTGGCCCAGGTGAGAACAACCTGGCGGCTCTGGGCATCACACCTGGGAGTGACGCCTACTCCGGGTTCATGCAGTACGCCCGCGCCAGGATCGGCATGGCCTCCCAGGGCAAAGACATCACCAAGGTGGATCTGGGCACGAAAGCAGGAGCCAAGGCGGCTGGCTTCGGTAAGACTGCGGCTTACGCCCAGCTAAATGCCCAGACGGCGAAGTCCCGGATGGAGTCTCAGCTTGAGCCTGGCATCGCAGGAGCGGCCAAGAACCTGAACGAGGCAGCCGCTGCCCTGTTGAAGGCCGCTACTCCTCTGGCTTCTCTGGGTGGCAGCGCCATCGGCAAGCTGTTCGGTGGCAACCAGGGTCTGCTGGGCGGCATCACCTCGCACATACCGGGGATGGGCTTCGCCACCGGCATGGCGGGTCATCTCCCAGGTGTCGGTGGGATTATCAAGAGCATCTTCCAGCAGGGTGGCGAGGTACCCGGCAGTGGGCCTCAGCTAGCGGTCGTCCACGGCGGCGAGTTCGTCCTCACCAAAGAGGACGTCGAGAAGATGAGGGGCAAGAAGGGTGGTCACGGCGGTGGTGCCGGTATCAGCCTCACTGGCCTGGGTGCTGGCGGGGGCAAAGGCAGTGACAAGAGCATCCTTAGTTTGCTCGCCGGCAAGCCCACCGACAACGAGGTCTCTACCACTGTCCTGGGCATGCTGTTCTCCGCTCCCCCTTCTGGCTCCCTCCTCGCTGGATTGAGCAAGCACGGTGCTGACTTCGGCGTCGGGAAAACTTCTGCCCCCAAGCAAGACGCCGGTAAGTTCAATGGTGGCCTCGCTGGCATGACCCGGCAACAAGCCATGGCGTTCGCGAGTTCCTTGGGTGGTGCCGGCAACACCCAAACTATCCAGCAGCTTTTAGCTGCTGGTATTGCACCACAGGGTGGCGGTGGAGGCACCACGAATGCAGGAACGGCGTCGAACGCCAAGGGCGGCGGGGCCTGGAACTACAAGTCGGCTGGCATCGGGCCGAATGACCTGTCGGGGATGTTCCTGGGAACGGGTGGTGGTGCAGCTAGCCAGACCTCCGATGGTTCTGGCAGTGGCGCGGGTGGATCGGGTGGGACAGGGTCCGGTAAACCCACCAGTTTGACCGGTAGCGGGAACGCCCAGCAGGCGTACAACTTCTTCATTAGCAAGGGCCTGAAGGACTACATGGCAGCCGGCATCCTGGGCAACCTGGCTCAGGAGTCTGGCATCAACCCTGGTTCTGCACAGGCTGGCGGTCCTGGTCGTGGCATCGCCCAGTGGTCAGTGGGTGGTCGGTGGGACACCTTGGTGGCCTGGGCCAAGGCGCAAAATCGTGACCCCAATAGCCTGGCGACTCAGTTGGACTTCATGTGGTCGCAGGAGTTGAACGGTACTGAGTCTGGCTCCTTGGCGGCTCTGAAGGGCACCAGCAATGTCAGTGACGCTACGACGGTCTTTGAGCAGCAGTACGAGCGAGCCGGTATTCCGGCCATGTCCAACCGAATCAAGTTCGCCCAGAACATCCTGTCCTCCAAGGGAGCCGGTTACGCGCGAGGCACCCAGCTTGTAGCTCGCACCCAACTTGCCATGCTGCACCGTGGTGAGGCGGTGGTGCCGGCGGCTGACAACTACTCCTCGTCCCCCTACAACAAGGGCGGGGCCGTGGGCGGTAGCCCCATTGTGCAACTGAACTTCAAGCCAGGCTCAGTCGTCCTCCAGGTACCGGCTAATGCCAGCCAGCAGGACATGGATGCCATCGCCAAGCAGTTCGTCGCTGCGGTCTCCAAGCCTCAGAACCTGATGGCTGTGAGGAGTTCGTAATGCCCGTCCTGAACCCTCCTGACGTACCTGGCAGCCCCTACGCCAAGCCCAAGCCCCCAGCGGCTCCAGTCAACACCCAGATCGGGCAGCAGGCATACGCGGTGGCGAAGACCTGTCTTGGTGTGCCATACGCCTGGGGTGGCAACATGCCCCCGCCCCAGGGACCGGGCCTCGACTGCTCGGGCCTCATGGTCTACGCCTACAACACCGGTCCTGGTGCGCCTGGTGTGGCCCTGGGTGGTCGCATCGTGGGTCAGTTCTGGAACAACAACACCACCTTGACCAGGGTGGTCGACAACACTGGAGCAGACAAAGGTATCTCGGCGGCTGACCTGGAGAAGAGACTCCTCGTTGGTGATCTCCTCTGCTTCGGCCCTCCTGGTCTCAGTGCCAGCAGCACCGAAGGTCACGTTGTCATGTACGCCGGCAACGGCCAGACCATTGAGGAGCCGCACACCGGAGCGGTGTGCTTCCAGGGACCGATGTACGCCCCCGGCTCCCCTGGTGGCTCGGACATCTTCCTGGGCGCTATGCGTCCCAACCAGGAGGGCACTGGTGGAAGTGGCGATACCGGTGGCGGTGGTGGGTCAGGGTCTGGGTCAGGTAGTTCCCAAAGCACCACGGGAGCGACCTGGCAGCAGGAAGCGGCAGCGCAGCAGTCGATCATCGCCTCCCTCAAAGACCCACGGGACAACCTGCCCTTCTCCAAGTACTTCCAGCAGATGGTGCTGCAACCTGGCAACAATCTCGTCCGGGGTGGGATCGCGGACTTGACCACCAAGCAGTTCCGCCTCTACTTCATGATGAACCCGCAGCAGATCTCGATGGGTTCCAACATCGACACCCAGAACCTCACCTCGCCACTGCAACAGGATCCCACCAATATGCAGGTAGGTGGCTATTGGGTGACCAACCAGACCATCAGCTTCACCATCTATTTCAACCGCATGTATGAGGTGGCTTACGGTGGGGTTAAGGGACCGTCTGACATTGGGTGTCGATGGGACATCCGCGCTCTGGAGCGACTGGTTGGCATCTTTGATGCCGTGGTTGACAACGGCAACGCGGTTGGCTTGGGCAACTACGGTGCCGGCGGCTACCCACCCATGACCTACCCCCTTCAGATTGTCTTCGGGGGTGCGAACTCATATCAGTTCCAGGGCACTATCGCCTCGCTCGACTACACCTACACCCTCTTCAACTACAACATGGTCCCCATCGAGGCGTACGCCGACATCTCGGTCATGCGGATCTACCAGCCCAGCATGTCCAGCCCGGACCTCGTGAACAGCATCCCTCTGACCGCCAAGACCGGGGGTCAGTACCTCTCCTCTGTCCGGGCCACCAAGTCCACCTCCTCCGCGACTCAGCAGTTCAACCTCAAGAAGGGGGCCGGGACATGATCGTCCAAGGCTCCCGGTACATGGGCCAGTCTGTTGTCACGGTGCCCATCGATGCTGTTGGCGACACAGCGGTGGCGGTGTTCGGTCCAGTCCCCACCGGTCCTTCCCTGTTCGCCTACTACACCGTCGTGGATGGTGACCGCTTCGACCTGATCTCTTTCAAGGTCTATGGCATGGCCGACTACTGGTGGAAAATCGCCAACGCTAACCCGGAGATCTTCTACCCCGATTTTCTCGTAACCGGTGCGATCATCAGGATCCCGACGTCGTGACCGTCCAGGCGTGTGCGTACATCACCTTCGACCCTGGTGGCATCGCGGCCAAGAAGACGGTCAACACCGTCAAGGTCATGATGACTGAAGGCATGCACGACACCGCCGTCATCACGGTGCGAGGCACGATGACTGACGCCCCGGAGCTACAGCCAGGAACTCCGGTCTGCATACAGTACGGCTGGAACCCCACTGACAC
>Ga0126370_10000379_pt1 | contig 17982 bp, 10 predicted proteins | sample PanSoiMetaPlot_3_FD_92586 | JGI IMG/M metagenome (GOLD analysis project Ga0126370, IMG submission 92586) | Tropical forest soil microbial communities from Panama - MetaG Plot_3 | ecosystem: Environmental > Terrestrial > Soil > Tropical forest > Bulk soil | place: Panama | collected 2016-02-17 | reverse complement strand
GGCCAGTCCCAGCCCGGTCCCGTTCTGTTTCGTCGTGTAGTAAGGGGTAAACAGAGCTTTGCGTTCTTCCGCAGAGAGCCCGCTCCCCGTGTCGCTCACCTTGATAGAGACCCCGTTGCCATTTTTCCTATTACTGGCCAGCGTGATGGTGCCGCCTGTTGGCATAGCATCTATAGCATTCAGCACCAGATTAGAGATTGCCCGGTGAAGCAGATCTGAGTCAGCAGCGATCAGTGGAAGACCTTGCTCCAGCTCAAGTCGACACTCGATTCTTACCCTCGACTCGAGTTGCGCTTGAAAGACACGCGCCACTTGTTCGATCAGGTTATTCACATCGACCGGCTGGAAATGCGGCTCCGGCATTTTCGAAAATTCGCTGAAGCGCGTAACCGTGGATTTTAGGTTCGCGATCTCCGCCAGCAGAGTCTTAGTGCCTTCATCAAACATTTCTTCGAACAGCTGTGGACTGTGGGCGTGTGCCCGCACCAGATTCTCAACTGTGAGTTGCAGCGGGAACAGCGGGTTCTTGAGTTCATGGGCAAGCCTCCTCGCCAGTTCCCGCCAAGCCGCGACACGCTCGGCCTGCACCAGCCGGTCGCTCTGCTCGCCTAATTCCCGGGTCATGCGGTTGAATGCATCTGCCAGTTCACCAAATTCGTCGTGAGAGCTGACGTCAATCCGCACCTCGCGCTCTCCTCTTCCGACAGACCGGGCAGCCGCCGCAAGCTGTTCCACCGGACGGGTAACTCGCCACGCAGCCCAATTACTCATAAAGATAGCGAACAGGATTCCGATGCCCCCCACCAGCATAGCCACATCGCGCACGCGCCGGTTCAGCTCGACATATTCGCGACGGGAACTGCCGACGAGCAGCACTCCTGCTATGGCGCCATCCTGGCCAGGCAGCGGAATCGCGTGCATCATCTCGTCGTCGGTTCGATTCGACGTCCACCGGATCGTCTCGCTGTGCTCGTTTCCGTCCGCGACTACTTTCTGAATGAGCGGCGCAATCTTTTCGGCTACCCGCGGTCCCTCGGAAGGATCAATCAAGAACTGTGCTGAAAAAGCCGGAGGGACGTTCTGATATAGCAGCGTGCGCATGCCGGCCGGCAAATCAAGCGTCCTCAAAAACTCCTTATCGAGCCGTATGCCTCCCGCTACGTACAAAGCCACTTCTCCATCTCTAACAGGCCGAACCGCAAACAGGCCGAGAGCGGAGCCTTGGGGCAAGTCTTCTTCTTTGAGGTAAGCGTGTTTGGAAACAGCCGCTAAGTTCAAAGAAGAATCTTTATATCCAAATTTGGCGGGCGATTGCGCAGAGGCAATGATTTTTCCTTGGGCATCGACAAATTCAAGAAAATCCAACCCCTGGCTGTCCGCGATCCCCTTTGCCTCGCCGACATAGGTGCCGTAATCGGGTTGTAGACGGCTAAGCTCAAGGCCCATGCGTCGCGCTGCATCCCCGGCTGCGATGGCTTCCACCTGCTCGACGACATCGTCGCCGCGCCGCTTGAACGCCCGCTGAAATTGCCGGACCAGCGCCAGGGTACGTTCCCCATTGAGTCGGTCAAACGCGGCTCCGGTCAACACCGACACGATCCCTGCCACTGCCGCTACGACGACAAATATGGTGGCAGAAAATACCAATAACAGCTTTCGCCGAAAACTCAATTTCTCTCCGCGCAAGCGAGCGCCGCGCCCTTTGTGGCCATCGTGGTGCGCCGGCGCCGCTAATGACCCAACCAGACATCCGTCAGCGGCCAGCTGCCATCGAGCCGCGCCTTCCATCCTTTCACCGCACCCCCAACACCGTAAACGACTGGTACATGAAACAAGGGTATGATCTTTTGCCCTTGTAGAAGAGCGGCTTCGGCCTCATAGACTTGCTGCATGCTCACGCCCTCGAGTTTCGGTTCGGGCAAGCCGAGCCGCACGGCGGCAGTTTTCAAAGCAATCCCGGGATTCATGGATTCCAAGCGAATCCGCACCAGTTGCACGTCTGCGTTAGCTCCGCTAGCCAACTGCACACGCAAGCCAACGTCGCGCGCATTCAGCGCAATTCTCTCGGCCACTACTTTGCTGATAGGATCTCGGGAATTGTAGCCAAGCATCCATACCGGCGCCTGGCTAACCTCACCTCGCGCCTCCTGCGCCTTCCTTACATCCATTTCAGTAGCAAAGAGGAATTCATATCCCGTAATCCAATTGGGCAGAATTCCGGCGGCCAAATCGCCTTGTCCTCCCAGGAGCACATCCCTGATAGATATGCGGTCGATGCATAGTGTCAGGGCTTGCCGCAGCTTGGATTCGTTAGTCGATTGAGCCTCGTGCGCGAACACCAGCGCCAGCAGCTCGAGTGGTCCCGATTCAGAGACGTGCCGAGCTCCCGTTTCTAGCCGTCGCGCTTGCTCGGTCGCTATCTCCACCAGGTCGGCTCTACCTAGTTCCAATGCCGTCTCTTGATCGCGGTAGCTGCTGCCGAACTCAATTTCAACCGAATTAAGGAACGGCCTACCTCCCCAGTATTCCTCATTCGCAGTCAGCACCAGCCTTTTCCCCGATTCCCACTTCCCTACCCGAAATGGCCCCGTCCCACTGGGCGCACTCTCATTGCGTTTAACGATTGCATTCTTTGTGAGTGAGAGTTCTGCGGGCAGCAAATCGTCCGCTTGTTGCAAGTCGATTTCAATAGAATCGCCCTCGGGAAACACACTCCAGGTATTCACTTGTCTGAGCGATGTTGCTACCAGATCGGCGGTGAGCGGAGAACCGTCCTCAAATTTCACCCCTGGCCGCAGACGAAAGCGCCAGTGCTTACGATCTTTATCTACCTCCCAGGAGACAGCTAATTCAGGTTGAATGTTATCGCTGTCGTTGATCGAAACTAAAGTGTCATAAATTAAGTGCAGGAGTTTTCCAGCTGTAAATGGATCTGCTTGCGGACTTACGGGATCGAGCGAGTTCGGCGCGCTCCCGAGCAGCATGTGTGCTGTACCGCCATATTGCGGCCGCATCTCCGCATGCGCCAGCGCAAGCGAGAGACTACTCGCCGCAACTAATTGCCAGCCGAAAGGCTTCATATCGTCCCGTCCGTAAACTTCGTGAGACCGCTAACGCCGTGCTCCCTGACTGCTCCGTCCAGAGCGCAACCACTGGGCCGCCTAAGTCGACGGCTTCACTCACAGCAACCGGATCGCGGTCTGGAAATTGATACGCCCGCACGGTGTCTGGGCGATTGCCATCGGAATTGCTGGTTGCCAGCAGCTGCCAGCCCGTGCCGCAGCTGCTCTTAACGCTGGCCACCTCGCTTCCCCAGCCGGTCGTTGGGACTGCCAGGTCACGGATGCCATCCACCGTGTGTATCTGTCCGTCGCTGGCGGCAAACACCCACAGAGCATACTTGTCGCGAGCAATGGGCGCCGCTGAATAGAAGGCAGTCACTGTGTTTTGCTTCCCCACACCAGGCGTAAGCACTCCCGTAAAGAAATTCCGTGTCGGGGAAAAGAAGGCATTCAACGCGAAAGCACCGCCCCCAAGCGGCCACGGGTCGTCGCTCTGGTTGCAGTCGACAGAAAGAGTCCCAGCCGAACTCGCCGCACAGGCAACACCGGGAAGATAAGCGTCGAACAGGTGATCCTTGCGCAGCACAAGCCGCCCGCGCAGATCGCGTGGCCATGGCCGAACATGAGAGATGGGGAACTCCTGGTCTTGCTGCCACTGGCCCGAGCTTAACCGGCTGTACAAAACAATCCTCTCGGGCTCCAGAATCATCAAACGCGGCGGGCTATCAATTACGCCCACATCCAGAATCCGGTCATCCTGCGACCAGAGATGGATTTTCGCGATCGCCATCTGTGTGGTCTTGCGGGCTGCTACCGCAGGGCCCGCACGCGGCAGTTTTATCATGGTGACGACCGGCGTATTGGCTCCTTGCTGAACTTTGGCGATCCAAAGGTATCCCTGAACGTTTTCCGAAAGTGTTACCTCGACCGAGGCCGCTGCCTGGTCCGCCGCGACCAAGCGTAAACCCGCACCTACGAACTCGGAACGAAGTTCGGCAGCGATCGCCGTCACATCGCTCTCGACCAGCGATGAATGATTCCGAATGATCAAGGAAACGGCTGCAGGGCCCGTGATGGAAGCGATCTTGCCAGTGAATTCCATTTCCGCGCCGCTCCAGTTCGAGGCTGCGGAACTTGTCGCAAGCAAACACAGAAGGGTGAGGGACAGGACAACCGTGCGCACAAACCGGCGATCGCTCATGTGGGGCTTTCGTCCATTATAAACGGGCGGGTTCACAAGGTTGCCTCCGACCCAGTATCATCCGCCGGTTTTCATCTGGTTAGCCCGCGGCGGCAGACCTTATATTCAGGGATGTGTTGGCCTGCCATCGGGCCACGAACGGCACAATCTACTTAGGATCCGGCGTATCCTCATCGGCCTGCTGCGACTGGCTGACGTGATTGGCATTGCTCATGCTCCGCAACACATCATTGGCGAAGAAAAACTTGCCGTCCGCCGGAACCATCATGATCTGCAGCTTATCGGAAAGACGTTCCGCCACGATTTTATTGATGAGAAGCGGATTCGACTTGAGGATCGCCGCCTCGCTCTTCAGACGTTCGGCATCGGCAGCTGCTGTGACCCGAATGCGATCCGCTTCCGCGTCGGCCAGCATCTTTCTCCGATCCATCTCGGCATTGCTGTCGATTACTTTGGCCTGTGCCATGGCTTCGGCATTTTTGACCGTCGCTTCTTTACGGGCTTCGGCCTCGAGTCGCGATTCCTCGATCTGCTTCTGTTTCAGCGGTAATGTGTACTCGATGGCATCGGCCTCAGATTTGGCTTCGAGCACTCGCACCTGTGCTTCGCCCTCAGCCTGTTTCACGCGCTGCGCTTTCTGCGCTTCGGCCTCGAGTTCAGAAATTCTCACTTGCTTCTGCTGAATATCCGTTTCAACACCCTTCTGGTCGCTCTCCTGCTCTTTTAGCAAGAGTTCTTCCAATCCTTTTGCATATTCCGGCGGCAATTGAATATCACGCAGCATGACTTCCTTAACGATGATGGCGTCGGAAGCTAGCCGCTCGGTAATCACTCTTGATGCCCGCCTGCGAATTTCTTCTCGTTTCACAGCGAAGACTTCCCTGACCGTATAGTTCGGCACCAAATCCCGCCATACGCTGGCAACCACCTGCGGCACAATCTCTTTTTCCACCGGCTGCGGCAGGTTGGTCAGAATGAAATCCAATCGCTTGGAATCGAGACGGTAGCGCACCGTGATCGCCAGAGCCAGGGTCAATCCTTCTTTGGCTTGCAGCTTCAACGGTTCGAATTTCGCCCCGGTTTCTGTCCCGCCCTGGGCGCCGTCCTCGGGCGCACCAGTAGTGAACAACTGGTCTCGGGTATCGAACAGCACAACGCTCTCGATCAGTGGTGGCACAAGATGTACCCCAGGATAGAGGGCACCGGCCAGCGTTCCTTTCGTCTCACTAACGCGGACACCTGCGGTCCCGCTTGGAACTACAACAATACTGAGAGCCATTAGGATCGGGCCCCACGCCAGCAAGACAAGCGCCATGCTGGTGCGCCAAGCCACTTTTGGCTGCGGCCCCGCCGGTGTGACTCCCGCCTGCGATTCGCGCCGGTATCGGGCTTGTAGGTACAGGTCATATCCCAGGATTCCGGCGGCCACGATCATCATCGCAATACCACTCACCATAAGCATGCTCTTAAGGAACAGCATGTTCATTCTCCTTTCGTGCCTACCGCGACTTGGTCCACCACTCGACTCTCTCTACCCTCGGTCGAGCAAAGAACAGGCGGCAGATTTCTCCGAAAATCACCTCTTCGACCAGAATTCCAACCGCGACGGAGAATATGAGCACCGCCACAACCGTCATCGCTGTAATTGCCGTATCCATAGCCTGCCTCCCAAAACTGGGTTCTCCATGGCCCGACGCCTATTGCGCCCCGCCAGCTGCACTGGCACCGGAAACCGCATCTTCGTGCTCCGGAATAGCTTCAGGCCCACCGAATATTTCCGTCGTCAGTGGACCGCGTTCGCTGAGAATTCCGACTTCGTCACCGACCCTGACCATCGCAAACAGCTCTTGAATATCTCGGTTGCGCAGGCGAATGCATCCATGCGATGCGGCCTTACCAATCGAGCTGGGCTCGTTCGTTCCGTGAATTCCGTAGCCTTTCTTATTGAGACCGATCCAACGCGGCCCCAGGGGATTCGTCTTCTCCGGCGGAATGACTATTCCCGGATGGAAATAACCTGGATTGACCAGGCGATTTACGATTTGGAAGGCGCCTGCTGGACTCGGTGTGACGCTGGCTCCAACCGCCACGGGAAAGATCTTGAGGATGTTCCCGTCTTCGAGAACTGCCAGCTTGCGATCGGCAATGCTAACTAGAATTTTGCGTCTCGGCGGCTCGACCTTATGCGTAATCTGTGCCGAAGCCGCGGTTGCCAGCAACATCAATACGAGGATTCCGTCTGGTTTTGACTCTCTGAGTTTTGTAGATCTCATCGCCGGCCCCTCTTCGTCAGCCGATCTATGGACTTGCATGGAGCGAGCCAACCAAAACCTGCAGACGCGAAAGGACTTATGTCTGGCAGAGAGAAGGAATTTGTGTGCGCTCGACCGCGGCGTGTCCACCTTGACGCGCTTCAGGGGAAGGAGTCGCCTTCAGTCAAGAAGGCAAACCATGCGATCAAAGATGAACCGATGGCTTAGGTCACAGCGGCGTTCGGTGGCCTTCTCACCGCTGCCTGTTGGAAGAAACCGAATTCCTGTACACCACCTTCGATTAGTACGCGCGAGTGAACAGGCCTATCCGAGCAGCGCCGACCCGCACCTCGGTTATTTCGTCATTTTGAAAGACTAGGGTCCAGTTGCTCGGCTTGGCAAGGCATCGTTGCAAAACTCGTGATCGTCGGGGATCTTAACCTGATAGCTGCGCCCACCGACTAAAGCAAAGACGTTCACGTCCGAAACTCAGCAAGCGGTTCAGGACTGTAGGGCCAATGCGACCCTCAAGAGCGGGAAGGGTTCCCCGGGGCGATAATATCCCTAGGCGACTCATCTGGTGCAAAACGGAAAGTGTGTTGGCGCGTAGCCCAGCCGAACACGCGAGGTGCTAAATACTTTCCGCTGAACGTCTATTGCCGCACCAGAAGTACCAATCGTGGAAATCGGAACTGGCCTGCCGCGTCGTCAATCACATTGACCTGGCAGGTGTAGAAACCGGGCTTCAAAGGTGTCAGTGGTACCTCCAGTTGAAATACCGCTGCTCGCCTTTCAGGTGCATTGAGCTGCTGGCTTTGGACGACTGGTGTTTCGTATGCCTTCGCATTTCCTCTGAAGAACGCAACATTGGTCAGGAGGCGAATGGCGCTCTTCCCGTTTGTTCGACTGTCAGCTGTCGGGCGAAGCACTTCCTGCCCAGGATCATACACCTCGTAATAGAAGTAAAGATGCTGCTCCGCCGAGAACACGTGCGTGACGCTGGGTACTATTTCCGATCCGTCGCGGATCAATGGATTTTGGTCTTTGTGTTTCGTGTTCGGCCGAACCTGGCTGGCTAGAACAACCGAGCTCATCTTTACCGGTGTAGTTTTCAAATCCGGTACGGTTATATCGGTTTCGAACGATCCTAACAGGCCATTCTGATTCTCGCGAACGACAAACTTGAGGTGATACTTGCCTGAAGGCAAAAGGAATCCGCTGTTGTACTGCAGGTTCTTTCTTTCGACCAGTTCTGTCGTGTTTAGGGACATTTTAACAGTGTCACGTATCCGCGCGATCGGCCGTTTCTCGGGATCAGTTACGGCCCCAAGAATGTCGAGGGATGCGCGGTCCTGATCCTTGTTGCGCGTGAACGGAACTTGAGACCCCGGAACTACCAGCGAGACCGGCACATAAAATCGTCCATCGCTGATGCGGAAGTAGGCTGCCGAGAGATATACAGGGAGATCGGTGCTGGGAAACTCGGAAGCCAGTTGCTCATCGAGTTGCTGTTCACGGTTCTCATGCGTCGAATGTTGAAAATCTGCGGACACATAATAGCCGTGGCGGAATTGAATTTTGAGCCCAGGGCGGCTGACCTTTACCGTAATGCGGCGATATTTCCCATCCCGCACCGGATTCGTGCTGTGATAGCCGAGAAGATAGTAAAGTGACGTATCTTGCTGAACGCCGTTGAAGACACGGCCGAAGTCATTAGAGTCCAGGTAAGCTCGGCCACCCGTGTCCGCCGCCAGCGTGACCAGTGTTTCCTGGGAAGTGAAATTGGAATCGTACTGCGCAAGCATCGCCTTTCCGGAGAAGGGCGTCGTGCCGCGCAGACTCGCATTTTGCGCTTCTCCGCCTGCGGGCAGAGCTTGCAGGCCACGCAGATCCATGGTGTAGATAGAAAGGTTCGCGCGAACGGCAGCGTTGGTGGCGACGCGGAGTTCAGACTGATTCTCGATGCCCGTCCGGTCCATGCCACTCGAAAAATAAATCAGTGATTTTTTCTCCTCGATTCCTGCGAGTTTATCGGCAATGGAACGCAGAGCTTCAAGCCGGCGATCTGTGTTGAAAATGTTGTATTCGGTGTCGTCGACGGTAAAAGGCTGGGCGCTGTCGGGCGTACCTTCGGTGGTGCCGGTTGACCCTTCTTCAAAGCCCTGTCCAGCCGCCGGATTCAGACTCTGCAGACTCTTTTTCAGAAGCTCTTTGTTGGAAGTAAACTCCTGATTGACGGCCATTGAATTGCCGAGCGAGAGTACGGCGACCAGATCAGCCGGAGACATGTTTTTCTCGACGTAGGCTTCGGCGGCGGTTGTTGCACGGTCAATTTCCTCCGGTTGCATGGAACTGAGATCGAAGAATAAAACGATCAAGCGATGGTCTTTCAATCCCGCTACAGAACTCGCAGAGGTGCCCGGCGACACGGTCCTAGATGGAGCCTGAGCGAGCAATGGCGCTTCGGCCGCGCTCGAACTCACGACGGCATCGGTATTCTCAAGATCGAAGGAAACGATGTGTTGCGACTTGTTGTCTTCAAAAACTGTAAAGTCCTCAGGCTTGAGGTCTTTGACCGGATTACCGCTCTTGTCTCGCACTGTCACGTTCACCAGCACCAGTTCGGTTTTGGCGCGAAAGGTGTACTCTCCGGATTGTTGCTGGGAGATAATGGGCGCGCATGCCAGGGTCATCATCATTAGTGAAGCTAGTGTTTGCTTGGCTAAGTTCTGGACATTCAAGGACTGCATGTTTAAATCCTTTAAAATCGGAAGCGCGTCGTGAACTGAATCGTGCGCATCGCACCGACAGCTATGACTTGGCCGAAGGTAGGCGAATTCAAGTTGCTATCGATCGTTATGTATTGTGGCGTGTTAAACATGTTCGAGAGCTGTGCTCGCACTTCAAGGATACGGGACTCCTTGAGCGGAATTACCTTGGTGAAAGCCATGTCGAACACTCGCGCGCCCGGCCCCTCAATGCTGTTCCGGCGAGCATTCCCGTACTGCCCGTGGAGCGGTGCGGCGAACGCCGACACGTTGAACCATTCATGAATGGACGGGTCAGCCACGCTGATGGACTGGCCGGGCACAATATCCGGCCGCAGCGTCCCGTATGTGCCACGGCTGACGTCGGCAAAATCCCCGAGAATCGTTGGGCTGAACGGCAGTCCGGAGGCGATGGTCCAATCTCCGCTCCAGTGCCAATCCCCGAAAAGTGCCCGAAGCGGACCGTTACTGCTTAACCATGGCTTGTCGTGCCCGAAGGGGAGCTCGATAAGATAGTCGCCGGTAAATCTTTGTCGTTGGTCAAAAATGGAGAGCCCCCGCTCCGCCGCAATGTCAAATGGGTTTTGCGCCACGAGCGTAGTGCCACCACCGATGGTGGAAGCGTCGTCAATAGCCTTCGAGAATGTATAAGTACCGCCAATCGATATTCCACGATGCAGCCGTTTGCGTAATCGAACGCTCGCCGCGTAGGAGGTCGAATTGCCTGCAGACGTTTGCCAGTCGAAAGCCTGCACACCGGGAATGCGAATGCCGTTTTTAGCGCAACCGGCCTGACCAGCAACACACCTATTGGGGGCTTCGACCACATCAAGCCCGGTTCCCTTGGTTCCCGTGTAATCAATGTTGGCGATCAACGTCGGCCTAATTTCCTGCTGAATGTCGAAGTTCCATATCTGCAGGTAGCCGAGCTGGTAGTTGGGGTTAACCGCATAGTTGTTTGTGACTTTATTCTCACCCGATGTTAAAAATCCTTGCTGTAGCGTCAATTGACCTGGGTAGAACTGTGGACTAGTTTGCGTAGTCGCAAACGGAGGCTGAAACGCAAGTTGCTGGGCGATCGCCTGATAAGCGGTAGTGTTGTGGTTAATGCCATAGCCTGCGCGGACAACTGTTTTGGACAGAGGCTTCCACGCCAGTCCAAGACGTGGGGCGAAATTGTCGCGGTCGGGGCGGATCAGAGTAGCCGGAAACTGCCGATTGTATGGTCCTGTCGTGCCAGGCTGCACGGGCACTACGATGGCAGGCCCTAGTGCAGGATTCAGCACACCCGGCGAGAGATCTAGGTTTGCGATCAGATTATTTGTTTCGCTGAAAGGCGAAACATATTCATAACGGACACCTAGATTCAGAGTGAGATTCCCGCGTACTTTCCAATCGTCCTGTCCGTACACATCCCAGGAATTTCCACGAAAATGGTAGTTATCCTGTCCGAACTGCGCCTGCGTCTGCTGCGGCAGTCCAAGGAGAAAATCGGCGAAGTCGTAACCGCTGTTTATGCCGGTGAATATAAAAGTACCACGAGCGTCTTTAGTCGCTTTGGTGTTGAGCTGGATTCGCCGGAAATCACCGCCCCATCGCCAGGTATGTTTGCCGTGGTTCCAAATCATTCTGTCGGAAAAAGTGAGAGTTTGATTTCGTGAAAGCAGAGGGTTTGTATCGCGAATGCCGCCGAAACGAGTGAAAGAAATATTGGGCAGGCCCCAGTCCAAGGGGTTTTGCGATACGCCGGTGATGCCCAAATCTCCCGTGATGTCCTGCGAAAGCGCATAGAGGTTTTGCGTTGATGTCCGGCTGCGGTTGAAATCGACTCGCGCGGTGTTGGTGAATTTTCCGATGCTGCGGATATAGCTCAAGGGCACGTCGAAACTGCGAATATTCGTTTTGCCGCCAACACTCGGATATGGATTGGTTAAGACCGTATCGATGGAGTGGTAATGTAGTCCAAAGGTAAGATTGTTTTGCGGGCCAGCGCGTCGGCGGCCAGCAGTTGCGATGGCAGAATTGCCCAACGCGTGCATCAGCCGGAAATTCAGATCATCGCTGTTGCTGGTGGCTGAATTCACAAAATGGAAGTTCTTCACCGTGCCTGGCAGGTTCGCCGTGGGAATAAATTTCAGTAACCCAGCAGCTGCGGAACTGATTCGAGTCGCAGGGATCACATTCCCCACAAAGGGCGTCCGCGATGCAGAAGCCGATGTGCAGCCGCCCTGTGCATTCACGCCACCGCCGCATGGATCATAGACCTGATGAATTACGTTGCCTTGGGAGTTCCTATCATTACAGATCCCGTTGGAATCGAAGCCCGTCTGGCACAGCCCGGAAAAATTGCCGCTACGCATCAAGTCGGCGGGAACTGTCGAGAATGCGTCATAAGGGTTCTCCCCCCGCGAACCGTTGTAATTCGCGAAAAAGAAGGTACTCGTTCCACCTTTGTAGATTTTGGGAATATTCAGCGGCCCGCCAATTATCGCTCCGAATTTGTTCTGCTGATAGGTGGCTTTCTGGGAAGGCGTTCCCGTCAACGAGTACGGAGCGGCATCCAGCGCCGAGTCTCCGACCGTGTAATAGAAGCTGCCATGCGGTCGGTCCGTATCAAATCTGCCGCGGCTGCCAAACATGATCATTCTGGCCCCGCCGCCAAGCCCTCCGGCGTCAGCCCGCCCCCTGGGTGCCAGTGCTGTTGGACCAGATTCTCCGGGTTGGCCCTCTTGTGAAAGACCGGACAGTGCACCTGGCGGAACCTGCCCGTTGTTTTCTCCGAGCCCAGTTCGCACGTCGCGCTTCTCCTGCATCCTCTGCTGCAGCTCGTCAGTGCTGATCAGGAATGAACCTTTTTTGCTGCCGGAGTAGGAGACGGATTCTGTCGCGCTATCCTGATCCATGCCTGGAATCGACATTTCCGGTGACACAGTTCGCTCTCCTGCCCCTGCCTGTCCAGGATCCCCGCCGGCTTCGCCCTCCATTACCGAAAGACTCTCAAAACCTCGGTTGCCTGCGGCCATTGTTGTCTCCACCTCTGTGCTGGCAACCTGCTCGCTGCGCGACGCCAGGGTAAGCGCGATGTCCGCGCGGGTAGTTGAATCTTTCGCATCAACCTCACGGGTAACCGGCGCGAATGCAGTCATCTCCACTCGGATCGTGTAGCGGCCTGGTGCGGGTACCTGAATTGCGAATCTGCCGTCTAACGCCGTCCAGACCACGACCTTCTGTCCGTTGGCTCGATTTACGGCAGTTACGGTTGCCCCCGGAACAGGAACGTTGTCCGATCTAATGACGCCGGTTATAGTCGTTACTCGCGATTGGGGCAATTTAGAGGGATTCAATGTAGCTTGGCTGGGCGCAGGCGTAGCTTGGCTCGGGGTAGGCGGGTTCACGGCCGGGGCAGCTGTCGGAACCGCATCGCCAATGCTGTCGCTACCCACTCTTACGATCACTCTGCTGCCCGACGGCAATATCTGGAACTTCTGTGGCGTCTTCAGGTCGAGCACAATTCGGGTCACCGCAGGCTTCTTGTCGAACAGCCCCACGCGTACGTCCACCACTTCTCCCTGAGCAACCGAAATCCTGTGCAGTTCATTTCCTGGAACAGCATTCGGGAAATCGATCACAAGTCGATCCGGTCCGCTCAACACCCGAGTCTCGGGATCAACACGCTGGCTGGCATTGATTTCTAACTCAACGTATTTGCGGTTTTTGAGCAGAGTGATACGGCGGATGGTGGCTGTCCGGGATACGGTCAAATTTTGCACAACAGTGGGCGAATCCTGCGCCATTAAGCAATTCGCAGCGGACAGAAGGACCAGGAACTGGAATGCTAGGACGCAGTATTTAGAAGGAAGGAAGTTAAGGGATTCTCGAACATAGACGCCGACTGTTTTGGGCAAAAATCGGGACAGGCAAGGATTTGCTATCGTTGTCATTCCAGGACGTCTGCCAGCACGGAATCTGCTTTCTGAGCCCTTTCGCTGACTCCGGAGTCTTGCGCTATTCTTAGAGCTTCTCAGGTCGTCGGTCACAGATGGGAACTCCTTGTCTGCCGCAGCGGTTGCGAGCCGCCCACCTTCCATGGTGGACTTAGTCAAGCGAAGCAGTTTCATGGACTGTCACATTCCGACTCTCTGATTCCGCGAACATTTGAAGGTTGTACAGACGTGCATATTTTCCATCTCGCAACAAAAGCTCATTCTGAGTACCTTGCTCAACCACCTCCCCCTCGTCCAAAACGATAATGCGGTCCGCGAGCCGCACGGTCGAAAAGCGATGAGCAATGATGAAGGTTGTCCGCCCAGCGGCAGCCCGACGAAGGGCTTCTATGACTGCCTGTTCGGCGGCAGCGTCCAAGCTGCTGGTTGGCTCGTCCAGAATAAGGATCGGCGCATCGCGCAAAATGGCCCGTGCAATGGCGATCCTCTGTTTCTCCCCCCCTGACAAGGTAGTGGCCCTCTCGGAAACGAGGCTATCGTACGCATCCGGTAGATCCAGTATGAATTCGTGGGCGTTGGCCAACCGAGCTGCAGAAACAATCTCCTCATCACTTGCCTCCGGGCAGCCAAAAGCAATGTTCTCGCGAATTGTGCCACTAAATAGCAACGAATCCTGCAAGACCAGACTGATCTGCTCACGCAGGGACTGGAGAGTGAAGTCCCGGATATCTCTCCCATCGGCTAAGACCGCCCCTTTTGTCGGGTCGTAGAAGCGCAGAACCAGGCTTATCAGTGTGCTCTTCCCCGCTCCGGTAGGCCCGACGATAGCAATCTTTTCGCCTGGAGCAACTGCAAGGTTTACGTTATGGAGCACACGGCGCCCTGGTTCGTATTCAAACGAGACATCATGAAAGGCTACTGCGCCTCGAAGCTTGGGGGCCGGACGCGCTGCTTCACTATCGGCCAGTTCGCTTCGGGCGCTCAGGACCTCCGCAATCCGCTCCGCACCGACCGTCGCCCTGTTAAAAAGAACGGAGAAGTTTCCCACCGCTCTTATCGGTCTGTAAAAGCTCGTCACATAAGCGAAAAAAACTACCACGTCGCCGGTTGTGAGTTCTCCGCGCAGGGCGTGCGAAGTGCCATACCACATGACAATCGTTATGCCACATGCGGCGATGATGTTTACTAGCGGCGCGACACGCGACTGGTAGCGCACAGTCTCGAGATAAGCTTCCAAGTTATCTTTGCTCCGGGCCTGGAAGCGCTCTTCGATCTGGTCCTCCTGCGCAAGCCCCTGCACGATCCGGATGGAAGCAAGGGCTTCCTGCGCTAAGGAGGCCATCAGCCCGGTGCTTTTCCGCGCCTTGCGAGCAGCGAGCTTCATGAGATAGGTATACCGAAACAGCATAAAAAGCAGCAGCGGGATTACCGATAGGGCGATCAGAGTAAGCCGCCAATCGAGCCATAACATCAAGATGACCATGGCTGCCACTTGCAGGCCACTGCTGCAAAAGACGGTAACCGAGTTGGAGATCACGTCCCGTATGGCCTGAATGTCGCCGGTCAACCGAGTCGTCAGGTCTCCCGTGCGTTGGCTGTCATGAAAGCGCAGCGAGAGGCGTTGTAGGTGTGCGAACAGCTTCTGCCGTAAGGTAAACACATAATGCTGCCCGACGTTTCCTAGCACGCGGATCGACAGATGGGTAAACAGCGCGCCGATGAGAGCTAGTAACATAGTGGCGGCGCAAGCGCCATAGAGAATGTGCCAGGGGGTGAAGTGCGCGTTCTCCAGCCAGGAATGGATTAGTGGCACATGACTATGCTTGGGCTTGCGTGAGAGGACTTGATCAATTACCACTTTGAGCGGCCAGGGACGCAACACGCTTAGGAGGCTGGAGAACACTACCGCCACAAACGCGAGACTAACTTTCTGCCAGTAAGGAATGAGAAGTGGGAGGAACTGGTCCAGCCAAAGCCTCACGGAACTCGGTATCTTAGAATATAAGGCCTTCATTTGTTTAACTCGACAGCTGAACGACTGACAGGAGCGGTGCGATCCCGGTCTTCTTTCTGAGCAAGCAATGGGGCAACCCAAGTCAGGACTCGTGCAGCGCTTTCGCTCCAAGTATTTTTAGAACATGCACTGCGAGCATTATTGCCCAAGTCTTTTTTGAGTTGCTGATCGTTTCGCAATCGGCGGAGGCAATCTAGCAGGCCTTCGACGTCATTGGGTTCATATAGCAACCCCGTACGGCCATCCGTTAGCGCTTCCCTCACCTGCCCAATCTTACTTGCTACAATCGCTCGGCCCGCTGCCATATACTCATAGAGCTTGAGCGGGGAGTAATAGAAATCCCGTAGAGGCGGATACGGCGCCACCGCAACATCCATGAGCCCGAGATAGCGTGGGACATCCTCATGAGCGACGCTGCCAACGAACGTCACCGCCCCCCGTAGGCCCAGTCGCCGCGTTTCGTCCTCTAAGGCAGCTCGCATGGGCCCGTCGCCCACTAGCAGCAGGTGATAGGAGGTGTCCTCCACGCATAACCGTGCGAAAGCTTTGAACAAGAAGTCCACCCCGTGCCACGCCTTGAAACTGCCCACGAAACCAACCACAAAACGGCCATCCAGGTTCGTGCGGCGCCGAAGCGAAGCATCATCGGCCTCTATCCCGAAGAGGCTTGTGTCGACTGCGTTGGGAAGAATCCGCACTCTTTCGCGCGCCACTCCAGCTTGTTCAAAATGGCTGTAAAATTCCTGCGAAACTGCGATCAACAAATCCGCGCTGCGCCAGATGTGGCGCTCGGCCCAGTTGGCCAGGGTGGGAAAGGCAACGCCATCGCGGTAATAACGTTCTTCATAGCTGAGAGGGGAATTAACCTCGAGTACCAGAGGGATCGACCTCTTCCTTGCCAACCGACTCCCCGCTATTCCCCATAGGCTATAGCGTTCATAGATAAAGCTCGGGGAGAACCGGGTCGCAAGTTGATCCGCCACCTTGAAGAATTCGGAATTGTGCAGAGCGCGGATGACATCGCGCCCCCGACCTGGGCTACGACCTAGAAATCGGTTACCCTCCTTCATCGCCTTGAACAATTTTCGGTTCCACGGTGCCAGAGGAACTTGCATAGCGTTTGTATGCGTCGCCGTTTGGAATAATTCCGGCGAACTTACTCTAGTGCCTATAGCCATCATTTCGTGTTCGAGTGTGGCGAGCGCGTGTACGAACGACCGCACGTGAATCGATGCGCCCTTCAACCCGGAGAAGTCCACGCCATGATCGGAACAGAGATACAGGATTCTCATGAGCGCCCACTAAATGCGGCGGCCGTCCTTTGATCAGGTACGGCAGCTGAGAAATCGTTCTGAGATTGTTTCTTCGACTCTGCTCCTCTGAAAATAGCTAGCAGCTCATCAGCGCTAGCCTCCAGCGAGAAGGAGGATTCCAGTTTGGTCCTCGCTGCGCGGGCCAGCCGTTCACTCAATTCCCGCGATGCCAGCAATTCTTCAATCGCATCGGCAAGGCTCCTCGCGTCGTGTGGCGGCACCAGGATGCCGTTAGCCCCGGACGCAACCAGTTCCGGAATACCTGATACTGGTGTTGAAACCACCGGCACACCACTCGCCATGGCTTCGAGCAACACATTCGGAATTCCGTCTCGATCGCCATTTGCAGCAACGACGCAGGGAAGAACAAAAACAGAAGCTCGCTGATAAGCAAGACAAACCGCGTCGTGGGCTTGGGCGCCCACCAGGCTGACTCGATCCGCCAATCCCAGCCGCTGTGCGTGAGCTTTCAGAGGATTGCGCAGAGGGCCGGTCCCAATAATCTCCACCTTGAAGGTGCGACCACGTCGACGAAGAATGTCGGCCGCTATAATCAAGTCCTCCAATCCCTTCTTCTCAATCAGCCTGGCAACTGAAAGAATTACGGGCTCACCGGCCTCATCTCTTTTGAACAAACTGAACTTGAATTGTGAGATGTCAAGTCCGTGATAAATGCAGTGCAGCTTTCCATCACACAAAGGTCCGTATTGCTTTGAAAGAAAGTCGCGGTTGTATTGTGTGCAGGTAACCACGGCCCGGGCTCCCTCGAGCTTGACGCGAAACGCCTCGAGGTCGCCGGCGAAGATATCTTTGGCATGCGCTGTAAAGGTATAGGGAATGCCGGATAGTCGGTGAGCAAAAAGAGCAACCCGAGTAGGGGTCGAAGCAAAGTGCGCGTGGAGATGATCCGCCGGACTCCGGGATAGTGTGTCCACCAAGTACGCCGCCTCAAAGAAGTGCCAGGGCGGACCGAAGCGATGAAACCGGCTCACCCTACCTGTTATTGCTTGGAACAAGACCCGCAAGTATCGTGCGGGCTGGCGCCAGACCAAACGAAGATTGGCTGCTACAGCTTGTTTCCAGTGTGGCCGTAAGGCCAGATATGTGACCTTCGCACGAACTTGCGTGACTTTTTTGTGGGACGGGCCGTTATCGGGCTCTCTGACGGAAAAGATGTGTATGGGTACGCCGCGCTGTTCGAGTGAGATAATCTCGTTCAGAATAAATGTCTCCGAGAGTCGCGGCCAGGCTTTGACGATGTAGGCGATCGTACGCTGCTGACTCACTTCAGACATATGTTTGATCCGGGTCCTTAGGCCCTTCCTATTTGTCTGATCCATCGTTTGGTTTCTTCGCCCTGTGGTTCTCGGCCCCGGTTGCTGGCAATTGCCGGTTTACTAGGATTTCCCAAATAACGCGCACGGCGCG
>Ga0126370_10000378_pt1 | contig 17996 bp, 16 predicted proteins | sample PanSoiMetaPlot_3_FD_92586 | JGI IMG/M metagenome (GOLD analysis project Ga0126370, IMG submission 92586) | Tropical forest soil microbial communities from Panama - MetaG Plot_3 | ecosystem: Environmental > Terrestrial > Soil > Tropical forest > Bulk soil | place: Panama | collected 2016-02-17 | reverse complement strand
GTGGACCAACCGCGGCTGCTACAACACGGTTCAGTGGTATTACGACGACGTGCTGGTCCTGGGTATGCGTCAGATCTTTGATGTATGCACTGAATACTGCTTCCCCAAGGCGCTCTGCGACAAGGTGAAATTCTGCGGCTATGTTGCTCGCGAAACACCAGTCCGTTCACGGAGTGAAATTCGGCGACAGTTAGGTATCACTGACCATGAGCAATTGCTGCTGGCCACAACGGGCGGAGGTGAAGATGGTTTTCACATTTTGGCAGCTACCCTGGAGGCCTTGAAGAAAGTTGCCCAGGAAAGTCGCACCCAAGCGTTGGTTGTGACTGGGCCGGAACTCGCGCCCGCACGCGCGCAAGAGCTTCGCGCCGCGGCGCAGTCGTGTCCTCGCGTTCGGGTCGTTGACTTCGTCGACAACATGATCAGTTACATGCACGCAGCCGATGCCGTTATTTCCATGGCTGGCTATAACACCATTTGCGAACTGCTCACACTCGGCAAGCGCTCCATTGTAATTCCGCGAGTGAAGCCCGTAGAGGAGCAGAAGATCCGCGCCGAGCGCATGGCGACAGTGCCCTTGTTCAGGACCATCCTGCCGAACGCACTCACGCCGGCTCTGCTCGCTGACGCCATCCGAAAGCAATTGCATCAGGCGAACCGCGGAGTTCGAGTTGCCAACCCTATCGACCTGGGAGCTCTACCACGTATTAGCGCGATGCTCGCGGGCACAGAGCATTGTGTGCTGAACAGCTTTGAATTCGCGGCTCTGAAGGAATCGGTTTCTTAAGGATGGATTAGATGTCTAGCTCCGCTGCAAAGCCGACAGTTGCTTACTTGTTGAAGAGCTTCCCTCGTCTTTCCGAGACCTTCATTTTGAATGAAATTCTTGGTTTGGAAAAGCTCAGGATACAGCTTGAAATCTTCTCGTTGCGCAGGCCGACCGCGGAGCCGTCGCATCCCGGCGTGAGCGAAATGAAGAGTTCCGTGACCTACATTCCTTCACTGAGCTGGAGTCTGTGGCCCGGAGCTTTGGCACAATTGATTTGGAGTCACTTAGTCGTCCTATTGACTGACACGCGGCGTTATTTCACAACAGCAAGACTTTATTTTCGCGTGAAAGGGGCATCTCGTTTCGAGGACTTCTTGCAGGCACCACACCTCGCACGCCGTTTACGGCGCAAGGAGATCACTCACTTGCACGCTCACTTTGCGAATGTACCAACCACAGTTGCGGAATTAGTACATCACCTTATCGGCATTCCCTTCAGCTTCACCGCTCACGCCAAAGACATTTACCTGACAGCCCCGTCCGAACTGGAGAGAAAGATCAGAAGCGCAACGGCCGTTCTTACTTGCACTGCACACAACCAGCAGTACCTTGCTCAACTCGCAGAGCCCGGCAGAAGTATCCACCTTGCTTACCATGGCGTGGATGTCGAGCGCTTCGGTGCCGCACCATGCCTGCGATCGACGGAAATAAGCCAAGTGCCACTCATTCTCAGTGTGGGCCGTTTTTGCGAGAAAAAAGGATTCGAATACCTGATCCGAGCCTGCCGCCGTTTGGCTTATCGTGGTTACACATTTCGGTGCCAGATCGTGGGTTACGGCGAACTCCAGGACAAGCTGGAACGACTCATCATCGATCTCGGCCTACAACAATTTGTCTCGCTGCTCGGGAAGAAGAAGCAGGACCAACTGGCAGCTTTATATACGCAAGCCAGGATGTTCGTGCTGCCATGCATCGTCACTGACCAGGGCGATCGCGATGGTATCCCCAATGTTCTGATTGAGGCCATGGCGTCCGAGGTGCCGGTAGTGTCCACAGATATTTCCGGCATTTCCGAACTAGTCACGCATGCACAAACAGGCCTCCTCGTGAAGCAACGGGATCCTCATGCGCTTGCGGACGCCATGGAACTTCTGCTCCTGCATTCCGATTTGCGCCGTCGGCTCGCGCAAAATGGCCGCAAAAGCGTCTTGGACAAATTCACGTTGAACGCAAGTGTGAGACATGTACATGACATCTTGTCATCAGTGTTGACCACCATGAGCCAGCCGAGTGCCAGCCAAAGTCAACTCACGGTGACGGAGTTTTGAAAGCCATGATTTCCCGAAAGGCAACTCGCCACACGATAGCCGCTTCGCTTGGGCTGATCCACGCTTTCCGCACAGAAATCGCATGCGAACGGGGATTACTCTGGGCCGCGGCGGGGACGGTGTTCGGGGGCGTGTTCTTCCGCATTCTTGAACCGTGGCCATTGAAGTTCGTCTACAACTCGATTTTCCCTACCAAGAATCATGCTCTCCCAATTGTGCTGTTGCATGGCATAAGAGCGCAATCGGCGGTGGCGATTTCCGTACTAAGCATGATCGCGTTCACCGGTCTGGCCGCAACCTTCGAATACCTCAGCACAGTTTCAATGGGCGCCGCGGCCTCGCGCATACTTGCTCAGATTCGCACGAAGCTATTTCACCATCTCGCAAATCTGTCCATCTCTTTTCATGGTCGGAATAAGACCGGAGACCTGATCACGCATGTAACCTACGACATCGATCGCATGCGCGACGTGACCGTGAATTCCGTCCTGCCGTTTTTCACGAATCTTTTCACGCTCTGCGCCATGATAGCGGCCATGTTCTGGATGAACCGGCGGCTGGGTTTAATTGTTGTATTTGCCTTCCCGGTATTTTTCCTCGTGGTGTACCGGCTCACAGCACGAATCAAGGAAAAAGCGCGTCTACAACGCATTGAGGAAGGAAAAGTCGCCGCCATCGCCACCGAAACAATTAGTTCGATTCGCGCCGTGCAGGCGTTGTCCTTACAGACAAAGTTTCTGAATGTGTTTTCAATCGCTAACGCCAAAAATCTTGCCGCCAGTAATCAGGTGCTGCAACTAGCTGCGGGCTTGGAGAGGACTGTAGATCTTCTGGCCACCGCCACCACGGCTGCGGTCCTCTGGTTTGGGGTACACAGCGTCCTCGACAACCGGCTTACGGCCGGTGATCTGATTGTATTCGCCAACTATCTGCGCACCTCCTTCAAACCCATTCGCCAGTTAGCCAAATACCTGGGCCAGATGGCAGGGGCGCTCGCATCTGGTGACCATATTCTGGAACTTCTTGGTACGTGTGCAGAAATTCAAGACGCGCCTCAATCTACGCCCGCACACACATTTGCCGGCCACATCCGTTTCGAGAATGTCTCGTTCAGCTACGAAGCCTACCGGCGCACCCTGCGCAATGTCAGCTTTGAGGTGAAAGCCGGCCAAAAAGTGGCGCTGGTGGGACCATCCGGAAGCGGCAAGTCCACCATTGCGAGTCTGCTGTTGCGGTTTCACGATTGCTGCGAGGGAAGAATTCTGATCGATGGGCGCGACATCCGCCGCTACACCATCGAGTCGGTCAGATCGCAGATCAGCATTGTGATGCAGGATAGCCCCTTGTTCGCCTCGAGTGTGCGCGACAACATAGCTTGCGGTTCCGCCAGTTCTAATCCTGACGAGGTGCACCTTGCCGCACGCATTGCCAACGCCCACGACTTCGTCCAGCACATGCCGCAAGAATATGACACGGTATTGGGAGAACGAGGATGCACACTATCAGGGGGGCAGCGCCAGAGAATCGCCATTGCCCGCGCCGCTATTCGCAGAGCCCCGATCCTCATCCTTGATGAACCGGCAACCGGGCTGGACCGCAAAAATGAACGGGAAGTCACTGCCGCTCTGGACCGGCTAAGTCTTGGCCGCACGACGTTGCTCATCACACATGACCTGCATGCCGCATTAGACGCCGATTTGGTGCTTTTTCTTTCTGAAGGTCGGATTACAGAACATGGCACCCATCGCAGCCTCATGGCTCTGAACGGCGAATACGCCGCCATGTTCAACCGCCAGATAGTTAGATTTCGAGGTGAGGAGACTGCCTATGCTCTCAACGCCTGAGACCGTGATCTGGCTGATTCGCCACAGCGCAAGCACGTTCAACCTTCAGGGTCGCTGCCAGGGGTGCTGTGATCTTCCCGAACTTACCGATGAAAGTCGGTGTGCAGCACGACTGACCGGCGAACGTCTACGCAATGCTGGAATTGAGGCCATCATCTTCAGTCCCTTACGTCGAGCTGCCCAGACCGCATTCGAAATTGCAGAGGCACTTCGTCCCTTAACCCGGAACATTCGCATGAAACCGGACCCTAGGCTGCGCGAGATTGAACTCCCTGAATGGGAGGGCCTAGCTTTCGCAGAGATACACGCCAAGTTTCCTGAGCAATTTCTCACCTGGTGCCGTGATCCGTGGCATCTGCAGATGCTCTCATCTGATGGAGTACCTCAATTCCCGGTGCAGAACCTGTACAGGCGGGCACGCCACATCTGGTTGGATAGTGTCGCCCGATATCCTGGAAAAACCATTCTTCTTGTGAGCCATGGCGGAACTGGTCGCGCCCTAATCACAAGCGCTCTCGGTCTCGGCGCTAAGTACTTTCACGCTTTCCAGCAGTCGAACTGTGGCCTCACTCGGCTCTGCTTCGCAGGGAAGACCGGCAAAACCCGACTAGAACTGCTGAACGATACATCGCACGTCAACAATAGTCTGCCAAAGATCAAAGAAGCAAAAATCGGTATACGACTGCTGCTGATTCCGGTGGCGGGCTCATCTTTGGACGCATTCCGACGGATCTTAAACGTAGTCGGACGAGTGCGGATGCACACCGTATTCGCGGCTGGTGTTGGTGTGCAAGCGGTCGCATCGCTGATATTTCAAAGCAGTTGTAGCTGCGCCGTGCAGCAAGTTTCTGGCGACGTTTTGTTGGGGCGCGTGAAGGAAATTTTAGAAGGAGAGTGCGAAAACGAACTTCGCAACGTGGCTCTCATTGCTTCGCCTGCCCGCTTGCGGCGCGTCCTCCAGGACTGCTTCGACCTGACCGCGCTGGTGGCAAATGCGATTAGTTTGACCGAGCCGGGAATCACAGTCGTCCATTGCCCCGGAGGCGGTGTACCAACGATCTTGCAAGGCATGAACATGCTTGGTCAGAGAATAGATTCTACGGGAGTTACATCATGAAGGTCCTAGTCACAGGAGTGGCGGGGTTTATCGGTTTTCACCTCGCAAGTCGTCTGCTACGTGACGGCTGCTCGGTGTTTGGTGTCGACAACCTGAATGACTACTACGCTGTTCGTCTAAAGAAGACACGCCTCGCGCAACTTCTGGCTCAGCCGCACTGCAGCTTCCAATTGCTGGATTTGGCAGATGGCATCCATCTCAGCGAATTCGTTACAACCTGCCGGCCCGATGTGGTGGTCAACCTGGCAGCGCAGGCTGGCGTTCGTTACTCCATTGAAAATCCACTCGCCTACGTGAACAGCAATTTGGTGGGGTTTGTAAATCTGCTTGAAGCCTGCAGGCACACGGGCGGGGTAGAGCACTTTGTCTTTGCGTCCTCAAGTTCCGTCTACGGCGCCAATAAGAGCGTGCCCTTTTCAACAGACGACGCTGTCGATCACCCTGTCTCCTTATACGCGGCAACCAAGAAATCTAATGAACTCATCGCGCACTCCTACAGCCATCTACATGGACTGCCCACCACTGGGCTTCGCTTTTTTACGGTCTACGGCCCTTGGGGACGACCGGACATGGGGTACTTCAAATTTACCGATGCAATCATGCGCGGTGAGCCAATCCAGATTTACAACCACGGAACGATGCAGAGAGATTTCACCTATATAGACGACGTTGTGGAAGGCATTGTGCGGGTGATGGCACATCCTCCGCAGGATAGTGTCGAAACCGAGACTGGCGGTGCTTACCTGAGCAAGGCGCGCTACAAGATTTACAACCTGGGCAATCATCAGCCCATTGATCTGATGAAATTTGTCGAAATTATCGAAAATGCGGTCGGCAAAAAGGCGAACAAGACTTTTCTGCCCATGCAGCCGGGTGATGTGATCTGTACTTACGCGCAAATGGATGACCTTTACCATGCTGTGGGCTTCCGGCCAACAACTCCCATCGAGGAAGGCCTGCCACGGTTCGTGCAGTGGTACTGCGAATACTTTTCCATAGTGGAGCAAATAGCATGCTGAATACAAGTTTCGCGCCTGCTTCTATCCTTTCGTCCTGTCTGGTGCTGGCTTTGTTGCTGGCGGGCACAAGCTCGGGCCAACAGCCCACAGGATTACTCCAGGGTTCGGTGGTGGACGAGTCTGGTGCTGTCGTTGCCGATGCCTCCGTCAAGGTCGTGCAATATCAAAATGTGGTCCGTCGGGTGAAGACGGACGGTGAGGGAAATTTCTCCGTAATCGGGCTCGCCACAGGAGAATATTCCCTTCGTGTCTCTGCAAACGGATTCCAGAAATTCAAAAGTGCTCGGGAGAAGGTTATTGCCGGAAGTACACTGCAATTGTCGGTTACGCTCAAAGTGCTCACCACAAAGGAGCAAATCACCGTTTCTGCTGGCCAACCTGGAATGGTGAGCCTGGAGCCCGCGGACAACGCTAACGCAATTGCGCTTCAGCAAGCTGATCTAAATTCTCTTCCAGACGACGGGCAAGAACTCATTGCCGACTTGCAGGCCCTGGCGGGCCCACCGACGGGATCAAGTGCTACCCAAGTATATGTCAACGGTTTCTCCAGCCACCGTGTGCCGCCCAAGAGCGCTCTGCGCGAAATCCGGATCAATCAGGACCCATTTTCCGCCCAATATGACAAAGTTGGCTTTGGTCGAATCGAAGTCTTCTCGATGCCCGGCGCGCAGCAATATCACGGTACGACTCAATTTAAGATGAGCGATGCCGTTGTCAACTCGCGCAACCCTTATGTTGCCATCAAGCCACCCTACCAAATAAAACAATTCACGGGTAACTTGGGTGGCCCGCTGCATAAGCGCGCCTCTTTCTTCGTCGATTTCGAAGGACTGGGGGGAAGGGATTACGAAGTAGTAAATGCCACTGTCCTTATTCCCTCTCAGAGGGTTACCCCTCTCATGCAGGCCGTTCTGATGCCCGATAATGAGCAATCCGCGTCCGGCCGCATCGATTGCGAGCTCAGCGACAAGCACAACTTGACCGGAGGTTACGAATGGGATCGGTTACGGGTAGCCAACGCCGGAGTCGGCGGCTTCACACTAGCTACTCGCGCCTATGGCATTGCGAGTGACGATGAGTCATTTCAGCTCACGGAAAACGCCATCCTCTCGAACATGGCCATCAATCAGACTCGCTTTCAGTTCATGCGTAGCAAACTTGGCCAGCACGCTACAAGTTTCGCGCCCACGATTCAGGTACTCGACTCGTTCACCTCGGGCGGTGCGCAGGTGGGAAACTCGCAACATATAGAAAGTCTCTTCGAACTCCAGAATTACACGACTAAAGCCATGGGTGCCCACACGCTGACGTTTGGCGGACAGCTTCACCGCAACGCGACCTACGACAGCTCGCCCGCTAACTTTGGTGGAACGTTCGTATTCTCCGGTGGCTTGGCTCCCGAACTCAACCGCGCCAATCAGGTGGTGCTTAGTCCCAACGGCAATCCCGTCCTGATCCCACTTTCTTCGATACAGCACTACCAGCGCACTCTCCTGCTTCAGCAAGCGGGCTTGTCGCTGGCGAATGTACTGTCTCTGGGCGGAGGAGCGTCCCAGTTTTCAATTGCCGCGGGCCGCCCAGTTTCAGCCCTGACTCAGATCGAAGCCGGTCTTTTCCTGCAGGACAGCTGGCACGTCGCTCCCTCTCTCGTCTTGAATCCCGGTTTGCGCTGGGAAGGGCAGAATGACATTCATGGCTGGAGAGACTTCGCGCCCCGGTTTGGTCTCGCCTGGTCACCTGGCGGAGTGCAGAGTAAAACTGTGATCCGCACCGGCGCGGGAATTTTCTTTGATCGCTTTTCGGCAATGAATGTATTGCAGACGCTGCGTTTCGACGGACAGACACAACAGCAGTTCGTAGTAAACAATCCCAGCTTCTTTCCGCAGATCCCTTCCCTCGAGGCGCTCCAGCAAATGGGACCTCCTCAAATCGTTCGTACTCTCGCCCCTAACCTCCGTTCGCCATATCTGATGCAAACATCTCTGGCCATCGAACGCGAAGTGCCGTTAGGGATGCTCGTTGTGTTCAACTACATCGGTACCTGGGGCCGGCATCAGTTGGTGTCGCAGAACATTACTCCCGTCAGTGCAGGAATGTCAGCAAAGAGGTACGGGATCAGCAATGGACCAGTTAATGAAATCAATTACCAGTACGCATCTGCTGGGGTGCTGAATGAAAACCAGTTTGTCACGAGCGTCCGCAGGTCTTTCCACAATAGTTTCGCTGTGTTTGGGCGTTATGAATACGGCCGCGCCTTCGGCGATACCGACGGAGTTAACACGTTTCCCGCGAGTCAATACAACCTGCAAGCCGACTACGGACGCACCGCCACCGACATTCGCCACACGGTCGTGTTCGGCGGATCGTTCTTGGGGCCATTTGGCACTAGCCTTAACCCCTTTCTCGTAGCGCGATCCGGTGCACCCTTCAACATCACGACTGGGCACGATAACAACGGGGATACTCTTTTCACGGATCGGCCGGCTTTCGTCAGCAGTCCCGATCAGCCGGGCGTCGTTATTACTCCATTTGGCTTGTTCAACCCTAATCCCAGCACTGGCGCCGTCACCATTCCGCACAACTACGGTCAAGGTTCTGGCTTTGCGATGCTGAACCTGCGGCTCAGCCGTACTTTCGGATTTGGCCATGTACATGGAAATCGGCAAACCGAATCATCGACAAATGACGTCCTAGGCGGACTCGGGAGAGGGTTTTTTGCAGCCTCCACTGAAGGACACCGCTACAACTTGACGCTCGGAATAATGGTCCGGAACCTATTCAACGAGACCAACGCGGGTCTACCGATTGGGAATCTCAGTTCACCCTTCTTTGGACGATCAAATTGGCTGGCTTCGATCGCAGGACCTGCCGACACTGCCTATGGCAACAATCGACGCATACAGTTCCAACTTCGATTTGATTTCTGATGAAACAGAAAACTCGGAGGAAGACGCCGCGCAGTGCAACTAGCGGTTATGTGGTCAGATCGTCTGCGCTCGTAGCGGTCCGGCTAAAATCTGCGTTTCTCGAGCTTGCCGCCAACCGCCAATCTTTCTCGAGCGACGATGTCGAGTAGGAACGTCCGCGACATCAGTTCCGAGAAAAGCCCGCTCCCGCACGATGGGAATCGTTCGCTGTTACAGTATCGGCGGCACATCAAAGTTCAGTTCCTGCTCACCCGGTCGCGACCCGTCGCCATTAGGAACGGGAACGGGATTCGAGACTCAATGGAAGTTCTAGCCATGCAGCCCAAATGTGCAGTGCGCTTGCGAAGCCGAGCTCTATAAGCCTTTAGCACATCACAACTCGCCTCTCATTTTCGGCAACCCCGTGTCTGTGGGTCGGATTCGTTAGTCAAAGTGTAAGACTTGCTGCCCTCTTGGAAACGGAGTTGTCGCCGGGCTGGGAGCAGGGACGCTGCAACCACTTTGTCTGCTCGCAGTATTCGTAGAGTTCATCCCTGAACTTAGGGTGTGCAATCTCGATCAACGCTTTGGCCCTCTCCCGGATCGACTTGCCGTGCTATTAGGCCACGCCATACTCCGTAACCACGTAGCGGACCAGCCCTCGCGATGTGACCACGCCGGCGCCAGGGCGGAGCATGGGAACAATTCGCGAAATGGCTTCGTTCTTCGCTGTGGACGAGAGGGCGATGATCGGTTTTCCGCCCTTGGACCGCGAGGCGCCACGCAAAAAGTCAACCTGCCCGCCGATGCCGCTATAGAACTGGTTACCAATCTAGTCTGAGCAAACCTGGCCGGTGAGATCAACTTGCAAGGCGGAATTTATCGCCACCATCCGGTCATTGCGCGCAATCAATCCCGGATCATTGGTGTAGGCAGTTGGGTGGAACTCGAAGACAGGATTGTTATCTACAAACTCGAACATCTTTTTCGTGCCCAGTACAAAGCTGGCGATGATTTTGCGCGGCTTGTAGTTCTTGCGCGCGCCGGTGATCACGCCCGCTCGATGAGTGGCATTACCCCGCTTGATACCAATTCACTATGCACGCCCAGGTCTTTGCGGTCCGTCAGGAAAGGCAGAACCCCGTCTGGACTTCCTCCAATCCCCGTTTGCAGTACGGCACCATCTTCGATCAAGCCCGCGACGTGGCGTGCGATGGCCACATGCATGTCCGTGACCGCTGGCTTGTTCAGTTCACATAGCGGCCGTGACGATTCCACCACCGCATCTATGTCATTCACATGGATGAAAATATCGCCGTAAGTTCTCGGCATAAAGTCGTTCATTTGCGCAACAACATAGCGGGCACACCTCGCTGCAGTCAGCGTTGTATCGACGCCTACGCCGAAACTGCAAAAACCGTGAGAGTCGGGCGGAGACACCTCGATCAGGGCAACGTCAAGGGGCATTTCACCGTTCTCGAACAGCGCCTTAATGTCGCTTAAATAGATGGGTGTGTAGTCTGCCCGCCCGTCATTAATGGCATCGCGAACATTAGGGTCGATAAATACGACGTGATGCCTGAAGTGGCCGGTGATCTCTGGCGCGACATAAGGGGCCACGCCCATCGTCATCATGTGCACGATCTCCACGTCGCGAACTTCCGGAGCGCGGCGAATCAGGGCCTCGACCAGCGTCTCCGGCTCGGCACATCCCGGCTGGATGTACACTCGCATGCCGGACCGGATGCAGCTTAGCGCTTGGTCGGGGGTTTGCAGCTTCTTCGCATACTCACTTTCCCAGGACATGATCGTGCTCCCTACCGGTTTCTCCTTTTGCCGTTATTTCCGGGATTGCCCGCTCAGCAACTGTCAGCTCGTAACCGATGGTGCCATAGTAGATCGCCCGGTCAAAAACTGATTCAGACATTCAAGCATCTCCGTATCACCAAAGACTTCGACGGGGCGTTCGAGCGGGATCTCTTGATGAAGTCCCAGAGGTTTTCCTTGGTCAAGACAATCGCCCAAACGAATTGATTCAACGGCACTTGCTGTAATGCACGTGTGCACCAATGGCCAAATACCGCGCTTCAAGCTCTGATTCGTCCCTCGTCATCAGCCAGTCTCCCAGGTGCCTGTAGATTTGGTAAACGCGCGCTCTTTCAGCTCTTCGGGTGGAACGTTCTTGTAGCCAGGAGTTTTCCGACTCTTGCACACGCTTGAGAAGGCTTGCAGCCAATCCCTGAGAATGGGCCTCGATCAGACGCACGAGTCTGTAAAACATCATCATGGAGTTCCTAACCCGAATCATTTTCGAGGAGTGCAGCTCTCCCGCCAATGACAGAACCCACCCCAATGTGATTAGAATCACAAGAGGGTTGTCGCAAGGTTTCCAACCAGGCTAAGGGTGTACATATGCCAGGCCTTTTACTGCTCTCATGTACTGAGCGCGTTCAAAGGCACCCGGATCGGGGCAGCGTATCTGGCTCATGCTGCCTTGCATCTGACGGACCGATTCGTATTCGTGATTCTCCATCCATTCGCGCAGGCCGCCTTCTACATGACGCAGATGGTTAACTCCATTGCGAAGCAATGCGGAACACAGCATGGTGACATCGGCGCCCACCAGGAGCATCTTAACGACGTCTTCGGCACGGTGAATTCCGCTGGTGGCGGCTAGACTGGCCTTGATTCGGCCATACAAAATACCAATCCAAGTCAAAGGAAGGCGCAAAGCTTGTGATGTGCTTAGCAGGACACTAGGCTTCACTTCTAGTTCTTCAATGTCGATATCGGGCTGGTAGAAGCGGTTAAAAAGAACCAATCCGTCTGCGCCACCCGCCTCCAGTCGCTTGGCCATGTTGGCCAAGTTACTGAAGAACGGATTCAGCTTGACCGCCACCGGGATCTGAACTGTAATTTTCACCGCTCGGACAATGTCGAGATATACTTGCTCCACCTCAGCTGCAGACAAATCAAAATCTGCCGGAACGAAGTAGATATTCAATTCGATGGCGTCAGCCCCAGCTTCCTCCATCTGCCTGGCATAGCTCGTCCAACCACCCAAAGTCGAACCGTTGAGGCTAGCAATGATGGGTAGATCAACTGCGTCCTTCACCTTGCGAATGTGATTCAAGTATCCTTCCGGGCCGGTGTGAAATTCGCCGGGCTGAGGAAAGTACGTAAGAGACTCTGCGAAACTCTCCGTGCCGGCGCTGAGGTGATAGTCCAACTCCAGGCTCTCCTGACGTAACTGCTCCTCGAAGAGGGAATATAGTACGACGGCGGAAGCGCCTGCATCCTCGAGACGGCGGATGCAATCGAGCTCCTGCGAGAGGGGCGAGGCGGAGGCTACTAGCGGCGTACGCAGTTGTAGTCCAAGATAAGTAGTGCTCAGGTCGGTCATGGCTGTGCTCCGGCTTGGTGCATAAGTTGCTCGCTGGAGTTGAGGGCGCCGGGCTCTTCCTTATGCTTTTTGGAATTAGCGCGAGTCTGCGAGATCACGATCAGCATCGCGTCGTCATGCATTCGAGAGTGAGAGAAGTTGTTCACCTGTTTCCGTAACTCTAATTGCATGTCAGTTACCGATCGTGTAGATGAGTTGGTGCCCGCGGCAATCAGCCGGTCTTCACCAAATTCTTCGCCATCCGGTGCCATGGCTTCTGCAATCACGTCTGTAAGTGGCGGCAACGTGCTGTCGTCAAGAACACTTCCTCGCTTTGTAGCTCTTGGATGTGGCCCATCTGCTGACTTTCCTCCGATGGACGGTTTGCATTCGTCAGGGCCATACAACGAACAACTGGCAGGTGGCCTGGTCTCCCCCGTGTTCATAGGATATCTATTATTTTTCGGCGGTTGGTACATTGTGGCCAAGTTCTCCCCGTGGTTCACTCACTTGCACAAGTGGTTCAAATACCGGTGGCACGGCGAGTGCGCGCGAAACCAGACACACTGTCTTAGCCTTATGCAGTAAACTGACCGCACGCGCCTGCTCTTCCTCGCTCGCAATGGTTAACTTCGGACGGATTACCAGTTCGTTGAAAGCATAACCCGAGTCCACTTTGGACACCCTTCCCTCGACCTCTACCCCCAAGTCCGAATACTCCAATGCCGAATAATCGGCGAGAGCGCGGAAGGTGGTTGTGTAGCAACTGGCGACCGCGCAAAGGAGCAAATCCTCCGGCGTCCACCTTCCTTCCAGACCACCAAATTGGGGCGGTGCAGTAAAATGAATGGCATTCGGTGCCGAGTCGGATTTTGCGAGCCCGCTTTTCCCCGCGCTCCACCAAGCAACCACGCGATACCTGTGTGCACTTTCCATCGCTAATCTCTCCTTCTGTCCCAACAAATACGAGCACGGATTCTCACCTTTGTGCCGTGTCAAATAGGGAAGCTAGAACCCGCTGGTCGCCTTTATTTCGATAATATCCAGCGCGATTTTTGCCTCTTAGGTGGGAAGTGTGCGGTGCTTGAGGTCACCGTTTTTCGTGATGGCAATCACAATTCCACTACAATTCCTATGGCGGTTAGGTGCGTCATGAGAGTTCCTTACGGCCTGACAATCGTCGACATTGCATCTCTTGCCAGTTTGCGAAGAACACCTGTTCTGCAATTTGACTACCTGCCATACAAGAGCTCAACGAGATCAAAATCTACAGCAACCTATCCGAAAATCGGCAGTGTTGTTTATAGAAGGGCAGCAGCCCGCGCGCATCATCCTGTGTAACGGCTAGGCGAAGTTGTTCACTTCCTCCGGTGAAGGTAAGACCACCATCTTGCGATGCGTTACTCCATTTTCTGCGCAAATTCGGCGAAGTTGCGTTACGAGTTGTGGAACAGCTTAGAGCTTACGAGGAACCGTACGTTGGGCTTACTGATTTCCCTGCTGAAAAGGTCGCTAAATTGCTCTTTCTAGGGAGTCTGGAAGTGTCGCGGCCAATGGTACTTTCCAAATAAAGCTGACGCTCACGTACGAGGTGGCACGACACGCGAAACCGTGAGCCGCTTGTTCTCAGATTTTATTGTCCAACGAAGGGTGCAAAGAGAGTGATCAGAATCACGCTTAGCGTGTGGGCAATCGCTTGGAAATCTCCGTGCGTCAGTGTGCCATAGAAGACTTCCTTCACGGACCGAGGTGTTAGAAGCCCGTCCGCGCACTTAGGCCGGCACCCAGAGCTCATGTCGAGGAGCAAAGGTAGGGGCCTTTTTCGTTTTCGAAGGACTCATGAGGGGAATCACTTCGAGTGAGTTCTACTAGAGCCGTAGTGATTCATTCCGAATGAGCCTGTGTTGCCGAGAGTTGCCAACGCCAAGGCTGCCTGGGGGTATAGTATTCCCGAAGCTCTCTAGAAGGCTTCTTGACAGGTGATTACCATCCGTTCCAGCTGGCAATTCCCAATAAAGAGAAAAAGGAGCGGGCAGCCACCTCTTGCAACAAGGCAAGTGCGTTCTGGCTCTCGCGACCACACAAATATTCGAACATTGAGTGGAGGTCGGCAAGGCGTCGGCTAGTCCAGGCGCGACAAAAAAGTTCGAGAAACGAGAAGACCCCATTGACCGGATTCAGAGCTCTATCGTCGCATCGAGCTATTGCGAAGAGAACATCCCCAAACTGGCTCGGAATTGCCCCAATCCACTCATTCCGGGGTGCTTATCAAATTCAAGTCTTGCGGCCCGTGGCCTACTCATGGCTGGAGTCCCAGTCTCTCCTAATGACTGCAATCAGACCAAAGGGGTAAGAACCTTTTCGAAAATGTGATTGTAATCACATGTCTTCGTGATACCGCACGTTGCGAGCCTCTAAAGCCACCGCGATAATACCGGTCAGATCGGGCCTTGTAGTTGAAACGGCGGCCTGCAACTTCGACAGCCAAGGAGGCTACCAGATGGGTACGCGGAATCGGGTGTCCCTGCTCTTTGTTTTTACTCTGACAATACTGCTAAACCGGAGCGGTTATGCTATCCCAGCTTTCTCGCGCCAGTACGGCACGTCGTGCAGTACCTGTCATCTTGACTTTCCTAAGCTCAACGATTTCGGCAAAGCCTTTAAGGATGCGGGATTTAAGTTCCCCAAAGATGACGAAACCTTTATAAAAATCCCGCCAGTTATGCTGGGGGCACCGGCACAGAAAGAATTGTGGCCGCACTCCATTTGGCCCGGAACTATTCCTGGGATACCCCCCATCGGTCTTCGCTTCAACACATTTTTCCAGGTGTACGGCAATAATCGGAACAGTTTTAATGCGCAGTTGCCGCCGGGTACTCCAGGCCCATTCATCCCCCGAACTGACTTTCAGCCGGGATTATTTAGCATTTTCACCGCCGGAAATTTCGGCAGCGACATCGCTTTCTGGGTGGATGATGACATCAGTGTCGGCGGCGCAAACGGGAACGGCGGACTTGGCGATGGCTACCTGAAGTTCGTCCAGCTCGGGCGGCTTTTCAAACTCCCGGAATACGCACTAGCTCTTCGGGTCGGCCAATTTGAACTAGACTTGCCCTTCAGTCAGGCTCGTACCTGGAATCTCAGCGGATGGGACATCTTCGATGAAGCCAACGTCGGCGCGATGAACTCGCTGGTGCCGCAAGTGTCGCAAAACACGAACAATGTGTTTGCGTTCTCAAGTCCCGGACAAGGAGTGGAGATCAGTGGGGGCCGGACCTACCGTGGTTACCACTATTCCCTGGCAGCGATAAATCAGAACACCAGCGGAACCACCGCACCGGGTTCGAATGTCTCGCCGGCGGTCGGTATCTTTTCGGATTCCAACTTCAAGGATCTTTACGGGCGATTCTCGTATCGCTTCAACCTGGAGCGGAATCCAGCTGTGCGCAAAGAGATCATGGCGGCTGGCCCGACCGGTCCGCACGATCACACCTTTATCAGCCTGGGCACATTCTATTTCTATGGCCGCTCCGTGCAACGAACCAGTGGAGTTCTCACCGATGGAACTACCCCGAACGTGATCACCGCCCGTGAGCCGTTTTACCGGGTGGGCGGTGATTTCAATTTCAACTATCGTACCTTCAACGTGTTTGGAGTTGCCATGTACGGGCACGACAAGAACCTTTTGCCCTTTACTCCCCTTGGCGCCGCAGCACCAACCGGATTCATTTCCGGCGTCCCAGCGCATTTCAGTGGCGGGTTCATAGAGGCCGACTATCTCGCCCTTCCGTGGCTGATGGCCATCATGCGCTGGGACCGGGTGCAGTCCACCGCTGACTTCCTTAATGGAGTCGGCTCGCCGCAGGACTCGCCCAATGCGAATTTCTTCTCCCCGGCCAGCACTACGCGAAACCGTTTCACGCCCGGAATACAATTCCTCATTCACGCCAATATCAAAACGTCATTTGAATATCAAATCCGTCCGCAGCAGATTGTCTATGACACGAAGACGGGCATTCCGATCGCCGGACCTTTACGTACCAACCAGGCTGTGGCTGGGTTGGAGTGGGTTTATTGACATACCGGAGGAAAACCTTTGCCTCCCAAATTTTCGTTCCAAGGAGAAATCATGAAGCGCAATTTTGTCGTACTGCTTGCAACAGTCTTAGTAGCTAGCTTGGTAGCGAGTGCAGGAACCATCACTGGTAAAGTGTCCGGTGTAAGCGGCGAGTCCGTTGTCTACGTGAACGCTATACAGGGCAAAACCTTCCCGGCTCCATCCGAGCGTCCCGTGATGGACCAGAAGGGACTCATGTTTCAGCCGCACGTCCTGGCCGTGCAACAGGGAACGACGGTGGACTTCCTCAACAGTGACAAGGTTGCCCACAACGTTTTCTGGACGTCGATCAGCGGGAATAAGAAGCTCGGGCACAATCTCGGGACGTGGCCACAAGGCGAGAAGCGGTCCTTTAAGTTCGACAATCCAGGATCCGTGGCCCTGCTGTGCAACGTTCACCCTGAGATGGCGGGATACATCATCGTGGTTCCCACACCTTACTACGCCACCAGCGACAAATCGGGCAACTACAAGATTGACAACGTTCCCGACGGAAGCTACACGCTGACGGCCTGGCATGAAGGTGCCAAGCCTCAATCGAAGCCGGTCACGGTGTCGGGTGACACCAAAGCAGACTTTAGCTTGAGCAAATAGCGAATCGGGGAACGGTGCAGCATGCCCTGTTCCCCAAACCTTTCCAGGAGCGAGAAAAGACCGCGCTCTTAACGTCCGCCGCCTGGGCGATCACCCGAGGCAACGGTTTTCTGATGCTCAAGCGATACAAAGACAAGAAAGTCGACGCGGATTGGCTGCACACGAACTTCCCGTGCATGATGGCCTGTCCAGCCCATACGAATGCCGGGCGCTACGTAGGCTTGATTGCCGAAGGCCGCTTCGAAGAAGCTTACCGGCTGGCTCGTGACCCCAACCCGCTGGCCAGTATCTGCGGACGAGTCTGTGCTCATCCCTGCGAGACTGCCTGCCGCCGCGGAGAAATCGACCGCCCCATTGCCATTCGCGCACTGAAACGATTTCTCACCGAGCGTTACGGGCCCGAGTCGAAAAACCGCGTCGACATCAACGCAGGCCGCGTCCAGAAGCAATTGCCGCATAAAGTTGCCGTGGTAGGTGGCGGGCCGGTGGGGCTTTCTGCCGCGCACGATCTGGCGTTAATGGGATATCCCGTCACCATATTCGAGGCCTCGCCTGTCCCCGGTGGAATGTTATATCTCGGCATCCCCGAATACCGCTTGCCGCGTGATGTCGTCGAATCGCAAGTTCGCGAAATACTCGAAACTGGCGATATAACGCTCAGGCTGAACCAGGCAGCGGGGCGCGACTTCATGATTTCCGACCTGCGCCGGCAAGGCTTCGACGCTGTGCTGCTTGCCGTTGGAGCTCATCGCAGCCGCGAGCTTAGTATTCCCGGCGTGGACCTCGACGGTGTTCATAAAGGGATCGACTTTCTTCTGAACGTAAACCTCGGCTACAAGTTCACCATCGGTCAGAAGGTGATTGTCATTGGCGGGGGGAACGTTGCCATGGATGTCGCGCGCTCAGCGGCTCGTGAAGTT
>Ga0126370_10000377_pt1 | contig 18000 bp, 11 predicted proteins | sample PanSoiMetaPlot_3_FD_92586 | JGI IMG/M metagenome (GOLD analysis project Ga0126370, IMG submission 92586) | Tropical forest soil microbial communities from Panama - MetaG Plot_3 | ecosystem: Environmental > Terrestrial > Soil > Tropical forest > Bulk soil | place: Panama | collected 2016-02-17 | reverse complement strand
GCTTTGCCAAAGCCGCAGAGCGAGAGCCAGCACGAACCGCAGAGGATTCAACGTGGCGGCAACGTTATAGCGGAAAAATTCCGGATTGCCGAATACATATCCCGTCCGCGAGTAGTGATAGCCGTACCAAAGCACCAGTGGCACGATCGGAACCAGCAGTGCGGCAACACCCCATCCAGTCTCGCGACTGAGTTCTGTACCAGCACTCCATTGCTGAATGACCCGCTTCACGCTCGGAATTCTGCGCACGACCTCGCACCCGGCCAACGCGAGCGGCGCGATAATCGCCGTCTCCTTCGCCAACGCGGCCAAGGAGAACCAAATCGCGACCGATACCCAACGCTGATCGAAATACGCCCGCAATCCCCAGAAGATGAACCCTGCCGCCGCCAGATCCACTTGCGCCAGAGAACTCTGTGAGAAAAATACTGGGTAAACCACAGTGCACGCCGTCGCCGCGATCGCAACCTCAGTATTGGCAACTCGTTCCGCCAGGCGGAATACGCCTAGCAGCGAAAACGCGGCAACCACGATCATCGCCGAACGCGCCACCACCGGCGCATATCCGAAAGACTTCCACCACAGCGCAATCCAGGCCAGGACCAGCGGCGGATGTGCATTCGAAACCGTCGTATGGGGGATCAGGCTTCCGGTAAGCAGCAGATCGCGCGCTGCCGGCACGTAATAGCCCGCTTCGTCCCAGAAATACGGCAACGAAAGCAGCGCTACATGCAGCAGAAAAATGACAACAAAGATCACCGCAAACACGACTGCCGGGTGAGGTTTCGATCGCATGAAGAATTCAGTCTATGCAGGAAGCACACGATAATACGGCAGAGTGATTTCGGGCTAATGTACCGGCCCTGTTGGACTCATCCGCGGATCCAGTTTGATTTCCCCAAACGCTCCCTCGTAGCTCGACACATTCTGTTGAAGCAGTCCCAGCAATGCCTTCGCCTGCTGAGGGCTCAGATAGATACCTTGGAAATTCCGGATCTCGACGTTCGTCTCGCTCTGCTGCTGCAATGTGCCGAAAACAAGAAAAAAGTCCCAGATATTGACCCGCATCTGCACGCTGTTCGCGTAGTTCTCGCGATAGTTCGAATCATTCGTTAACTTCACATTAGGCTGCATCGGATTATTCATGGCACAAAGTGTAACCGACTCTTAGCGGCCGAGGTGTGGCGCAGCCCAAACTCACTGACAAAAACTGTCATTCGTGATTGTTTGCGGCGGGTAACCAATCGTCGACCCCGGTGCATTCCCAGCCCTCAGTGCACCATTTTCTTTGAAAACAAAGGGCTTATTTAGGCGCACTCCGTTACTTTGGGAAGTATCTTATGGCGTCGAAAATGCGATACAGTCGGTGTGCCCCTTAAGAAAAAGGGGCTGTGGGATTACCTATGACTCAAAATAACGACCCCGCAATGATGGAAGAAGTCGTTCTTCCTGAGCATCTTCTCCCCTTGGGATCTGTTCTGGGCCAGGGAGTTTCTGCGCTGGACCTTTGCATGGTTCTGGCCAAGATTTTCCGCGTGCAGTACACCGAAGTCGCCCTGCTGCGCCTAGAAGGTGGATTGCTGCGCTTCATTTTTCCGGAGCATCTGCGCACAACGGGTGCAATTCCGCTCTCCAGTAAAGCAGTCGCTGCGCACACCGCCCTCAGCAAGAAGGCCGAGATCTTCAACAATTTCGCGCGCGTCAAACATGCCAGCATCTTTGAAACGATCAAGGCGGATGATGGAGAAGATGTTGCCGCGCCGGCGCCGATTCAGAAGCTGATGTCAGTCCCCATCATGGACCGCGATTCTGCTGTTGTAGGCGTAATTCAGATTTCGCGCAAAGGCCTGGATCCGAAGTTCGCGCAAGATTTCAGCCGCGAAGACCTGCACGATCTCGAGCTTGCCGCGGGACTGTTAGCAACGGCCCCTGCATTGATGTCGAATTAAGCGGAGTTAGAACAAGTCTACGAAGCACCGTTCCACACCCATCGCACTTGGGTTGTCATTCCGAGCGTAGCGAGGAATCCCTACCTCGAGCAGTACGTTCGGGTAGGGATGCTTCGAGGGCCCAGCAGTTCTTGTAACCCCTCACATCTTTCCGAACACTCGCAAATCCATCCCAGTCATCTCCTTCGGCTCATCGACTCCAAGCATACCGAGGACCGTCGGCGAAATGTCCCGCAGCGAGCCTCCGGACTTCAACGTGAACTGCTTGGCATTCTCGGAGATCACAATGAATGGCACCGGATTCGTGGTATGCGCCGTATGCGGACCGCCCGTCGCCGGATCGATCATCATCTCCGCGTTGCCGTGATCGGCCGTGATCAGCATCGCACCACCCTTCGCTTTCACGGCGGCTTCAATCCGCGCAAGACATCCGTCAACAGTCTCGACCGCCTTCACCGTCGGCTCGATCTTGCCCGAATGCCCTACCATGTCGGCATTGGCGAAGTTCACGATCATCACGTCAAACGTTCCGTCTTCCGTGGCTTTGACCACAGCGTCGGCGATCCCGCTGGCGCTCATCTCCGGCTTCAAGTCGTAGGTCGCAACTTTGGGCGATTGCACCAGCACGCGGTCTTCTCCCGGAAACGGCTGCTCCACTCCACCATTAAAGAAGTAAGTCACGTGCGCATACTTCTCGGTCTCCGCGACGCGCAGGTTCCGCATATTCAACCCACCCATGACATTCGCGAGAATGTTCGCCATCGACTCCGCCGGAATCACCACCGGCAGGCTGAAATTCTTGTCGTACTGCGTCATGCAAACGTAGTGCAGATTCTTCGGAACGCGGTCGCGTGGAATCGTAACATCAAGATCGGCCGCACCCGGCAGATCGCTTCCGCCCTTGTCGTTGAGGCCGCTATTGCGCGTAAGAGCCCGGGTAATTTGCCGGACACGATCCGCACGAAAGTTAAAGCAGATGCAGGAATCATCGTCCCGAATCGTCGCCAGTGCCTGGCCTTTGCTGTCAGTACAAAAAAATGGAACGACGAACTCATCCGTCACGCCTTTGTTGTACGACTCCTTCATTCCCTGCACGGGATCAGCCTGCTTGCCACCTTCGGCATCGGCGAAGACCATGGCGTTATAAGCCTTGGCAATGCGTTCCCAGCGCCGGTCGCGGTCCATCGCGTAGTAGCGACCGTTGACCGTCGCGATCTTGCCGCAGTTGTACTCGCGCATCTTCTGCTGCAATTGCTCAAGATACCCCGCGCCGTTCGTGGGCAATGTGTCGCGCCCGTCCATGAATGCGTGCACGAATACGCGCTCCAGCCCATTCTGCTTTGCCATCTTCAGCAACGCATACAAATGCGCCTGCTGCGAATGCACTCCTCCGTCAGAAACAAGCCCGAATAGATGCAACCGTCGTTCTCCGGTGCGCGCATGCTTCATTGCGTTCAGCAGTACGGGGTGCGAAAACAACTCGCCATTCTGAATCATCAGATCGATGCGCGTGATATCCATGTGCACGATGCGCCCCGCGCCGATGTTCAGATGCCCAACTTCACTGTTCCCCATCTGCCCTTCGGGAAGCCCAACGAAGGGCCCGCTCGTGTGAATGAGCGTGTTCGGATATTCACGCAGCAACCGGTCATACGTCGGTTTGTGCGCGAGTGCGATTGCGTTGGCTTTGGTTTCGGCCCGATATCCCCAGCCGTCAAGAATGATCAGAATAAGTGGTTTAGGACGAGACATAAATAAGCTTCTAGCTCCTAGCGTCTAGCTTGCCAGATCCCCTCTGGCAGTTCGGGAAATTTGTGCGATGTAAAGCGCGGCAGCTATGGTGAACCTTTTTCTTTTGTGCTAATGATTCCTTTGCAAGAACGGCTTGACTATGCGCACTCACGCTGGCGAGCAGACCGGCTATAAACAACGTAGGGAGTTGAGCCTTCATTTGTAGAACAGATCCTCGATGTCCTTCGGAAGCGGGTCGTTGAAGTCATCCGGGACCACGAATTCGCCCTTGGCGGAGCCCAGTCTAAAACGTGATCGTGCATCAGGCATGGCGATGAGCTTTGCGATAGGTTTTCCCGCCTTCGCGATCACAACTTCTTCCCCAAGCGCCACTCGCTTTAGCAGCTTGGAAAGGTTGGCTTTCGCCTCTCGAACGCTCACTTGCATAATCGGCCACACTACTTCTTATTCGACTCTGGCTTTTGGTCCACGCGCTTCAGCGCGGCATCCACCGTCGCCTGAATGCGCGGCATCGCAGCTTGCATCGTCTCAGCAGTCACGGACGGCATCTCGTGCAAGAACTTCTGCCCAACCGGAGACGAATAGAACGCCGTCAACCCATCGATTTCCGTCTTCGTGAAGTGCCGCTGATAGACCGGCACCATATCGCTCAGCATTCCATCGATGGGAAAATTCCGGATCAGTTCTTCGGAACCACGCTCTGCGCGGGCGATTTCTTCTTCTGTAATATCCGGATACTTCTTCTTCATCTCCTGCCGGTTGATCGCCCGCACCTGAGCAAACATCTGCTGCATGAGCTGCCGCACCTGGTCCCGGCTCGCCATCACGTCGAACAACTTCTGGACATCCTCTTTCGAAGCCGCGTCAGGCGCAATCGACACAGTTGTCTGCGCACACGCAGACGCGGACACCGAGATCACGCAAGCACAGAGCCAGACTTTCAGTTTCATAAAAAGCCTCCAGAATGCGGGCGATTTCAATTAGGCGTGATAATTCAGCGCCTTCAGACCGAGGAACCGCGCCGTGCTCCCCAATTCCTCTTGGATGCGCAGCAACTGGTTGTACTTCGCGATGCGGTCCGTGCGCGAAGCCGATCCGGTCTTGATCTGTCCTGCGCCGGTCGCCACAGCCAGATCGGCGATGAACGTATCTTCCGTCTCACCAGAGCGGTGCGAAATCACCGACGTATATCCGTTGCGACGTGCCAGATCAATCGCATCGAGCGTCTCGCTCACGGTGCCGATCTGATTGACCTTGATGAGGATCGAATTGGCAACGTTCTTGTCAATTCCCTTCTGCAGGAATTGCACGTTCGTGACGAACAAGTCGTCCCCAACTAGCTGAATCTTGCGGCCCACTTCCTTCGTGAGACTCGACCAGCCTTCCCAATCATTCTCCGCCAAACCGTCTTCAAGCGAAACGATCGGATAATCACTCACCCACTTTGCCCAGAATTTCACCATTTCGTCGGAGCTCTTCGACGACTTGTCCGATTTCTTGAAAACGTATTTTCCATCCTGGAAGAACTCGCTCGCGGCCGGGTCAAGCGCAATCGCGATCTCCTCGCCGGGCTTATAACCAGCCTTCGTGATCGCTTCCAGCACGACTTCGATCGCTTCCACGTTCGACTTCACCGACGGCGCAAATCCACCCTCATCGCCGACCGCAGTGTTATAGCCGCGCTTCTTCAGCACCCCTTTGAGCGTATGAAACACTTCCACGCCCCAGCGCAGCGCCTCGGAAAAGCTCGGCGCTCCCACCGGCATCACCATAAATTCCTGAAAGTCGACGTTGTTGTCCGCGTGCGCTCCGCCGTTCAAAATATTCATCATCGGCGTAGGCAACGTATTCGCTCCCGCTCCACCCAGATAGCGATACAAAGGAATGTCTATACTCTGCGCCGACGCCCGCGCGGCCGCCATCGAGACTGCCAGGATCGCGTTCGCGCCCAAACGCCCCTTGTTCTCCGTTCCATCCAGCTCGATCATGCGGGCATCGAGTCCCCGCTGATCGAATCCGTCCCAATTCGCCAACGCTTCGGCGATCTCGTGGTTTACGTTCTCAACAGCCTTCGATACACCCTTGCCGACATACCGGTTTGTATCCCCGTCACGCAATTCGACTGCCTCGTGCTCACCGGTCGAGGCGCCGCTCGGCACAATGGCCCGGCCCATCGAGCCGTCTGCCAGAAATACTTCAGCTTCTACCGTCGGGTTTCCGCGTGAGTCCAGAACTTCTCGGGCATGAATTCCTGCAATATTCGACATAGTTATCCTTTACTGGGATGAGTTCAACCGCGGTTCACGTGCGCAGACTGATCTTCAACCTCGCGCCGATGCGTCCACGACAGGGGGGAACAACATCAACCTTCACGCTGCGCGTTACGAAACCCTCGATTATATCGGATGGACACACGCGCTTAGTGACGCCCGGCACACGAACGTGCTCGATTTTCATTTTTGGGACTGTCCATTCGGCCACCCGGCAACCCCTCTTATCTCCATTGGTTCCCCATGTACTGTCCGCCGCTTGTGTGCTACTTTCCGCCTAATCTAGAGTTAGAAGAACAAAGGGATCCCGGAGGTACCGATGAAACGCTGGATGTTCCTACCCTGCCTATTCCTGGCGACCTTGCTCGCCGCTCAAACCAACGCACCTGTTCCCGCCGGCACAGCCTTGATGGTTCGCCTCGAAACAACTCTGGCCACGTTCAGCAACCGCGTCGGAGATCCATTCCGTGGCAGCCTCACGCAGCCAGTGGTTGTTGATGGAAAGACTCTTCTTCCCGCCGGAGCCGTGGTCGAGGGCCGCGTCACCAAGCTGGTAGAACCGCGCCGCATCTCAGGCAAGCCCACGATCGGGATCTTGCCCGAAGCTGTCATCCTGCCAAGCGGCGAGCGCTACTACCTCGACGCCACTCTCACCGACACAAACATCCCAGGCAGCGACGTCAACAATGAAGGACAGTTCAAAGCATCAGGCCACGACCGCCGCGACACCATCGAGCAAGGCGGAGGCACCGCGGGCGGCATGCTGATCGGAGGACTAGTCGGCGGCCCTGTCGGAATCCTGGTCGGCGGCGCGATCGGCGCGGGCTCAACGACTGGACACTGGCTAAGCAAGCATCGCTCGGCAACGCTTCCAGCCGGAACTCAGCTCACCCTGGAATTGAATCGTCCTCTTGCGACGACGGCGCCACCTTCTGCAACACCGGCAGCCACCGCACCTGTAACCGCAACTCCAGCGCCAGACACCGGCAGCAAATAGATTGCTGTATACCATTCCGCTTTGTCATCCTGATGGCGCCGTTTTTTGGCGCCGGAGGACCTATGCAACCTGCCTGCGGTGCTCATGCGGCCGGAGACTGCAGAGGTCCTCCGGCCTGCAAAAAGCGCAGGCCATCAGGATGACACCGTGGATTACATAAGAACCAAAATGGTCTAGCCGCTGAGCAACCGCTGCCGAACGAATCTACGCACCGAACAACAACTCCCCCTCGCTCACCACCTGCAACTCGATCCATCCCTCAAGCGGCAACGAATCCACCGGCAAACGGTTCTGCCACAAACTGAACCGCAACCGTATCTTGCTGGTCGGCGTGCTGGACGCGGCTCCAGCCTTCTTCTCTCCGTCCGATCCTGAAGTCGGAATCGCCAACAACCACGTCAACGGCACCTTGAACTCGAAATTCCGCAGCAGTGCAATTGCCGCGTGCTCGTCCTTCTGGCTCGACGACGCCAATACTCTTCCGGCGACTCCGTTCTCGATCTTCCAGGTCGTGAGCTTTCCCGCATTCGCGCCCGCGTCGATCCGCAACGTCCGCCTCGGACGCGGCTCCCCACTCGCCCACGACTCGATGTTGACGACAATCTCGAAATCCTCGGCCGGGGCCTTCCCCGAAAAATCAAGCCGCCCGTACAAACAAGTCGCATCAATCCCCGCATAAACCGAGTCCAGCAGGAATTGTTTCCCATGCATCGCGCCGGCGCGATGATCCGCGGTATAGATCGCCGCGCCCATCCACTCGAAGTAGCGCACCTTGTCGCCGGTCACTCGCGGATGGATATACGCCGTCTGCGGCACAAACGACGGACGCACCTCGACGCCGGTAATCGGCTGCGCCAGATAATCGGGCGGGACCGCTCCCAGCGCCTGATACACATTCGAGAGATGCTTGCGGTAGAGTTCGTCGAAGTCGCGATCGTTTGCCGAGTGATGCTCAGGGCCGTACCACCAGTTCCAGTCGCTCCCCTCCGCAATTAAGATCTCGTCAAACGCCAGCTTGCGCTGCGCCTCAGTCGCACGCGCCGCATTCTGCGCATAGAACTCGCGCGCGTGATAGAGGTAGTCCCATGCGCGATTGTCTTCAGGCGCGCCGATCCACACATTGAAGTTGGCATTGATCCACGATCCCGGCACCAGCGAGTTCAGCTTGCCGAAGTCCTTATGCCGCGCAATCGCTTCGGAAATCGTCAGCGCCTCAATACCTTGGTCGCGCTGCAGTTCGTCATAGAATCGCCGCAGAAATTCGCGTCCCGACTTCGGATAGTATTCCCACGCATTCTCGCCATCGAGAATGATCGAGACCACGGCATCGCGGCCTTTATCGTGCACGGGCCTCGCCGCATCCTTGATGTTGCCGAGCAAATGCCGCGCCGCATCTGCCGGGGGCATGCCCGAGTACACAAAACCGATCAGGTCCGAGATGGTGTGATCGCGAAACACCACGTGCATCGCCGTGGAGCCGTTCTCATAGCGATGGATGTTGTAGAGCTTCTCGGCTTGATGCGCGGGCAAGCGTCCGCCTCCATCGCGCGAAAAGTATGCTCCGGTGCTGCGGCCGAGGACGCCTTCATCAGTCGCCATCCACTGCACGCCGAGGTTGTGCGCGATCGCAAGCGCCTCTTCTGAGACGCTTCCTTCCGAAGGCCAAATTCCCTTAGGCCGAACGCCAAAGACTTTCTCGTGCAAGTCGAGGCCGCGCACCAACTGCTCGCGCGCATCCTCCGGATGGCGAAACCGGTTCTGCGGCAACGGCATTCCTGGCGACGAAACGGCCCCGACACTCGTATCGCAGACCAGCGGCAGGATCGGGTGATAGAACGGCGTCGCCGAGATCTCGATCGATCCTTTCTTCGCCGCATCGGCGTGTGCGGGCAGAACTCGGCCAATCAACGCGCGCTCCTGCGCGATCACGAACTTCTGATCGTCGAGCGAGAAGTGATGTCCCTTCGTGACGAGCGCCGCAATTTCCTTCTCCTCGAGAAAGAATTCATCGAACCACGCGATCTGCGAGAGCACCTGCAGGTCCGTGAAATCCTGATCCTGAAAATAGCGCTCCGCGCGCTCGGGATGATCTCCATGCTCGCGAAACCGCTCCCAAAGCTGGCGGTAGCGCGGATACCGTCCAATCACATTCTGCGGATTCGCCTGAAACAGATACTGCAGTGCAAACCGCCGCTCTTCGGGCGTCAACTCCTTTGCCGGTTTCGCGGCCACGCGAAGAAACGGATCCTGCGCGGTCCCGGCGACATAATCCTGAATCTGCACCAGCAGCGACGGCACTAGATTGAAGTTCTGATGGACCTTGGGAAACTCGTCCAGCAGCTTCACCATGCCGTAATAGTCTTTGAGGGCGTGCAAGCGCACCCAAGGCAAGCGGTATTCGCCCGAAACCAGATCTTTATAAAAGGGCTGGTGCTGATGCCAAAGAAGGATGACGCGCAGGACAGGCATGGCCGGAAGCAGTCAGTCTAGCACGCAGGTTTCCGTGGCGTAACTTGCAGCCGTCGAAAACGGGGTTCCATCCGACGATTCGTGAAGCGAAGGCGGGTGAATCTGTTTGTTGCAGCCAGCGCAACGGACGAATGGGGCCACTCCTTGCGGATTTTGCAAAGCGTGGGAAATTAGCCCTGTCATCCTGAGTATTGCCCCAAACGCTATGATGCTAGCACTGCCTCAAGCACTGTCATCCTGAGCGAGGATTGATCTTTGCGCGAAAAGCGCGAAGATCAACCGCAGTCGAAGGATCCCTACCTCCTGTGCAACGTGATGAGTGTGGCGAGGCATTCTCACAGGTGATTTGTGATTGGCTTGGCTTGCTGGGTATGAAAGTCCGGTCAAGCGAAGAACTAGTGGAGAGGCCAGCGGACTGGAAATGGAGCAGCTTTGTTCACTATGCAACGGGGATGGAGGGGATTGTCGAGATCGAATCGCAATGGACGGCGCGGAGGCGAGAACAAATGGGAGTCGTGCTCGTGGCCAGAGCCCACCCTCCCGCCAAGAACGCGGGAAGGGTGGGGCAACCTCATAGAGAGTTTGGATTCGAAAGGATGGGCCAGCCCTCTCGGAATAAAAACTTCGGTTTCTAAGGTAAATCCAGCGGTGCCACCCTGGCCCCCGGTCCGGTACACTAGGCACCGGACCTATGAGCCCTGATTCCATCGCCGTAGCTGGCCCCCAACTTCTTAGCGAGAACGACCTCTACCTGTTCAACGAGGGCAGCCACTATCGCATCTACGACAAGATGGGTGCCCATCTCGCCACTCACAACGGACAAGCGGGCGCCATCTTCAGCGTTTGGGCTCCTAACGCTCGCACTGTGTCCGTGATCGGAAACTTTAACGGATGGGATCCGAAAGTTCATCGTCTCAACTCGCGTGGATCATCCGGCATCTGGGAAGGCTTCATCCCTGGCGCGAATCATGGTGCACACTATAAATTTCACATCGAATCCAGCCACCACGGATACAAGGCTGACAAAGCTGATCCCATCGGCATCTGGCATGAAAAGCCTCCGCGCACGGCGTCGGTTCTTTGGGACCTCAACTACGAATGGCAGGACCACGAATGGATGCAGAAGCGTGTTGAGCGCAATTCTCTTCATGCTCCGCAGTCGATTTACGAGGTCCATCTCGGCTCGTGGATGCGCGTCCCCGAAGAACACAATCGTCCGCTGACTTACCGGGAGACGGCACCTCGCCTGGCGGAATACGTCGGCCAGATGGGCTTCACCCACGTCGAATTCCTTCCCGTGATGGAGCATCCCTTCTTCGGTTCCTGGGGATACCAGACCACCGGCTACTTCGCTCCGACGGCGCGATACGGCACGCCGCAGGATTTCATGTACCTGGTCGACTACCTGCACCAGCATGGCATCGGGGTCATCCTCGACTGGGTACCGTCTCATTTTCCTTCCGACGGCCACGGCCTCGCCTACTTCGACGGCACTCACCTCTACGAACACGCCGACTCTCGTCAGGGATTTCATCCCGACTGGAAGACGCATATTTTCAACTACGGCCGCCCGGAAGTTCGCAGCTTCCTGATGTCGAGCGCGATGTTCTGGTTTGACAAATACCACGTCGATGGTCTTCGCGTGGATGCGGTGGCGTCCATGCTTTATCTCGACTATTCGCGTAAAGAGGGCGAGTGGATTCCGAACAAATTCGGCGGCCGTGAAAATCTGGAAGCCATCGACTTCCTTCGCCGCTTCAATCAGGAGGCCTTCAAAGAGCGTCCGGATATTCAGACCACTGCGGAAGAATCGACGTCGTGGCCGATGGTCTCAAAACCCATCTATCTCGGCGGTCTTGGCTTCGGCATGAAATGGGACATGGGCTGGATGCACGACACGCTCAAGTACTTTCAGAATGATCCCATCCACCGCAAGTATCACCACAACTTGCTCACGTTCCGCATGCTCTATTCATGGCATGAGAATTTTGTGTTGCCGCTCTCGCATGATGAAGTTGTCCACGGCAAAGGCTCGTTAATCGGCAAAATGCCCGGCGACGAGTGGCAGAAATTCGCCAACCTCCGCCTGCTCTACGGATACATGTACGCGCAGGCTGGAAAGAAACTCTTGTTTATGGGCAGTGAGTTCGGCCAGGTGCGCGAATGGGCGCACGATACTAGCCTCGAATGGCATGTGCTGCAATACCAAGTCCACCGAGGCGTGCAGGCATGGATGGAACAACTCAACCGTTTCTATCGGAACGAACCCGCCATGCACCGGCTCGATAACGATCCGGCCGGCTTCGAATGGGTCGACGCCAACGATAATGCCACCAGCACGATCTCACTGCTGCGCAAGAGCGAAAACCCGCAAGACACAGTTCTGGTGGTCTGCAACTTCACGCCCGTTCCGCGGCAGGAGTACCGCCTCGGTGTTCCCCATGGCGGCTACTGGCGCGAAATGCTCAACAGCGACGGGCGCGAATACGCCGGCAGCGGCCTGGGCAATCTAGGCGGAGTCCACGCCGAAGCTGTGCCGATGCACGGGCGGCCGTTCTCGCTGAAGCTGACGTTGCCACCATTGGCAGCACTGTTCTTCAAAGCCGCCTGAGGTAGGTTCCTGAGTTACGGCGTGCGGCTTGTGTGTCCTCCGTGGTGAAGCCCTACCCGAAGGCCTGAAAATCCTTCCAAAATTCCGGCCACGGCAATCGCGGAGGCCCGCACACAAAAATGTCGGGGTGATCGCGGCTCTCCTCATTCTTCACGCCTAATGAATTCTGGTTGTGTCCGGCAACTCGGCAACCGGTGTACCTCCGGTTGGCATTCTCAAACGACGTACCCAACACAATTAACGTAGTCGGTGCAGGATTTGGATACCCCCGCAGCCAACCCGAATTCGTCCCGCTGATCGGTGTTGGCAGATGATACGCGGGACCGAAAATCTCAATCGCTCCCGCCTCTCCATAATTCCTCACAACAATCCCGACGTGCTCTCGTTCTTCTGGAGGCAGCGAATCCCGGATCGCCGCAACATTCCGCACTAGATCATCCCAGCCGATCTCCTCACGCAATTCGCCATTCTTTTCCAATGCAAACTTCTTCAGAGGTCCGTTGGAGGCTAGCGGGACAAGCAATGCACAGGCGTATGCGCCGGCGAGACCCAGCAAAACAAAGAATGCCCCGGCGACTGCCCGGCGTGGCATCTTTGACATCGAAGCCAGCCATCGTGCCGCCATCACAGCACCCATTGCCATCAACATCGGATAGGCGGCCGCCAGGTAATAGTGCCGCCCCTTCCCCACAATAAAGAGCAGCAGCGGGATCACGTACATCCAACCCAGCATTCGATACTGCCGACTCCGGAAATAGCCGATAAGCCCCGCGATCCAGATAGGGGCTGCAAGCACGTTCGTACAAATCAGAAACTGTCCGCTCAGAAAATCGTCCGCCCGCCCTTCACCAACGTCGCGCGCGTGGATGCTCTGCAGGAAGTGAAGTGAGATAAAGTCATGTCTGATTTGCCAAATCAGATTCGGCAAGAAAATCAGCATCGAGAGCCCAACTCCTGCCCAGAGCCATGGGCTCAACAAGTATCTCCGCGCCCCAGTTAGCACCACACCACCCACAATTCCCGCAACATAGAACGCGATCGCGTACTTCGTCTGCATTCCAAGGCCAATCACCGCGCCGATGAGCACCCACCATCGCGGATCATCGTTCTTCAGCAACCGGATCACAAAATACGCGATCAGCACCCACCACAAGTAATCGAATGTCGTGTATTGAAATTCTGTCCCTTCAAAGATGGGCAACGGAGAGAGAGCGACGCATAATGCGGCGGTCACCTGCGCGAATCGTCCGCCGCCGAGTTCGCGAGCCATCAAGCCGGTCACCACGACCGCCGCCGACGTGGCGATGACCGAAAACAGCCGCAGCCCAACCATCGAAAGTCCAAAGATCGAAAGGCTGATCCGCTCCACCACCGGCGTAAACGGGGGATACGCCACAAATCCCCAGTCCAGATGCCGGGCATCGGTCAGAAACTGCAATTCATCCCGATGAAATCCATAACGCCCGTTCGTAAGAATGTGAAGCAACGCCATCGCCGCCGCGATCGCCAGCAACACCAGGTTGTCGCCGCGCAACCGGCTTTGCTCTTCATCAATGCTCCCACCGCCGGGTTGCTGCACAGCATTCACAGTGGCCATCCCCGCCCTCCGAAGGAAAACACCATGCTCTCATAGCGGTACGCATGAAACCGCTTTGTAGTTCCGATACCGGCGCGGCATCTCGCGGCGCTCCGTGCTATCCTCGGCTTAAGCGCGTCCCATGCGGATTCTTACCCGCTACATTCTCCGTGAGGTCACGGCTCATGCCCTGATCGGCATAGCGATCTTTACCTTCGTTCTGTTCACGCGCGACCTCGGACGCATCCTCGAACTCGTTGTTCGGGCCAGCGCTCCTCTGCCGAGCATCGCCGAAATCTTCTCTTTTACCATCCCTCTTGCTCTCACGTACACGCTCCCCATGAGCGTTCTTGTGGGGATTCTCATTGGTCTCAGCCGTCTGGCCGCCGACAGCGAAATTACCGCCATGCGCGCCAGTGGGATGGGAGTATGGGCCTTCCTGCGGATTCTATCTATCTTCGTTTTCGCCGCCTGGTTCCTCGCCCTGCTAAACGGTCTCTACGTCGCTCCCCGCGCCCAGGCAGCTCTGGGACATTTGGAAGACCGTTTAAAGGGATCGCAGGTTTCGTTTGAGATTCAGCCACGCGTCTTCTACGAGGGCTTCCCGAAAATCGTGCTCTATGTGCACGACGTCAAAACTGCCCAGGGCGCGGCCATCTGGAAAGGTGTCTTCATGGCCGATGTCTCGGACGCCGCCAATCCCCGCATCACCTTGGCGAGAGAAGGAATCGTGGTCAGCGAAGGACCCGACCGCTTGCATCTCCATCTCGTCGACGGCTCTGAGCACGAAACCGATCCCAAGAATCCGGGGCACTATCAGATCTCGACCTTCGAACAGACCGACATTCCCATCGATCTGCCCTCGACCGAAAACAAAGCGGACGAATCTCTTCCAGCAAGCGAAATGACCACGCGCGCTCTGCTCGACAAAGCGCAGCGTTCCGATCCGGTCACCGCACGCTGGTACCTCATCGAATTTCACCGCCGCTTCGCGCTGCCGACCGCGTGCCTGGTTCTCGCCTTGGTTGGAATTCCACTCGGCCTTTCATCGAAGAAGAGCGGCAAGTCAGGCGGCTTCGTACTCACCATCCTGCTGGTCTTTGCGTATTACGTCGTCTCGCTCATCGGCGTCTCTTTCGCACGACAGGGACGCGTCTCACCGTGGTTTGGAGCTTGGCTGGCTGATCTGGTTTTCTTCGCACTTGCCGCGTTCCTGCTCTTCCGTGCGGAGAAGCGTCCGATCGATCTCAGCTTCTTCCGTAGCTCTCGGAAGACACAGCTGATTGGCCGCCTCAATAACAACGGCCGACGCCGCGAAAACGCCTTCGAGCGCGCTTCCTCGCGGCGCCGGCTTTTTCGCGCCAGCTTCCCCACCCTGCTTGACGACTACGTTTTGCGTGACTTCTTCCTTTATCTCGGGATGATTCTTTCGACCTTCCTTGTCCTCGTCCTTGTCTTCACGCTCTTCGAACTCCTGGGAGATATCCTGCGTAACAAAGTGCCTGCATCCATCGTCGCCGAGTATCTCCTCAACGTCACCCCCTACTTGCTGTACAACGTCGCGCCGCTAGTCATGCTGCTCGCTGTCCTGGTCACGTTTGGAGTGATGCAGCGATCCAACGAGATCACCGCCATCAAGGCAACGGGTACCAGTATCTATCGCATCATCACGCCGGTCCTTGCGGCAGCGGCCGTGTTGTCTGGCACTCTGTTTCTTGCCGATCAGTTTTATTTGCCCCACACCAACAAGCGTCAGGAAGCGCTCCACAACCAGATCAAAGGCAAGCCGCCGCAAACCTATCTCCGTCCTGACCGCAAGTGGATTTTCGGTGCGAACAACAATATCTACTACTACCAGTTCTTCGATACTGACCGGGATCAGTTCGCCAATCTCAGCGTCTTCCAACTCGATAAGGACAGCTTCACGATCACCCGCCGTGTTCACGCTGAGCGTGCCCATTGGTCCGATAGCATGAACCGCTGGGTTTACGAACAGGGATGGGAGCGTTCCTTGCACGGCAGTGCCATCGCTCCCGAGGGTTATCGCACCTTTGATGTGGCTACGTTCCCTGAGTTTGCGGAAACGCCCTCCTATTTCAAGAAGGAAGTAAAGCAGTACACGGAAATGAATTACCAGGAGCTGCACCAATATATCCGCGATCTACAGCAGAGCGGATTCGATGTCGTGCGTCTTCGCGTCGAACTCAACAAGAAGTTGTCCTATCCCCTGATCACCTTGATCATGGCGGTATTGGCAATCCCATTTTCGTTGTCCGCTGGAAAAAGAGGAGCAGTCACAGGAATCGCAGTCGCCGTCTCCATCGCGGTCTTCTACACTGTGGTCTCGCGCTTGTTCGAAGCGATGGGCAATCTCAGCCAACTTCCTCCCGCGGTGGCCGCTTGGTCGCCAGATCTACTCTTCGTTCTTGTAGGCGGATATCTAATCCTGAAAGTCCCGACGTAACACGGAAGGAGAGCTGCAAGGTCGGGCTCCGCCGCCCGCGTCTCGTGGAAATTTTAGTCTCCCGTTTGCCCACGACCCTCCAAGTGAAGGGACGCTACTATTCGCTACGTAGTGCAATCATTGGATCGACTCTGGAGGCGCGACGCGCCGGAATTGCGCAGGCCAACCCGGACACAAAGCCGAGAAGAATGGTTCCAGCAAGGAGAATGCCAGGTTCGCGCGGGCTCGCTTGTGCCCATTTCGCAACGACTTGGTTCAGGGCTAATGAAAGAGCAATACCTGCCAAGATTCCGGCGCCCAGGCTTACTGATGCCGCTCTAAAGACCATTCGCAGCACATCCGCACGCTGCGCGCCTAGCGCCATACGAATCCCGAATTCGTTGGTCCGTTGTGCCACTGTGTACGACACAACACTATGTAGCCCTACGGCACCGAGAGCCAGAGCGAGCCACGCAAAAATGCCAAAAAAAATCCAAGCCGCGACATGCTCCTGCTGCCACTCGGGTTCATAAGTGAGGCGAGTTTCGAGATCGTAAGAGCCACTGATCTGATCCGGGTTAATGGCCCTCAACTGCTCGCGCACGGCATGTTGCAGAGTGAGGAGCGGAACCTCAGAGCGAACCAGAATCTCCGTGCCCTCTCCCATGCTGAATGTATAGGGCACGTAGACGGATGGTCTGGGGGCACTTCGGAGTCCATCATTGCGGGCGTCCCGGACGATGCCCACAATCTGGAACCAAGTAGTTCCGATATTTGGCGGCGACATCACTGTGGCGGGATTGCCTTCGAGACCTCCCGATCTCAGCGAGTGTCCAATCGCATCGCCATTCGGAAAGTAGCGCAGCGCTAGCGCACGGTTGATCACGGCTACGTGTGCGCCCTTATTATTCTCGGCGTCGCTCCAGATCCGTCCTTGCAGCAAAGGAATGCGCAATGCCGCGAAGTATTCCGGGCTAATCAGGTTGATCGATCCGACCTCAGCCCCACTCGAATCAGAAAGCGCCCCTGGACCTGGAGGCATCGGTTTGCCCAGAACTTCAAATCCCATAGTCCATCCATTGCGCGGCGGCGTCGCATCGGTGGAAATGGCCGCCGTGATCACGCCCGGGGTCTCCGCGACTTTCTCTCGCAATTGCTCAAAATAGGCGGCACGCGCCGGCCAAGTGCCGTAGGAGCCTGCTCGCAAAGGAATTCCTATCGCCATCACGTTGTGCGGGGCGTAACCGAGGGGCTGATGGATCAACTGGGCGAACCCCTTCATTGAGGAGCCCGCAGCTGCAAGCAACAATAATGTCAGCGCTACCTGCGCACTGATCAGCATGCTATGGGCTCTGCGTCCGCTGACGCTGCCGGCTAACCGGCGCGCACCAGACTGCATAATCTCCCCGATGTGCGTACGCGAAAGTTGCAGCGCTGGCCAAAGCCCGAACAGCACACCTGTTCCGATCGCGACCGTGACGCTGAAAAGCAGAACCGGGAGGTTGATACGAATCACGGCCTCGGAGGCGAACGCATTTTCTGGCACCAGATGCAACGTCAGTATTAGAGCGCCGTAAGAAGCCAGAACACCGAGCAACGCGCCAATCATCGCGAGAAGCAGCGACTCCGTGAGCAATTGGCGAATGATTCGAAGGCGGCCCGCGCCGATTGCGGTTCTCACAGCCAATTCATGTTGCCGCGCCGTACCCCGTGCCAGCAGCAGAATCGATACATTCCCACATCCGATCACCAGCAGTAACATCACCGCGCCAAAAAGCACATACAATGTCCCGCCCAAGGAGCTAACGACCCAGTCGTTCAGCCCATGCAGATGGATCCTGAAAACATCCGGCAAATCGGTATGCCTGGAATTGGCGAACTGTTCCACGAGGGGCTGCAGTGCGGCTTCGGCTGTGGCGCGGCTGACGCCGGG